>Ga0247814_10000930_pt1 | contig 19294 bp, 16 predicted proteins | sample UWRJL179409R1_FD_179947 | JGI IMG/M metagenome (GOLD analysis project Ga0247814, IMG submission 179947) | Plant litter microbial communities from Arlington Agricultural Research Station in Wisconsin, United States - UWRJ-L179-409R-1 | ecosystem: Environmental > Terrestrial > Plant litter >... | reverse complement strand
CATTCAGGCGGTGCTGTTCGACGTGTTGCGTCACCGCATCATTCTGTCGTTTGAAGCCGAAGCCGCCGGCATCGATCAGGATCGGGTGGTGCAGCGGATTCTCGACGTCGTAGCCGTCGCTTGACCCCCATGAACGCCTCCCTGCCGTCCGAACCGGGCATCCGCGTCAGCCTCGCCGAGCTGATCGAGATGCGCCACCGGGTGCGCGAAGTGCAGCTGTTTTCCACGCCGAGCCAGCGCAGCCCGCTGATCGGCCTGCATCACTCGAAATTCCGTGGCCGAGGCGTCGACTTCGATCAGGTGCGGGTCTATCAGGCCGGCGACGACGTGCGCACCATCGACTGGCGCGTGACGGCGCGCACGCAGGAGCCACACACCAAACTGTTCCATGAAGAACGCGAACGGCCGATTTTCATCATGGTCGAGCAAAGCACGCGGCTGTTTTTTGGTTCCGGGCTGATGTTCAAATCGGTACTGGCGGCGCAAGCGGCGGCGCTGATCGGCTGGGCCGCGCTTGGCCACAACGATCGGGTCGGCGGACTGGTATTCGGTGACAACGAGCATTACGAAATCAAGCCACGACGCAGCAAGCAAAGCCTGCTGCAACTGCTCAATCGTCTGGTGAAGGTCAATCAGTCGCTGCACACCGAGCGTGAGCCGGATCGCGATGCCTTTGGCGTGGCCCTGCGCCGCGCCCGCGAAGTGCTGCGCCCCGGCAGCCTGGCCATTGTGATCTGCGACGAACGCGCGTTGTCCGACAGCGCCGAGCAACAGCTGAGCCTGCTGGCGCGCCATTGCGATCTGTTGATGCTGCCCATCTCTGATCCGCTGGATCACGCCCTCCCCGCTGCCGGCCTGCTGAGGTTTGCCGAGCGCGGCGCACAACTGGAACTCGACACGCTGAATTTCGATCTGCGCCAGACTTATCGTGCCCAGGCCGAAGCACGTATCGCCCGCTGGGAACTGCTCGCGCAAAAACTGCGGGTGTTGCTGATGCCGCTGAGCACGCAGAGTGAAATGGTCGAGCAGATGCGCGAATTCCTCAATCCGCAGCGTCCGGGGAAAGCTCGATGAACGGCCTCGAACAACTGCAACCGCTGATCTCGCCGCCACCGATTGCCTTCTGGCCGCCGGCTCCGGGCTGGTGGCTACTGCTTCTGTTGCTGCCGTTGCTCGGGTATGCCGCATGGCGCCTGCGCCGCTTCATCCCGATGAAGAAACGCCCGATCGTCCGTGCCGAACAGCCGCTCGACCCGGTGCGCATTGCCGCCCTCGCCGAACTGGCGCAGATGCCCAAGCCCTACGACGGCGCACCGGCCGGTGCCTGGCTGCAACAACTCAATGGCCTGCTCAAACGCCTGTGCCGCAACCACTACCCGTACAGCCAGAGCCACACACTCAACGGGCGTAAATGGCTGGCATTCCTCGATAACCGCTGCCCGGCGGCGGGCCTGACGCGCTGGATGGTGCTGGTCGAAGGCGCGTACAAACCGGAATGCAAACTCGACGACAAGGCCATCGCCGGCCTGACCCAAGCCGTCGACACGTGGATTCGCAAACATGTTTGAGTTCGCCTGGCCGTGGATCTTTGCGCTGTTGCCGCTGCCGTGGTTGATGCGCCTTGTGCTGCCGGTGGCCGACAGCGGCGAGCCGGCGCTGAAAGTCAGCTTCCTCGCCGATCTGGAAGGACTCGCCCGTCGTCGCGCACGCGCCAACCTGCCCGCTTGGCGTCAACAGGCGCCGTTCATGCTGCTGTGGCTGTTGCTGTTGACTGCCGCCGCTCGCCCGCAATGGCTCGGCGAGCCGTTACCGATTGCCGCCAGTGGCCGCGATCTGCTGGTGGCGGTGGACGTGTCCGGCTCGATGGACTTCCCCGACATGCAGTGGCAGGACGAAGAAGTCAGTCGCCTGACACTGGTGCAATATCTGCTCGGCGATTTCCTTGAAAGCCGCGACGGCGATCGCGTCGGTTTGATCCTGTTCGGCAGCCAAGCGTACCTGCAAGCGCCATTGACCTTCGACCGCCACACCGTGCGCGTCTGGCTCGACGAAGCGCGGATCGGCATTGCCGGCAAGAACACCGCCATCGGCGATGCCATCGGTCTGGCCCTGAAACGCCTGCGCATGCGCCCGGCGCAAAGCCGCGTGCTGATTCTGGTGACTGACGGCGCCAACAATGGCGGTGAAATCGATCCATTGACCGCAGCCAGATTAGCCGCCAGCGAAGGCGTGAAAATCTATCCGATCGGCATCGGCGCCAATCCGGAAGACAGCGGCTCGACCGGTCTGCTCGGCGTCAATCCGAGCCTGGACCTCGACGAACCGGCGCTCAAGGCCATCGCCGAAGTCACCGGTGGCCAATACTTCCGTGCGCACGACGGCAAAGAACTGCAAGCGATCAAGGACACCCTCGACCAGCTCGAACCCGTGACCCAGCAACCGACTCAGGCACGCCCGGCTCAGGCGTTGTATCACTGGCCTCTGGCTCTGGCGCTGTGGTTGAGCCTGCTGCTGGTCGCCCGCGAATTGTGGCCGGATAACCCGCTGCAACGCCTGTTCAGCAAGGAGCTGTATCTGCAAAGTCCGCTGCCTGACTGGCGCGAGCGCCTCAAGCGCCTGCGTCTGCGGAGGCGTCGATGATCGCCCTCTGGCCGCACTGGTTCCGTCCTTGGTGGTTGTTGCTGCTGCCGCTGCTCGGCTGGCTGATCTGGCAACTCTGGCACCGGCAGAAACGCGCCGGGCGCTGGCAGATGATTCTGCCGCCGGCGTTCCACGCCACTTTGCTCAGCGGCGGCAACGGACGTGACAGCAAACTGCCGTGGATCGCCCTCGGCGCGGCGTGGTTGCTGACCGTTCTGGCGCTGCTCGGGCCGAGCTGGGAGCGCGTTGAACAGACCAGTCAGAAACCTGCCGATCCCTTGGTGGTGGTGCTCGAACTGACCTCGGAAATGCTCGCCACCGATTCGCCGCCGACGCGACTGGAACAGGCGCGGCGCAAGCTGTTCGACCTGTTGCAGGCGCGCAGCGATGCGCAAACCGCCATAGTCGTTTATGCCGGCAGCGCGCACACGCTGGTACCGCTGTCGGATGACCTGGCGACCAGTCGCAACCTGCTTGATGCGCTCAAGCCATCGCTGATGCCGCAGAGCGGTCATCGCGCCGATCTGGCGGTGAGCAAAGCGCTGGCCTTGTTGAAGCAAGGCGCACTGGGTCAGGGGCGGATTCTGTTGATCGGCTCGTCGCTTGATGAACAGGAACGCCAAGGCATTCGTCGTGCGCTCAGTGGTGAATCCGCACAATTGCTGATGCTTGGCGTCGGCACCGCTGAAGGTGCGCCGATTGCTCAAGAGGACGGCAGCTTCCTTAAAGACGAGCAAGGCGCAATCCGTGTGCCGCAGCTCGACAGCCCCGGCCTGAGCGCCTTCCTCAACAGTGTCGGCGGCGACTACCACCCGGCACGACTGGACGAAGCCGACCTCGGCGCTCTCGGCCTGCTCAATGGCCCGCGCAGCTTGCGAGACGATGGCCAGACCGTGCGCCTGGACACTTGGGCCGATCAGGGTTACTGGCTGCTGCTGCCATTATTGTTGCTCGCTGCGTGCGCCGGGCGTCGCGGCTGGTTGTTCTGCCTGCCGCTGCTGCTGTGCCTGCCACAACCGAGCTACGCTTTTGACTTTGAGGATTTGTGGCTGCGCCCCGATCAACAGGGCCTGCACCTGCTCAAACAGAAGCGCCCGGCCGAAGCCGCGCAGCATTTTGACGATCATCAATGGCAAGGGGTGGCGTTGTACGAGGCTGGCGACTACAGTGGCGCCGCCCAGCGCTTTGCCGAGGGCAGCGACGCCCGCGCCCACTACAATCGTGGCAACGCTTTGGCGAAAAGCGGTGAGCTGGAAGCAGCCATCGATGCCTACGAGCAGGCGCTGGAACTGCAACCGGATCTGCGCCCGGCACAGACCAACAAGGCACTGGTGGAGAACCTGCTGAAGCAGAAAAACACCCCGCCGCCCGTTGAGCCGGAACAGAAACCGACCGAGCAAAGTCTGCCCGGCGATGAACCGCCACCCGCTACCGCGCCGCCGCCTGTGGTGAAAAGCGAAACCCAGGGCGACACGCAGCCCGCCGAACCGGCCAGCGAACCACCGCCGACCACGCCGCCGCAACCGGGCCCCAATGAGATTCCGGGCAGCGACGAGGAAGAAGAAACCGACACCGTGCCCACCCTGCGCCCCACCGAGGACAACCTCGAAGGCGAACAACGCCAGGCACTGGAGCAATGGCTGGGCAAGATCCCGGATGACCCGGGCGAACTGCTGCGACGCAAATTCTGGTACGAACAGCAACAACATCAGGATCAGGAAAACAATCGATGACCCGTTTCACCGCTCTCTTGCTGCCCTTGCTGCTCTGCACGGCCACCGCCCAGGCGACCGAGTTGACCGCCAGCGTGGATCGCAGTCGCCTTAACTCCGGCGAGACGGTCGAACTCACGCTCGAAACCAGCGACGTCACCCAGTTCGGCAAACCTGACCTGACCCCGCTGGAGCCGCTGTTCGAAGTGCGTGGCACGCGCCAGGTCAACCAGTTGAACACGCTCAATGGCGACAACCGCGCGACCACCCGCTGGATCATCACGCTGTTGCCGAAAGAGAACGGCAGCGTGGTGATTCCGCCGTTGCAGATGGGCGATGTGCAGAGCCAGCCAATCACCGTGCAAGTGGTTGAAAGCGCTACCCGCGAAGACAACAACAGCCTCGATCCGGTGTTCATCGAAGCCAGCCTCGATCAGTCCAGCGTCTATGTGCAGGCCCAGGCGATCCTGACGTTGCGCATCTATCATTCGGTGTCGCTGTACGACGACAGCAGCCTGACCCCGTTGCAGATCGCCGATGCGCGCATCGAGCAACTGGGCGATACGCGAACGTACGAGAAAGACATCAACGGTGTGCGCCACGGCGTGATCGAAATGCGTTATGCAATCTACCCGCAGCACAGCGGCTTGCTGACCATTGCCCCGCAAACGTTCAGCGCCACGCTGGTCGATCCTCAACCGTCCCCGGACGTCAACGCACAAGGGCCGAAGCCGGGCAAACTGATGCGTGTCAGTTCCGCCGACATCCCGTTGACGGTCAAACCCAAACCCCTGACCTACCCTGTCGATGCGCCATGGCTGCCCGCCCGCAGTCTGACGTTGAGCGAAAGCTGGAATCCGGAACCGGAGCATACGCAGGTGGGCGACTCGCTGACCCGCAGCCTGACCCTGAAAGTCGAAGGCCTCGCCAGTTCGCAACTGCCAGTGCTGCCCGCCACCGACGTCAACGGGTTGCGTCGCTATCCCGATCAACCGGTGCTGAGCAATCAAAGCACCGACCGCGGCCTGGTTGGCACTCGCGAAGAACGCGAAGCGCTGGTGCCCAGCCGTAGCGGCGCAATCGACCTGCCGACAGTCGACGTGGTGTGGTGGAACACCTTCGAAGACCACCTGGAACACAGCAGCTTGCCCGCACGCACCCTGCAAGTGGCGAACAACCCGAGCCTGCAGGTCGATACGCCGGCGGGTACGCTGCAACCGAGTGTCGTCGATAACGATGTGTTGTGGTGGTGGAAGCTCAGCACGCTGATTCTCGCCTGCACCACCCTGCTCGGTTTCGGCCTCTGGTGGCGCGCGCGCTGGCAACCGGCGGTACATCGCGCCGCCCAAACCGGCCCGAGCCCGCGCACCTTGATGGATGACATCAAGCGCGCGAGCCAGGCCAACGACCCGCAAGCAACGCGGCAGGCGCTGGATGCGTGGGCGCGTCAACAGCCGGAAACCCTGGCGGACATGGCGGCGCGGTTTGTGCCCTTGTCGGATGCCCTCGACGGGCTCAACGGCGCGCTTTACAGCGAAACCGGCCAGCATTGGCAAGGTGAAGATTTGTGGCGAGCGATCCGCACGATTCCGACCGCTGAGCGCGTACACGACCCAGTGGGCGACAGTGGCCTGCCACCGCTTTATCCGAAGTAAAAGATCAAAAGATCGCAGCCTCCGGCAGCTCCTACACATATCTCTGTAGGAGCTGCCGAAGGCTGCGATCCGTCGTTTGCCTCGCACGTTCAGTCGCAGCATTGATCTCATCCGCATACGCCGACACGTCCAGACCCAGACTGATCATCGACCTGATCGATTCCAATGCGACGTAAATCGCCTGGCTGCCCTGACGTGAAGTCACCTTCAGCAACACGACCAGTGCTCTTTCATCCGGGTCTCCCAACGTCTCGCATAATCGCAATATCCAGAAATCGCTTTTGCTGTCTACAACTGTCAAGAGCTCCAGCCAATCGGCGTCAGAAAAGCCATCCAGCATTTCGGAGGCGTTGATAATGGCGACATCAGACCAGTAATCGCTTGGGTACTCTTCATCAGCAAACATCTCGATAAATTTATCAAACTTAATAAACATCGTCGCTTGGCTCACCCTGTGAAGAAACCACCTACCGACTTCTAAAGAAGAAAAAGCTTTCGTACAGTTTCCATGTCCGATTGGATAATTCTCAACTCCTCGTCATCGACATCTGCCTCAAGCAAACTCTCAACGCTGCAGTTGCTGTAGGTCTGCGCCAGGATATCCAACATATCGCTCGTATATGAATCTTCTATCGACAGCTTCAGACCGCGACGATGTCCCTCCATATAAATGGCTGTCTGAAGAATTGCATTCGGTCCGGGCGCATCTTTGCGCAGCAGAAGTTCCAATTCATCCTGGGCATAGGCAAACGCTTGCTCGGGACGAAAACCGAGCTCATCCATCGCGTGAGAATAAAGCCCTTTGACCATCCCTCTGGCCTGATTGAACAAGCTTTCAACGCGCATTTCTCTTCTACTCCGGTTCAACCAGCGGCGATTCGCACCAGCGAAAACGATGTCAATATAGTGGCGCGATGGTAGGCAGCGGATATCAGGGCGTCAATTTTTGCAATCGACGTGATACGCGCGTCCTCCTCCCGGACAAGCCCTCCCAGCGCAATAATCTGTAAACTCTCCCCTTTTCGCCGCGCGCTCCATCCGTGGCCATCAACTCATTCTGTAGCGGAGTCCGCCTTGCGTCTGTTTCACACCTCCGACTGGCACCTTGGGCAAAACCTGCACGGCCAGGAGCGCGATTTCGAGCATGCGTGCTTCCTCGAATGGCTGCTGCGCCAACTGCAACTGGCGCAGCCGGATGTGCTGCTGATCGCCGGTGACATTTTCGACACGGTCAATCCGCCGGTCAAAGCGCAGGAACGCCTTTACGACTTCATCGTCAGCGCTCACGAACAGCAACCGCTGCTGACCATCGTGATGATTGCCGGCAACCACGATTCCGGCTCGCGTATCGAGCTGCCGGCGCCGTTGATGCGCCGTTTGCGCACGCATGCGCTGGGTCGGGTGTTGTGGCTGGATGACGGGCAACTGGATGCCGAACGCCTGCTGCTGCCGTTGCCGGATAAAGCTGGCGAAGTCGCGGCGTGGTGCCTGGCGCTGCCGTTCCTGCGCCCGGCGGAAGTGACGGGCGCACATTTGGGCGACAACTATTTGCGTGGCATCGGTCAGGTGCACGAATGGCTGATCGAAGCGGCCAACGCCAAGCGCAAACCCGGCCAGGCGCTGATTGCCATCAGCCACGCGCACATGGCCGGCGGTTCCGTGTCGGAAGACTCCGAGCGCAGCCTGATCATTGGCAACGCCGAAGCCCTGCCCGCCAGTCTCTTCGGGCCAAGCATCAGCTATGTCGCCCTCGGCCATTTGCACAAGCCGCAGAAGGTCAACGGTGAAGAACGCATTCGCTACAGCGGTTCGCCGATTCCGTTGTCGTTCTCTGAGATCGGCTATCAGCATCAGATTCTCGATATTAGCCTCGATGGCGAAACCCTGGTCAGCGTCGAACCGAAACTGATCCCGCGTTCGGTCAATCTGCAACGCATCGGCCCGGCACCGTTGGCCGAGATTCTGCTGCAACTGGCAGACCTGCCGAACATCGATCTGCTTGCCGAAACCCAGCGTCAGCCGTGGCTGGAAGTGCGGGTGATCCTCGACGAGCCGCAGCCAGACCTGCGCCATCAAGTGGAAAATGCCCTGCAAGGCAAAGCCGTGCGGCTGGTGCGCATTGCCGCCGAATACGCCGGTAAACGTGGCGCTGACGGCGAGGAGGAAGGCACCACACTGATCGAACTCGACCAACTGACGCCGCAGGAACTGTTCAGCCGCGCCTGGCTCGACAACTACGGCAACGAGGTCGATGAGCAAACGCTGAAGGACTTCGCCGAACTGCTGCAAGACGTACAACTGGAGGGTGAGCAGCCATGAAGATTCTCGCCATTCGGTTGAAAAACCTCGCCTCGCTGGCCGGCCCGTTCGAAATCGATTTCACTGCTGAACCGTTGGCCAGCGCTGGGCTGTTTGCGATTACCGGCCCGACCGGTGCCGGCAAAAGCACCTTGCTCGATGCTTTGTGTCTGGCGCTGTTCGGTGCCGTGCCGCGCCTGAACAACACCGGCCGTGACGCCAAGGTTCCGGATGCCGACGGCGAAATCGCCACTGGCGACCCACGCACCCTGTTGCGGCGCGGCACCGGTGAAGGCTATGCCGAAGTGGATTTTGTCGGTGTCGATGGCCGGCGCTACCGTGCGCGCTGGGAGGCCAATCGCGCCCGTGAGAAGGCCAGTGGCAAGCTACAGGCCAGTCGTCAGAGCCTGCGCGACATCGATCAGGATCAACTGCTCGCCAGCCAGAAAGGCGAATACAAAACCCAGCTGGAAGCGGCACTGGGCCTGAACTTCGAACAGTTCACCCGCGCCGTGCTGCTGGCGCAGAGCGAGTTCAGCGCGTTCCTCAAAGCGGACGACAACGATCGCAGCGAACTGCTGGAGAAACTCACCGACACCGCGCTGTATACCCGCCTCGGCCGTCGCGCCTTCGACAAGACCAAAGAGGCTCGCGAAGCGCACAAGCTACTGCAGGATCAAGCCACCGGCGTCACCCCGTTGCCACCCGAGGCGCGAGCGGAACTGGATGAGCGCTTCAACGCCGCGCAGCAACAACTGAAGTTGCAGCAGGCGCAGCTCAAACAACTTGAGCAACAGCACGGCTGGCTCAAGGATTTGCGCGTATTGCAGGACGCGCAACAGGCCGCCACCGAGCAACTGCACAGTGCACGGCAGCAATCGGAAAGTCTGGCCGGCGAGCGGGTGAAACTGACACGACTCGAACAGCTCGGCCCGCAGCGGCACCAGTTCGCGCGGAAAACCGAGCTCGATGCGCTGCTGACGCCACTGGCTGCGCAAATAGCCGCGCACACGCAGCAACACACAGAACTGACTGAGCGCCAGACGCAACTTGAACAAGCCCTCGAAGCGGCAAAAGTCACTCTGAGCGAAGTGCAGCAACAGCAAGGGGAGAACGCGCCGCTGTTGCGTCAGGCCTTTGAAGAGCAAAGCACCCTCGCCCGCCTGAGCAAGGATGTGGCGGCTGCCGCTGAAGCCCGAGACAGTGCACAAACCGGCTGCACCGAAGGCCAGAAGGCCATACAGGTTTTGCAGGAACAACAGACTCAGGTCGGCGAACGTCTGCAACGCATCGCCGCTGAGCTTGAGCAAAGTGCCCATCTGGCGCCGTTGAGCGACGCGTGGAATGCCTACCGTGATCGTCTGCAACAACTGATGCTGATCGGCAATCGCCTGAACAAGGGTCAGGCCGAGCTGGCGAGCCTGGAAGATAACGCCGCCCGTAGCGCCGATACATTGACCACGCAGAAACAGCAACTGGAAGTGTTGTTCAAGGAAGCCGGCGCCGAACCCGACGCCGTCGCCGAACAGATCGGCCTCCTCGGCACGCTGCTGCAGGACAACCGCAAACAACTGCGCGCCTTTGAAGACTTGTCACGCCTGTGGGCCACGCAACAGGATCTGGACAAGCGCAGCAGCGAACTGCAACAGCGTCAGCTCAGCGCCCAGCAGGAGCGCGAGCGCCTGACCCAGGACGGGGTGAAAAGCAAAGCCGAACTGACCGTCGCCGAACAAACCCTCAACGTCACCCGCGAGCTGCTCGAGCGCCAGCGGCTGGCGCGCAGTGCCAGTGTCGAAGAGTTGCGCGCACAGTTGCAGGATGATCAGCCGTGCCCGGTGTGTGGCAGCAATGAGCATCCGTATCACCAGCCGGAAGCACTGCTGCAAAGCCTTGGTCGTCATGATGAAAGCGAACAGGCCAACGCGCAGCAAGTGGTCGATCAGCTCAAGGAAAAACTCAGCGAATTGCGGGCCGACGTGGGCGCGGTCATTGCTCAGCAGAAAGAGCTGCTGCAACAGCAGGAACAACTGACGACTCAGCAGCAAGCACTCGCGCCAAGCCTCGACGCGCATCCGCTGGCCGCGCAGTTGTTCAATCAGGACGCCGACAAACGCGACGCCTGGCTCAGCCGCCAGAATGAGCAGTTGAACCAGAGCATCGCTCAGGACGAACAACGCCAGAGCGCCCTGCTCACCCTGCAACAGGATGCCGCGCGTCTGACCCAGCAATTGCGTCAGGCCGAAACGGCGCATCAGCAGGCCGCGCAACAGCTGAGCAACCAGCAACGCGAACTGAGCAGCGACCACCAGCGCCTTGACGAAGAACTGACGGCATTCGCCACCCTGCTCCCGGCCGACACCCTTGACGCCCTGCGCCAGGAACCGGCGGCTACCTTCATGCAGCTCGACCGGCAGATCGCCGAGCGTCTGGCGCAAGTCGATCAGCAAAAGGAAGAGTTGAGCGAGCAGCAACAACGCCAGCAGACCCTGGAAAAAGAACAGGATCGTCAGCAGACCCGAGTCGCGCAAGCGCAGACGGCGCAGCAGCAGTTCGCCGCGTTGGCCGATCAGCAGCAAATCTGCCAGCAGAAACTCACGCAATTGCTTGGCGAGCACAGCAGCGCCGAGCAGTGGCAGCAGCAGCTTGAGCAGCGGGTGGAACAGGCACGCAACGCAGAAGCCAGCACCGCGCAGGAACTGCAAAGCGTGCGCACGCAACTTGTGCAGATCGCCGCTGAACTCAAGGCGCAGCAAGAGCGCTTGCAGGCGCTGGAAAGCGAAGAGCAGGATCTGGCGAGCAAAATTGCCGACTGGCGTGCGCGTCACCCCGAGCTGGATGACGGAGGCCTCGAAGACTTGCTGCGGGTCGATGACACGCAACTGGGCGAGCTGCGTCAACGCTTGCAACAGAACGAAAAAGCCATCGAGCAGGCCACGGTCCTGTTGCAGGAGCGTGAGCGGTTATTGCTTGACCATCAGGCACAAAGCAACGGCAATCTCGACGCCGAACAACTCGCTACAGCTCTGTCTGACCTGCAAAACCAATTCACTGTCAGCGAACAGCAGTGCGCCGAACTGCGCGCCGAGCAAGTCGAGGATCAACGTCGGCAGAACGCCAATCAGGCACTGGCCCAGCAAATCGCCGACGCCTACGCCGAGTATCAACGCTGGGCGCGGCTGAGTGCCTTGATCGGTTCCGCGACTGGCGACACTTTCCGCAAGATTGCCCAGGCCTACAACCTCGACCTGTTGGTGCATCACGCCAACGTGCAACTGCGCCAACTGGTCAAACGCTATCGCCTCAAGCGCGGCGGCAGCATGCTTGGCCTGCTGGTAATGGACACCGAAATGGGTGACGAACTGCGCTCGGTGCATTCGTTGTCCGGCGGCGAAACCTTTCTGGTGTCGCTGGCGCTGGCCTTGGGCTTGGCATCGATGGCCTCGAGCACGCTGAAAATCGAATCGCTGTTTATCGATGAAGGCTTTGGCAGCCTCGATCCGGAGTCGTTGCAACTGGCGATGGATGCGCTCGATGGCTTGCAGGCCCAGGGTCGAAAAGTCGCAGTGATTTCCCACGTGCAGGAAATGCACGAACGGATTCCGGTGCAGATTCAGGTGCAGCGCCAAGGCAATGGTTTGAGCACGCTGGAGGTGAAATGAACACGCTGTACTCCTTCCGCCGCTGCCCGTACGCGATGCGGGCGCGAATGGCCCTGCGCTATTCGGGCGTACCGGTGGACATCGTTGAAGTCAGCCTCAAGGCCAAACCGGCGGAGATGCTGGCGATCTCGCCCAAAGGTACGGTGCCGGTGCTGGATGCCGGTGGGCGGGTGATCGATGAGAGTCTGGAGATCATGCACTGGGCGTTGGCGCAGAATGATCCGCAGGATTGGTTGATGGCAGGCGATTCGCGGATTGCCGAACTGATCGACGTGAATGATCAGGGGTTCAAGGTGCAGTTGAATCGCTACAAATACGCCGAGCGCTACCCCGAGCAGCCGATGGAGTTTTATCGGGCCGAAGGCGCGGTGTATTTGCAGCGGTTGGAGGGGTTGCTGCAGGATCGCGATTATTTGCTGGCGGATCATCCGAGCCTGGCGGATATCGCCCTGCTGCCGTTTGTTCGGCAGTTTGCGCATGTCGATCGTGAGTGGTTTGCCCAGACGCCTTATGTTCGCTTACAAGCCTGGTTGCAGCGTTTCCTCGAATCCGACCTCTTCACCTCGATCATGAAGAAATAACTCACTGGAGCTGCCGAAGGCTGCGATCTTTTGATTCTGATCTTTTAAAACAAGATCAAAAGATCGCAGCCTTCGGCAGCTCCTACAGGGATTAAGCCAACACTTGGCACATCCCGAGCGCCATGCAATCCACTTCGAAGGGGCCGAGGAAATTGGCGGCGGCCTTCATCGGCGGATTCCCCGCCATCAGCCCCAGCGTATTCGCCCGTTCAATGTTGTGCGCGATGTTGTGGTTGGCCTCTATGGCCCGGGCCAGTGCGCCTACCGAGCCTTGGCCGATGCCCAATAATGAAGCGCCGTTGGTGAAGAACGCCAAACCGGCAACTATCCAAAGTCTGTAGCCTTTCATGCGCCGCCGACTCCTGCGAGTTCGGCCCGGTCGACCATCACGCTGTGCGAGCGGACTTCGAACTGGATGCCGGGATGGGCGACGTCGATCGGCGCGTCGAACGTGTGTTCCATCTGCGAGGCGATGCTGACGACCAGCACCACGGCCAGGTACAGACCGATGGCCAGGTAGGCGCCGCGTTTGGCTGAAGTGAAGATTGCGCTGGCCATGGTGTTCTCCCGTGGGCATGTTTCGATGTCCACAGAATCAATCAAAAAAGCCGGGGTAACCACTCAGGGTTTGCCATAGTGAACATCAGCTTCGTTGATTATTTAGCCAGTCTATCTGCGTGTTTGAAGAACCCTATGACGCTGATCAACGTGCGCAAAAACGTAGGAGCTGCCGAAGGCTGCGATCTTTTGACGTTCAAGATCAAATGATCGCAGCCTTCGGCAGCTCCTACAGGGCAGTTCGGTGCAGGCGTTCAGTGCTGGGCTTTGTGATCCAGCGCGGCGTAGAAGTTGGCGCTTTGTTGCAGGTATTTCTGGGTGTAGCTCTGGGTGTGGGATTTTTTGCTGGCGATTTCAACGTTGGCACCGGCTGGCAGGACCACGGTGGCGGAGATGGCGGAAGCGGCAATCACTGAGAAAAGATTGAAGTTCATGGCGGTAACCCTCGTGTTCGGTTGGCTTGCTTGCCCGTTTGGGCCGTGAAGCAAACTTAACGCTCGAGGGTTGATTGCCTGAAATGCTTTGTAACGTTAGCCGATATCAGTGTAATTAATACAAGCAGACAGGCCCCGTAAACCGGGGCCTGTGGCTTATTGTCGCACCAAAAACTTCAGGTCGCTCGGCGCGTCCATCGGCAGTTTCTGCACGGTTTTGCCGAGCAGACCGGTCTTGGCATCGCGCTCGACGACGACAATCTGGTTGCTCTTCTGGTTGGCGATCAGCAGGAATTTGCCACTTGGATCGAGGCTGAACTCACGCGGGTGATCACCCTCAACCGAACGCTTTTGCAGCTCTTTGAGCTGCGCGGTCGCCGGATCGATGCTGAACACCACCAGCTGATTGGCGGTGCCACGGTTGCTGACGTAAAGGAACTTGCCATCCGCCGAGGCATGCAGCGCCGCACCGGCCTTGTCCGAGGTCGGCTGACCGGCGGCCAGATCGACCAGTTGGGTTTGCGTCAGTACGCCGTCGTGGTAATCGAACACCGCAACCTGCGCGCTCATTTCCATGGTCAGCCAGGCGTGCTTGCCGTCAGCACTGAACAGCAGATGACGCGGGCCGCTGCCGGCCGGCAAGAGCACTGCGGCGGTCATCGCCGGCGTCAGTGGCAAGTCCGGGTTGGCCTTCGGATCGAACAGGTAAACGAAGACCTTGTCCGCGCCCAAATCGTTGGAAAAGACGTAGCGGCCGTCCGGCGAAGAAACCGTCGAGTGCACATGGTTGGAGGCCTGGCGCTCAAGATTGATCCGGCTCGCCGGGTGCGCGCTCATCTGCACGACGGGTTTGAGTTTGCCATCGGCACCGACCGGCAATACCGCCAGCGTTCCCCCCGGATCTTCCATCACCGAATAATTGCTGACGAACAGGTGGCTGGCGTCAGTGCTGAGGCTTGAATGGGTCGGCTCGTTGCCCAGGCTCTGCACTTGATTGATCAGGGTCAGCGCGTGGGTTTTCGGATCGATCGAATAGCTGCTGACGCGACCGACCGGGTCTTCCTGGCCCGGGCCGTTTTCGTTGACCACAAACAGGCGCCGCTGGTCTTTGGACAGGGTCAGCCAGGACGGGTTTTCACTTTTGACCACTTGCAGCGGTTTGGCGTCGATCTGGCCCGTAGCGCTGTCGAAGTTCATTCGATAGATGCCTTGGCTGGTGCCAGCGGTGTAGGAACCGACCAGCAACTGGAAGTTCTCGGCGGACGCGCTGGAAAGCCCCATGGCACCGACGCTGCCGGCCATCAGCAGCGGCCAGAGTTTACGCATTTTCATCAGATTCTTCCTCATCATCGCTGCTGCTGACTACGTCGCCATGGCAGACCAGGCGGTGTTCGCCGATCGCTTTGGTTTCATTGAAATAACCGACGATCAGCCAGCTTTGCAGTGAGTCATCAAATGTTGCCGCTGCAACCTGAGCCGGGGTGAACTCCCAATGCTTGGCCGCTCGGCCATCGATGCATTCGATGTGCAGGTTATCGTCCTCGTCAAGGGCGAATTCGAAGGCATGCAGGCCGTCGATTTCGACCATGCCGCAGTGTTCGAGGGCGTTGAGAAGGGTTTGGGCAGTCATGGCAGTAAAGTCTTTCAGGGGGAAACCGGCAATGATAGCTCATTGTTAACCTGAGGCCTTGGCACTCACCCTGTGGGAGCGAGCTTGCTCGCGAAAGCGCTGTGTCAGGCAATGAATAATTGACTGAAAGAATGCATTCGCGAGCAAGCTCGCTCCCACAAGGGACATTGGTTGTCAGTTACAACGCATCGCGGCTAGGCTTGCCGTCGACCAGGCGCTGGATGCGCAGCGGGTTGGCGTTTTTCAGCGGCTCCGGCAGCAAGCTGTCCGGGTAATTCTGGAAGCACACCGGGCGCAGGAAGCGATCGATGGCCAGCGTACCGACGGAGGTGCCACGGGCATCGGACGTCGCTGGATACGGGCCGCCATGGACCATCGAATCGCACACTTCGACACCGGTCGGATAGCCGTTGAGCAGAATGCGCCCGACCTTCTGTTCCAGCAGCGGTGTCAGTTCTGCGAAGCGCTCGAAGTCCGCTAGCTCACCAATAATAGTCGCAGTGAGTTGCCCGTGCAGGCCATGCAATGCCGCACTGAGTTGCGCCTGATCCGTCACTTCGACAATCACCGTGGTCGGGCCGAACACTTCTTCCTGCAGCACTTCATCGCCATTGATCAGCAGACTCACGTCGGCCTTGAACAACTGTGGCTGCGCCTGATTGCCCTGTTGTGGATTACCCGCCAGATGTTCAATACCGGCGTGTGCCAACAGCTTCTGCAAGCCTTTGCCGTAGCTGCCGAGAGTGCCGGCGTTGAGCATGGTTTGTGCCGGTTGATCACCGATCAAACCCGCAACCTGCTGCACGAACGCGCTGAACTCTGGCGAGCGAATGCCGATCACCAGACCCGGATTGGTACAGAACTGACCGCAGCCCTGCACCACCGAAGCGGTCAGGTCGCGGGCGACGGTTTCCGAACGCTCGGCAAGGGCCTGCGGCAGGATGATCACCGGGTTGATGCTCGACATCTCGGCAAACACCGGGATTGGTTGTGGGCGCGCTGCGGCCATGTCACACAGTGCACGACCGCCCTTGAGCGAACCGGTGAAGCCGACTGCCTGAATCGCCGGATGCTTGACCAGCCACTCACCGACGCCACCACCGTAAATCATGTTGAACACGCCGGCCGGCATGGCGGTTTTTTCAGCGGCGCGGATCAGTGCATCGGCGACCAGTTCAGCCGTGGCCATGTGACCGCTGTGAGCCTTGAACACCACCGGGCAACCGGCGGCCAGCGCCGAGGCGGTGTCGCCGCCAGCGGTGGAAAATGCCAACGGAAAGTTGCTTGCGCCGAACACCGCCACCGGGCCGAGGCCGATGCGGTATTGGCGCAGATCCGGGCGTGGCAATGGCTGACGATCCGGCAGCGCCTGATCGATCCGCGCCCCGTAGAAATCGCCCCGGCGCAGCACTTTGGCAAACAGACGCATCTGCCCGCTGGTACGCCCGCGCTCGCCTTGAATCCGTCCGGCCGGCAAGGCGGTTTCGCGGCATACCACGGCAACGAAGTCATCGCCGAGGGCATCCAGTTCATCGGCAATCGCATCGAGAAACTGCGCGCGACGTTCGGCGCTGAGGCTGCGATAGGCCGGGTATGCGGCAGCGGCAGCTTTGGCAGCAGCGTCGACTTCTTCCGCCGTGGCCTGGATGAAATCGTGCGGTAACTGCTCGCCTGTCGTGGCGTCGACCGATTGCAATTTGACGTTGCCAGCGGCGCTGCGCTGACCGCCGATGTAGTTGTGACCGAGAATCTGAGTCATGGGATCTCCTTAAAGGGTGCCGATGCTGTCCGGTTCATAAGCCGCTGGAACCGGGACGATGCCATTGACCAGCGGCGCACCGAATTCGGCCTGGCTGATTTCAAACACGTCACCCGGTTGGGTGCGGATGCCATCGGCGAACGACAGGGTCGCGGTGCCGAAAAAGTGAATGTGTACGTCACCGGGACGGAGGAACTGGCTGTACTTGAAGTGGTGGTATTCAAGGTTGGCGAGGCTGTGGCACATGTTCGCCTCGCCGCTGAGAAACTCGTTCTGCCAAAGCACTTCGCCGTCACGCAGGATGCGGCTGCTGCCTGCAAGATGTTGAGGCAATTCACCGGTGCGAAGTTCCGGTCCATAGCTGCAACTGCGCAGTTTCGAGTGTGCGAGGAACAGGTAATTCTTGCGTTCCATGACGTGGTCGGAGAACTCGTTGCCAACCGCAAAGCCCAGGCGATAGGGCTTGCCGTCGTTGCCGATGAGGTACAGGCCGGCCATTTCCGGCTCTTCACCGGCGTCTTCGGCAAACGGCGGTACCGGGAAGGGTTGGCCTGGACGGACAACAATGCTGCCGTCGCCCTTGTAGAACCATTCTGGTTGCACACCGGCCTGCCCCGCCGCCGGTTTGCCGCCCTCCACACCCCATTTGAAAATGCGCATGGTGTCAGTCATCGCCGCTTCGTCGCCGCCCTGCTGATGCATTTTGTCCCGCGCCGAGGCGCTGCCCAGATGGGTCAGGCCGGTGCCGCTGATCAACATGTGCGCCGGATCCGGGTGGTCGAGGGGCGGCAGAATGCGCAGTTGCGAGAGCAACTCGGCGTAGTCGTGGCTGATGCCGAGGCCGAGGGTTTGCACTTGCTGCTCAAGGGTGTTGCCGGCCTCGATGGCGGCGAGTGCCAGATCGCGCACGCTGCGCGCGTCCTGGACTTCGCGCACCAGACCGTTGTCGACCACGCCGACGCGGCGTTCGCGGTTGCTTAATTCGAATTGAACCAGATGCATGTTCTTCTCCTGTGTTATTCGAAACACCGCCGCCCCCTTGTAGGAGTGAGCCTGCTCGCGATAGCGGTGTGTCAGGTGACAACTTTTTTACTGATACACCGCTATCGCGAGCAGGCTCACTCCTACAGGGGGTCGGTGTGGGTCTGTCAGGTGCGGGTAGCGCCACGGGCACTGGCGGCAAATTGGTTAACGGGCAGCACGTGTTTGCGTTCCAGCACGCGGTAGACAACGCCGGTCAGGATCAAACCGAACACCATCACTCCAGAGAGGAAATACAATCCCGAAGCCAAATTGCCGGTGTATTCCTTCAACGCCCCAATCACAAACGGCCCGATGTACCCACCCAGATTCCCCACCGAATTGATCAGCGCAATCCCCGCCGCCGCACTCGCGCCGGCAAAGAACCGTCCCGGCAAGGTCCAGAACACCGCCGTGCAGGAAAACAGCGCGAACGCCACCAGGCACAACGCCGCCAGTTGCGCCACCGGCATCGACAGCCAGGCGCTCATGAACAGGCCAATCGCGCCCAGCACATAAAGGACGGCGAGATGGCCGTAACGATCATTCAAACGGTCAGAGCTGCGCGGCACGATGAGCAAGCCGATGATGCCGAAAATGTACGGCACCGAAGAGACAAAACCGGTGACCAGATCACTGCCGCCAAATTGCTTGATCAGCGTCGGCAACCATAGACCGAGGCCATAAATGCTCAACGTCACCGGCAGATAGAACAGCGCCAGTAGCAACACACGTTTGTCTTTCAGCGCATGCAGCGGATTGCCGTGACGGGTCTGGCCGTATTCCTGCAGATCTTTTTTCAGCTCGCCGGTGAGCCAGTCTTTCTCGGCCTGATCCATCCATTTCACTTGCTGTGGGCCGTCCGGCAACCAGCGCAGCACCGGCCAGGTCAGCAGGATCGCCGGGGTGCCAATGACAATGAACAGCCACTGCCAGCCATGCAGACCGAGAACGCCGTCCATGCCAAGCAAACCGCCGGAAACGGGACCTGTGATCATCATCGCAATCGGTTGCGAGAGGATGAACAGCCCAAGGATCTTGCCGCGATGGCGCACCGGGAACCATTGGGTGATGTAGTAGAGAACGCCGGGGAAGAACCCCGCCTCGGCCGCGCCGAGCAGAAAGCGCATCACGTAGAAACTGTGTGGGCCCTGGACGAAGGCCATGCCGATAGTGATCGCGCCCCAGGTGATCATGATCCGCGCGAACCAACGCCGCGCGCCAAAGCGTTCGAGCATCAGGTTGCTGGGGATTTCGAAAAGAAAGTAGCCAATGAAGAACAGCCCGGCACCGAGGCCGTAAGCCGCATCGCCGATGCCGATGTCGGCGCCCATGTGCAGCTTGGCGA
>Ga0247814_10000929_pt1 | contig 19300 bp, 17 predicted proteins | sample UWRJL179409R1_FD_179947 | JGI IMG/M metagenome (GOLD analysis project Ga0247814, IMG submission 179947) | Plant litter microbial communities from Arlington Agricultural Research Station in Wisconsin, United States - UWRJ-L179-409R-1 | ecosystem: Environmental > Terrestrial > Plant litter >... | reverse complement strand
ATTAAGAAATTATCTAGACCGTGAGTTATTGAAAATTCCGGGTACTTCTATTAATGGTAGTATTGAAAGACGGCTATATAATGTTTCTAACATTCAATTTGAAGGAGTTGATAGTGAAGCGATAATTATGGGGTTAAGTAATCCTGATGGTGATAATTTCCCTCTAATTGCTGTCAGCAATGGTAGCGCTTGTACTGCCGCAAGTATTGATCCATCTCATGTATTATTGGCTATGGGCTTAAATGAAATTCAAGCATTTAATAGTATTAGATTTTCATTAGGAAAGCAAAATACGATTGATGAGCTTAAAATAGTAATTGAAGCTGTCACAACAGTTGTTTCTAATTTGCGGGAAATGTCTTTTTAGGTAATTAACTATGTTTATAATCCTTTAATTGCATCTTAAATAAGAATTTATTCGCCTTAGCACCTTCATCATCATCATGATGTAATTGAGGTATTTTAAAATTTAAGGAAGTAGAATTTGCAGCAAATAACATTTGTAGTGACATAAGAACTATTCTCGAACTCGCTTTAATAATTGACACATCATACGGTTTAGTCTGATTCCATCCATCAGGTTCACTAAAGGTCAAAGAACCATGAGCAAAATGATTCCTTATTTTATAAACTATTTTCAGACCAATTAACTCATGACATTCACAATCAGTGATAGTATCAATATCTGACCCTTCAAGATACCAGGGGTTTAATAATAGAAGCTTTTTTAAAAGATTCACCGTCTCTGAATAATTTTCTATCATTGGATAATTCCCTAAATATTTACTTTTAAGAAAATAATTTACTTTGTTAATTTTTCCACTTCTACTTGGACAATTAGGGAAATTGGTACTATCAATATATGCTTCCAGCCCACTCCAAATAAAATTAAATTGAGTTAATGCAAGAATCAATTTTCCATGAAAGTTAGATCTTTCATTTTCGTAGTCAATGGCAGAACCACACCACTGAACATAATCATCATATTTGTCACTAATAAAGTGTACCTTCTCAATTCCTGAAGCTAAATAAAACCAAGAATTTACAGGATTGTTATCGTAAGGATTACTATACAGCAAAAACCTATAAATATTATGGCTATGCCTTTGTAAGTCTACAAATGGCCCGTGAATTGGACATATAATAGAATTGCAATTATCCAACGATTAATGTTTTAAAAGCTTCAACAACACCTTTGATTTTGGCTCCAACTTTAATTATATCATCATCTTTTTTATCCATTTCACAAAATTCATGATAAGGGATAAATACCGAAACTTCAAAACCTAACGCCATTGTGAAATATGTTCGGTCGGTATTGATTATTTTTTCTTCCCACTTAGCTTTTTCACGCCAGTTATAAGTTTCTTTAAAATGTTCGTCTAAAAATATCTCAAATTCGGGCCATGAACCAATATCCCATTTACCTGATTTACCATAGAAATTTTCCGGAGTATTCAATGGCTTTTTCAAGTCTGAATCACCATAGATAAAATTAGTTACATATCTATTAAAATGGCTGATTTTTATATCGTAAATAACTTCTAATTCATAGTCGCTTCCATCAACAGTAAGTGCAGATTTTTTTGTCCAATTTAAACTTTTGTTATAGACATGATAGCCTTGAGTTTTAGTGTTTCCTGGCCAAATATGGAATGCTATATAATCCTTAATTTTCTCATCATGATAATGGTAAAAATGCGGAATGATTTCACTAGCCCAAGAAAAAGGCGCAATGAGCCCGAGTCTGTCAACATAAGGTAGTAAATCGGAGCCGCTTGCTACTAAACCTTGCTTTAGACGTTGCATTAGATAATGATGCTCAGCAGTTCCCCATTTATCAGTAAACTTGAGATTATTAAATGGTTTAGGTTCAAACCAATAAGGAAATCTTGCTTCAGCCAAATCCAGGAAATCTTTTATAAATAATGATTCGTTTTTGATTAGCTTTTCCACATTATTAACTCTTTCCAAAGTAGTTACAACTTTATGCCAGCTTATGCATTTTGGACTGACAATTAAAGCTTCTTCACTTCTATTCAAGAATGGGAAAATTTGATTAAAAAGCTGCTGCTTGCAATCTTCATTAGTACGTTTCACTTCTATAATGAAAGCAATGTCTTTGATTGTTAGCACAACATCAGTAATATTTGTTGTTGATGTTTGTACCAAATCAGAGAAGTTTGAAAAATCAATATATTTATTAGCAGTCAAGGCAATTGCATAGACTTTTCTATAACTTTCATGTTGAATCTTCTTAATATCCACTTGAACATCCAGTAAGAAGATTTCTTCTCTAGAGACGTAGGAAAACAAGTACTGATAGTCTTCCTCGTCAACAACTTCTTTTACAAATTCATTAAGAAAAAGTGGGGAATTTAAAAGTACAATGGAAAAAGCCCTGCTTAAATTGTTTTCCAGAAACTCATCAGAATTAGGCTCATTAAAAAAACGAAATAAATTAAGATGGTGGTTCATATTGTGAGTAATTTCAATGAGAGGAGTAAACCTAAGGCTGGTGAACGTGTTCTACTTAGATAGGGTTTAAAATTATCTGTTTTAAATTCATCGAGCTCTATGTATGCTCTATGAACCGCCTGAATATCCATTTTCCATATTTGGTGAGTGCTTAATCTCTCGAATATCATATTATTATCTTCCCAATCAAGAATTTTGTAATTATGACCTTTAAGACTTTTAAAACTTTCAAGTCTTATAACAAGATCATGAAACTTTTTGAATGATATGTCCGGGTTGGATTTTTTATAATAAAAGTTAGTCATCATCATTCAGCACATTATCTAATGCGTTAATATACACTGGGATATTTTCAGTTTCAACACCGAATCTTTTCTCTATCATTATATCAATTAAAGAATTTCCATCAATGAGAATGATAGGGACAGCACCGGGCTTCCTTGTTGCTCCTAATGCTTCTTTAGTAAATTTTGAAGTTGTAAAAATTATTCCTTGCTCAAATTCTCCTTGAATAGCTCCTCTAAACTTATCAATTTCTATCCTGCTAACAGAGTTATTTTTCCATCGTTTGCATTGAACTGCTACATTTAAATGGGTTATACCTACTTTTAATTGCCCATACCCATCAATACCCCCGTCTCTCGATTTACTTGTGACAATCATTTTTTTGAAACCGTAGACTTCTAAAAGCTCTTTTGCAAAAACCTCAAAAGATGAGGGGTCAATTTGTTTAAGTTGATTTAAAATTTGTTGTTTAAAAGCTTCAGTATGTTTTTTATGTATGTCTTTTAAGGCATTCACAACTATTTTTAAATTTTCAGAATCTCTTCTAACTATAGTTTCTAATTTGACTTCCTGTGGTGTTTGCCCTGGGACAGGAATATCTTTTATCCAATATGTTCCATCTTTTAAGGCTTGAAAATATTTTACTTTCCTTGCAGTTGGGAAGTCTATTCCGACACAATGTTTTCTAATTATCGCCTTTACTATATCAGGTGGTCTCTCGGCATTAAATCGATACAAATCATGTAGTATAATAAAATCGTACACCTCTTTAACTGAAAGAGGCTTTCCTACCCTTTTTAGGGTTTCAATAATAGCTTCATGAATTGTTATTTTTTTCAAACGTTGAGGAGTCTATTAAATTCAGTTGTATATCTATTAAATGTTTCTTTTTCAAACTGAGATACATCCTGGGGCTTTCCAATGTACTCCAATTTTGAAAGAATATCATTTTTAATTTTCGAAATGCTACCAGCACTTCCTGTTTTACCATATGGACCATTAGTTCCGAAATCAACGTTTTCTAAGCCTTGTAATACTCTTTCATAGTCCTCAGTTTTAAAGTTATCAATTGCCTGCCAGTTTTTATTTAGTTCGTTAATAAATATAATTGGGAATACAATATTGAGAACTCTTAATAAAGCAGTTACCCCCATTCCTTTGGATATTATACTCTCTTTTGGAGAACTCCAATCTGGCTTTATTCGTTCAACAGCTGTAAAAAATCTTGCTAGTGCTCGTACAATAAAGATATGATCGGATATATTTTTATAGTATTTCAAAAATATTGGAGGTGTTGATGTTCCCTTAGCCTTTGTTGAGACAAATCTAATCGTTGAATCGATAAAAAATGCCTGTGATATAGATAACTTTTCCTTGTCCGCTGATGAGGCATTCTTTGGTGCCTTTCCTAGCATTTTTATCCTAGAATAAAACGGACTTTCATTTAACTCATTTAACAATTTGGCTACATTGTGCATAAATGTAAGTTCATCAATCTCTCTACTGAACTCACCTGTCAACTGATATAGTAGAGATTTATTTACGGATTTTTGTTCATAGTTGATAGTGTAAAATTGCTTAGCAATTACCGACCTGTCGAATCCTATTATAAAGGAAATAATTAAATCATACTGCTGCTGAATATCAATTGACGCTTTTTTTAACCCTTCTAGACGATGCTGACCATCTATCACCAGGACAGAATTAGATATATTTGGGATATATAAAAAATAAGAATTACTTTCCTTTTTTAAAAAACTGATAGATTCAGGTTTGTTTTCTAACTCTAAGAATTCTAGTTCAGTACTATCTTCATTAATTCCGAATCCTTCAATGTCATTTATCAAATCGCAATTTGCAATTATAGTATTAGGAAAAAAAGCATAATCTTCATTTTGTAAAAATTTTACGATTTTTGATATCCGCTCATCATTTGGCTCTCGTTGGAAATTTTTATCATTTATTTTACTCTTATCGTCGTCAATTAAATGTTGGTAATATTCAGACTCATCTGGAAATGAATTTGCTAAAGAAGTGTTTTTTTCCAAATCATATTCTGCAGGCCTTACAGTAAAAATTTTTAGAAATTCAGGCGCATTTATCTTGGCTAAAAAGAAGCTGTTATCTTTTTGTTTAATTTCTTCTAAGTCAACCTTTAGATACTCAATCCCATTAAATTTAATTAGTTCTGTCTTCATAGCAATCCTTGATTATTTAATTGAGATTCTAAATTTTGATAATCGTCCTTTTGCGTAATTAATTTTCTAAATAGTAGCCTTATAGCATCTTCTTTTTCAAATATATTTGTTTCCAAAAGTGAGATAAAACGACCTAATAAAATTGAAAATAATGAAGTAACTATAATCCCGAAAATAAACCAATATACTGCTGAACTTTTATTTGTGATGAAAAGACCAATTTGTAGAAAGTATAAAAATGAACCTATAGTAGTTAAAATCCAAGATTTTGTTGCCAGCTTCTTCTTTAAAGCATTAATTTCGGCTTCAACTTCGTCAATTTTATTGATAAACTCACTAGGCACATTATCATATCTTAATTTTTCAGCTATAATTGTCGAAGATGTACGAATCACATTTATACCTAGTAAAGTTATTGAACCGCTGATACATATTTCAACTACGGATTTGTTAAAAGGTGTTGTGTTAAAACAATAGTGCACAATTGTTAGTAGCAACGGCGAAAATATTACTACAAGTGGAAAATATAAATTGTTTGTAAACCATATATTGGCTGTTTTACTTTTTGAAATAGCCACAACTTTGTATGTTGTATAATCTTTCTCATTAAAACCTAACATTTTAAAGAAATGTAATTCATACATTCTGTTAGAATAATACGCCCTTATCTTTTTCCACATATACCTTACAAATTATGCTTTAAATAATTCACCAACTTTAAACTCCTTTAAATTGGAAACCAACTGATATTTCTGAATTTTTTCCATACTTGTTTTAAGCTTGGTAGCTTCTCTATCACCAATGCCTAAGAACTTCTGCATCATTTTTAAATTAGTTTTATCCTTTATATCAAATAAGAAAGCAGTTTCACACATACTGCTAAAATCAAATGATGGTTGGTTAAACTCTTCTATTCCTTGCGATAATAATATTACAGACACCCCTTTAGATCGAATTTCCCTCAAAATTTTTTCTAGCAAATCTTGCGACTTCTTCTCCTTGAATATTGTATGTGCCTCATCGATTAATAATACATAACGCATGCCTTGATAGTCGCCTTCAATAGGGGCGTTATCCATATTCATAAATGTATTATAAATATAGTTTATAATTAAGAATACCGATGTAAATCTGATATTTTTCGGTAAATCTCCAGAAAGACTTAAATAGTAATTGCTATTTAAAAAAGTGTTCTTTGTATCAGCGGCTGTGTCAAACAAGTCTAACTCACTTAAACTTTCCAAAACTTCTCTTAATGTACTAGCTTTATCACCTTCAGTTTCCAATACTTTCTCATAAATCTGCTTAAATGAAGGATATTGTCCTGCTTTCATATCACTAAAAACATTACGAGTAGCATCCTTTAATGTTTGCTGCTGGTTCTTACCTATATTGCTGTAGCTGGTAATAATATCAACAAATTTGTTGATTCCCATTATCTTATTCTTTTCGTTGATGTTATCAATAAAAGACAAGGGATTAACAGGGAATGGTTTATGAGGGGCTTTTATTAATTGACAATTTGTTGAATTGAAAAAATCACTATTTTTCTTTTCATCTTCTTCAGTAATGCCTTTAAAGTCTAAGAAGATAAAATTTACTTGATCCTTGCTTTCTCTTACTATCTGTTTTAAAATACTGTTTGCAAAATACGTTTTACCTGTACCCGAATTACCGGCGACTGCAATATGAGCGTTGTTATGCATGGACGTATCATTTAATTTGAAATAGATATCTTCATCTTCAAATGATTTGCCCACTAAAATTTTAATGCCTTCTGCAAAGTAATCCTTGTTTATAATTCTATTTTTTCGAGTATGGTCATCATAGATAATAGGCTCGTTTGAAACATGGCTTTCTTCTAATTTTTCGATGCCATTTTCAATATTTTCTAACAGAAAATCAAGACCAGAATAATTCTTATTTTCTTCAAAAAGCTTATTCATTAAAATAAGTCCATGGTCTATATGCATCTTGATATACCGGCCAATATCTTTATCACTCTTATACAAACCATAGTGCTGGCATATTAAAGCTATGTAATAGTCTCTATATCGCCCAAATAAGATATCATCCTTATATTCCTTGCCTTTACTATCTAGCAAATCTGTTTCAAGATTAAGCTTTATATTTTTAGAGATAGAATAGGAAAAAGCAATTCTTGAAACTACATTTTCAGTACCTAAATTAAGTCGTCTGGTTAAATCCTGAACAATGGGCTTATTAGCCTCTGATGTTCGTATATTAATTAGCATTATACATCTTGTTGTATGTTGAAATAAAATCTTTTGGGTCTAGCGGCAAAAATTCACTTTTATCTTCATGAACATTGTTAATCAAAAAGGTTTTAGCAATATTTTCTGAGAGAATATTGTATTCCCGTTCAGTTAATTCTTTATTGATTAAAGGAAATATAACTACCTGGTCAGAGATATTTGGGTAAAAGTATTTAACAATATTTTGTGCGTGAGCCTCGTCAAATTTCTGCATTGGTGAATCAATGAATACAGGGAATGATATATCACTTTCTTCAACTAATCCGCGTAATAAAGCAGTTGCATACATCTGTTGCTCTCCTTTACTAAGCGACTCTTTTTTGATCTCTTCACCCCGAGCATTTTTTAAAATAATATCTATGGTTTCGCCAATGATTTCAACCTCTACTTTTTTAACAAATCCCTTTTTGTGAAGTAGTGTTTCTAACCCTGCCAAAATTTGGTGCTCTAAAGATTCTTTTTTCTTTGTCTTGAATTTCTCTATAAAGTCACGGAGATTGCCTATGTTTCGAGTTATAATCTCATCTTTTGCTTTGTTCTTTTCAGACACATTTAGCTTCTTAGACAGTTCTTCAATGCGTTTTCCTTTCTGAGTTTTTTCATTATTAAATTCACCAATTTCCCTATTAAACGAGTCAATAGTTCCATCAATACGGATAATTTCTTTATCTAAATCTTCTTTCTGTTTTCTGAATTCAGTAATGATCGGACTTTCCTGATTTGTCTCAGCATCCCTGATTTTTTTTCTAATGCTGTTTATTTCATTTTTGGTCAAATTATATTCGGAAGTAATTCTTTTAAAAGACTCCTTAAAAGAATACCTTATATTACTCATAAGAGCCTGTAATTCATTTCTCTCTGAATCAGAAAATTCATGAATCATTTTAAAGTCTACTGGTAACTCCGGTGAATCTGAAAAAAAATGTTTACGAATTAATTTGTCAAATGTCTCGGCATAATATTTTTCCACTTGATAATCAATTACTAAATCAGAAGGTTTTTGCTCTTTGATTAGATCTGTAAGTATCTTATTAGTTACACCCCTAACATTCTCATCTTTAAACTTTGCAGTTTTAAAATTTGTTTCATTTTCCAATTGAGTGTTCACTTCCAAAAACTTTTCACCTGCAATTGCAAAAGGGATAATGTCATATGAATCTTTTAACTGGTTTTGAAGATCAACTTGTTTCTTAGTTAATTCTTCTTCCTGAATACGAAGTTCTTGTAGCTCTTCAACTGTAATAAGACTCCCAGACTTTATAAGCTTTTCTTGAATATCTCTCGACTCCTTATTTTTTTCACTACGTCTCTCCCTTAAGTCGCTTATTTGTTTTTCGTTTTCTTGTATTTTATCATCGCAACCGTCAAATTCCGCTTGGAGGATTTTCAATTGTGCTTTCTCACTAGCACTTGCAGATTCTTGACGCAGTTTTAATTGAAGTCCTTCTAATTCTCCTTTAAGGTCTTCATATTTTCTTATTCCTAATACTTCAGAGTATGCTTTACTTAATTTTCTTTTTTGCTCAGGAGTATTAACTTCTGCTAGGCTAACAATTTTTTCGGCGTCGAAAAAGAAAAATTTAGCGATTTCTATAGGCATTATAAACTCCCTTATAAAAATCTCTTGGCCAACTTCTTTAGCTAATTCGCTAGGATGTCCATCGATAAGAACTTCAATCTCTTCTGATGAACTTGTTTTGGCGTTGTAGCTTCTTTTAATTGTAATTTCCTTACATGGTACTTCCGGTATGTTTACATTGTGAAATGTAATTGAAACATGAAAATTGTAATCTTCTTCCGATTTTGCTAAACGGTTAAGTGAATTTGCGATGTATTTACTATAGCCACCCTGATCATCAATTTCTTTTTTATATATATCATCAACTTCCTGCATTTGACGACCATATAAACACCATACAAGGGACATTAAGAAAGTAGTTTTTCCAAAACCATTTCTTCCACTAACCACAAAGATATTCTTATCTGCTTCAGTGGATAAATCTATAGGATTAGTCCCTTTATAAATTCTAAAATTATATAATTCAATTTCTTTAATTGTCATCTATACAAGTTTTTTTTCAGCTTCAAGATATTGATCTAAGCGGGTTTCTATGTCGGCTTGTAAACCTCTTTTTCTAATCATCAAAGTTTTAGTTTTTTGCAGAGCTAAAAGGTCTTGAATTAAGTCAACATCTTTCTCCTCATTCTTACACGACTGTTTCAACAAGTCAGATTCCTGCTTAAACTTTTCCTCCTGTTTGCTCATATCAATTTTATTTTTATAAATAGTATTGTAAATATCTGAAACTCTTGTCTTAAAATAGCAGTCCCTATACCAATAATATTGAATTAGAACTAACTCTTGATGTGTAATTAAATCTATACCTTCCGAATTTTGAATATCTTTTTGAGCTTTTAAAATGCGAGTCAAAATTTTAACCCGCGTGTCAAAAGTATAAGGCCCCCATAAATTCTCAGTTATTGTTTTATTCCTTCTTTCCTTCTGCCTGTATTTTTCTGGATTATCTCTGGTAACAACCAAAAAATTTCGGATTTCCATTAAAGGCATCATCCAATCTTCTCCATTGTCAATGAGACCTTCCATACTTTTATCCTTATTTACAACTGTACAAGTCCAACAGCCAAACCTACTGTTTCCACAACTTGGAGTAGTATCATCTATAACCAAAGGACAATCCCCAGCATTAGCATTTCTATATAATGTTATTAATTCCTTATTCGTACCGCCCCATGGTGGAGGAACTTGATTAAGATACTGCCAAACTTCGTTCGTTGTAACATCTTTTATTACCGCATACACATAAGCGTTAGGCAGTTGATGTTTTCGCAGCCGTTGACCTTTAATTTCATGCTTCTTGATAGACGCTGCGCGGCTAGAACTTTCAGCACTTCTTGTGCCTAATAAGATAATAGCCTCCCCATTTTCAGAAATTTTCTCAGTTATAAATTTTGTGGTTGGATTTATTTTTAATCTCTCTGTACACCATCTGTAAAATTTGTTCGGAGCAGGATAGCCAAGTCCTATGAGTTTAACCCAAAAGCTTTCTTCAAGCTGCGGTGTCGTCTGATGCACAGTAATCGGAAGTTCATAATGTATCGCTGCTTCCTGAATTTTTTTTAATGTTGTGTTGATAAACTTCACAATTCGAGGATTTTCTACCATTGTGTCATTACAAACTACATATATTCTTCTACTTTGTCTTAAAAAAGGATCAATTTTTAATAATGCTCTCCAGACGACTTGTAATAGCATCGTACTATCTTTACCTCCGCTAAAACCAATTATCCAGGGTCGCTTTGAATCATCGTATAAAAACTGATCAATAATTTCATTTTCAAGATGATTTATATCTAATGCCATATTATTTTTTCATTTATAAAACATAAAAATCGTGCTAATCACACGATTATAATCAACAAAGTAACAAAAATTTATTGTGCTTTTTTTAATAGTTTTAACAATCGTATATAAATACCTATATTTAATATTCTTAGAATACCATGTAAACGTGACTTTTAATTAAAATGAGTATCTTAAACATCTTATGTGGTAGATATTATATTAAATATATAGCAATGTATAATGGTAAGGTGGTCAACTTATGCCATTATTCCAGTTAATATAAAGTAATCATTCTTGTGTTTGCACTGGCTTCCCCTTACTACATTAACTTTTTCGCTTCCATTCTATCCTTTGCTTCTAATTTTATGCTCTGTAATTTTTTTTCTAATTCTTTTTTAGGAGGTAATTCTGTCCAGTACTCTGCGACCATAATCCCATCTTTATGCATTTCCAAAAGTTCAACTTGTTCACGGCTGCTTTCAGCGCAAAGAATTAATCCTACTGGTGGAAGTTCTCCTTCTGCTTTTTCATGCTTATCAAGCCATTTAAGATATAATTCCATTTGGCCTTTATGTTTTGCCTGAAACTTACCTAATTTTAATTCTATAGCTACAAGTCGTTTCAGGTTACGATGATAGAAAAGTAAATCCAGATGAAAATCTTCCCCATCAATAATCATTCTCTTTTGGCGCTCCACAAAGGCAAATCCTTTTCCAAGTTCGAGCATAAAGGTCTCAAGTTCTCTCAGTATGGTTTGTTCCAAATCTTTCTCTAAGTATATGTCTCTAAGCCCAAGAAAATCTAAAAAGTAAGGGTCTTTAAAATTATTATGAATAGCCGGATGATTACTTGTATTCTGTAAGTTGGCAATGCCGGTTCGTTCAAATGTTTTGGTTAAAATTTGTTTCCTTAATTCTCGCACTCCTAATCCTTTATTTGCTGATTCCTGAGCATAGAATAGTTTCGCTTCCTGTTTTTTTAGCGGTAGTAGCTCTACAAAATGTGACCAGCTCAACTTACCCGACAATGTTTTTACTGTATCTATATCCGTAAATTGATCCGCGAACTGCACCATGCGTCTTAAATTTCTCAATTCGAAATTTCTTCCATACTGATGTTTCAATTGTGTAGACAGTGTCGACACAATTTGTTTTGAGTATTCAGCTCGCTTGTTTTGAAGAACTTCTTGATTAATACGCCTACCAATATGCCAAAAAAGCATAGTAAGGGTGCTGTTAGCTTGAGAAACCAATTGCTTCTGACTCTGCTCAATTAGTTGGGAAAGCTCTTTTAAAAGCTTATTATCGAGAGTATTTATATCTGCCATGTTATCTAATATACAATTGTAAAAATAAATGAAATTGATTTAATAGTATCCTTATAGCTACTTTTTTATGACCAGGTAAGATAAGCCCGGGTCATTCAACAATCGCTCCATCTCCGACTGAATAATTTCCTGAATGTCCTGTTTTACCTGTAGATAATTTCGCTGTACCATAGTATTATCCAGCTTGCGAATTACCTCTATGTCTTTATAGCCATCCGCTTCAATTTTCAGCGCAGCATGGTCATTAAGTATCTCACAGTGAAAAGCCTTTAATTCAATTTTATTCTCCGGATCATCCGCTACCATACCCACAAATTCGCCTGAACTTAATGCGGATATCTTTGATGGTGGAATAGCCAATTCTAACTGCTTGGAACGGCTAATGGATGTGTCGCCACTGTTTATGGAAAGGCTTTCTCTGTCCTGCATAATCTTACCAAATCGTTCAGAAAGTTGCTTGGCCGTGTCGCCGGTAACCTGACCACTTACAATATTACTGGTAATATTCATAATCACATCGGCCTGTTCTCGCCCATAATCCTTCCTTAATTGGCTGAAATCCTGTATACCAAGACAGGTGGCCACTTTATTACTTCGGGCTGTAGCTATAAGGCTGTCCATATTGTTAAGATAGATGGTAGGGAATTCGTCGAATATGAGGCTGCTTTTTTGCTTACCTTTTTTATTAACCTGTTTTACCAGTCGGGTTACATAAAGGGATAGTACAGCGCCATATATTTGTATTTTTTGCGGGTTGTTACCCATGCAAACAATCTTTGGGTCGTCTGGATTATTTATATCCAGGGTAAAATCATTACCCGATAAAACATAATATAACTGTGGGGAAGAAAGCCTGGCCATCGCTACTTTTGCTGATGCTATTTGTCCCTCCAATTGCTCCATAACGTCATTTAGGTATGCATTTACAAATGGATTTATCAATACCTCTATTTCTTTTTCTGTCCGTAGCAATGTAAATAGGTTATCATAATCTACCTGCATAAGTTCTATTACATGGGGTAGAGTGCAATATTCACCATCACGATACTTGCATAGATACCAAATTATTGCCGTCAAAAAATTAATAGGTGATTCCACAAAGAAATCGCCTTGCTTCTTAATCCATTCCCTGTTAAGCCCCATTAGGATTGTCCGGGCTGATTCTGCTGCATCAGTAATGTCCGTCATCGCTGAAGGTTCAAGCGGGTTACACCGGTGTGTTCGGGTAAGGTCGTCAAAATTAATAACATAAAATTTCGGTGGCTTAGGATAAAGGTGCTTATATTTCAGCCATGTATTGTATGCAATCTTAGAGAGATCATCGAACTTAAAATCATACACAAACATTGTAAACCCTTTTTTAATATGCTGTGTAATCACATGCCGTATTACGAAATAGGATTTACCGGATCCCGGCGTACCCAAAACCATTAATGCCCTGAAGGGATTAATTATATTCACCCAGCTTTTTCTAATTTTATCTTTAAGGTAATATTGCGCAGGTAAGTTAATTGAAAACTCATTTTCAAGCAACCGCTCCTCCTGAGGGAAGGTTTCATTTTCCTTATTAAAAATATCCTTACCATTGAGCCTGTTTTTTATAATCCTCGAAAGCAATGTGCCTCCGGATAGTATCAGCAGGAAACCAATTGCGGTAATTGCCATATACAGCATAGCAATAGTTGTTATGTTTGTGTTTACCAGCAATGCGAAATAACTTATGAAGTATACTGCCCCCCCTGTAATCAGGTATGCAAATGCAGTTTTGTAGCCCAGTTTTTCATCCTTCCGTCCTTTAGCGCCCAGTAAGGAAATCAATAAAAAGCCTAAAACGATAAATTTAGATTTATGAAAGTTTGTAAACATACCTGTATTACGTAGGTTACCTAACAGGCCATCACTAAAACCGCTTGTCCATCCCCATATATAAAATGCATTGTAACAGTAATAGTAAAAATGTATCGTTAGTATAATTATGCTAATTAGCCTGGTCATATCCAAAATCTTTCTAAGTGCTTGCTCGTTTTCTCCGGTTTGCATTGCCATGATATTATAATTTACGACTTATCTGAAAATCCTTTACGCTTTTTCTTCTTCTTTTTACCCTTTAACAGGCCAGACACATATTCGGCAGCTTGTTCAGGTTGCATCAGCACCTCAGTAACCTCAATTATACCCGATATAGATTTTGATGCAACATTATACCTTTCAGTATATGTTTTAGCTTCAGGCTGTTTCTGTCTGTTCTCTTTTTTCTCTTCAGGTAGATGCAACTGCTTTTCATTTGTTTCAGCTTTACACCGTTCCTGAATAGCTTTGGCACTATATTGTTTACCTAACGCACTTCCATTAAATACACATTTAGTTTTATGATCCACATAGGTAATGCCATATATTAATCCTTCTGAATTCTCACGAAGTATGGTGTTTATACCTTTTTTTTCAAGATATGTTATCAATTCCTTTAGCGATAAAACTTTGTTACCTAACAAAGCCATATCCACCGTATTCCTCACACGAACTTTGTGGGGTATCTTACCAGATTGATTCTCTGTGAATTTGCTTTCAAGGAATTTTAGCGTAGGTCTGTTGTAAAAGTCACTTGCTTTTATTGGCACGCCGACAGGTTTGCCTTCTTCATCAAGTATGCGGTATACCAATCCATTTCCTTTAAAAATACGTGAGTCCTCACTTCCCCTGTCGGCCAGTACATTGTATAGCCTCAACACTGCATTAAGCTCCGGCAGGCTGGTATACTTATAAATTGGCAGTATTCCATCGAGTACGCTGGTAATTGCTTTCTTTGATTCAAGCCTGCCATAGCGGATCTTAACCATTGAAATTGGCTGTAGCTGATATTGTTCACTTTTATTTCGTCCTTCTGCTTTAACTAATTTGAAGTCCTGCTCAATTTCTTTCCTTGCCTTTTCAGACTGGTTCCGCCCGATATTCTGCATATCAATTCTGCTTCCGTCTTCTCTGATTTTAATGGAAACCAAATGAATATGTGGATGCCCGGCATCGTGGTGCTGGTATACCAGATAGGGTTGCTCACCAAAACCAATCTTTTTCATATAAGTATCGGCAATCTCCATTAGTTTTTCTTTTGGCAAATTCGATTCTGAATGGTCAAAGTTTAATGAAACATGTACGCTGTTACGTCTTACATTATCATTAAGGGAGGCCTGTTTCAATAGCCTGTTCAGCTTCATAGTAATGTTCATCTTGTCGGCATCTGCCGGATAATTTCCTTCACCAATGCATGTCGCTACTCCGGCCTTAACTTTATTTTCGTTGTAATTAAAGATATTGTGGATAGAACTACCGGTTTTTATGATTGCAACCATTTTTCGGAAACTTTTAAAATGTGATGTTTCACCTCCTCAATCTTATTAAAAAGTATTTTACGCTCCAACTCGTAGCCAATTAACCAGTCTCTAAATTCAGGAATCTGTTGTAGTGTATGTAATTTTTTTACTACTTGGTTAAAGTTGTTACCAATACCATTAAGCTCTTTTTTCAACCGTATCGTTTCAGCCATCAACTCATCCAGGGACTGGTTACGGTACTTCCATTCGGCGGTCTTATCCAGTAAATGCCTGCGGGCGTAATCACTCAGTTTACGGCAGGTTGACTTACTGAACTTCCTAAAAATCTTCTCGTATTCATCTGGCTTTAACCGTATATGGAGCCATCTTGTGCGGTTGTTGTTCTGCTCTTCCATAATCCCTGCTTTTCATCATTTTCAACAATTTAACCTTGCATCAGCACCTGCCCACGACTTCGGAGTAAAGGGCAGCCAGATCGGTTGTGATACAACCGGACATCTGGCCGATTGCAGGAACGTTGCAATCTTTCAGCCTTTTAAATGCTTCTCAGAGTATTAACACTCTATAACTTTAATAAGAAATGAGAATTATACTTAAGATAAAACCGATATGAATTGCTATAGCCTTTGCCCTTTATGTCTCTTTTGGGATTTACTATTATTAGTTAACCAGTCATTAAAGTCTTTATGCTTTTCATATAAATGGCTTTGGTCATTGTATTTGGTACTCGATGAAAGTGCACGCTGCGCAACGTTCCTGCCCGTTGCATCCCGGTCGAGATAAAGCCCGATTGATTCGTGACTTTCCATAAAGGAACGTGCTCTTTCAAAAAAAGAAACAGAATTCAAAACAACAAAATCCTGACTTTTTTCAGGAAGGTTTTTGTTGGTCGCTAAAAAAGACATGAAATCTATAAATCCCTCAAATACGCATACAGTGTCTGCGCTATTATTAATAGTAGTTATCCCTTTTGGAGAACTGCCGGATTTAAAATAAGGGTTACGGATTTCATAACCTCCAGCATCATTTTTAAATCCTATCCCATAATAGGTTTTGCCACTCACTTCATACTTAACCTCACTGCAAAATTTAACGGCAATTTCGAGAGGTATTTTTCGCTCTTCGAGGTACTTTAACAGCGCATAAGATTCCAACTTAGAATCTTCTACAACTTTAATTTTGTGTTCTGTGGTGATAGTATTTCCCGGTTGGTGGAATACCGGCTTTTGAAGGATGAGATTGCCGTTAAGCTGTTCCATAAATTCACCAACAGTACATTTATGATATAGAAGGGCAAAGTCAATAATGTTACCTCCCTGGCCTTGGCCATGATCGTACCAGCGATTAATGTTTGTATTGACTTTGAAGGAGGCTGTTTCCTCATTTCGTAACGGCGATAAATACCAGTGATCGGCATTCCTGATTTTTACAGGCTCGTGGCCTAAAGACGATAGGTATTTTATAAGGTCAATTTCTCTGGCCTCATCAAGTGAAAGCCCTTGTGTATTAGTGTCCATACCTCTGCATTTTTCATGTTCATTATTCAGATCATGGCAAAGTTAACGAAGCAAAATAATGTTTTTGAACCCTCACAATATTCTAATGAGGGTCAATAACCTATATATTGTAGGAATTATAGCAGTGAAAGTGATGTTAACCTTTATCAAAAAATATGTTGTAATACCATGCAAAAAACTATTTTTGCGGGCTAAATTAAAATTACATTACCATGAACGAATTAATCGAAAAGATCAATGCAGGAATTGAAGCATTCCAAAAAGAATCACAGGCACACCTTGGAGGTACTAAAGCTGCTGGCGCACGTGCACGTAAATCGACTTTAGAACTGGAAAAACTTTTTAAAGAATACAGGAAAGTCTCTATAGAAGAAGGAAAGAAATAAAACTACAATGGACTGCCTAAATTATTTGGGCGGTCTGTTTTACCTGCTTAGCATTAAGTTTGATGCCTGTTAATATTTCGCAGTGCAGCCATCTCTTTACGCGCACCTCGTAAAAATCACAATTTCAAAAAAGTTGCTAGTCATTGTTTTTATTGTTAAAATCCAAAATATCATTTTTAAACGGCAGCTCATATTCGACAAGTTCCAAGGTAATAGGGCTTAGATCAAGACGATAAAAACTTGGCAAATGTCCCTTGCTTGCAAACAATTTGACAATTTCAATAATATCTTCTGGATTGGATTTTACACCGAAAATTACTTTTGAAATACTTTCAATATTAAGAACGATATCCGCGTTTTTTCCCTCATTTACGATTGAATACTTCTCTTTGTTAAAACTATCAGTGTGAAATACCATACGGATTTCGCTTTCATATTCCCACACATTAGATTTATAAGTAGCTAAATATAGTGGCAAGTCAGAATCTTCAGGTGTCCATTTATTCCTTTCTTGCGATAGATTCTCGCAGTATGTTACCATTAATGGCACAATATCTCCTTCTTTATAATTGTCTTGAGTTGCTTCGGGAAAATCAATCTCAAAGCATACACCTCTATGTGAGTTTCCATAGTGAGACCACATCAATTGAGAATTTTTACTCAAATAATTAGAAGAAAAACAAGTTATATAGGTTTTGCTAAATAGGCGCGTAAATATTTCACTTGCGAGATATTTAATCATCTCAACATTACTTTTATCTTCTTTTGCGAGAGATTCCCAACCAACTGGAACTAAAAATGGATTTGCCTCAAAAGGATCATTGAAAGAGTCACCTCGGGTAAATCTCAAAGACTCATTTTGTATGATTATTTTTAATGTATCAGTTGATAGAAATTTATAAGCTTTTCCGGAATGAAATCTTTTTTGCACCATATTTTTATATAAAGTCTAACTTGTGTGTAATCGGCAAATTAATAAAATTATATCATATCTTGGAAATACAAGCGCATACCTTAAATAATAGTATTTGGCTGCTAACGTCGGTGATAATGGATACCAGTAAATTTTAAACACTTGGAAGTATTATTTGACATAGATATATCTTTACAAAATATATTTGCATGCACACCATACTTTGCTGATCCTGGAAGTCGAATACAACCATCAACCTAATCTAATGTCGATTTATACTCCGTAATGCAGCCATCTCCTTACGCATACCTTGTAGCACGTCCCTTATAGTCTCCGGGCTGTCATCCGGTTCAAATTCATTGGTGGCAATACTACAAGTATATTCCCATATCTCCAACACATCGGAAGCTTTTACAGTATAGGGCTCATAAAAGGTATTATCTGATTTTAGTACAAGGCTGTTTTTTCCATTCTTGTTTAGCCTTTTATATACAATACCTTCAGTTTTGGTTAGCAATACATATGTCCGGCCATCGCGCACCTCCCCAAGGTTTTCAATATACTTCCCAATAATAAACGAACCGTCCCGGTGCGGCGGCATGGAATCACCAGACACGGGAAATGCCCTATATTTTCCATTACTTAAAAAAGGTAATGAAATATGCTGGAGGCTTTCAATAAATTCCGCATCACTGTACCCGCTCATGTAACCAGCCCTCGCTTTGTGAGGGATAATCTCAATAATGTTCTCTCCCTTACTGTCCACCGTTATTGGTAAAAGTATGCGGTTATCATCAAGTTTTATTAAGCCATCCATGTCAATCTTGCGGATATCAACAGTAAGCAGCAGGTCAATACTTACATGGTAGTGATGGGAAATTTTTACGAGAATTTCTATGGGTGGTTGCGACTTCCCCTCTTCATATTTAGCAAGCCTGTCGCGCGTAATAGCAAGGCTTTCCGCAACGATTGACTGTGAGACCCCTTTTTTCATCCTGAGATGCCTGATATTGTCAGAGAATAAAGACATAAGCGTTTTGGGATTATTTATCTCAACAAATGTAAACTATTTTGGGAATATCTATCCTAATTTTGTTGTGTACAAAAATGAAATTTATGACAAGGGCAATTGTACATATGGATCTTGATACTTTTTTTGTATCCTGTGTCAGGCTTTCAAACTCTGGTTTAGAGGGTATTCCCCTTATTGTGGGTGGCGGTGACCGT
>Ga0247814_10000928_pt1 | contig 19312 bp, 15 predicted proteins | sample UWRJL179409R1_FD_179947 | JGI IMG/M metagenome (GOLD analysis project Ga0247814, IMG submission 179947) | Plant litter microbial communities from Arlington Agricultural Research Station in Wisconsin, United States - UWRJ-L179-409R-1 | ecosystem: Environmental > Terrestrial > Plant litter >... | reverse complement strand
TGCTGGATGACGCGCCGATCCTGCGCAGCGAAGGCCGCATGTACCCGGTGACGATGCGCTGGGGTCGGCCGTTTCAGCCCGGCGAATATATCGATCAACGTGTCACGCAAACCGTGCTCGAAGCACTGCACGACGAAACCGGCAGCGTCTTGGTGTTCCTGCCGGGGCAGGCGGAAATTCGTCGCGTCCATCAACAACTGGTCGACGCCATTGGGGAGCGCAGCGATGTGTTGCTGTGCCCGTTGCACGGTGAGCTCGACCTCAACGCACAACGTGCGGCAATTGATCCGGCCCCGGCCGGTCAGCGCAAAGTGGTGCTGGCGACCAACATCGCCGAGACCAGTTTGACCATCAACGGCGTGCGCGTGGTGATCGACGCCGGGCTGGCGCGGGTGCCGCGTTTCGATCCCGGTAGCGGCATGACGCGTCTTGATACCCAGCGGATTTCCAAGGCCAGCGCCACGCAGCGCGCGGGCCGCGCCGGGCGACTGGAGCCGGGTGTTTGTTATCGCTTGTGGTCGCAGGATCAGCACGAACAGCTAGCGGCGTATGGCAGTGCGGAAATTCTTTCGGCGGATCTCGCCAGTCTCGCGCTGCAACTGGGCCGTTGGGGCGTGACGCCGGGCGAACTGGTCTGGCTCGACGTTCCGCCAGCGGCGGCTTATGCCCAGGCGCAGGATTTGCTGCAACGGCTGGGTGCGCTGGAAGGTGAGGCGCTGACCACTCATGGTCAGGCCATGGCTGAGTTGCCGGCGCATCCGCGCATCGGTCATTTGTTGTTGCGCGGTCAGGCGTTGGGTTTGGCCAACATGGCCTGCGACGTCGCCGCATTGCTTGGTGAGCGCGATATCTTGCGTGGCGCCGGGGCGGATTTGCACAGTCGATTGGTGCTGCTATCCGGCGAAGAGCGTGCCGCCCGAGGTGCGCAGGGCGGCGTACAACGGGCTAAGCAACTCGCCCGGCAATATCGCGGTTACCTGCGCGGCAAGGCCAGCGAACCGGTCAGCGATCCCGATCATCCGCGCTGGCTGGGTGCCTTGCTGGCGCTGGCCTATCCGGATCGCGTCGCGCAACAGCGGCGTGCCGGTGGTGCGGAATATCGTCTGGCCAATGGTCGCGCGGCGCTGTTCGCTGAAGCCGACAGCCTGATGAAAGAGCCGTGGATCGTCATCGCCGATCTCGGCAGCCGTCAGGGCCAGCGTGAAGAGCGAATTTATCTGGCGGCGGATTTCGATCCGGCGCTGTTCGATTCCGTGCTCGCCGAACAGGTGCGCAATGTCGATCAACTCGACTGGGACGAGCGCGAAGGCGTGCTGCGTGCCGAGCGGCAACGCAAGGTTGGCGAGCTGATTCTCAGCCGCGAGCCGTTGACCGGTCTCGACGAAAATGCGCGCAGTCAGGCACTGGTCAATCTGGTGCGGCGCAAGGGGCTGGAAATGTTGCCGTGGACGCCGGAATTGCGTCAGTGGCAGGCGCGGGTGGCGTTGTTGCGCCAGTTGGAATTGAACAATCAGGACGACAGTCCGTGGCCAGATGTCAGCGATGCAACGTTGCTGAACACTCTCGAAGACTGGCTGATGCCCTATCTGGGTAAAGTCTCGCGGCTCAGCCATTTTGCCAATCTCGATCTGTCGAGCATCGTGCGCAATTTGCTGCCATGGCCATTGCCGCAGAAGCTCGATGAGCTGGCGCCGCATCATTTGAGCGTGCCGTCGGGGTCGTCGATTCGTCTGGACTACAGCGAGTTTCCACCGATTCTCGCGGTGCGTTTGCAGGAGCTGTTCGGGCTGGCGGATACGCCACGGATTGCCGGCGGGCGTCAGGTGGTCAAGCTGCATCTGCTGTCGCCGGCGCGGCGGCCGGTGCAGGTGACGCAGGATCTGGCCAACTTCTGGCGCAGCACCTATGCCGAGGTGAAGAAGGATTTGAAGGGGCGGTATCCGAAGCATTATTGGCCGGATGATCCATTGGTGGCCGAGGCGACGGCGCGGGCCAAGCCTAAAGGGAAATGATGGCTTTTTTCAAAAATTTAATAATTAATATCGTGCAAGAATCATCTAATGCGTAGAGAGCGTTCGTCAGGGTTTTTACGAAATACTTAAACGCCTGTGGGTTATGTTTTTCTAGGGTTCCTGCTTAAGGATTCGTTTATGAAAGCAATTCAATGGACTGTGTTTGTTGATATGTTGGGTTTTTCTGAGCTGAACTCTAATGTCGCTACAGATGAGCAAGCTCGAGATCTCATTGGTTTTATGGCGTCCAATGTTTCGGAAATGCTCAAATATGAGAATGATGTTAGAGTTACTTATCAGAGTAGCAAGCAGTTTAATCTTTATGATTGGTATGATGTTAAAGTGGCTTTTATATCTGACTCTATAGTTATGACCTTCAAGCCGAAAGATGTAGTTGGAGAACGTGACGCAAAGAAGGTTTTGATGCACTCTGCCAATGCCTTGATGTTGTTAACTATGAGGCTTGTGGCATTGATGCAAAAGTGTCTGTCCGAAAAAGGCATAATTTTTCGAGGTGGGATTTCTACAAAATATTGTGATATAAGCGAGCGCTTTGCGGTTGGAAGTGGATTGTCGGCAGCTCACGAAGCTGAGTCTAGAAAAGCTGTATATCCGAGACTAGTGTTGGCTGATGATGTTCTTCTGAATGTGCAATTAATTCGAAAGGTAAAGTGGCTTTTCAAGAGGATGTACGGAGACTACAGTTTTTTGGTTTCTGAGAAAGATGTGGTTTATATCAATGTGATGAGTCTATTGTTGGTTAGTTCGGATCCACGCTCTCCTAATGCTGCTTGGCAGTTAAATAGACCTATCGTTCGTGATAGTTTGATTGCGGCGGGAGAGAAATTAGAGTTGTTTTTGAGTCTGCAGAGAACTCTGGTGTCTGACTCTGTCGGTAAGTTTTATATACGGTATCGTAGAGAATTTTCGGATCCTGTTCGCAGGCGAATAAATCGAAATATTCTTAAGAAGTATTTTTGGTTGCGTCGATATCATAACAACACGATTGCTCTTACCCGCTATAAAGGGTTCTCTATTTAGAGGTTTTTATTGCGTTCTAGAATGGCTTTTGAGTATCTAGATTATTTGGCAGTGGCTGCAATTATGTTGAATGTAACGAGGTTTCTATAATGAGGGGGTTGCGGTAGCTATAGTTGATACTTGCGTAGCATTATCTGAAGGGTTACAAGCCAGGCCGAGATACCGTCGATTGATCGAACCGGCATGCGATCAGGTTGCATGTGTTTACTTGACTCCGCAGATGATGGAGGTTACTCAATGTCTGACACACTCCTGGCGCAGAATATTCGTGAGGTAGGGTAGGGGCTGAATGGGTATTCTAACCATTATTGAACTGAGAAAAATTTAGTCGCCGAACCACAGTGGTAAATTCGCAAGATGGTGTATGAAAATTTAGCTTGTTTTGGATTCTGTAATTTCTTGTGCTTAGACCGTCCTCGAATTTGCCTATTCAATTTGGTAGAAGGCAAGCTCAGAAAAGAGTAAGTCAATGTCGAGTTCTTCTTTGGTGTTTACAGTCATGTTCTCGTCAATATTTTTTTCCGGGTCTTCAGAGTTGATGTATGTTGCCTCGGCCTTTTCTCTGAGTTCGTAAACCAACTGTCGAGTTCCAAATTTCATTCTTTCCTGGAATTTTTCTAAGTGATCTGCAGTTTCCTCTAGTCTTTGGATGTTGTCTTCGGTGTCGAGTATTTCTTTCGCTTTGCAGTTTGCATCAAATTGGATTTTTATTTTGTCTAGTGTGTTTAATTCTACTCCAAGTATATGGGCACATTCATGTAGGATGTTCAGTGTGCTCAACTCTTCGCACCAGTCGGGTTGTGAATTTATGCAGTTTCTTAAGGCTGTGTGGAAGGATAGCTTTATGTCGGAAGAATATATATTCCAGTAGTTTGAATATGTTAGCCAGTTTACCATTCTGCGGATGGAGTAAGGAGCAGAGCCGCGAGATGCTAAATTTTCAAGTTGCACAGTCCAGCCTCTGTGAGTGGTTACTGTGTCTTTAATGTTATATTGTGCTCCTCTGTCGGGAGTTAGTGCGGATATTTTAAGGAGTGTCAGTGTTGTGTCGTATTCTGAATATAAATCGTGATCAGTGAAAACTAACTCGCCTCTGCTGTTTCTGTAAGTGTCTCCTTTGGGTTTAAATCCTGTAGTTTTATATCTTTGCAGGAGGTTAATGGCGATTGTTGAACTCTCGCTGCTGGGCATTGATTCAAGAATGGTAAGGATACTATTGTACTGGGCGAAAAATATAGTTCGTTCTGAAATGGCTTTTATCCAAGTGTCTTCTGATCGTAGAAAAGACTCTATATAGTCATTGATTGATGGGTTTTGAAAGCTGATTTCTGTGATTGTTTTGCCTGGGTGTCTGGCATGTTTGTATCGATCGCTTGTAATAAAGTTTTCAGTCAGTTCCCTTAGGCTTTTGTTGAAGGTTAGTGCTAGTTCTGCATTGAAAGCATTGGATTTAAGTTCCATTAATACTTCTTTCAGTTTTTCTACATCAGCTTTGCCTCCCATTGTCCATAAGGACGCAAGGATCCAGCGAGAAAGTGGCATTATTTCATTGTTGAAAGGACCGTCCCAGATTTCTGCGGGGTTATCGATTTTTGCACTAATGTATTTGAGGAAGTCATCTATGTTTAATGATTCGCTATTTGCCCTGTTGCTGATTGCAGCAACTATGCGTGGGTTGAAATGTTTGTGATTGATTATCTTGATGTATAGTTTGCTGTCTACAATAGCTTGCAGCTTTTCCTTCGATAGATTTGAAAAGTATAGGTGGTTGAATAAGACTTTTGCTTTGTGTGTAGAGCTGTAGTCAGTCAGATTTACTGTGCATTTGGCAATGCTATCTGCATGAGTGTTAAATACTCCGTGAGCGCTTTTTGCATCGGCAATTATGTACTCTCTAGATGTTAAAATGAAGCGGATATTGCTTTTTCTTTTGGATAACTCAATGAGCTTTATAAGTAGCGTATCTTCATTTTTTCCGAACTTCAGTTGGTCGTAACTCGTTTGACCAAGAAAGTCGTCGTAAAGTATTGCGATTTTTTGACTGTCTGAATCTTGATGTCTAGTAATTAACGTCCACGCATCACCTATGTCGTTGTTAACTACTACGGGTTCAAATCCTTCTTGGGCATAGTGGCAAAGTAGAATTTTTGCGAGGGTTGTTTTGCCAATTCCAGGGTTGCCGGCGATGATGCAGTGATGGTTATCTTTAAGTGTGGCAAGCGCGCGGTCATAACCCTCATGAAGAACAATTTTGCACATCTCGTTTTTCATTTCGTCAAGAGTGAAATGTGTAAGGTTAAATATTTTCGACTGGAAAATTGCCTGCAGTGCCGCTGTACTCGAAATCCAGAGTTTGAAGTGTGATCGAATTATTTGTTCGTGTTTTCTGAGGAGAGTATTTATTTCGGATTGACCGTAAATATCTCCAGTGGATAGTACCCATGGTGTTAGCGTCTCTATGAGCTTTATTTTGTTTGCGTGAGATAGGGCGACCGATGTAACTATAATGTATTTTAATGGTTTTATTTTTTCGATTTTTTTGATTTCTTTCTTGAAGCTATTCAATAATTGTGAGAATGCGGTGGTTTGATAGCGTTTGCACTGAAGTATAGTTCGTTGCTCGTTGTTAATTGCCCTGGAGTGTAATAAATCAATGCCAGAGTCTTTTCCCGGCTTATAGGATTCTAACGTCACGCCCCACTCTGCGGAGAATAAATCAGCAGCCATTCTCTCAAAGTCATCGGGAGACAAAGTTTGAAAATCGTAATCCATTAAAAGCTCCAACCCAGACTCGACGCTTGTGGGGGCGTAATGATATCACCAGTTGGCCTGCAGATGGTTGAGTCATGTGAGTAACCTCGCGCAAGGCCCGTTAGGGTAAATGAGGTTAGGTGTTGTTAGTTGGTAATGTGTAAATTTTTGAGGGATGATATTTATTTAGAGTCCGGATGAAGTCCCCGTCCAATGATCCCTCAGTCATACCGGCTACACGGACTTAAACATCAGGCATGAGTCTTGGCGGTCAGTTGCTCGCGGCAATAATCGGCGAACAACTGCGCCGGTTTGGTCAACTGCCCGCGCTTGAGCCACGCCGCCACCAGGCCTGAACCGGTGACGTCCTCGACGATGTCCACACAGACGACTTTCTTGCCGTCGTAAGTGCATTCCGAATGCGGTCTGGTTACTAGAATCGAGAAGCCGAAACCCTGGCCGACCATCCCGCGCACCATTTCAATCGACGGCGAACTGAACTCGATACGCGGGGTCAGGCCCAGCTCTTCAAACAGGCTGACGAAGTAAGTCCGGCTCGGCTGCACATCGAGCAGGATCATCGGGTCCAGGCACAGATCCCTTAGCGACACCTGCTTGTACTGGGCAAAACGGTGATCCGCCGGCAACAGCGCATATGGCCGTTGCGCCGGCATCAGCGGTTCGGTCTGAATCGTGGCGTCGAGTTCGTGCTCATAGAGGATGACCAGATCAAATGTGCCCGACGTCAGCCCTTGCACCAGCTCTTGCTGTTCACCGTCGCGGATGCGGATTTTCACCCCCGGATACAGCGCCGAGAACCCGGCGATCAATTGCGGCAGGTACAACGGCGCGACCGTTTCGAAACAACCAATATCGATCTGTCCGGCGACCACGTTGTTGTCGGCCAACGCGTTCTGCTCGAACTCCTTGGCCATGCGCAGCAGGTCTTGAGCCTTGCGAAAAAACCGCGCACCGCTTGGGGTCAGCGACACACCCTGGGCGTGATGGCGGATCAGCAGTTGCACACCGAAGCTGTCTTCCAGGCCTTTGATCGCGGTGGAAATCGCTGGTTGCGCGATGTACAGCTTGCGCGAGGCTTCGGCAACGCTGCCGCATTCGACGGTGGTGATGAAGTATTTCAACTGACGCAAATTGTAAGCGGCCACGGCAAACCTCAGGACGAGCGGACTCGACTTCAAAGCAATTTGTGCGCCGCCACGTCCGTTGCGCGACGATGTTTTATCCTTCAACCATAGCCACCTGCGCAGCGATTGGGGGAAGTCATTGCCCAGTGTTTTTATTGCCTGCGATGACATTTTTACTATTTTTAGCCCGTGCGGGCCTGAGCGACCATCGATTGACAATAACGTCTCAGGAGCATCCGTCGTGTTCGAGCTTGCAGAGTGGCAGCGCCGTGCCGTTGAATTGAAATTTCCCGACCACGCCGTGATCGACGGCAAGCATTGCACCGCGATATCGGGGCAGACCTTCGCCGCGATAAACCCGGCGACCGGGCAATGTCTGGCCAATGTCGTCGCGTGTGGGGAGGCGGATGTCGACGTCGCCGTGCGCAATGCCCGGCAAGTATTCGAGTCCGGTATCTGGTCGCAACGCTCCCCGGCCGAGCGCAAGCAAGTGCTGCTGCGTCTGGCTGATTTGCTGATGAGCCATCGTGAAGAGCTGGCGCTGCTCGATTCGCTGAACATGGGCAAACCGGTGATGGATGCCTACAACATCGACGTGCCGGGCGCTGCCGGGGTGTTCCGTTGGTACGCCGAAGCCATCGACAAACTCTACGATCAGGTGGCACCCAGTGCGCCGAATGTGTTGGCGACCATTACCCGCGAAGCGCTCGGAGTGGTGGCAGCCGTGGTGCCGTGGAATTTCCCCTTGGACATGGCTGCGTGGAAGCTCGCGCCGGCGCTGGCGGCGGGCAATTCGGTGATTTTAAAACCGGCTGAGCAGTCGCCGTTTTCGGCATTGCGTCTGGCCGAGTTGGCGCTGGAAGCAGGGCTGCCGGCCGGTGTGCTGAACGTGTTGCCGGGGCTTGGCGAGCAGACTGGCAAGGCGCTGGGTTTACACGCGGATGTCGATTGTCTGGTGTTCACCGGCTCGACCCAGGTCGGGAAATATTTCATGCAGTACTCCGCGCAATCCAACCTCAAACAGGTCTGGCTGGAGTGCGGCGGCAAGAGCGCCAATCTGGTGTTCGCCGATTGTCAGGATCTCGATCTGGCGGCGGAAAAAGCGGCGTTCGGGATCTTCTTCAATCAGGGTGAAGTCTGCTCGGCCAATTCGCGATTGTTGGTGGAGCGTTCGATTCATGATGAGTTTGTTGAACGGCTGAAAGCGCAGGCCGAACGTTGGTTGCCGGGCGATCCGCTGGATCCGCAGAGCAGTGCCGGGGCGATTGTCGATAGCAAGCAGACGGCGGGCATCATGGGTTTTATTCGCAGCGCCGAGCAGTCGGGCGCTACCCGGGTGTGTGGTGGTCAGCAGCGATGCTTTAACGGGTCGGATAATTTTATTGAGCCGACGATTTTTACCGACGTAACAGCCGACATGCCGTTGTTTTGTGAAGAGGTATTCGGGCCGGTGCTGGCGGTGATGCCGTTCGACAGTGAGGAAGAGGCGATCAGGTTGGCCAATGACAGTGTGTACGGTCTGGCGGCGTCGCTGTGGACCGATGACCTCAACCGCGCACACCGCGTGGCGCGGCAGTTGCGCGCGGGCACGGTATCGGTCAACACGGTGGATGCGCTGGATGTGACGGTGCCGTTTGGCGGTGGCAAGCAATCGGGGTTTGGTCGGGATCTGTCGCTGCACTCGTTCGACAAATACACCCAGTTGAAAACCACCTGGTTCCAGCTGCGCTGAGACCGAGTTCGCCCCCATCTCTGGCAAGCCAGCTCCCACAGGTTCAGCGGTATGCACGAAATCCAGCCACACCCTAGACCCTTGTAGGAGTGAGCCTGCTCGCGATAGCGGTGTGTCATGCAGCCGAGATATGGACTGACCTGACGCCATCGCGAGCAGGCTCACTCCTACAGTTTTCAGCGTTGTTCACAAAAACCGGGGTACAACTGAGATTCCTGTGGGAGCTGGTTTGCCAGCGATGACATTCTTCCACTCGCCGAAAACCCCCAATCTGCACTCACCTTGCGCACCCCCGCAATCCCCGCCCTGAAGCAGTGCGCACTACCCAGTTTTTTCATCATTTGCAGCCAACAATTTCCTGATTTTCCTCGCCGCGCACATGGGCCACCATCGATCTTGCCCGCCAGCCGAATGTTGTCCGCCCAAGCGTCCGCGAGAGACCAACGGCAGCAACTGCACAACGGCCGGCGACCGTACTGCCCATGACAAAACTAAATCAACAGCGTCGGGAGTGCTCCATGATCAAGTCCTTGTGTATTCGTCTCACTCAGCCTCTGGCCATCACTGCGCTGGCTGCCGCGGTCGCGACCAGCGCTCAGGCCGGCACCCTGTCCATCGGCCACACCACGTGGGTCGGCTACGGCACCCTCTACCTGGCTCAGGATCTGGGCTACTTCAAGGAAAACGGCCTGACCGTCGAATTGCCGGTGGTCGAAGAGGCCTCGATGTACATGGCCGCGCAGGCGTCCGGGCAGTTGTCCGGTTCGGCGTCGACTATCGATGAAGTGCTCAAATATCGCCCGCAATTCTGCTTCAAAGCGGTCGCAGCGCTGGATGACAGCCATGGCGGCGACGGCGTGCTGGTCGGCAAGGACGTGAAGAGCCTGCAAGAGCTCAAGGGCAAATCCGTCGCGGTCAACGAAGGCTCGACTTCACAGTTCTGGCTCTCGTACCTGCTGAAGAAAAACGGCATGAGCATGAGCGACATCACCGTGCAGAACATGACCGCTGACGATGCCGCCACCGCGTTCATCGCCGGTCGCGTGCCCGCCGCCGTGACCTGGGAGCCGCACCTGTCGATGGTTCGCGACAAGCAACAAGGCAAAGTGCTGATCGACAGCAGCAGCACCCCTGGGGTGATCGTCGACGTGGTCGCGCTCAATTGCAGCGTGATCGAGAAGCAGCCGGAAGACGTCAAGGCGCTGGTCGCCGGTTTGTACAAAGCGGTGCAATACACCAAGGATCACCCGGAAGACGCCTACAAAATCATGGCCAAAGGCGTCGGCGGTTACTTGTCCGATCCGAAGGAGCTGGCCGCCGCCGCACAAGGCGTGCGTTTCTACGATCAGGCTATGAGCGAGAAACTTCTCGGCTCACCGGGTAAACCGGGCGACAGCGCAGCGCTGATCAAACTGGCCAACGAAACCGCCAGCGAATTGCAGGGCAAACCTTACAACGTCAGCAACGACGAGCTGGTCGACAACCGTTTCGTCAGCCCGCTCTAGGAGGTATGCCATGTTCAAGCGCAATTCGTGGCTGAGCCGCAGCCTCACGCCGAAAACCGCGTTGCCAGTACCGGTGGTGTGGAGCGCCAGCGCTCTGGCCTGGGTGTTGTTGGTCGGTCTGTGGGCTGGCTTGTCTTACGGCGGCATCGTGCCGGGAATGTTTTTGCCGACACCGGGCGCGGTGGTTGAAGCCGCCGTGCGCCTGGGTCGTGACGGCACGCTCGGCACGCATGTCTGGGCCAGTGTCGAAGTGGTGATGGTCGGCTTCATCGTGTCGTCGCTGGTGGCGGTGCCGTTGGGGTTGCTGATGGGCAGCTTCCGCATCGTCCAGGCGTTCCTTGAGCCGCTGGTGAATTTCATTCGTTATCTGCCGGTGACCTCATTCGTGCCGCTGTTCATCCTGTGGATCGGCATTGGTCTGGAGCAGCGGGTTTCAGTGATTATCTTCGGCGTGTTCTTCCAGCAACTGGTGATGATCGCCGACGTGTCGAAGGGCATTTCCAAGGATTTGATCAACGCCTCTTACACCCTGGGTTCCAACCGTCGCGATGCGGTGCTGCATGTGATCGCGCCTGCCTCGGTGCCGGGTGTGCTCGACACGCTGCGGGTGACCATGGGCTGGGCCTGGACGTATCTGGTGGTGGCTGAGCTGGTCGCCGCTTCCAGCGGATTGGGTTACCTGAGCCTGAAAGCCATGCGCGGCTTTCAGGTGGATGTGATTTTCCTCGCTATCGCGATCATCGGCCTGCTCGGTCTGGTCACCGATCAACTGTTCCGTTTTCTCCGCCTGAGGGTTGCCGCATGGGCTCAGTGACTGCTGCCAATCATCGTTTCATCGAACCTGTTGCGACCCCGGCGCAAGCCGCGCCGCGCTTGCAGGTGGACAAGGTCAGCCTGCGTTACAAGAAGCCTGACGGTGGCACGTTTACCGCGCTGGAAGAGGTCTCGTTCGAGGTGCCGGATCAGCAGTTTGCGGTGCTGGTCGGGCCATCGGGTTGCGGCAAGTCGAGTCTGCTGTACCTGACCGCTGGGCTGGCGGAGCCGACCTCTGGAGAGATCTACGTCGGCGGCCAGCTAGTGCAGGGGCCGGGCGCGGATCGCGGCATGGTCTTTCAGAGCTACACGCTGTTCCCGTGGCTGACGGTGCGGCAGAACGTCGAGTTCGGATTGAAGCGTCGTGGCATGCCGGCGGCGCGGCGCAAGGAGATTGTCGATTACTACGTCAACGAAGTCGGCCTTGCCGGGTTTGCCGACAACTACGCCAAACAGCTGTCGGGCGGGATGATGCAGCGTGTGGCGATTGCCCGGGCGCTGGCCAATGATCCGCAGATTCTGTTGATGGACGAACCATTCGGCGCGCTGGACAGCCAGACGCGTCTGCAGATGCAGCAGTTGTTGCTGCGGGTCTGGGGCAACAGCAAGAAGACCGTGTTGTTCGTGACCCATGACATCGACGAAGCGATTCTGCTGGGGGATCGGGTCTATGTGATGGGCGCGAAACCGGGGCGCATCAAACAGATTCTCGACGTGCCGATCGAACGCCCACGTTCACTGGATATGGTCATGGAGCGCTCGTTTATCGACATGAAACGGCAGATCTTCGGGTTGCTGCATGACGACCTCGAAGAAGTCCATTGATCCGCTGCAGGAGCTGCCGCAGGGGGGGTGTTTATGGGGCGGCCGGCAGCAGGAAGCGCGCAATCACCGGTAGGTGGTCGGAAATGCGCAAGGTATCGTCCTGGCGCACCGTCGCCGCGACCCGTTTGATTTTCGGGCTGTAGAACAGGTAGTCCACCGTGCGATCCGGGCCATTCAGGCCGGGGTCGTTGGGGTAGTGTGTCAGCCACTGCGCACGGTCAATCCCGCCGGCCTCGTTGTTGGTCGGGATCATCGGGTATTTGTCCCACAGCAGATGCAGTTCGCTGTCGGTGGAGTAGGGCGTACGCCGTTCGACCGGCAAGCGGCGGTATTGCCCGAGCGGCAACAGGTTGAAGTCACCGCCGATCAGCCATGGCAGGCCCTGGCTTTCATATTTGTCGAGGACCTTGGCCACGGCGCTCACTTGCGCCTGCAAGGTGCTGTCCGGTTGGCTGGCGCGTTCCAGATGCGTGTTGAACACGGTCAATTGTCCGCCATCGCTGAGCGGCAGCTTGGTCGCGAGCAAGGCATCTTTGGGCTGAAACTGACGGCTGATGAAGTTCGCCGAGGCCACCGGCAATTGCAGGCGTTCGGCGTGTTCGATGCGGTAGCGGCTGAGGGTCGCCAGTTGCCGGCCGACGCTGCCGAAGATATGCCGATCAGGAACGAAGTCAGCCTTCCAGTCAAAAGCGCTGACGCTGCACGGATACAGGTCGGCAACCCTTTCCTGCAGCAGTTTGAGCTGATCCTGATAATCGCTGGCCTTGGCGCCGTCATCCAGTTCCTGCAACAGCACCACATCGGGCTGCTCATCGCGGATCACCCGCGCCACTTCGTCAAGGCTGAAGGCCATGTCTTCCAGCGTCGGCGCTTCATCATCGCCCTTGGCCAGGTCATTCCAGAATACGTAGCGCTTGCCAGCAAGAAACTGCACGTTCCAGGTCATGACTTTCAGCGCCTGCCCCGGCACCAGCGTCGGGGGCGTTCCGGTGCAGCTGACCGGCAGGGTTTCGCGAGGCTCGGGGCGCCAGGTCAGGCTGAAGATCAGCCCGCCGATCAGGGTGATGGCGAGCACAACAAGCAACAGGGTGTAGCGCAGTAGACGGGTCATGGCTCGGCTTATAGCGTTACAGAAAGTGGCCCCGAGCATACCTGAGGGCAGTCGCCAAGCCCAAGTGCAGCGCTGTCAGACCGCTCCGTCACGTTTGTCAGGCGATTCGCTGATGAGCATGAACAAACGGAACAACACCACGCTGGTGAACAGCTGCAGGAAGCTGTGGGCGCTGTCGATCAGCACGGCGAGCACCGGGTTCTGCGGCTCGGGATACACCGCCAGCGTCGCGCCCTTGAGCAGCCACAACGGCGTCATCACACACAGAATGCACAGCAGGATCCGCCAGAAGTGCCCACGGGTCAGGCGCAGGCTTTCCTTCATCGCCTGCAACGGTCCGAGGCCGCGCAGCACCAGCAGATATTCACCGAACGCGAGCATTACCATCAGCATCAGGCCCGGCAGGAAATACAGCGACAGACCGAGCAGAATCAGCAAAGTGTTAAGTGCCGTGAGCAGGGCGAAACGCGGCCACAGGCGTGCAGACATTGCCAGCAGGTCAAGGGTGCGGGGGGATTCACCACGTGTGCGGGCGTCGAGAAAGAGGATCAGTGCGGCGGTGTACAACGGATAAACCAGCAGGCCGACGAACACGCTGACTGAGGAAAAACTGTCCGGGTCGGTGTTGTGATCGACCAGTTGCAGCAAAAACGCTTCGAAGATCACCAGCGGCAGGCACAACTGCACGATGCTGACCAAATGGCGTTTGAAAAAATACAGGGAGTCGCGCAGCACTTCGAAGGCATTCATCAGTCGGTATCGCAGGTCGAAAACAGTGGCTCACTTTAACCGATGACGCCGGCGCCGGCACAAACGTAAACATTCGGTAAAGGTCGTTGAAACATCCTGTCACCGTCTCCATTACAGGAGAGCACCTTGTCCACCGTGGACGAGGGCAATGTTTTCCCCCGGCAATCTACGAGGTCGCCATGAACAGCGAAGAGCAAACCCTGATCGATGGACTGTTTTCCCGGCTGCAACAGGCCGAAACGGAGGCAGCCCCGCGTGACGCCCAGGCCGAGACGCGGATCAAGGAACACCTGATACGCCAACCGGCGGCAGGTTATTTCATGACCCAGGCGATTCTGGTGCAAGAGGCAGCGCTCAAGAGCCTCGACGAACAGAACAAGCAGCTGACCCAGCAAGTCCAGCGTTTGCAGGCTGAACTGCAATCGGCCAAGGCCCAGAGTGCCGCACCGGCGCCGAGTGGTGGTGGCGGTTTCCTGTCGAGCATCTTTGGTGGCAGCCCGCGTTCGGCGCCGACCCAGAGTGCCGCGCCGTCGTCCACGGGCGGCTGGCGCGAACCGGCTCCGCAGCAGAACTTCGCTGCCCCCGCGCCACAACAGAATTTCGGCGCCCCACCATCTGGCTACGCGCAACCAGCGGCCCCGGCGGCCGGCAGCAGCTTCCTCGGCGGTGCCCTGAAAACCGCCGCCGGTGTGGCCGGTGGTGTGATGTTGGCGCAAGGCATCAGCAGCCTGTTTCATCACAACCAGCAGCCGGAAGAAATCGTTGAAGTGATCAAGGAAGAACCGGCGCAGGTTGCCGACCAGAGCAACAATGGCTGGGGCGATGATCAGCGCATGGCTGGCAACGATCAGGGCGGATTCACCGACACTGATTACAGCAGCGACGACAACTCATCGTTCTTCGATGACGACGATTCCTTCGTCTGACCCCTGCATTTCTCAGGTTTGGCACCAAACCTGTGGTGAGGGGGTAAATCCTCTCACCACATTCACCACTCGTCAGTAGCACCTCGGCGTCTGCCGGTGATTATTCGCTGAACCTTCCTCATGGCTGGCATACTGAGCGCCTTTTTCGGGCCTGGCGCCCGATCCCGCTTCGTGCGCTTGCGCGCCCACAGGAACTCCGGTGAAAAAAATCGCAGTGTTCGCCGACGTGCAGAACCTCTACTACACCGTGCGTCAGGCCTATGGTTGCCATTTCAACTATGCCGCGCTGTGGGCCGACATCAGCAAGGACGGACAGATCGTCGAGGCCTACGCCTACGCGATCGACCGGGGCGACAGCAAGCAGCAGCAATTCCAGCAGATTTTGCGCAACCTCGGTTTCACCGTGAAGCTCAAGCCCTACATCCAGCGCAGCGACGGCTCGGCCAAGGGCGACTGGGACGTGGGCATCACCCTCGACATCATGGACGCCGCCGACCACGTCGACGAAATCGTCCTGGCCTCCGGTGACGGTGATTTCGACATGCTGCTCGAACGCATCATCAGCAAGCACGGCGTCCAGGCAGTCGCCTACGGCGTGCCCGGCCTGACTGCCAATTCGCTGATCCGCGCCGCCAGCCGTTATGTGCCGATCGAAGGCGCGCTGCTGCTGAAAAATTAAGCTGAACCATTGATTTGTACGGAGTTGAACCCGGTTTGGAACGCATTGCAGTCATCGACTTTGAAACCACTGGCCTGTCGCCGAACAGCAGCTGTCGCGCCACGGAAATCGCCGTGGTCATGCTGGAAAACGGCCGTATCGTCGAGCGTTACCAGAGCCTTATGAACGCGGGGGTGCGCGTCCCCGCTTTTATCGAACAACTGACCGGCATCAGCAACGCCATGCTGCGCACCGCGCCGCCGGCCGAGCAGGTGATGAACGAGGTCAACGAGTTTGTCGGCTGCACGCCGCTGGTGGCGCACAACGCCTCGTTCGACCAGAAGTTCTGGGACTTTGAGCTGGGGCGGATTAAGCGTACGCGGTTGCAGAACTTTGCCTGTTCGTTGCTGCTGGCGCGGCGGCTGATGCCGGCGGCGCCGAATCACAAACTGGGTACGCTGACCACGTTTGCGCGCCTGCCGCACACCGGCCAGGCTCACCGGGCCATGGCCGATGCCGAGATGGCGGCCAACCTGATGGCGCATCTGGCGGAAGAGTTGCGCGGCAAGCATGGCGTGCGTGAGCTGTCACACGACCTGCTGTGCAAATTGCAGAAAGTCCCTGCCGCGAAAGTCAGCGAACACCTGCAGCGCTATCGCTGATCCCCAGCCCAACACAGAACCCTGTAGGAGTGAGCCTGCTCGCGATGGCGGCGCATCAGTCGAAACAAATGTTGACTGACACACCGTCATCGCGAGCAGGCTCACTCCTACATTGGGTCTGTGTTGATCCGGACTATTTGCCGTTGCTTTCGATGTGGCCGAGCGGCACGCGCTTTTCGATGGCGCTCGACAGCACAATCGAGGTCTTGCTGAAGCCGAATTTCGCCACGCGATTGATCAACTCCTCCAGCTCCGTCATCGATCCCACCGCGGCTTTCATCATCACGCACGGATCGCCCGTGACCCGAAAGCACTCCGTCAGTTGCGGGATTTTCACCAGTTCGTCATACACCTTTTGGCTACCGTTCTGGTGCAGCCTCAGCTCAATCACGCACTGGATCGGCAGACCGATTTTCGACAGGTCGATTTTCGCCTCATACCCGGTGATCACCCCGGATGCCTCAAGCTTGGCCACCCGCTCGGCGACGGCGGGGGCGGAGAGGTTCACTTTGCGCGCGAGGTCGGCGTAGGACGCACGGCCGTTTTCGAGCAGGGCGCTGAGCAGCATGCGGTCGTATTTGTCCATGCTCGGACTCCTGAAAATGCCGGACTTTCGAAATCTCGGTTTAATCCGTCGATCTCCGTGTTTTCAGAAGTGTAACGGCGCTATAAACAGGTTTTGTAACTTATTTTTGTCCGTGCGCCTTTCTAGAATAATCAATCCCCAGACCCAGACGTTCGAGTTGCCCATGCCTGCCTTGCGCCGTTTTTCCTTACCGCTGATCGCCGCGTTTTTTGCGTTGTACGTGATTTGGGGATCGACCTATCTGGTGATCCGCATTGGCATTGAATACTGGCCGCCGCTGATGCTCGGCGGTGTGCGCTTCGTGATCGCCGGCACGTTGATGTACGCCTTCCTGCGCTGGCGCGGGGCACCGGCGCCGACCTGGGCGCAGTGGAAGGCGGCGGGGATCATCGGGGTTTTGCTGCTCAGTTTCGGTAACGGCGCGGTCAGTGTCGCCGAGCACACAGGCGTGGCTTCGGGCGTGGCGGCATTGGCGGTGGCGACGGTGCCGCTGTTTACTTTGCTGTTCGGTTATTTCTGGGGCGCACGTAACACGCGCCTGGAATGGGCCGGCGTGGCACTGGGGATCATCGGCATCGCCATGCTCAACATGGGCTCCAACCTGCAATCGAGTCCGCTGGGCGCGGCATTGCTGATTTTCGCGGCGGCGACCTGGGCGTTCGGCTCGGTGTGGAGCAGACATTTGCCGTTGCCGCAGGGCGCTATGGCCAGTGCGGTTGAGATGTTGGTCGGCGGCGTGGTGTTGCTGATTGGCAGCGCCGTCAGTGGCGAACGCCTGCAAGCCGTGCCGCCGATGGAAGGCTGGCTGGCGCTGGCGTACCTGATTTTCTTCGGCTCGATCATCGCCTTCAATTCCTACATGTACCTGCTCAAGCACGTACGTCCAGCGGCCGCGACCAGTTATGCCTACGTCAACCCGGCGGTGGCGGTATTGCTGGGGATCGTGTTTGTCGGCGAGACCATCGGAATCGAAGAGGCGCTGGCGATGCTGGTGATCATCAGCGCCGTGGTGCTGATTGGCTTGCCGCAGTGGCGTCGGCCTGCACAGCCGCCAGTCGTGGCGCCGACAGCCGTTCCCACAGAAACGCGTACGAATTAGGGTAAACTGCGCGGCATTGCATGCCCGCGTCATTTTTTCCTACGGTACTCCCATGACTTTCGCCACCCTTGGCCTGATCGAACCCTTGCTGCGCTCCCTCGAGACGCTCGGCTACCAGACCCCGACGCCGGTTCAGGCGCAAGCCATTCCGGCCGTGTTGGCCGGTCGTGACCTGATGGCAGCGGCCCAGACCGGTACTGGCAAAACCGCCGGTTTCGCCTTGCCACTGTTGCAGTTGCTGGCCATGGAAGGGCCGAAAGTCGCCGCCAACTCGGCGCGTGCGCTGATTCTGGTGCCGACCCGCGAGCTGGCCGAGCAGGTTCACGAAGCCGTGCGCCAATATGCCGAAAACCTGCCGCTGCGCACTTATGCGGTGTACGGCGGTGTCAGCATCAACCCGCAAATGATGAAGCTGCGCGGCGGCGTCGATGTGCTGGTCGCCACGCCGGGTCGCCTGATCGACCTGTTCCGCCAGAACGCGCTGAAACTCGATCAGTTGCAGACTCTGGTGCTGGATGAAGCCGATCGTATGCTCGACCTGGGCTTCTCCGAAGAACTGGCGAACATTTACCGCATGCTGCCGAAAAAGCGCCAGACCCTGCTGTTTTCCGCAACTTTCTCCGATGACATCCGCCTGCTCGCCGGGCAGATGCTCAAAGATCCGCTGACTGTCGAAGTCAGCCCGCGCAACGTCGCCGCCAACACCGTAAAGCAGTGGATCGTGACGGTAGACAAAAAGCGCAAGGCCGAACTGTTCGTGCACCTGATGCGCAAGAACAAGTGGAAGCAGGTGCTGGTGTTCGCCAAGACCCGCAACGGTGTGGATGCGCTGGTGGAAAAACTCCAGGGCCTCGGTGTGAATGCCGACGGTATCCATGGTGATAAACCGCAAGCAACCCGTCAGCGCGCGCTGGATCGTTTCAAGCTCAGTGAAGTGCAGATTCTCGTGGCCACCGACGTGGCTGCCCGTGGTCTGGATATTGAAGATTTGCCGTTGGTGATCAACTTCGATCTGCCGATCGTGGCGGAAGACTACATCCACCGCATCGGTCGTACCGGTCGTGCCGGCGCGACGGGCGAGGCGATCTCGCTGGTGTGCGCGGATGAAGTGAACATGTTGTCGGCGATTGAAATGCTCACGCGCCAGACCTTGAAGCGTCAGAACGAGCCGGATTTCGAACCGGAGCATCGCGTGCCGGATACCGATGCCAGCGGTCAGGTGATCAAAAAGCCGAAGAAACCGAAGAAGCCGAAAGCTTCGGGCGGTGGCGGCAAGCGTAATCTGGGCAAGTGGGTCGACAGCGGCGAGACGCAGGCGCCGGAGCCTTCGGTCAAGCCTGTGCGGAAAGTGCCGGTATTTAACACCGGCCCTCGTAAGCGTAAGCCTTAAAGTCAAAAGCCCCTCATCGGAACGCCGCCCGCCTAGCCCTCTCCCGGGGGGAGAGGGGACTGATTGGGGGATGCTTGCGAAGTACGCCGACCTGATCCTACGGCTGTGAATCCATAATCGACTCGGTGTTTCAGGTCGATGTTGGACGCCAGACACCTCGGTCGGCTCCCTCTCCCTCTGGGAGAGGGCTGGGGTGGGTAAAGACCGGGTACATCCTTTACGTTTGAGACCGGGGACATGGTTTACAGGTATTAATCATGGTCAGGAGGTGCTGACCATGCCCTGGAATCAAGAGTCCCCAATGGA
>Ga0247814_10000924_pt1 | contig 19350 bp, 20 predicted proteins | sample UWRJL179409R1_FD_179947 | JGI IMG/M metagenome (GOLD analysis project Ga0247814, IMG submission 179947) | Plant litter microbial communities from Arlington Agricultural Research Station in Wisconsin, United States - UWRJ-L179-409R-1 | ecosystem: Environmental > Terrestrial > Plant litter >... | reverse complement strand
AAATAGTCAGATACCAGTACATTCAGCTTTGGCAACGTGTAACACTAATCTTTAGTAGTTTACTTGTCCTAGCAGGTATTGTATCATTGATTCTATGGGTAAACGTACTAACGAATGGCTAAAAGTGCGTCGGGAATGGGTTCGAGAGAATCCGCCCGACCACCAAGGTTATTACCTGTGTGGAATCTGTGGTCTACCAGTTCACTTCTCTGATATGGAAGTTGACCATGTGGTTGGTCGGGTTGGCGGGAACCTTGTCGATAAAGAAAATCTCCAGCCCACACACATATTATGCAACCGTAGAAAGGGAAGCCAAAAGCTAAAGCCAAAAGTGTCGTTAACTGAGTACGCTTTACGCCGAACGCTAGACTTGTAGAGAATGTTCCGTGAAACCTGCACCAACGCCATCATCAGGCAAGAAGTCACTACAGTGGGGCTTCTCAGGTGTAGTGGGTAGAGAACCTGGGGCAATCTCAAGCGTGTATTATGAGACACCACTAAAAAGATAAGGAGAACATTATGTCAAGGATTAAACAACTTGTACCTGAAAATGTGAATGAGTTCGATGAGTTAGATTATGACGCAGAGGCAATATAACGGTCCAACTACGAAAAAAGGTTGGTACACGAGTGGAGACAGAAAGTATTACTTAAAGTCTTCATGGGAACTTAGCTACGCACAGTATCTTGACTCAGAGCTTACAAATGGTAAAATAGTTGAGTGGGAGTACGAACCCGACACGTTCTGGTTTGAAAGAATCAAGCGTGGTGTTCGCTCTTACACCCCAGACTTCAAGGTTAAACACCTTAATGGAGAGGTTGAGTATCATGAAGTTAAGGGTTATCTCGACAGCAAATCAAAGACTAAATTAAACCGCATGAGAATATATCATCCTCAAGTAGAGATGAAGCTCATAGATAGAGCGGTAATGAAAAGTCTACGACTACTGTAGAGTTCTTAAATTAAAGGGAGAATTTTCAAGTTAGGGTAATCCATACCTTAGCGAATTATGAGTGACTTACTCACAACATTAACTGTGACAGCAGTAGCACCGTTCCTTTGGGGCAACCCAGGAGGACAAGTGTCACAACCACTATTTCCGTCTACACAGACAAGTATAGTGGCGAAGCAAGAAGCCAAAGCACCTAAGAAGGAAGAAAAAGTCGAGGTCAAACAGGAAACTGTAGTACCCGAAACTCCAAAGGTAGTTACCTATGTAGTGCAAGAAGGCGACAACCTGTCTGTTATAGCAGAGAAGTTCCAAATTAATTGGGTTCGTATCTGGCAAAAGAATGAACAGTTGCAAAACCAAGACCAATTAAATGTCGGTGATACTATCACAATCCCTAATACGGATGAGACATTAGCTGAGAGGGGCTTAATAGCTCCTGTGAGCGTCCCTAGTACACAAACTGGAAATGTATCTAACTCCACCCAAACAGGCTCATACAGAGGCTCTGGTGGCTCTAACGGTTATACATACGGTTGGTGTACATGGTGGGTGAAAGAAAAAAGACCTGATATCGGCGGATATTGGGGTGACGCAGGTTACAGTTGGATATCCTCAGCTCAGGCTGCTGGGTTCTCAACTGGTTCGACTCCTAGAGTTGGAGCCATAGGCGTTACAGCAGGACACGTTGTTTATGTAGAGTCCGTGAATGGTTCTACAATAACTTTATCGGAAATGGGTTGGGGCTATCGAGCCAATACCACACCTAATTATCGAACAGCTTCTGCCTCCTCTTTTACATACATCTATTAACGCATAGGTTGCCCACTCACCTTAAGCAGTGGGGCAAGGTGGCGAGTACCCTAAAGGTATAAGCTGCCAACATATGTTCCCACCTCGGCTGGTTGCGACAGCACGTTGCTTACATACCGACTAGTACTTGGAGTTTGTAAGTAGAACCAACGACCTGAGAAGCGAGACTCAGGAGGTGTACACCTAATCATTCACTTGAACAGTTTTTGCCTGGTTTCTGTACAAAAAACTTGAGCACCCTGTACGGGATTGGTCTAATGGTAAGACAAGAGATTCCAAACCTCTTAACAGCAGTTCGATTCTGTTATCCTGTGCCATATTCCTAGTCATAAGCTTTCTTTCATCCTTTCAAAGTTTGTGGCTGGGAATATCATCATAACTTCGGTTGTGGTGATAGTACCTTAAACCCCCTTATACCCCCTATTCTAACTAGAAGCCCCTTGCCTTGTGTGAGGGGTTTTCTTTAACTTTGCACGGAAGGAGATTCATGCTAAAGCTATATCACAGAGACTTAGGTTTTCCAATAACCTTTAAATATCCATCTACAAAAGTAGAACTTAGTTGGAGTAAACATGCCCATCGCCAAGCAGAGGTAGATAGGTATGGTTATATTTCTAAGATGGAGACACTTCATACAGACGACTATATACCCATTGAGATAGAATATGACATCGACACATCGAAGCCAGTTAAAATGCTACTCAGGAGTAAGTTCGAGGTGCAAGGATGTAACATCGTTATTGCTGTTATGCCATCAACCAAAGGGGCTACCAAGGCTTTCGTTAAGACAGTTTGGTATAACCGAGTAGACGATACACATAAAACGCTTGACGCAAGTAAGTACGATGTACCAGCTTTTAAACTAAAGCTTGACAAATAGTACGAAGTGTGCTATAATACCTAGTATAGTATGCAAATACTACGCACATTGTTCTTACACAACACACACCGTTCGTCTTAGGCTAGGATTCTATACCCCTAGCCAAAAACAAGAATAGCCCCTAGATTTCTCTAAGGGCTTTTTCTTTTCTTGATTTTATCTACAATAGTCCAAGACGGGCTACGAAGACGACTAGTGCTACTAAGCCACCAGCGATGTAAGCGTACTTGTTGTTAGGTGTCTTATCGAAAATACTTCCGACTAGAGCTACAACGAGTCCCGCTACTAATGCTATGAGAGCGGCTAAAAGGATTACTCCTAGTGTCATATTGCCTCCTATTTAGTTTTTTAGAATGGGACAAGTCCCTTAGCGGCAACTTCTTCGTTGTCGTGGATACCCTTATCAAGAGCACGGAGTAGGTAGAGGATTGGAACACCATACGCACCTGCGAGTTCTGGACTTTGAGTAAGCAATAGAATCAATGCACCTGGGAGTGAGAAGATAAGTAGACGAGCTACTTCCTTCAAACCATCAATGAGTGTTTTCTTATTCATATTATTCTCCTTACGGTTTAAAGTTTTTAAATAGGTTACTTAGGAATTGTACCACGTAAGCGACTAGTTTTTCAAGTCCACTCACACGTTGTTCGAGGTCAGTATCAGGGTTCTTGATTTCTGTATCACTTAGATATAGAGTTTCGATAACCTCTTTCTGTCCTTCAAGTACAAGTAGGTCTTTACCAACAAGTTCTGTAGCGTGTGTGATACGAACCTTTGTGTTGATAGGTAGACGGCGAGTAACAGTACCATCTGTGATATTAAGTACAGGTGTCTCTGAACGTGTCCAGAAGTCCTTGTCTTCAATGTCTACTAGGTTCTTCAACCATTCTGGCTTTTCCTCAACTGGAGGAGTTACTGGTACTCCGAGGTCGCTGGCAAGAATACCGTTAGCGATGTTACCGTTAGCAGAGTAGTTAGAGATTAGATATTTAACACCGCCGAGAGTAGTCTCTTTAGCAATGTCAATCTGTGTACCCTTAGGAATTATAACATCGTTTACTTTTTGTAGAGTAAGGAGGTTGATAACTCGTGTACCACTAGCTGGTAGGACACTTAGTTTAACATCAGTGATATCTTTAAGGTTACGAATCCACTCAGGCTTAGCTGCTTCAGCGGCTTCTGCTGCTTTACGAGCTTCAAGGTCTTTACGTTCTTGGGAAGCCATTAATGCTCCACGAACTTCTTCATTACTCATACCGTTAGTAGTGAATGTGTTTAGCCCACCTGCGTCAGCTTCACGTTCGAGGATGTCTCGGTAAGCTTGCTTAACTTGGTCAGCGGTTGCTGTTACCTTAGCTGGCTTAGGGTTGTTGATTTCCCTTGCACGGTTAGCAATACGGTTAAGGTCATAGTTGCCAGGACATGCTGTAGCTTGCCATGATTTGTGAGGGCGGAGAGGAATCTCTCGTCCGTAGTAACGCCATGTCTCTGCTACATCTTGTGCAACAGCTTCATAGTCTTCGTTACGGCAACGTGGGTCACACTCAAAGCCTAAGCTAGTAGCGTTACCTTGTGCGTTACCTGCGTGCCAAGCTGCGTTGTTGTAGTCAACCATAACTGCAACACGGTTTCCTGTACCTGTAATGACATCATGTGCTGATACCTGTGAGCGTGTCTGACTAAACCATGAAATAACACCCTCATAAGTTGGGTTTGTGTTTGGGTCTCCCCACCAGTGAATAGTAATCCAGTCGATAGAACGTGGATAACCATAGGCTGCACGAACATTGGCGTTCGCTGTGTAGTTGGGTGAGTTTTTGCTGTAGTCTACGTTATTTGCCATTTAAGCTCCTTCTTTATTACTAGTATACTATTTTCTAGGTTCTGAGTCAACAATATCCTGCTTCACTATTTTGTATTCTTTTCGCATAGCGTCAAGCATATTGCGTAGTTCTTGGTTCTCTACTCTTGAATGGTCTAACTCATCGTTAGTGGCTTCAAGGGCTGATTCAAGTCGTTGTACGTGCTCTTTTGTGAGCCTAAGCTCTGCCTCAATGGTCTTAATGTACTGTTGTTTACGGTCGTCTTCGATGTCTTTTTGTTTAATAAGACGTTCGTAACCGTCAAACATTTGTTCCATGCGGTCTTTAGGTTGTTTTTCTGCTTTCTTTTGTTGTACCTTTTTACTGGCGACATTAACAATATAAGCAACTCCTAAAGCACCAATCATAGATATGAGTGAAATGATTACTTCATTCATCTATCTGTCCTTCTTCCGTTGGTTATAAGCTTCTGTTGAAGGAGGCATGAACCATATATAAGCTCCTATCTGTAGTAATGCTATGGTTATCCATAGTATGTTAAGAAATAGAGTACCAGGGCTTATAAATGTTCTGATAGTCAATGCTATCATCCATGCCGCTTTTACAGAAACACCGAGAAACAATGTGCTACGTGCTAGCTTCCAGTTGTTTACTCTGAGCGAGTATAGTTTCAGTACACCGATGAGAATGAATATAACTCCCCAGAAATCGAAAGTGAATAACTCATTAACGATTAATAGGGAAGCTGCAAACCTTGTCTCATCAATACCAAAGATGAACGTAAGACCCAATATAATATTGAACCAGCCCATCACTAGAACGTCCCAGTATGCTAATGGAGACACAATCTTTAATTTAGGTCGTGCTTCTTGAATCTGGTGTTTCAGTGTTGGCTTAGTCATCTTTGCTCCTTGACTTTTCACTTTGTTTGGTTAATGTTATGTATACGTTGCTTCTTAACTGGTCTTTTAACTCAGTATCAAGGTCTGGGTATTTCTTATAGAAGTCTATAAGCTTTTGGTCAACCTTAGCATTGTATTCTTCAGCTTTTCTACGAGCTGCTTCAGGGCGACCCTCTTTAAATAACTTGGTTACTTCTTTGTTTGCGTCAGTCCTACCAGTTATTTTATCAGTTGCCTTAAAGAATTGATAGTACTGGTCTTGAAGCCCCGCAGGAGCGTCTTTCACAGCTTGTGAATCTGATTCTGTTAGAGCACCGCCACCTGGCTTGCCCATGTTGTCAATGTACTCACGACCTTCTGGTGTAGAGTATTGACCAAAGATAGCACGTTGAGCGTCATATTGTGGGTCAGTCTGGAATCGTACAGCACCCTTGTCAGTCTCAGAGTAGCCCTTCTCACTAGCTGCCATACCTTCCATCGTTCGCTTACCTTGTGAGTAACCTGGGATTAAGAAGCTTGGTAGAAGTTCAGTGAAGAACTCAGCTTGGCGTTCTGTACGAGTGATGTTATCACCTGATTCAGAGTATTTATCCCCTGACTGATTAGTGAATGCACCCATGACACCAGTCTTGTATTCGCTACCAAAGATGAACTGTAGTGCTGGTGAGCTGTATGTTTGTGCGTTGAATGGGTTAGGTACAACTTCATCTTGTCCAGTGATGTTTCCAATTACCTGTCCAGCTGCGTATATACCACCCAACGTGAATACACCCTTAGAGATGTCGTCAATGTCTTTCATGAACTCAGCACGAGTGATAGGTTCACCCTTAACTCCATGAGCGATGATGTCTCCTGCACCCTTGATTGATTTAGCACCAATCTCGGCACTTCGTACAACCATACCAGGAACGAATGTAACCATTGAACCGAGTGTCTTAGCAACCTGTGATTTGAAAGCGTGTGGTGTTTCAAGTTTGCTAAAGTTCTGGTTGACTTCGTTAACTCGTTCGTAGATGTATCGTTCAGAAGCAATCTCATCAAGACCCATGCGGTCTGCTTTAAGTTTAGCACCGTAGTAGGTAGACATACGCAGGAATCGGTCAGCACCTGTAATACCTGAGTAAGCTGCTTTATTAAACTTATTAGCGTACTTGTTCATTGTCTGTTCAGGAAGGATGTGTGATGACCCTTCAAACACGCCCATACGAGCCATGTGCTTGAACTCTGCTGTCTCAGTACGAGTAAGTGTGTTCTTTGCAAGTTTACCAGTAAGTGTCATACCCTTGAATAGTCCGTAGATTGAGCCGTCTAGGTTTACAGAACCTGGCATAATAGCAACCTGTGAGAGTGTGTTGATTGCTGATGTAGCAGAGAAACCAATGTGCGATAGTGACATAGCACTTCGGAAACCACGTAGGCTCTTAGTACCTAAGTTGTTTGTAAGGTTAGCACCAGGGAGGTTCTCAGTCATGCTGTTGAACCAGTCGTCAAGGTTACGGTCTACGTCAGCCTTAGTACCACGCATTTTGTCAATCTCAGTTTGGAAGAACTTTTGAGCACCTCGTTCTGGTGTCAACTCTTTAGCGTTAGCGAATGCTATCATTGTAGGTTCAAGGTTTACTTTAGTGTTAGCTGCGTTCATGTATGAATCAGTAGCTTTCCAGAAGTCCTCTTGGTATCCCTCAGCACCTTCACGTTTCTTTAGGAAGCGGTTAGTGTAGTTACCATTCTCTTTAACAAAGTCTTCATACTTGGCTACGTTGTCCTTACCAACCATCTCTTTGATTTGGTCATGTAGCTTAGTAAGATGAGTTTCTTTACGTTTAAGGTCTCCGCCTGTTAGAGTACCAGAGTCGATAGCTTCTTGTGCTTTCTTCAAACGTCCTTGAATCTCAAGCAATTTAGGTTGCTTAGATACGTCTACGAATAAGTGAGGAATGTAGTAGTCTTGTTCGAGTAGGTCATCTGGGAGTCCCATTTGCTTACCAAGGTCTTTACGAGCGGCTTGCCACTGTTCAACTACCTTGCGTCCACCAGGAGTAAGTCGTTTAAATGCACCTTCATCACCGTTAGCGGCTTGGAAAAGGTCTTTACTCTTGTTACCCTTAGCAGTCTTACCCCATTCCTGTACAGTCTCTTTGATGTTATAAGCCTGTTTATTGTAGGCAAGGATAGCGTCACTGCGTTGGTCAGCTAGTTTTGTGAATCCAGCAGAGCGTAACCAGTTAGCAGGTTGTGTCCAGATACGTCCAAGTTTAGCACCAGCACCTACCTCGGTGTTAGTTACCTGTTCTAGAGCGTCATCAAGAACCTGAGCGGTTTGTCCCTCAGTCTTAGGAATCTCTGGGTTAGATGTCTTGAGTTCAGTTGCTTCAAACTTAGCACGTTCAGCGTTTAGTTCTTGGTAGCGAGTAAACTGTTTAGACTTAGAAGCACCATCTGCAACGAGAGGGTGAGTACCGTCTTGCATGTACATGAGTTCTTCGTCAACATCTTTAAGTGATTTGTTGTCATTAGTGTAACGCTTGTTTGCGTCTTCGTATCGAGTTTCAAGCTGTGCTTTCTTCTGTTCTAGGAACGCTTTGTGTTCTGCAATCTTAGCTTCATTAGGAGTCTGTGCAATCTTGTCAGCTTCTGCACGAGCAATCTCTGCTTGCTTAGTAGCTACGTTGTCAATAGCTTCCTGAGCGTCCATCTTCTGTGTTTGTACAGTCTTCTCTGCTTCATCAAGCATTTGTACTTCGACAGCACCTTCTGGGTCTTTCTGTAAGAGTTCGTCAATACGTCCTTGCTGTGCTTTAGCAAAGTCATCGTAACGCTTATTAACCTCAGCTGAGAGGTCATCAAATGCGTCTGGTGCAAAACCACTATCAGGGTCTTCTGCCATTTGCTTCAAGTTTTCAAGGTCGCTTGCACGTTTAGCTTCAATGTCATCAAGTTTATTCTTAATGTCATCTACTTTACGGGCTAGTGGGTTTTTAACACGAAGGTCATTGTAGTATTTAATCTGTGCGTCAGCGTCTGCAACAGCCTTAGCTGCTTCTGGCATACCAGGAACCTTCTGTACATCACTCATCATTTCTTCATATTTAGCGTCAGCTGCTTCCTTATTAAGGAGACCATTGTTCGCTTGATATTCAGGTGTATCAACCTCAGACATACGTCGGTCGATATCAGTGAGACGAGTTTTGATGTTTGTGTTACTAGCTGTAGCTCCGTCAGACAGAACGTCAAACTTCTTAGTGTTGTGAGCTTCCTCAAGGATAGCGTCTGCTTCCTTTTTAAAGTTCTTACCACTAAGTTCAGCACCCTTGAGTGCATTTAATTTATCTGCAAATTGCTTAGGAAGTTCGGCAGAGTCTACTTGTTCAAGTGCTGTAGCTAATTGCTTAGAGTTCTTAGCTGCTCGCATTGTACGAGTAAGTGTAGATAGACCACTACCAGATAAACCGATAGCTACATCTATTGCTGTGTTAGTACCTACGTTCTCTGCTGTAAGTTGTGTAGGGTCTTTGATGATACCAGCACCTGTACCCGCGGCTCCACCAACCACGTTAGCGGCTACGTTAGAACCTGTACGAGCTAAGGCACTACCTTGTGAGGCTTTAGATACCCAACCGATACCACGGAATACCTTTTCAGCTGCGGCTCCTGGGATAACCGTAGTCATTATGTCAGCGGCTATACGTTGGCTGTCACCAGCAATCTTACCTGCTTTAGAGTAAGCACCGTTAGCATTTTCATCTTGTTCAGCTGCAATTTCTTCTGCGGTCTTTTGCTTAACGCCGTCCCAACCTACCTTGGTAGATTCAAGTGATGATAGACCAGTTTCTTTATCACGGATACCAGCACTGTCCATAAAGTCAGCAGTTCGCTTTGCTGCTTCATCTCCGTTGAAACCAGAACCGATAAAGTTTACTGCATTAGCGGCACTCTCAATAGCTCCACCCATGAATGCTTTGTTAGATTCATCTGTGAAGTTACCGATGTTTTTGATGTTTCGTGCAACGCCTTCACCGAATGATTCAGTGTACTTAACTTGCTTGTCATCTTTAATGATGTAAGCGTCAAGTTTCTTGGCTAGTTCATGGTCTTTGTTTTTGTCATCTTTAAGGATACTGTCCCAGATTTCACGAGACTTTTTAAATGTGTCTTTATTCTTAACACTATCATTGTAACCAGCAATGATTTTCTTTTCTTCATCAGTAAGGTCTTCAAACGCTGGGCGTTCGTCTTCTTCCTGTGAGCCTCCATATTCTTCATATACAGACTTACCACTGGAAGCACCCCAAAGGTTTGACCCGCTATCTTTTTTGCTTGCGGTTTCCCATAATCCAGCCATTAGAATCCTCCACCCTTGTAGAAGGCTCCTGTGTTCTTAACTAGGTAGTTGTAAGCTGCTACTGGGTTCTTACCTACATTGTCCATGTAGTATTGAGCTGCCTTACGGTCGCTTGCTGAACCAGCTGCGAGTAGTGAGACTAGGTTCGAGATACCACCACCTTGAGACTTGACTGCTGTTGCAAGGTCAACTCCACCAGTTGTGTTGTAACCACCAGCACCATTCTTAGCCCATGTGTATGTAACAGGTGTAGCTGCGGCTTGACGAGCATTGTCAGCTGCCATCTTAGAGCGTTCGAGAGCTTGTTGAGCATTAAACTTCTCTTTCTCCCATTGCATTTGACGTTGTTCAGACAAGTATGCTTCTAATGATTTTTGTTGTGATTGACGAGTGTCCATAGCCCGAAGTTGTCGGTCTTGGTTTATCTTAGATAATGCGTCATCGAGTGCCAAGTTTGAGTCATTCTCTTGCTGAGAAAGCTGTGTAAGACCTGGAAGATACTTGGTTGAAAGATAGTTTGACTGTTCGTCTGCTGTGATTCCACCGAAAGAAATACCACGACCTGTCATCTGGTTATTAATTGCGTTGAATCCTTGAACCTTTTCAGCCCCTAGTGCTTGGCGTTGTGCCTCGAACTGAGTAGGTATTTGTGCACGACGTTGGTTAATTACGTCAATGCTACCTTGGTAAACTGGATTAAGGTCAGCAACGATTTGCTCTACTGATTGTACTACTGGTTCTGCCATTTAGGTTCCTTTTATTTTATTCTCTTAGCATACTATAACATATAGTTGCAATTATGTTAATACCTTTAAGCACTATTATTGTTTTGATACATAAATATACGATAAGTAAAGGTCTGAGTAGAGTAACTTAAGGCTCCTGAACTGTAGTTTGTAACCCTTAATACTGGTCGTATTTGATTACCGCTTGACTCTATACTTACAACTGCTGTTAAGTTGGCTGCAATTTGATACTCGGCGTAGTGCTGTTGACTGGATGTTGGCGTACCACTCCATTTAAAGACTGCGTCATATGCAATCTTACTTCCTGGAACTGTAATCCAATCTCCATAAACTGTTCTTGTTGTATTTGCACCTATTGTTGCTGAGTCTACGATTGTAACGTCAGAGTTACTAGGCAATGCAAATGAATATTTATCTGAATTGAAGATGTATGGGCTAGTATTAACTGTAGGAACTAGCTGTATTTTGTAGAATATCTTAGTTCCAGCAGGTAATATACCTGGATATGTGGTCATGTAACCAGTAACTTTATTCGTTCCGTAGTCGTACGTAGGAGTAAAGTCACCATTGTTAGATTGTCCACCGATAATATTAGCACTACCACCTTCAATTTGCCATGTGCCACGTAATAGATACTTACCTGTTAAACCAGAAGGAATCTCTACGTAAAAGGAGTTGACACCCCCTGGTGCTGTGATAAATCCATCTAAACTCTTTTGAGTTTGCTCTAGCTGTCCACTAGATATGAAGTTAAATACTTTATTCTTAGGGTAGATTCTCCAGTGGAGATTACCTGTAAACTTAGCACCAACAGATTGAGCACCCTTGAAAACCTTTAACTGATTGCCGTCAGTAAAGTTGATGATTGTATCTGATAGAAACCTCTCACCAATAGCTAAACTGGTTGGATATTCTAGCCAAACACTGTAATAATCACCATCGTTATACTGGTCGGACATTGTAAAGGTCGCAGGAATGTCAACATTTACATATTCTTTAACTCCTGAGATGTACCCCGTTGGATACCAGAAGTCAGAGTGGAAAATAAAGTTATCTGGATTAATAGCCATCTAAGCCTCCAGTTCTTTAACTACGTCCTTTGTAGGGATTGTAATAGCCACTACATAATTGCCTTTAGGAGCACGACCGATAAGAACACGGTCTACCCCAGACTCATCACGCACGACTTTAGTACGACTCTCTGATTCAAGCTGGTCAGCGATACTATTAATAACCGTAGCCAAATCAGCTGCGGACATACCAGGGGTAGCTCGCATGACCGAAATCATACTAGAAGACTACCCATGTTTCAAGAGTACCAGTAGCACTAAATGTACCACCACCCTCGTTACGATATACTGGCAAAGTTGTAGGAACAAACTTACTGCCTTGTTCAAATACAATATTCCAGCGATATGCGTTACCGTTAGTAATGTTTGTAGCAATCATTGTGTTGTTTGTTGCACCTGGATTAAAACCTACTGGTGCTGTGTTATCTGCTACTTGAACGAATCCAATTCCACCGTTACCTGTACTAGGAATAGTGAAGACACGAGACTTTGTAGCTAACTTAACAAGACCAAGGTCTGTAATAAGCCAGCCGTTAGCGTCTACGTATTTTTCGAAGCCGAGTTTGTCACTTGAGATAGCACCTGCTGCAATCTTTTCTCGTGTAACTCCGCCATTCTTTAAGTTGTCTGAGTCTATGTTACCATTAACTACCTCGGTGATAGCTGAGAATCTGCTGTTCCAAAGATTTGGTGAGGCAGCGTCTCCTGGTTCGATAGGGTTGATGTTTATAATCATTCTATTCTCCTATAGTTTCTTTGCTTTATATGTGAACTGCACGCCCATGAATGCTACTTGATTGTTTACAGCGTCCCTTCGGACTTGGAACTGCATGTATCGAGAGTATCCTGAGATAGCTGTCTTCTTTGGTTTGAACGCTGTAGCACCAGTGATGATGGTTCCATCGTCAATGAAGAACTCGCCAATCTTTGCTCCACCTACGTTTAGTTGTTGTTCCTTTTCTCTAGGTGCACCCTCGAAGTCCTTGTCGCTTCCGAAAGTAATCGGGAATGATTTACCTACTGCTTGGACTAATGGGAAGTATCGTTTAAACTTCTTGCGTTGTCCAGGCAACCCTCTTGAATCATACTTCAATCTGTAGTCGAAGTCAATCGGAGCACCGAGAGAGTTGAAGTCAACCTCTGCAAAGTACAGTGTTGCTGTTTGTGAGCTAAACTCTACAAGTTCCATCTGGTCATCAGAGTCTGAGTAGAATAGTGCTCGTGATACATATGTATCTGTGTCTAACATCCATTCACTGTAGTCATTGCTAAATATAGCTGTGATATCGTGAGTGCTTGAGAACTCGGAAGCCATGTATGCACGTACTTGACTTTTCCATAAAGCTAGAGTTATCTCATGCTTCAATGGACAGTTGTCAAATAGTGGTTGGATTAGTCCTGAAAGTTTCTCGTCCTTAGCACCATTGAATCGGTAGATACCGTCATGTGCTACAAAGTAGATGTAGTTAGGGTCTGATATAACACCCCTACGTGATAGAGCACCTTCGCTACCAGTTGATTCTCGTAAGAAGTAGTTGCCTCGGTCTGAACCACTTAGAACATATTTCATGTCTTGTGTCAAAATGATGAGGTTGTCTTGGAATGGAATCAGAGCTGTAATAGGTGAGCCATTCTTTGGTCGAGGAACGTATACAAACGATACAGAAAGCCACTGATAGTACCACTGTTGTCGAACTGGTTTATCACTAGGGTTTCCTGGGTTTTCAGAGAATACCATGCGGTTAGCGTCAGCTGCTGATACACCGAACATACGGTCTTTGTGGAAACAAATCTCTTTAAGGATAGGAAGTTCTGTATCAATAATGTATTCAATACCTGTGTTCTGGACTACAACATCGTCAATAAATACGTTGTCGCTAGCAGTCTTGAACTCAAGAGTTGTTACATCTGTCCCAGGAGTATAATAGAACTCACGCTTTACCCATGCTGTCGTAACAGGGTTTGTAGTACCTACCAGAGCAGTAGTACCACCATTGAGTGTAAGGAATGTGTTGCCCGTAGCAGTTGAACCCTTTACATAGTAGCTAATCTTGTAACGCCTATTAGCTTCCATGTTTATAGTTAGAATTGCACCACGAATACCAGAAGCTGCTGTAAGCTGTAATGAAGCAGGAGTACTGTTGAAGTCTGATGTTACACGAGAAATGCTTGAGCCAGCTATAGCAGACCATGTAGCAGTGTTTGTTGTAAAGCTAGGGTTTGTTAGTATGTTTGGAGCTGATGTTTCAATCGTTCCGTCCCATGCTGTGAGTTGGTCGTATCCGTTTGCCCAGAATACTTTACCATCACCATTAGTGAAAGAGTAATTACTTGCACTAGAAGATAGCCCTGTAATGAGCGGTGTAAGTGTCTTGGTCGACTCATCAACAACGTACATCGTAGTGCCGTAAGCGGCTACAGTTCGGTTGACAGTATCATCACGGTTAAAGCGATAAGCACCTAAAGGTTTAGCCTCAGGAGATGTGTAAACTCTGTGTAGGATACCGTATGTCTGTACAGTCGCACCTAGGATACCAGAGTTACCAGCGTAGGCTTTAGTACCAGCTGTGCTTGTTTTTAGTTTAGCCATACCGCTACCATCGTCTTGGAGATATATTACCATCCAATATTTTGAACCGTTTGTCAATAGTGGAGAATTAACGAATCGAGCTTTGAGCCATGCAAAACCAGAGCCCATATCAGAAATAGAGGAACGAGTAATTCGCTTTGAAGGCATGTTACCATTGTCATCATAAATGTCTATACGTAACGCAGTGTTTGATGTACCACTCGCTGGCTGTAAATCAATAGCCGTTAAACGCCCCGTAGAAGCCGCTGTGAACGGTTGTAACTGAATAAAGGTCTCAATACCCACATTAACGTCTGAAGCACCCGTAGCGGACGTATTAGACACGTTGAGGGCTTCTGATAGTGGAGTAATATATTCTCCTGAGCCTTTGCGTGTAGATACTGCTACTTCACGACCGCCTAATGTTTGTGCATATAGACGAAAGTCATGTGCCTCAGGCGTACGTCCTGGTTGCATTTCATCAACTGGACTAACCATGTCGAGACCAGCAAGCCTAGTAATAACATCACCAGACGTAGTGTTACCAGACACTCTAGGAATCTGTACTTTACTGAATCGGCTAGGCATGATTACCTACCTACTTGACGGTTCTTCATCCTAATCGGACCTCCGCCTATTCTAAAGCCGTAACGGTTTGCCATTTGTTCTATCTTTGCACGGAACTCGCTCTTAGTAAGCAGACCTTCATCTGAATCACCTTCACGGTATTGTACACGATAGAAAGCACCTAAGATTAGTGCTTCTTCAAATTCCTCTGGCACTTCTGGGATATCGCTATCCTGTACTAATGTCTTTGGAACTTTATTGTAATAAATTGTCATGTTGTATTCGAGGTCAATCGGGCGAGATGTAATAAGCTTACCTCCATACAGTGTCCAGTTTACAACTGAACCTACGTCTGTAGATACTGGGCTTGGGAAGCGACCATTGAATGTCTGAAAGTCCATGAACTTATCTTTGATGTCTACTGCTCGTCCTTCTGGACTTGTAATCACTATTGATTGTAGATGTGAGACATCATCTGGGAACTGAAACATGTACGCACCCTGCGGAAGATTACCTGTGAAAATCTTTTCCGTAAAGGGTAGTTCAAATTCACTGAAGATATCTCGCTGTGCGTCATTAATAAAGTTGTCAAGTACTTGTGTGTCGAAATCTTCGTCATCAAGTTTGTCAACTAATATCCTGTTTCTAATTCCTGCTAGTGTATAACTCATACTATTACTATATCCTATCTTTCATTTTAGTCAACCCCTAAGCAGTGCGTTTCCACATGTACACTGTAATGTAAGGTTGAAGGTTATTGTGTGCTGCTCCACCACCAGTATTTGTGAGGTTAAGACGGTAGATGTTATTATTTGACCCACCTGCGAGTCCCCAACCACCTTGTCCACCACCAGCAAGTCCAAGCCAGTCACCGTTGGATGTACTTGACGTACCATATGGCGAGTGAGTGTGTGAAGGCATTTCGTTTACTGATAATGTATGTGTCTTTGCACCACCAGTTTCCTCTGCTGCGTCAAACTCTGTCTGCGTAGAATCGAATCCCACAGGAACTCGTCCTGCACCCCAAGCTACCCATGTACCGAAACCGAGTAATGTACTTGGATTGGCAGAGTTGGTAGCATTGAAATATATTGAGCCTACTGGATACTGGTCTTGCTTTGCTTGAGCGATTGCTGCTGCGATAGCGGCTGTTACTGCTGTAGACACTGGTTTGTTAGCGTCAGAAGTGTTATCTACGTTTCCTAACCCTACTGCTGTCTTGTCTAGTGCTCCCCATGAAGTATCATAATCTGTTGAACTGTTCTTCTTTAGGATTTGCCCAGAGCTACCGCCAGTAGGAACTCCTACACCATTAGAACCGTTTGAACCAGGAGTACCCTTGACAACTCCATATTCCATGAGTACGTTCTCGTAAGTTCCATCGCCATTAGAAACAATGAGGGGGATTAAGTCCTCATCATTAGGTGCTGCGTTTACTTCATACTCAGAGAGCTTCTTGTATTGTGCCATTTTCTATTCTTCCTGGTGTGAATCTTCCTGATGTTGATATCATATTTATTATATCATCTTCTGAGTATTCTTCCACCATTATTTCATTACCATTTTCAGACAACCATATAAAGTCACCTTCAAACATTAATATTGTGTAATCATTGTTGCTTTTTATTACCCCAGAATCCCCAATTCTAGATGTATAAATACCTGAATCTACTTCAGAGGTCTCAATAACCCCGCTCTGTATATCTCCACTTTGGTTTAGATTACCAGTATCAGGAGTAAAAGTATCTATAGAACCATATTTACCGTCTGTGTTTACGTACCTGTCGTTAGGTATGATTACTTCTGGGAAAGTATCTTTGTTATAGATTCGGAATTTACCTACTTGAGGCTTCATTCCTATGTATTCTACTCGGAAACTACCAGTCTGGTTCTTGTCGTTAGTCTTTAGTACTCTAAAACGTCCCACCTGTGTAACGCTTGTGGTTGTTCTAACTCGGAAACGACCTAATTGCGGTTTGTCTCCTTGCAATCTAACTCTGAATATACCTGTTTGTGGTTTATCGTAAGCATTAAGAACACGGAATTTACCAACTTGAGCCTTATCGTACTTGACAGATACACGGAATTGTCCTGTAATATCTTTTGTGTTAACGATACGGACTCGGAAAGCACCAACCTGAGCCTTATCTACAGTCGCACGGACTCTGAACCTACCTACTTGAGCTACATCAGTAGTCTTTCTTACCCTGAACGTACCTACTTGAGGTCGGTCTGTGGGTGTAGAGACTATAAATCGTCCTACTTGAGGTTTATCAAATATAGCTTTAACACGGAACTTACCTATTTGTAGTCGTAAAGGCTCGCTCGCAATTCGGAACTGACCGACCTGGTTCTTAGTGTTGAGCGTTCTAACCCAGAATCTACCGACTTGAGTATTATCAAAAGTCTTTTTAACCCTGAAGACACCAGTTTGAGTTTTATCTAAGGTTTTCCTTACTCTAAATTGTCCAACCTGCGTCTTATCATAAGTTTGTCGAACTCTAAACTGACCAACCTGTAATTGGTCAAATGTTTTCTTTACACGGAACTGACCGATTTGAGGTTTGTCAGAAGTTGTCTTGACTCTAAACTTACCTACTTGGTCTTTTTCTTGCGTTGTTGCTGTAGGATAGTAAGCTGTTGCGTAGCCTTGACCATACCCAGCTACGCCACCATAACCACCACTATATCCGTCTGCGGGAGCTGATGAAGGAGGTCCGACTACTACTCTGAATTGACCTGTCTGCGTCTTATCTGTAATGGCGTACATAGGAGCTGTATCTCCACCTGTACCTGCCGAGAATTGTTTAACGTATAAATAACTATCCGCTTGATATGTACCCACACCTGAGTACGGACTCGCAATTGTAGGAGCAGTAGCTGAACTACTAAAAGTCCAACTTCCTGGTTCCGCTGTGCTAGCTGCCCATATCTTTACTTGTCGTGATGTACCTGATAAACGAGTACGGATAAAGTAATCGGTGGACATTGACCAAGCTAAGTTTTGATACTGAACAACTCCTGTAGAGTCTTCATACATAACGACTGATTTAACACTTGACACTGGAACGAAGCTGATTGCGTACCCTATGGTTCCCGCCTCTGTAGTACCACCATAGCGAATGTAAGAAGCACCGTAACGACCAGTGCTACCATCGCTACCAGATTTGAATACCCAGAACTTAACAAGTGTTTCAATGTTATCTGATACACCATTTAATGGGTTGTATGCTAGTACACGAGAGCCATTAGTCGAAGCCGCATTTATACGTAGGAACTTACCGTCAGCGTCTCCTCCATCAATAATACGGAAGTCAGAAGTACCGTTCGCAATCTTAACAGCCCAGTCGGTTTGTCCGCTGGTTGTAACGTCCCCTACTGGTTGCTCATCGAAGTTTGTAAAATAAGTTGCCATTGTATTGCCTTTTATCTCATTGTATTGAGATTAACTTTTTAGCTTGCTACCACCTCATAATTTATTACAATATAAGGTTGTAAGTTATTGTGAGCCTGACCTCCACCCTCGAAGCTAACAGTGTTGTTAAAGACCTGTCCATAAGAAGTGTTTGTCGTAAGCTGCGAGTTGTTTCCACCAGGGGGATAACCTGCGTTACCTGGCTGTCCATACTCTTGCCTAATACCGTGTTGGTGAGAAGGCATTTGAGCGGTTGTCAATGTATGTGTTTCAGCACCACCCGTAGCGGCTAGCGTAGTGAAAGTACCAGAAGCTGTCTTACCTACTGGAACACGACCAGTCATATCTTTAAGTGTAAATGTCGTGCTTGTAGTAGTACCATACCCTGCGTTATTAACAACGTGGTCGTATAGTAATGGATAGTCTGATTTGTTTAATGTTTGTCCAGCCATGAATACACGCCCAGTTTGAGCTGTTGCATTCAAAGTTGTGATAATATCACCCACTGCGAGAGATGTCTCACGTAGGATTGAAGCACTACAAATCCAACCTGTTCCGATTGAACGAGCTGTAGTACCCTTTTGTGCACGGACAACCGTGAGGGTGTCAGTAGAGATTGCGGAGACTAATACAATCTCACTGTTACCCATAGTAGATAGTTGACCAGGAGGTGTGTAGGTCATGAAGAAAGGAACTGCTGGCATGGTTGCACCGTATCCCGCTTGAAGTGGAATCGAAGTAGCAGAAGTAGAGGGAGTCATCGTCCCTACTATTGCATTTGCCAAGTTCTTTCTATATTCAGCCATTAAGTGTGATTACTTTCTTTTGAACCCTATCCTTATTATCAGTGTATTCGTAACCGAAACTATATCCAACAATACGAGCTTCCTGTTCTTCTCCGTCAATCCAGTCTTTTTCTACAGTCCTGTAGTAGATTAGTTTGCGGTCAGAAGCTCTGTCAGATTCGTCTCCTAGTTCTATTTCTGTTCCATCAATAGTAAACTTACCGTGAACTAAATCAACAGTGTGCAATGTTCCGTCTCCTACGAGAACGAATAGGTCAACTTTAGCCCCTTGGTCAGTTGCGTCTAGCACATCTCGAAAAGCTGAGGGGTTCCATTCTGCGGAATCATCATGTTTGCTATAATGGTCATCTTCTGGTTGCTCGATAACTACTTCGTTATCTAAGTAAGCTGTCCAGAGAAAGTCTAGTGGTTTTGATACTGTAGACATTGTATTGTCTTCTCCTTATTAGTTTTCTGAGTAACGGAGAG
>Ga0247814_10000923_pt1 | contig 19414 bp, 25 predicted proteins | sample UWRJL179409R1_FD_179947 | JGI IMG/M metagenome (GOLD analysis project Ga0247814, IMG submission 179947) | Plant litter microbial communities from Arlington Agricultural Research Station in Wisconsin, United States - UWRJ-L179-409R-1 | ecosystem: Environmental > Terrestrial > Plant litter >... | reverse complement strand
CGGTCGGGCCGACGCCTGTGACCTTGCCGGAGTACTTGCCCTTGGCTGCACCCCAGCGCTTCACGAGCTTCCAGTACGACGCGCGGCGTTTGCCGTCCTTGCTCGTCCCGGTGAGGATGCCCCAGTCGTTCTTCTTCGATAGGTGGTTCAGGTACTGCGCCTTCACCTTGTTGTCGTGGATACGCTCGAGGTCGTCGTCATCGAGTAGTTGGGTCGCCGTGATGCCGTCGTGCTTCCAGTGGTTCGGGTCGCTCTCGCCGAATTCGCGCGTCCAGCCGAATTCGTGGGCGTGCTCGAGCATCCACTGCCGACGCTTCATGCCAGCGGCACCCCACTTGTTGAGCTCGCGGGCGGGCGGGAACGATCCAATGTCAACGCGAGTGCCGAAGCCGTGCGTCGACTGGCCGGGTCTCGCGACCGCGACAGACGAGTACGGGTTCTTCGCGCCGATGACGCCCTGGCGCTCGTAGTCCCGATAACCGCCGTCCGGGAGCGCTGGCCACAGACTCACGCCGTCCTTGCGGGCGGCCGCGGTCATGTTGTCGAACGAGTTCGCCGACTTCAGGGACAGGTAGACGCCGCCCACCTTCCGCAGCGCGGACGATGGGAGCTTGCCATTTGCATAGACCATTGCGACCTCCGGGTGGCATGAAAAAAGCCGCCACGACGGACGGCTGAAAACGGGACGGGCGAGGGTGTTACTCGGTGGCTTCCTGGAGTACGGCATTGCAGCCGGCGCAGTAAATCTTCTCCGCGACGAAGGCGGGCTGAATCGCGACAGCCTTCCCCTTCCATGGGCAGGTGTCGGTAGTGCATGTGAGCTTCATCGGTTCCCTTACTGCTTGTAGGTGGCGACCCAGCCGAGCTGACATCCGCCGGCGGCGGCCCCGGAGACGTAGGTAGTGATCCCGGTCTGGGTACCGGTGCCAGGCGTTACCCATCCCTTCACGGTCGCCGGTTGCGGGGCAGCGGGGTTCGCGTTCTGGATGCTGTACACGTACTTCTCCGCGCCAGCGATCGAGCGTCCGAACGGCAGCGAGAAGATCACGTCACCGGACGCGCCGAGTGAGACGGTCGTGGTTCCCGCCATTACGCGAGGCACCCACCCGTAGGTGGCGTCGTTGACCATGTTGTCGAGTGGGGCGAACCCTGTCGGCGTGTAGACGTAGAACCGGCGCGCTCCGGTGACGTAGACGATGAAATTGAGGGGCACAGCAGAAAACGATGAGAGATCATCGACGGTCGCAACGGCAGGGTGCTCGTAGCGGTCCTTCTCCGCAGCGTCGAGGTCATCGAGGAGCGAGAACATGTCCGGCGCTCCGGAAAGGGTTCCGCTTGTGGGGCGGGGGATGATGGCAGCCATGGTGCTCCTTAGCCGAGGGGGATGATGAATGGTTGGCCGCCGGGGCCGAGGAAAACGGCTACAGCGTTCGCGGCCGGTGTTGCCGCGGTTGTGTAGATGACGCCGGGGATCTGCTGCGCCTCAACGGCGGCAGGATTCCCGGGGAGTTCGACAGTCAGTGGCGACGTCGACGTGACCCGGCAGTACTGCCCAGTGATGCCAGCGAGCTCGAGCGCCGCTATGCGAGCGTCGACACGTTTTGCGTAGTCCTCGAACGCCTTGTTGGGGATCGGGTTAGATGCCACTGGAACCGCTTCTCAGATCGACGGTCATTGACCCGTCCATCAGGTCGATGTTGAACGCGTCCACGATCGCGATCAGCGACTCTGCCGGGGTGCCCTCCCACGCGGAGGTGTACACCTCGACCGCGTCCCCGATTTCTAGAGCCACGTTGGCGAGGATGCCGAGGTTGATGGTCTGGGATGCGCCCTGCAGCTGGTCGAGTTTCGCGGCACCCAGCGCCATTGCTTCCTCAACGGTCATCGCCGTGGGCGCCTGAATGTCCTTCACGCGCAGGCCGATGCCCTTGCGGCCCGGGTATCGGGGTGAGCTCGGGTTCGTGATCTGCACGAGCACGGACGACCAGTCCTGTGTACCGTTCGCCGAGCCGGGGAGGACTTGCACGGCGTTGAAGAGGCTGTCGAGCTGTCGTGCTCGCTTCTCCGTCAGGATCACCGGCGAGGTACCACCTGCGCGGACGGACCATACGGGGTCGGCGGCGACCGGGTATGCGCGACGCTGCAACGACCCGTCAGGCAGGAAGAAGACATCGGTCATGCCGTCCGTCGCGAGCGTGTTGACGGCTTCCCACCGCTTACCCGTCCACGTCTGGTCGGTGGACAGTGTGCCGGTGTCGGAGCCGTCGTCGTGGAAGATCATGTCGGGGAACGACCCGGCGACGAGTTCGAAGATCGCCTGGCTGCGAGTCATGGATCCGGACTGGGTGACGGAAGGCTTGAGTGCCTGATCGTTCAGGTTCGCGCCGTAGTCGGCCGCCGTCAACGGGAAGGAGCCGTCGCCGCGCTGCAGGTTGTTCACCGACAAGAAACCGGTCAGAACCGGAATGATTTCCTTCTGCGTGCCCCAGCTCGGTCCGTGCTTGATCGCTATCTCTGTGCCCTCTTGCGATACCGCTTCATACAGATCTTTGTCATCGCCACCCGAGACGATGAGATTGGCCTGCCGGCGCACATTGCTGCCGGACTGCCCCGAAACCGCGCCCGACACGATGTCGAGAACGATCGTTTGCCCGGGAACCTCGACCGTCACTACGGTCTCGATGTCTCCTGATACGGGGATCGATTCCAGAAAGTCCTGGCTTACTTCCCACATCACGCGCTCCGATTGTTGATGCGCAGGTCGACCCACGTGTCCCAAACGAGCGGGAGGGACTCCCATGTCTCGCCTGAATCGCGGAGGGCTTCCCACGACCAGATCTCGTTGACGATGAGCTTCGGTTCAGCGACCGGCTCGAGCGTCAGCGACCACTCGCGGTAGTACTCCGCCGGCATGTCGAACGGCAGCGCCTCGTTGTATCCAGTGACCTGATACCAGCCGTCCGTGAAACGGACCTGCCACGAACCAGGCATGCGGAACAGAATCGGGGTGTCGTCGGCAAGGATCCGATCCAACGCGATCGCCTGATCCGCGGTGAACGTCTGCAGCAGCACCGCGCGGGATCCGAGCGGACGCGGGCCCGATCGTTTTGCGATCGAGACAGCCGAACCGATCGGGCGGTGGAGAGTCGCCGCAGACGACGACGTTACGTCGCCGATAGCGAGGAACGTTGTGGTCGACGTACGATCCTTGCCCACTTCGACGGTGAACGTTGGCTGCGATGCATGGATAAGGAGGGCGTTCGGAGACGCCATCAGCACGGTCGTGGTAAACACGCCCTGGTCCGTCACAGCCCGATAGACGGTCTCTTTCTGCACCGCCATGAAGTAATCCACGGCAGACGCAGTGAGGCCCCCAGTCGACGGCTGAGTGCGCACGAGCTGGTTGTCCCTATACAGGCGGATCGACTCGAATACCTCGCCGGTGTCGCTCTCCAACTCGATCAGCACCCGGGGCGGGGTCTCCATCGGGAACGGGGTCGCTGTGATCATCGCGAGACCCCCGAGAACGTTGATGCTTCGGTCAGGACATCGCTAGCGGCACCACGCATGGTCCCCATCAGCACCCCATCGCTGTCATAGAAGTGGAGCGTCATAAGGCCATCGGAGCCAACGCCGGAACCGGAACCGATCGGCGCGGGCGCGACCACCTGAGGGGCAGCTTCCACGAAGTCGAGGTTGTCGTTCCACCCCGCCGCGGTGAACTTTGCGAGGCGCGCCATCTCCCGCGATGGGGAGTGAATGCCAAGGACCTGCTTGAACGTGGCCAGGAGGTCGTTCGCCATGACCTCGTACTGCTTGTGCAGCGCCGAGTCCTGTGATTTCAGCCCCCCGAGGAACCCCTGCGCAGTCTGCACGGCGCTGTCGTACATCTTCGAGGACCCGAAATCACCAAGCCCAGTTCCAAGCGTGCCGAGCTCCGCTGTCAGGTCATTGACCTGCGAGATAGCAGAGGCACCGCCAGCGACGAGCGACTCCGCTACGGAAGCATCCCCAGTGGAGAGGAACTGCGACATGATGTTCTGCAGCGACGTGTCGTTCAGTCCCGAGTTTTCGAGCTGCTCGTACGCGGTCTTGAACTTCCGGGCGGCGTCGACCTGATCGGTGAGTCCGTCGATCATTCCCTGCGCGGTCGCTGCAGTTTTCTGCGTCTGTGTTGTCGCGAAGAGCTTGTCGCCGATCTGCTGGTACGTCGTTACGGTCTTCTCGGTGGCAGTCGCGAACTTCGTGATATCGCCGAGGGTCCGGTACCCGTCCACGATCGATTTCTTGTAGTTGTCCCGCAGTGACAGGGCATCGTTGACGGCGGTGTTCGCGCCCTCGAGCGCTTCGGCGTATGCTTCACGCTCGGCGACGATCTTCGCGTCCTTCTCGCGGATGGCCTTCCCAAGTTCATTCGACTGCGCGGCGTTGATCGCGCCGGCATCGAACATGTCCGAGACCGACTGAATTGCCGCCTGACCCTCCGAAGAGAGCGAAGAAGGGTTCAACCAGTCCGAGAATGACGAGAACGCCGTCTGGACTGCGGCACGAGCGCCGACTGCTGCTTCGGTGGCCGCCGTCATCCAATCGGATGCAGTGCCAAGAAGCTCGGTACGCTGTTCCTTGGTGATCTTCCCGGCGTCGAATGCCTTCGTGACATCGGCGACAAGCGACACGTAGCCGGCACGAATCTCGGCTGCCGACAGGACGCCGCCCTTGGAAACGGCAGCGATGGCGTTGTCGAACTTCCTCGCGATGGCCCGGGCCGCCGCCTCCGAAATATCTTCGCCTGGGTTGTTGAACTCATCCAGCGCGGATTTGAAGACCTTCGTTTCTTTCGTCGCCGACTTCGCGGAGGAAGCGACTTTGCCTGTTCCGGTCGATAGGTTGTTGAAGTTGCTCGTCGTGGATCGAGCTACCCCCCCGAGCGCCTGCAGGTTTGCGAGCTGCGACCGCTGGTTGGCGATGGACCGCTCGATGATGCCGCGGTCGCCGGGCTCGGCGGCTTCCTTCGCCGACTCACGAATTGCGATGTTCGCCTTGACTACTCGAATTGCCTCAGCAACCGCCTGCGAGCCGTCGAGGTAGATGCCGTACTTGGCGCGGGTGGTCGCGTCGAGCGTGTTCTTGACGACCTGGATAATGTTCGTGACGTCGACGCCCTGCGCGCGGAGTCCATCGAGCAGCCCTGCGACAGACCCGACGAACTGCGCCTGGTCCTCACCGGCCGCCGATGCGAGAGTGCTGATCGCGGTCTGCAGGAGCTGCATGTTCGCGGCACCGTTCGCCGTGAAGGCGTCGAGGGATGAACCGTTTTCTGCGATGGAGTTCTTGAGCGATCCGAACGCCGACGTAATGTCGGCCTGACCACTGAGGGCGGCGAATGCGGACTTGACCGAATCCTCGAGGCCAAGAAGCTTCTTGTCCGTTTCGTCGGCGGCTTTACCGTTCGCCTTGAGCTGACGTTCGAACTTCGCCGACGCGTCCTTGCCGGCGTCGTACTGAGCGTCGAGAGACTTGAGAGCCTTCTCGGTGGCAAGGTACTCGTCGGAGTACTCGTACGGCGCTTCTCCCTCGCCCGTCTTGAGCGCGAGCGCGTCTTCGGCGGCGAGGATGCCCTTGAGCTTCTCGCGAACTTGGTCGTAACCGGCCGCCTGACCGAGGACCTTCGCCGAGATGTTGTCAGTCGATACACCGATGGCTGCGAGGGTGGCGAGGGTTCCGTCAGCGTCGAGCGCTTCGGTGACGGTGTTCGTGGTCTCTGCGGTCAGGGCGCCGGTGTTGACGTCGAGGGTGCCGTTGAGAGCGTCGACGGATGCCTTGTAGTCGTCCGTGGCCTGCTTCGCGGCACCGAGCGCCGACGTGATCGCCACCGCAGCGATCGTGAGTCCGATTCCGACCGGACCGCCGAAGGCACCGAGAAGCGCCGAGCCCGCAGTCCGAGCTGTCGATGTCAGGGTAGCGAGTTTGCTCGTCCCCTGTCCGATGCTCTGGCCGGCGACAGCGAATGTTGAGCCGGTCATGGCGGTGGAGGCACGCAGCAGGCCCATGCTTCCGGCGAGCTGCGTGACTTCGAAGCGAGCGTCGCGCAGACGCCCGACGAGCGGAGGACCGGCCTTCGCAAGAATGAGGACGGCAGCCGCGCCAGCGAGTACGGGCGCGGGCAAGGTCGCAAGGACGCCGACCGTGCCGCTGACAACGGTCCCGACGACCTTCGCGACTTCCTCAACCGGCTTGAGTGCGGCGGTTAGGTCGGCGAAGAACTCAGGAAGCTGATCCGCGCCACCCGCAAGAAGGTTCGCGCCGATGCGCGACAGGGCTGCAGCGACGTTATCGAACGACCCCTGAATGGTTTCGCCTGCAGTGAGCGCCGAGCCGCCAAGCGCGGTATCGAGCGCTGCGGAAAGTTCATCCGCAGAGACCTTTCCTTCGGAGGCGAGCTGCTTGATTTCGCCTGTGGTCTTGCCGAGCGAATCGGCGAGCAGGCTGTAGATCGGGATGCCTTTTTGGGCGAGAATCTGCAGGGTGTCGTTGTATGCGGCACCGATGGTCTGCACGTTGTTGAGCGTGTTGCCCATCTCGGAAAGCGAAACTCCGGCGACGGACGCGGCGTCAGCGGTTAGGGTCAGGTACTCGGTCAGTTCCGCGCCCTGGCCCACGCCGGCGGCGACTGCGGATGCAGCAATAGTTGCGGCGTCGCCGAGGCCAAACGCTGTGCCCTGCACGGACTTGAGGGCGGAGTCCATGATTGACGCGATGTCCTGCGTCGTGTTCCCGAGGCCGCGCAGCTTCGCCTCAGCGGCGTCGATGTTCAGAAGGCGGTCAATGCCCGTGAAAGCAACAGCGCCCGTTAGGCCAGCGACCCCGAGCTTGAGTCCCTTGACGATGCCCGATGACGCCCTCTTCGAGAACGAGTTCGCGTAGGCGTCCCCCGCGGTCTGACCAGCGGCGTCACCAGCTGCACCGGAACCAGCGGACAGGTCCCGGTACAGCTTCTTGGTCGATGTGGTGACGGATACGTAGTAGGTGCCGAGTTCGACTCCGGGAAGCTCACCAGCCATGCGGGCCTCCAAGAGTGTGTTGAGTTATCGGATGGCCGGCGCGCGCCCATTCAGTGCTGTGAGGCGATCGCGTGCGTCTTCCATTGACACCGCGGAACCGATCACGCCGTTGCGGTCGAGCGCGTCGGGCGATTTCAGGTCGTTGGGCGACAGATGCACGTGCTCGTCCGGTTCCCATGGCCGACGAATCGGTTTCGGGTAGTCCTTGCGTTTCGCGTTCGCGCCTTGGCGCTGCCACGTGCTCACCTGCGCTGCGTGGAGCGCTCGAGCGGCGATCTCCTGATCCCAGCCCCAGTACTCGTACCCGCGGATGACGGTCTTGAGTGCAGAGGTCGGTGGGAGCCAGCCGGCGAAAACTGCGAGGTCGTGCCACCGGTTGTTACGGCGGAAGTCGCCGAGGGTGAAGCCGTGTGCGAGTAGATCGAATTCAAGAGCCTCGCGTTGCTCAGGGTCGGCTAGGACTCTGGCGAGGCTTCCGATTCCCCCGGGGTGGCCTCGTCATCCCCGACGTAGGCCTGAAACAGCGCGACGAGCTGAGTGCGGCGGACCTTCTTGGCGAGCTCGGGGGCGTGGCGGGTGAGGAACTTCGCCATCCAGAATTCGATGGAGTACTGCATGAGGTCGGCGGTGAGATCGGCCTCGAGGTCGAAGATCGGCGGTACACGGTAGGTGTCTTCCTTGCCGTCAGGCTTCTTGAGCGTGAGGGCAACGAGCCCATCCGCGTCGGGTTCCTGCTGGGTGACAGTGCGGGACATGGCGAACCTTTCAGGTCAGGCGGTCTTTCAGGCGGAAAAGGAGGGTGACGGGTGGGGCAAAGTCCGCCTGAACAAATCCCCACCCGTCAGTCGTGACGGAACAGTTACGCGGACTGCTCCATGTACAGGTACGCCTTGTTCCCCTGCGCGTCGGGGTAGGCGTTGATCGTGAGGTCGTACGAGATCGGCTCGCCGTCAACGAACGTGACGTCGCCAACCTCAGTGATCTCACCGAACGGGACCACGACACGGATGTTCGTGGTGCCGTCGAGCATGTCGAAGACGTAGGTGCGGCGACCGTTCGCGGCGGCGTTGATCTTCACCGTGGTGAGACCCGAAGCGGTGCTGACATTCGCGATGCCGTACACCTCACCGAGGGTCGCTGCCGACGTTTCGATCAGAGACACGGAATACGAGACCGTGTGACCGGTGGTGACGACACGAACTTCGTCGCCGCCCCAGGCCTTGATGGATGAGGTGTCTCGGCCGATGGTCTGCACCAGGCCGGCGTCGGATGCGTATCCGAGACCGACGTATGAAACATTGGCTGCGGTCTTCGCGTCCGTGGGGAGGGTGCCCCCCGTAGGACCTGCGAGCACGCCGCCAGTTACCTTCGGCTTACCGACCAGCACCTTGCTGGAATCAGGAACTGCCATGATTTTTTCCCTTCAAGTGGCGGACTTTGAGGGAGTGGTATTTAGACGGCGTGCGCCCGGATACCCACGGCAGTTGTTGCCGAGTAACGCGCCCGATCCGTGTATGCGGGATCGGGAAGATTGGAGAGGTCGGAGGCGATCTCTGGCGTGTAGCACTGGATCGACCCGAGCCGGTTGATGGCAAGGAACTCGGCGAGGAAGATCTGCCCGAGGTCGTGCGCCTTCGTTTCGGTGAGCGCGTAGAAGTCCCACACGAAGCGCTGCTGCCGGGTCACGAGGCTTGTGCGGCGTCCTCCGACGAGGTACATCCGTACCCACTGGTTCTGTTTCGTCTTCGGGTGTCGGGTGGCGACCGGGGCGCTGAGCGCGCGCGCGGCGTTAATTGCGTTGCCCCAAGTGACGAGCGCGGCTTCGGCGTTCGGGGCGACAATTACCTCGTTCATTCGTCACCACCTGCGTCGACTGATCGTTCGAGCGCGCGGGTCTCGAGTTCGTGGAGGGCACCTTCGTAGCCGTAGCTTCGGAGTGATGCTCGGGCACGGTTCTTGCCGATCTGCGAGTCGGTGACGTACAGGTCAGGGGCGCCGGTCGCGGCGAGCATGTTGTCGGCGCGGTGGGCGAGGTCTGCGAGCACGCCGGGGGATTTGCGGACGGCAGCGAACCCCTTCCGGTTGCCGGTGAAGCCCTTGCCCATCAGGACTCCTTCAACGGGGTGATCGAGTGCGATGCGAGACCGTGGGGGGATCGTTGCGGGATCGACGGGCCGGTGGGTTCGAAAGTCTTCCCAGCGAAGACGAGGCGGTCAGTGATCCTGATTTCGAGGTCCACTGCGCCGAGCCAGTGCGAGGTGGTCTCAGCCGCGGTGCTGAGGTACTGGTGACGACCGGTGGCAGTGAATGTTTCTGCGGGGTCTACCGAGTAGTCGGGAATCGGCGTGCCGTTGTCGTCCAGCATGGCGGGACGCTTCACGAGTGCCTTGTCGGTGTAGAACGACCTCATGGGCGCAACACCACCGTCGACGCGAGTTTCGGGAACAGGCGGTCGAGAACGCGCTTCTCACCAGTGGCGAGTTCTGTGATGGCGTTGTACGAGTCGAAGCCGAAACCGACCGACTCATTGCCGCCCGATTCCTGCTGTACGCCGGCGGCCGCGGACGGGTCGATGTTTCCCAGGCGGGAAGCGATCGTGCACACGAGCTCCACGATCTCGTCAGGGATGATTTCGAAGCCGTGCGAGTAGGCGATGGTCAGGTATCCGCCTCGGCGAGTGGACAGCATGTTGCCGTCGAGCTCCCACGAGACGTCGTATCCGTCCCGGTCGGTGACCGACTGAACAGAGCGGGTGGGGCGCTGCGGGAGCGCGATTGCCGTTCCATACCCAGTGATGAGCGATGTGCCGGCGCTGATCTGCTGCTTCGTGTATGCGCGGACGCGGGTTGATGCGCGGCGCAGGTTCTGCTCGGTGGCGGTGATGCCGATGAGCGACGCATCCGAGGGGATGGCGAGTGGAGGCAGCATGGGAGGTTCCTTCCGAGAGCGGGGGCTACGCGGGGTAGCCCCCGCTCTGTGGATGGGTGTTAGGCGATGACGACGGCCGGCGAGGTGCCGCCCGTGAACGAGCCCGTGGCGGTCAGCACGACCCGCTCGCCGAGCTTGATCGTCTTCGTCGTGGTGCCGGACACCTTCGCGCCCGAGACTCCGGGGAGCTCGTTGATCTCCGACGCGATCTCGGTGTTGGTCGCGTTGTACGCGATCGCATCCGTGGTCTGTCCGTCGACGGTCACGGTGAACGTTCCGCCGGTCGGGGCGCCGGTGATGGACAGCGTGTAGCTGGCCTTCTCCGCGCCGCCCGCACCGAACGTGACCTTGATCGCGCGCTTGAACTTCATCTCCACGGCGTCGTTCTCGTCACGGACGATGGCACCGGTGATCGGGTCCTGCTCCGGGTCGAGGACAGCAGCCGCACCCGCGAACGAGTAGACGACCGAACGGTCCTTGAGGTGATCGGAGTCGTAGTCCCAGATCTGGGTGACGGCGAGGCCGTTGCCGGCTGCTACGCCACCACCCTTCGCGACACCGTTCGGGACCACGGGGGCCACGTTGGCGATCGCGAGCGCTGACTCGTGGATGAAGTACGACGCGTCGGGTTCAAGGGCGTCGAGTTCGATGATGAAGAACCCGCCGAGCTTGCCGACGACACCTTCGCGCAGGGCTTCGGGGATGCCGGCCTTGTCGACGTCGAGCAGGCTCGTGTACGAGGCAACGGCCTCGGACACGTTCGCGCCGACGATCCAGTAGCGGCCGTCCGTGGGGACGTGGGCCTGCTGGAACAGCTTGCGGGCACGAATCGCGACCTTGCGCGGGTCGGACTCGGTCGGGTCGGACGACGCCGGGTTGAACGTGACGCCGAAGACGTACGAAGCAGCCGCGAGCGTGGAGACGACGAGGTTTTCGAACCAGACGAGGATCGCACGAACCTGCGGTGCCTGGACGTCGCGGACGTAGTCCACCTCGTCCAGGGTCTCTTCCTCCGGCGACAGCGCGACAGCGCTGTAGGGGAAGTGGTTGAGCGTGATCGGCATCTTGCTGTTCGCGAGACGGTCGATGACGATCGCGTCGTCGTTGCGCCATCCCTTGTCACGGGCGACGAGGATGCCGGGACGCTTCACCATCACGGTGTCGTCCAGCTGGCCGACGAAGTCCGCCTTGCCGAGCTTGTAGGTAAAGAGGCTGGGCGCCTTCACCTCTCGCTGGAGCAGAGCGAGCGCGGTGGCCGCGAGCGTCTGCCCCTTCACGAAGATGTTTGCCATGATTACTCCTTCGAATGTGGTTGTGGCCGCATGGGGTTCATGGCGAACACCTGCGGGGGATTACTTGCCGAGAGCGGCGGTGAGAATGTCCTGCGGGGACATGTCGCCGGTGGCGATCGGCTTGCCCTGGTCTCCCTGGCCGTCCGCAGACGGAATGGTGGATGGTTCGGGCAGGAATGCTTTGAGTTCGTCGGCGTGGGCCTCGAGCTCTTCCTTGGTCGACCCGCGAAGAGCAGAGGCGGGAACGCCCTTCTCCTTCGCAATGTCGGCACGCAGCGTTTCGCTGGCTTCCTTGGCTTCGCGTTCCGCGAGCGCCTTCTCGGCGCGCTCTGCGCGCGCCTGCTCCTTCTCAAGAGCGGTCTTGTTCGCTTCTTCGAGCTCGTCGTACTTCTTGGCCTTTTCGGCGTTCGAAAGCTTGTCGGCTTCGTTCTTGCGAGACAGTGCCTTCCACTTCTCAGCCTCGGCGAGCGCCGCTGCGAGCTTGGCTTCGGGCGTGTCTGCGTCAGCAGCAGCCTTGGCGGCGGCTTCTTCGGCAGCGATTTCCTCATCGGTCTTCGGCATTGCATTTCCCCGTTTCGGGTGATGGATCGTCGCCGTTTCGGTGACGCTGCCCGCTTCGTGCGGGAAGTTAGGAGAGAGCGGCGATATCAGCCGCTGAGGTGAACTGGTCGGACCGCCATGAAAGGACGGGGCCCAGTTCGGAGTGTTCGTTCGTGACGATCAGGTCGGTGAAGTCCGCGGCACGCTCGCCCTCGGCGTACAGGACCGTTTTGCTCAGCCCGAGGTCGCGGGCGCCGCGATCGGTTGCGCCGAGGTGACGTTCGATCTCTGCGTGCGTGTCCTCGAGCAGCTTCGCGTCGATGATCTGTCCGGGATCGAAGTTCGCGCTGATCTGCCGCGACCCGCAATCACACCCGGGATGGATGGGCCGAAGGTCGATCGCGTTGTAACGCTGCGTGGATGCAATGACGCACAGCCCGCAGTTCTCTTTACCCGTCAGCGTGCGAATCGTGTACCGGTATCCGGACGCCGGATACGAGGCGCGTTCCTGATGTGTGCGAGCGAGCTGCGTGTCAGTGGACACGAGGCCCGTTAGCCGGTTCACCGACTGGCTGAGTGCGTCCGAGAAGGAGATGCCTTTCGACAACGCCGTGTACATCTGCACCGCCGGGCGCCGGTACACCTCGTACGGGTCAACCCCGCGCGCACCCGTGATCTCTTCACGGTCCACCGGGATCGGCGCGATGACCTGCTTGTCGACCACCTGCGCCATCGCCGCGATGTACGCCGACGTCAGATTCGCGATCTGGATCTGCCCCGCCTGCACACGCGGCACAATCTGCGCCACCAGACGGTCAACGTCAGCATCACGCCACTGATCAGAACCGAGCCACACCGTCTTCGCGAACAGAACGACCTTCGCCCGAATTGAATCGACCTGGTTGTTGTAGCCGAGGATGACCTGCTCAGCGCTAGGCAATGCTCGTCAGCGTCAACTGAGACAGCTGCTCCACCGCGAGGTTCGCTTCGTTCTCCGCGATCTCATCAGGCGACATACCCATGATGTTCTGCGAAATCCACAGACGACTCATGCCGGCGTCCTTCGCAGCCACCGCAGCCGTGGTCTTCTCATTGAACGAGATGTGCTCCGGTGGCTCGAACAGGATCTCCACCGTGGAGCCGTCATCGAGGCCGAGCGCGCGCAGCGCCGACACCATCGCGGCCGCCCCGGGGGACTTCGCGCGCGAGATGCGATCCTTCGCCTTCTGGATCTCGCCCTTCTGCGAATTAGCGGCTCCGGTCGCTGACTGGTTCTCGCCGCTGGGCAAGAAAACGTCGAGTGGCGTCTGAGTGACCGCAGAAAGATCCCGTGCGTCGCCCTTTTCGCCCTCGAGCAGAGGTGTGATATCGGTTACGGCCGCTTCCCACACGTCGAGTCCCTCAGGGAGGTCCCAGAGCGTTCCGGGACCCGATACGAGGCGCTTCGACCAGTCGATGACGTTGCCCTGCTCGTCCTGCTCAGGCAGGCCGCCCTTGATCGCCTTCTGTCGGAAGGCCTGCAGTGCGGCCGTGACCATGCGCTGCAGCTTCCCGACGTTGATGCGGTCAATGACGTCAATGTGCGGCTCGAATTCCGCGACGTTGTTGTGATTGTCGAGGACGAAGATCGGGACAGGTCCGGCGTACGCCTCTTCGAGCCCGTCAGTCTCCCAGTCTCCGGAGGTTGTGCTGCGGATCGTGCCGCTGCTCGTTGCGGAGCCGCGGACGAACCGCTGGCGTCGACCAGCAACCCAGACGAGCGCGTAGTCCTTCTTTGCGTCCTCGTCGCGCCACGCCTTGAGGCCCGCGCGGGCGCGCCACGGCTGCACCGGGTCCGGGACCGTGATCATCTGTTCCGGCTGCTCCGACGTGATGATCGGCTCACCATCGCGGACACCAGTAACCAGATAGCCGACCGAGACCGAGAGCATGTTCCAGATCGCGTCACCGAAGACAATGTCGAGCCGGTTGTCGCGCCAGATCTTCCGAGCAGCCGCGACAGCCTCAAGGTTCTTGCCGTCGCCGACACGAACACCGTTCGGGATGATGCGACCGCCGAGCGACGAGCACACCAGCCCGCCCATGTTCGTGCGTGCACGCTTCTGGAACGCCTTCCACGAGTCCTTTGTGTTCGCGCTCATCTCCGGCATTGGCGCATCGCCATTGGAGTAGCGACGGTTTAGCAGGATCCGCGGCGCTCGAGCGTCCAGCTTCGCCGTGAGAATCGGGAGCCATTCAGCAGGCGTGGTAGCCACACGAGCCCCCCTTCAGTTGAGTTGTCTAGGCATCGTCCGACGTTGAGTCGCGACACCCTTGCCGAGTGCATCCATGCCAGCGGCATACGCGAAGGCCGCACCCCAGGTGAGGTCGATCTTCCCGAAATCTTGGTTGTCGTCCGGCTTCTTGAGTACGTACCCGTTGCGTCGCGGATCGCGGCGCGCGTGGAGGAAGTGGGCAATCATTCGCGGGTGTCCGTCGAAGGTGATCTCGCCGTTCACGAAGGCTGAGTACATCTGCTCGAACGTGTCCGCCGTGCGCGTGATGTCCTTCTGTCTCCACCGAATCGGTTCTGCGACGGTCATCTTCGCCTTGAGCCTGCGGGAGTACTTCGACTCCCAGCCCTTGACCTCGGCCGCCCAGCCTGCGGACGGGTCAGCGTAGAAGCCGACCACGTTGTAGTCCTTGAATGCCTGCGTGACCGCTGCCTCAACCTCGAGCTTCGGCGGGCGCCACCCGTCGCCGGATGGTCCCTCAGGCTGCTCCCACAGGCCGATCTTGAACAGATGCTTTTGCGTGACCGAGTACCCAACGAGAACCGTGGAGTCGGCTATGCCACGCTTGCGTCCCTCAGAACCATCGAACCCGAGGGTGATCGGTTCCGTCTTGGTGATGACCTTGTCATCCATCCGCGCGCGCAGCTCCGGGTCGCTAATGTACGAGTCCTTGGCCGAGTCGGTCTGGTTCAGGAAGTCCGCGCGCATCACTGCGATGTCGTTCGATGTGTCGAAGAAGTCGAGTGCGAAGCGGTGAACGTCGGCCCATCCTGGAGGGCAGGGCGGGTCGTGAATCACACAGCCGTCAGCATGGTTGGAGGAATCTCCGTACGCGTACCGAAGCCCGCGGATGAGCGACGCGAAGTCACCCACATCGGTGTCTGCCGGCGCGGCGCGGTCGTCGTAGAGCAGCGACCGGACGTCTTCTTCGTCCAGTGCGTGGATCTTGCCGGCCTTGACGAGTTCGGCCATCTCGAACGACTTCTCTGCGACGGACTGCTCGCCCTGCGTGAACGCGTTCGGCGTCTCGATCGTCATGCCGCCGACCTTGGTCGCGTTGTTGCGCAGATTCTGCGCGAGCTTCACGCCGCCGTTGCCTTTCAGCCATACCTCGGTCTGGTCCAGAGAGGCCGCAACCGCCTTGAACCCCTTGATTGAGTTCGGCGAAGACGTCATCTGCTGAATGCGGCCGCGGCGCAGGGCCACGAAGGTGTCCATCGGATCGCAGCCGAATTCATCGGGCGCCGATCCACCGCGGAGCATTTCCAGCAGCGGATCCCACGTGTTCTTGGTCTGGTCTTCGGTGACAGCAGCAACCGCGATGTACGGAGTGCGAACCTTCGACCACGGCTTGCCGACCGGCTGACCATGAGCGTCGAAACCGTCCGGGACGACGTCAAACATGGCCTCGGCGATCATCAGCGCCGCGACGAAGGGAGACTTGCCCCAACCTCGAGGACGCTGCAACACCGCACGGTGCTTTACACGCCGCCGTCCGGAACCGTCGACCTCGTACAGCCGCAGGATGAACTCGAGCTGCTCACGAGTCGGCATGAACGGGTCGAACACCTCATCGTCACCAACGTCGGGACGAGCAAGGTACTCGGACATCTGAGCTGCGACAGTCCAACCGAGTGTCGGGAACCGATCGCCGCCCTTGGGAACCCAAGGCATCAGGAAGCCGCGATGCCCTGGAACCGCTCGCGCGCGTCCGAGACCTTCGTCGCGGTGGTGACCTCGGCGTCGACAGCCTGAGCGAACTGGATGCGAAGCCGCAGGCGATCCTCCGGCGTGGCCCCGAACTTTGCAGTGCGTAGCCGGAGTTCACCAGCGAGTTTGTAGTTGCCCTCCATGAACTCTGCGTGGAGGAAGGCGGCGATCAGGAGCTCCGACCAGTCGGTCTCCGTGAAGTCAGAAGCGAGAGGCGACGTGCCCCACATCTCCCACCACGTCACAGTCGCGGACGGCCAGTCGATCTCGTCGCGCCATGTGCCGTCTTCTTCGGTACGAGGGCGGTAGCGAGTCGGAAGCGTCGGCTGGGAGACAGCGACCGCTTCGAGCACTCGCATCTGCACGACGTCCTTGTTGCGACGCGCGCGACTGGAAGCATCTTTGGGAGGGAATCCTCGACCTGGCATTTTCGCTCCCGTTTCGGGATACACACCCTCGCCCGTTTCGGGCTAGATGCCTGTATTTACTTGGTAAAAACCGGTATGATTGACGAATGCGAGAGTGCGAACACTGCGGCCGATCCATCGTCCGGAAGAACGCTCAAGCGCGGTTCTGCTCCGACAAATGCCGTAACTACGCGCGGCTAGCGAAACTCAAGAACCCGCTACCCAACGAGATGACGACCGCGAACCGCTGGGTCCGCTACTCGGATGCCGTCCGGAAGATTCCGCTGACCGTCTGGGGCGAAGCCGCGAGCTCTACTAACTCCGCAACATGGGCGCCGTACTCCGAAGCGAAGAACTCGAAGGTCGGCGTCGGGCTGGGATTCGTCCTCGGGTACGGCATCGGCTGCATCGACCTTGACCACTGCCTCGAGCACGGGAAGCCGATCGCAGCAGCAACCGCATACCTGACCAAGTACGCCGGCCACTACATCGAGGTCTCGCCATCCGGAGACGGCCTGCACATCTGGGGTCACGCGGAAGAAGCACCAGGAAGCAAGCGCACGATCGGTGGGCTCAACGTCGAACGTTACTCAACCGGCCGATACATCACCGTGACTGGCAACGTCTACCAGCGCGGGACACTTCTGCCGTTGTAGCAATACCGGAAATCTCTGTACGCAACGTTCTAAGCCCCTGAGGCGATTCGGGGTCAACGACGGTCGCGATCCACCGGAGAATCGCCCCTCGGCACAGCGCTGAGCCAGCCGGAGCGGAAATTCCCAATGTCGTACACGTTCTCGACCACAGCACCTCCCCGTAGAGGCCGGGGGTGGGGAGGGGGTGGACGGCCCCTCGCTCTCAGGTTTCTCTCAGGAATCAGAAGGGTGCGGGCGGTTCGGGCTTTGCGCGGGTTCGGAGGGCGGGGTGTACTTCCGGGGGGCGCATGATCGAGCGGGTGGTGCGTGATGCTGCGGCTTCGGCTTGTGTCTTGCGGTTGTGGTGCCAGTGACACAGGGTGGTGAGGTTCGAGTCGTCATCGGTGCCGCCGAGTTCGGGGCGGATGATGTGGTCGACTTCGAGGTTCGTTGTCTCGGGGCATCGTGCGAGGTCTTGTCGGGTGGCGGTGCACTGGTGACTGTCGCGTTCGATGATTCGTGTGCGTGTGGTCTTCCATGCTGTGGTGCTGGTGCGGGACGGGCCGTTGTCCCATGGCATCAGCGGTCGAGTATGTCGAACAGCCGATCGAAGAACTCGGTGTCGAGGAACTGGTGGTCATGCACAGTGATCCATCGCTTGCCCTGTTCTTCGGGCTCAAGCCATTCGCCTTCGTCTCGACCTGATGTGGTGAACGAATCGAGCAGTGCGTTGATTGCTGCCAGTCGTTCGCTGTCGTCCATGGTTACTCGGGCTCTTCGATCTTGGGTGTCCGGTACTTGGTGGGCTTGCCGTAGGTGGTCTTGACTTCGACCTGTACGACGTCGAGGTTGTCTTCGATGCCGATGGTGCGTGCGGTCTCGAGGATCTCGGCGTGCTTGCGCTGTGCTGCGTTGAGGTCGGTGGTCAGGTCGCCGACGAGGTCGGTGCCACGGGCTACGCCGTAATGGGTTGTGGTGGTGGGGTCGAGTGCCATGGTTACTCCTGGTCGTTGTCGATGAGGTCGCGTGCGGTGAGGCGGGCCGCGTTGGCGGCAACTGTCTCGGTGATGGTGCGTCGTGCTACCTCGGATGCGATGAGTGCTGGCGTTGACGTGGTGTACACGAGCTCGCTGTTGCTGGTCATCGTTCGCGTCCCTCGCGTGCGTCGAGTGAGTGGTGTTCGAGGATCCAACGGTCGGCACCGTCGCTGTCCTTCTCGAGTAGCTGGTCGGGTCCGCACCAGCAGTTGCGTGCTTCGTGCCGCATGGTGTCTCGGTTGGGGTAGACGTGGAGTACTTCGTTGGTGTCGGGCTTGACGATCCAGTAGAGGCGTTGGATGCGGAGCCGGTAGAAGTTCCGGAGTGAGCGGGCGATCATCGCTTGGTCCGGTGGGTGCAGGTCTGCGCGAGGGAGATGACTGGGTGCTTGGCACCGCAGGTCGGGCAGACGTATGGGTCGGCGGTCACGAGCGGCGTGACTTCCGGTTCGTGGGGTGCGCGATGTCGAACCACGAGATGCCATCGATGCGGATGCCGCGGTCGCATCCGGCGAAGAGCGCAGCGATAGCCAACCCGATGCCGAGGACCAGGATCGCTTCGTTCATGGTGGCCTCCGTTGAGAAAGACAGTGACGACCACCGCTGCTTGCGACGAGTGGTCGTGTGTGTCGCGCCTAGGTCTCCAGTTATTCCCCACCTTGGGAGACTCCGCGGGACTGCTCACGCAGTTTCTGCATCCGTCGATGCTTCGTCAGCCGCATGGGTGGTGGGCTAGATGTTCACTTGTCAGCGCGACTGGTGAACCCACGGTATTTGGGGCCCCGGCCCGTCGGGATCGACGCCGACAGTCCGGGGTTGTGAACGGCTCGTGCCGTTGTTTGTAGTTGTTCCAGAGTGTGGGGATGCGCTCTGGGACAGGTGTTCCGAACTCGTCGCGAGATGTGCGCGCTCTTGGCGGCTAGTTGGCTGCTCGGCGGTCGGAAGTCGTTAAACGACGAAAGCCCCCGCGATGTGCGAGGGCTTCGATCGAAGTGTCTGAGTCTTGACATAGTGAACCAAGACGTTCACACTCTACCCGGTTTGTGAGGCTTCCGCGATTGTCTGGGTGAGGCGTGTCGCGTCGGTGATGGTGCCGTTCATTTTCTGCCTGAGTGCGATGGGGTCGGCGTCGCGTGCGAGTACGTTGTCGCAGGCTTTGCAGATCCCGTATGAGCCTTCGTTGCGGTACGAGGGGCGGAGTACGGCCCACAGTGCGACTGTGTCGGTCACTTCGCCTTCGAGATCGCGGATGGCTCGCTTCTCTCCGCAGATCGGGCATGGCTGGTCGCGGTAGGGGATCTGGTCTGGTGGGTCGAGGAGGTCGCGGATCTCGGTCACCCATCGGTCGATGGCGATTCGGTAGTACTCGCCGCCTCCGATGGGGTGTGTGCCGGCGATGTAGGCGAGGTGCCATGAGGTGAGCATCTGGGCGAGGGTTGTCGCCTTGTGCGGTCGGAGTCCGACTTCTGCCCACCATGTGTTGAGGTTGTCGCGGATGCGGCGCGAGAGGTCGAACGCCCCAACGTCTACGA
>Ga0247814_10000922_pt1 | contig 19416 bp, 19 predicted proteins | sample UWRJL179409R1_FD_179947 | JGI IMG/M metagenome (GOLD analysis project Ga0247814, IMG submission 179947) | Plant litter microbial communities from Arlington Agricultural Research Station in Wisconsin, United States - UWRJ-L179-409R-1 | ecosystem: Environmental > Terrestrial > Plant litter >... | reverse complement strand
CTTGCCGGTTGAAAAAAGCCTCCCGTATAAGAAGCAACCCCAAGGATACCATTGGTACCGTCTACTCCATTGGCCCCGGCAGTACCAGGTTGTCCTTGTGCGGCGGGGCCATCACCTTCACAACCGAAAGAGATAAAAGCACATCCTGGCTGTCCTCCGGAACCTCCGGCACCACCAGGGCCTTGCCCGGCACCACCAGGTGTACCAATGGCACCTGCCGATGAACAACTGGTAGAACGAGCTCCACCAGTTCCGCCATTCCCTCCGGCAAAACTGCCTGCGTAGGAACCGGAACCGCCGGCACCACCTTGGCGCGAGGCCGTATTACCACAGTCTTCACATCCGCTGCCACCATTCACCCCATTCGCCCCATTGATCCCATTGACGCCATTTACCCCCAATGTACCATTGGAGCCATTTCCGGCTTTAATTTTACAACGCACAATGGAATAATCAGAACATCCACCCAAATATATTCCATAAGCGGTTACGCCATTTCCAACCGCATCTACCGTTTCTATCTCCAAATCAAAAATATAGAAGTTGCTGATATTTGTACAAGCCACTGCTACCAATCTATTGGGGTTTGGCGTGATGTTCAGGTTACTTCTTACGATTTTTGAACTCAACGATGAGTTTTTACACCATGTTACCGGATCGTACCCGCCTTCCAACGTTAAGTTGCTGGTCATATTAAACGTATTGTCCAACGCATACACCCCAGACGCCAACCTTACCTGCTTTCCAGGACCTGCATTAGTTACGGCAAACGCCAAACTAGCCGGATTGGCTTGTGTACCCGTACCTGTGCCGGTAGGGGTAACGTATATGATGTTGGGTTGTTGGGCAAAAACGCCCAACTCTCCAAAACAAAGAACAACAAATATTAGTAATATCTTTTTCATTATCATCTGCTTGTTCAGTAGGATAACATTTTAAATAATTTCCCGTCCACATCCAACAGATATACACCCGATGATAGCGTTGATGCTGATTGTAGATTTACCTCCAGCGTTCCTTTGCCCAAAATATCCATAGGAATTTCCTTACCCGTAATATCAGTTAATTTAACAGACTTAATGGGTTGGTTTGATTTCACCGTAATCGTTTCCCCGAAAGGATTTGGATAGACTGATAATTCAATATTTTCCGCTTCATCAATCCCCACATGTACCTGTAAGTAACCTGGCTTAGTCGTCGTATCGGCACATCCATAATTATTGGCCACAATCAATGTAACCGTATAGTTTCCATTGGGTCCGTACGTATGTTGTGGGTTTTGTATGGTTGAAGTGTTTAGTGCACCGGATGCCGGATCTCCAAAATTCCAGTTCCATGTCCATGCATTTAATGAGTTATCGGTAAAAAAAACAGTTTCCGCTGTCTGTCCTATCGTGGAAGGATAAGCCGAGAAGTTGGCCACAGGGGAAGGAAATACGGCAATTTGGGAATTCACGGTTTCAAACAGATTTCCCACTTGGCTGTACGCATTCAACGTAACATTAAAGGTTCCCGCTGTTTGGTATACATGGTTAGGATTTGCCTGGTTGGATGTTTGTCCGTCTCCAAAATCCCACAGATAGGTTACGGCATTTACACTTTCATTGGTAAATTGCACAGATAGGGGTGCACAACCATTAAATACGTTCGAACTAAAACCTACCGACAAGAAATTTTCTATCAAAACGGCCAGGTTACAAGTTCCCACACATCCATTGGCATCAGTTACATCTACTTGTGCATTATAGGCTCCATCCTGTGAATAAACGGTGGCCACATCCGAACCAGACCCAAATGAATTGTTTCCAAAATTCCACGTATAGATAAATGGAGCCAAACCTCCACTGACCACATCCGCTTCAAAAAATGTGGGTTCGTTCGTAAAACCCTCAATGGCTGAACAGCTAATAATCGGCGTTTCGATTACATTTACGGTAATGGTATTTGAGCTGGCCGTTTGCCCGGCAGAACATCCGAGAGAAGAAGTAACGACACAAGAAACAACGTCACCCTGGTTGGGCGCAGAATATACGAACGTGGGAGAAGAAGTGCCCATAGGAGCGCCATTAACCGCCCATTGAAAAGTAGGTGCGGAACCGGCACTAAAAGGTGCGCCCGTAAAAATTACGTCGGCGCCGTCACATACATTAAAGCCATTCGATTCTATAATAGACTGGATGACGATGGAAGGCTGGACAATGGCTTCCACCTTTACCATAAATGAATCTTTGAAAGACCTTCCGCAGCAATTATCAATAGTCTCCAAATAAATTTGATAAGTACCCGCAACCGTAAAATTATGTGTGATAGATTGGTGTGAGGCTCCAGTAATCGTCTGATTGATATTATTATCTCCCCCAGTTATATGCCATTCATAATTATCCGCAGTGGTGGATGAGGTATAAGTACCTGTTTGGTTTATACAAAGTACGCTATCAGAAGATTGTACTTGTGGCAACGGTGGCGATGAACCATTGATGATATTGATAAATTCTGTATATGTATATGAAATGCCATTCCAGACCATGGTAAACGTTTTCTCGCCCGTACCGGTATAGTAGGCAATGGCTGATTGACCGTATTGTGTGGCTGGCTGTGATGCCGCTCCGAAAAACCATTGTATGGTACCAGTCTGTGTGGTACTGAATGTGATGGGTGAATTGATACAACCCGAGTAGTTCACCTTTACGACAGGCTGCTGTATATTATTGATGTTTTGGATAGATATAGGCGTACCAGCTGGGTCTTGGTATAATGCTAATGTAGTTCCATCGGACCCGTTTCCACCATTTCCTCCGTTTCCACCCTTACCTCCGCTTCCACCCAAACCGCCGGCACCCACATCACAATTTAGTTGGCCTCCGCCAACTCCGCCAACCCCGCCCAAGCCACCAACTCCGCCCAAGCCGCCTAAGCCGCCCAAACCATATTGGCCCGCCTGGAAGAAACAATCTCTGATGACAGTGTTGACCCCATTATTCCAAACAAAAAGGCCGAACGATCCGCCACCTCCGGCACCTCCAAGTCCTCCTGTTCCTCCTTGGCCACCTTCGCCGCCGCCGCCGCCGCCGGAACCAGATCCGTTATTATTAATTTCCGTAGGATTTATGGGAGGAAACGCCGGAATAACCAACACATAACCTTGCGATCCGCCGCCGCCGCCGCCGCCGCCGCCAAAACCATTGGTTCCTGCCGTTCCAGGCTGACCGGCTATCGGTTGAAAAAATCCTCCTGAATAATTTGCTGTCCCATGTGCTCCATCCAAACCATTTACGCCATTTGCCCCATCGGTTCCCGATGTCCCATCGTTCATAGATGTTCTGGGGCAAGTGACAATCGAAATAATACGATCATCAACACCCACACCACCCAAACCAGGCTGGCCCCCACCTAAGCCTGCCGCCGCAGAACCTGCCGTACCTGAAGGCGCGGAACCTCCCACCGGGAAAGAGTATGTACCACGTGAACCGCCATTTCCTCCAGATCCACCTGGGTTACTGCCGGCAAATGAGCCGGCTCCGCCTGTACCGCCAGTAGTACAACAAGGACCATCTTCATCCCCTGGGCTACCGCCTGCACCGGCAACACCAAGTAAGCCATTTATGCCACCTGTTCCCACAGCGGCACTCGTAGAAATTCCAGTCTGGATCTTTACGCGGACCAGCTCATAGTTTGAACAGCCGTTTAAGTATAAACCATAAGTAGAAACGGCATCCCCAATGGCGTTGGCCGTTTTAATGGTAACATCGTGTATTTCAAAATTCGTCAAGCCGGTTCCTTGGGCAGCCACCAAACGCAAAGGATTAGGCTGCACATTGAAGAAATCCCGGAATATAATCGATTCAGAACCATTTGTTTTTTCCCATTGCGTATTAAAACCACCATAGATTTTTACGTTAGAAACCAAATTTACCGGGGCGGAAACATTGTATGTGCCCGCGCGCATGTAAATAATATTATTCGTTCCGCCCACCAAAGTCAATCCGTAAGCCAAGTTTGCCGGATTTTGTTTGGTACCAGCGGTACCCGATGTGGCCCCAAGCGGAGTTACATATATAATATTGCATTGTTGCCCCATCAAGGAACCAATTGCCGAAAATATAATGAGTACAAAAAGTACGAAGGGCTTGTATATCTTTGCCATTAGGCTTCTATTACTTAACATGCAATATTACACAAAAACTTAACATTTTTTCACTAAAAAATATTAACATTTCATCAAATTGAAAATCAGTTCGATATCAAACACAGATTTTACTGTTGGAATTGCCATAGGCAGCCATTCGGACGTAGTTTTATCACCTTCAAAAAAGGAGACTGAAGATGCAGGCAAACAAGCGCTTATCCACTCTCTTTTTCCTGACGAAGTGAATACGTGGTCCTATGAAGAATCGGGAAAACCGTATTTTAACTTTCGTCCGGAAGCCTTGTCCTTTTCACACTCTGCAGACGTCATTGCCTGCCAGATTTCCAAAACAATCACCTGCGGAATCGACGTACAACATTACCGCGAAAAAATTATCCGCGTAGCTGAAAAATACCTGAACGAAAAGGAACTACAATTCATTTCCGTCGTACCGGAAACGGATAAAATAAAAACATTGACCGCCATGTGGAGCTGTAAGGAAGCACTATACAAGATGTATGGCAAAGGATTCATAGATTATATCAACCGATTCTCTATCCAACCCTTCGAGCCCAAGTCCGGCATGGTAACGGCAACGGCAGATTTGGGTGAAGGATGGCATGATTATCATTTCCACATAGAATTTACCGATACTTTTGTGTTGGCATTTCACGTCTTATCACCACTTTTACCGGCAAATGACAGCGAGCGCATATTCGATATTTGAAGCAACTAAGAAAAGCGGAAAGAAACACTTGTTACCGCTGATAGATCCCGATAAAACTTCAGCGGAATCTGCTATCCAACTGGGTAAAACGGCGGAATCTTTAGACCTTTCCGCTATATTGATCGGCGGCAGTATCCTTACCGAAGATAACATGGACCAATGCATCCAACACCTGAAAAAGCATTTTACCGGAAAAATATTGCTTTTCCCGGGCAATACGATGCAACTCAGCAAATATGCCGATGGCATTTTATTTCTGTCCTTAATTTCGGGAAGAAACCCGGAATTGCTCATCGGAAAGCATGTGATTGCCGCACCATATATAAAAAGTGCGGGACTCGAGGTAATCCCTACCGGCTATATGCTTATCGAGAGCGGCAGACAAACCTCGGTTTCATATATGAGTCATACCTTCCCCATTCCACACCACAAAAGCGATATCGCATTATGTACGGCCTTGGCGGGAGAAATGTTGGGGTTGAAATGCATCTATATGGACGCGGGAAGCGGTGCCGAAAAGCCGATTTCGGCAGATATGATCCGGCAGGTTTCAAATAACATTTCAGTTCCATTAATTATCGGTGGAGGAATCCGTTCAGTGGGAGATGCCAAGGCAGCCATCGAAGCCGGCGCCGACATAATCGTAATCGGTAACCTATTGGAAAAATCACCACAGATGCTACAAGAAATCGCTAAAGCCATCCAAGAATAAAAGTTGGAAGAGTTTCAGGATATATCGGAAATCATTGCGGCCGTTACAGGTTTGATTTATATCATCCAAGCGGCTAGATTGAAAAGAAATGCGTGGTTTTTTGGCGGAATCAGCACATTAATATTTGCCTATATTTTTATTAAAATAAATTTATATGTAGACGGAACACTCAATATATATTATACCATAATGGCCATTTATGGATGGTTTTCATGGCAATCCATCGAACAAAAACACGATGTTTCCCGGCTGAAAATCGCCCAATTAATTTTTGCCGTTATAAGCACATTGATCGCGACCGCTATTTTGTCACTTATTTTAATTGAATATACAGAAGCAGACCTTCCCGTTTTCGATTCATTTATTGGTTCGGCATCCGTTACCGCCACTTGGCTTACGGTAAAAAAGAAAATTGAGAATTGGCCATTTTGGATTTGTGCCAATGCCGTAGCCATATGGGTCTGCATGCAAAAAGGGCTGAATTATACAGCGGTATTAATGGCCGTATATTTTATTCTATCCATTACTGGATGGATACAATGGCATAAAAATGTAAGACATGCTTAAAATTGCCATAACCGGCCCCGAAAGTACCGGAAAGTCTGCCTTATGCGAAGCATTGGCATTACATTACCAGACCAATTGGGTACCTGAATTTGCCCGTGATTATTTGGATGGAAAACACCCTCCGTATACCGAAAATGATTTAAATATCATGGCGGAGGGACAAAATGAAAATGAAAATAAAATAGCAAAAAAAACGGAAGGAATTTTATTCTCTGATACTGAAATGACCGTCATGAAAATATGGAGTGAACATGCTTTGGGTTATTGCACACCATATATTGCGGAATTATATAACAAACAACACTACGACTTTTATTTACTCACGGATATCGATTTAAATTGGGAACCCGACCCACTTCGCGAACATCCGCACCTGCGCGAATATTTTTTCGGTCTCTACCAAAAAGAATTAACCCAAGCCAACCACCCATTTAAAATCGTCCGTGGAATGGGAGTTAAACGCCTGGAAAATGCAATCAATGCAATCGATACTTTTTTGAAAAACAGACCGTAGAACTTATTTCACCAAAAGGAATCCATTTTTATGGGAAACCGCATACCTTTTTTTCGCCATAATATTACCTTTGCGATTAAGTACACATTCAGCAAATAAAATCATGGATATCCAAGATATTAAAATCGGAGAAGGATTAGGCGAATTAAAATTCGGTATGACGAGGGAACAGGTTACCGCCATTTTAGGTCAGCCGGATGACGTAGACCAATATTCTGATCCAGATCTGGAAGATGACTCTTCCGAATCTTGGCATTACGATGAATTGGAAATATCACTCAGCTACGATGAAGACGCTGAATGGAAATTAGTGACTATAGCCGTAAGTGCGCCTAAATATAAGCTGAACGGAAAAGAATTGATCGGATTGGAAGGCGACGATGTGATGAAAGTTTTAGAAAGCCTAAACTTGGGCCCTCATGAAATCGAAGACTGGTCTTCCGAAGAAGTTCCAGACCAAAAATTAATCAGCTTTGTCGATGCGCAAATTAATTTTTGGCTAGTAGACGGCGAATTATCTGACATTCAATGGGGACCATTATTTATTGATGAGGAAACCATTAAATGGCCCAATTAAAACGGTAAAGGCATCATTATTGCGGCCTATCGGTGTGAAAAGGAACGTATGGGCTAAAATATTTTTTTGGGGGTATCCTGCCATAAGTATCATTCTACTGTTTTTTATCAGTTCGGACGTTATCGAAAACTGGTTTACCGAATTATTATCATTTGGGGCACCTTTACTCATCTTGGGAAATGTACTGATGCTTATTTTGGCCATCATATTTACCAGAAGACTAAAATTTTTTATTTTCCCGCTGATTGTCATACTAGCTTCCTGGAAGCCTATCTCTGAGACTTTTGCCTTCAATTTCAAAACGAAACAGGGAGAATCCGATTTTACCGTCATGAGTTATAATGTAGCCACCTTTAATAAGGACAGGATGCAGAATAAACACAGCGATAAAAACTTTAATGCAAGTATATATCAATGGTTTAAGAACAATAAATCGCCGGATATTCTTTGTATGCAAGAGTTTTACCACAGCGATCTGGAAGATTATGACAACACGCTTGATTCCATCTTAAAATTGGGGGGATATAGATATTTTTACATGAATCCCGTGTATAAGGATGAATTTAAAGGCGTTTTTGGTGTCATTACCTTTTCAAAATTCAAGGCCATAAAATCGGGTGAAATTAAATACGGCGACAGCTATCTAAACAAAGGTACATACCACGATTTTATCGTAAAAAACGATACCATCCGGGTATTGAACTTCCACCTGAATTCCATGAGTATACGATGGAACGACAGCGATACACTGTCATTGGCGGACCAACTTTCCTTTAATGCGAAGAATATCTATAAAAGATTGAAAGACGGTTATTTTCAACGGAAAGTAGAATTAAACGAAATAGAAAAATTTTTGGATGAAAGTCCGTATAAAGCCATTATTTGCGCAGATATCAATTCCATTCCATATTCATATACCTATCAGCGATTGAAAAGCCAATACGGCAATGCATTTGAAGAAGGTGGATTGGGGCTGGGATTTACCTGCAACCGCTTTCCTTGGTTTATCCGTATCGACAATCAGTTTTATGACAGGCGCCTGAAGGTCGATTATTTTGAGACGCATTCCGAGATGAAAAATTCGGACCATTATCCCATAGAAGCTGGATATTCTTTTCAATAAGACAAAACGCTGCCCCTCAGATTAAATCCTTCTGGCAGGAGTACTTAATTTTATTTGTTTAATTAAGATTTACTTCGTGCCCAATTCGATTTCCTGCAATTTCTTAATTTCCTCTTTCACGAATTTTCCACGGGTACCTTTCAAACGCTCCGCAAAGGATTGTCGATCCGGGAGGGCTACAAAATTCTTTACATAGGCATCATGCGCGTTGATGATGATATGTCTTTTATCCACTCCCCTCATAAACGAAAACTTCATTGGCAGGAACTCCAGACCATATAAACCGAAACGTTCATATACTTCGTCCAACATAAACGATTGATACTGGTCGCTGGCTAAGGCAATTCTCTCGAATCCGAGTTTCTTGGCCATAAGATATCCAAAATACATATTTTCGGTACTGTGCTCCGCACGGTCTTCAACAAAAATGTGCTCTTTGGGAATGCCTATTTTTTCGCCCATCAAAGCCATTACCTTTCCTTCCACATAAGGCGTGTAAACCGCCGAACCAGAAAAAATAACGTTTTTGGTGATGCCTTGGTCATACAGATGTTTGGCCCATCTCACCCTAAAATTCATAATATCCGACATACCTTCATCCTTATAAGGAACGCCTGGAACAATAATCACATCGTACGGTTCGGCACGTTTCGCCTCCTCATAAATCACGGGTGTTTGCACGATTAGACAACCTTGCAATACAAACACGGCTGCTATTGCTCCTATTGATTTTATGATTGATCCCGTTTTCATGAACATACATTATATAAACCCACAGATGGTGAATTTGTTGCAAAAACTATTCCTTTATATTATCTTACATGGTATCAAGCTCATCATACGCGCTTTGAACTTACATATCCAAAAAAACAATGGCAATTCATCTTTTAAACTTACTTTTGAAATGTGTTTAAGGATTTATACGACATCAAAAAAGTTGGTTTTGAAGACGGAAAATTATCTGCCAGCGTATCATTGAATGAGACGCATGAAATATTTGGCGGACACTTTCCCGGCCAACCCGTTTTACCTGGCGTTTGCCAAATGGCTTTGGTCAAAGATATATTGGAACGCCATCTGGATAAAAAATTATCTATCCTACAGGCCGACCAAATTAAATTTTTGGCCATGATCGACCCTTCCAAAACCCCGGATTTAGACGTACAGATACAAATTTCGGAGAACGATGGAATATTTACTGCGCAATCCATCATTTCATCCGGCGACATTATTTTCCTAAAATCCAAATGTCTTTTTGCGGATGCTTAATCTACCCGACGAAAACGTAGACCAATTATCCGTCAAAGAGCGGATGAAGCTGCATTCATGTTGTGTGATTATTCCTACGTATAATAACGTTACCACCATTTCCCAGGTAATTGAAGATGTTTTCCATTACTGTGCAGATATTTTTGTGGTATTGGATGGCCCGACAGACGGCACCGCAGAATCCGTAAAAAAAATCGAAGGAATCCGCATCATTGATTATACACCCAACCGGGGCAAAGGATTTGCCCTACGAAAAGGATTTGAAGCCGCCCGCAAGGAAGGATTTGCAAACGCCATTACCTTGGATAGTGATGGACAACATTATGCCAAGGATATTTTGACATTGTTACAAAAAGCGGAAGAGAATCCAAGTAGTCTGGTTGTCGGCGCTCGAAAAATGGAAGGAGCCGACCAAAATAAAAAAAGTGGCTTCGCCAACAGATTTTCGAATTTCTGGTATAAAGTAGAAACGCTACATTCCTTACCTGACACGCAAAGCGGATACCGCCTCTACCCCATTCACAAAATGAAGGGAATGCTATTTGTATCCACTAAATATGAATTTGAGGTAGAAGTATTGGTAAAAGCGGTATGGCGAGGCATAAAGGTTACTTCCACGCCGATTGATGTTTATTATCCGCCGCAATCACAAAGGATTTCACATTTTAGGCCAGGCCCAGATTTTACGCGTATCAGTCTTTTAAACACGTATCTGGTTTTATCCGCCGTATTATATGGACATTGGCTTGTTATATTTCGGGCACTTACTTGGAAAAACATCAAATGGTTCATCAAGAAAAACTTTTTTGACCAAGACGAACCCATCAGCAAAAAAGCCCTTTCCGTAGGTTGGGGCGTATTTATGGGAATCTTTCCGGCTTGGGGTTTCCAAATGTTATTATGTGGTATCCTGGCGCACTTTTTTAAATTAAACAAAGCCATTTCTGTTCTATCTAGCAATATTAGTTCTCCGCCATTTTTACCGTTGATTATTTACGGCAGTTATAAAGCCGGCCAATGGGCATTGCCTTCGGAAAGCAACGTGCCCTTAAATTTAGACTTAATCGAATCAGATCCCGCACGTTTCCTGATGGACAGTAGCCTACAATATTTTACGGGTAGTATAATATTTGGGATTATTTCGGCAATAGCAGCCGCAGGAATATCGTACTGTATATTTTATTTATATCAACAGGCTTCCGTAAAGATCAGTGGTGATAAAAAAAATTAGAAATATAATCCGCTCCATTGTCCCACAGGGATTATTGGCTATTTACCGCAACCATAAAAAAGAACAGGTTCGGAAAGACTTGGCCGAAAAAAAACAAAGGGGAATTACGCTTTCGAAAGAACAATTAATCGGCGATTTAAAAAAGGCAGGAATCCAATCGGGCGACACCCTATTAGTGCACTGTGCCATGAGTAAAATCGGGTATCTGGAAAACGGGCCGAAATCCTTGGTAGATGCGCTGCTAGAAACCATAGGGAGCCATGGAAATTTGTTGATGCCCACATCTCCCAATGCATCCCTGCAAATTGAATATGCGAAAAACAACCCTGTTTTTGACGTGTTGAACACCCCATCAAAACTAGGTTCGGTTACCGAATATTTTCGCAAATTACCCGGTGTAAAACGAAGCGCACATCCCACCGAGCCGGTAGCCGCTTTGGGTCCTGATGCAGAATGGCTTACGAAAGGACATTTAGGGGAATTAACGCCCTATACCATCAATTCTCCTTTTGTGAGAATATATAACAAAAAAGGGAAGATATTATACCTAGGCGTTACGCTGGACAATGCCGGCACCAACCTCCACACGTTAGAAGATGCCGTCAATTTTAAATATCCGGTGTATGTGGATGAATTATTCCCATTTACGGTTGTTGACGAAAACGGAAAATCGCACGAAATAAAAACGCACGTCCATAACCCAGAATTTTCCAAACGCCGTCGTTGTGATGAATTGCTGCCGATGTTTGAAAAAGAAGGTGCCGCAAAAAAAGTACGCATTGGCGAAACTACGGCATGGTTATTCGACGGCCAGAAGATGTTTGATACGATGGTTGCTGCCTATCATTCGAACGGCATTACGATGTACACGCCGAATGGGGAGAAGATTGTAGGATTTGAATAGACAATCTACCTCAGCAATCCCTTCATATCCACAATCATGCTATCTACCGATTGCGGGCTGGTTCCATTATAATATCCGCGGATTTGGCGCTGGCCATCCACTAAAATAAATGCGCCGCTGTGCACAAAACCACCCGGCGCGGAAGCATCTTCCACTGCGCTGATCATATATCTTTCGGCCATGGAATATATACTGTCTTTGTCTCCCGTTAAAAAATGCCATTGGTTTCCTTTTATTTCCAAACGGTCGGCAAATTCTTTCAGTACTTGTTTCGTATCATGTTCCGGATCTATCGTATGCGATAATATCATCACACGATCATCATCACGGTAAGCGTCTTGCACCCGCAACATTTCATTTTTCATTTTCGGACAAATCGTGGGACAAGTCGTAAAAAAGAAATCGGCCACATATATTTTTCCGTCCACATTTTTTTCGGTTACCGTATCCCCATTTTGGTTTATGAACCCAAATGAAGGAATAGGCCCATTACCCAATACCGGCAAATCTTGAGGTGTTATATTTTCGGGAGCTTTATTTTCGCCACACGATACTGAAAATATAACACAAAATCCAAATATAATTTTTCTCATACTCTCCAAAATTTCAGATAAACGCGCCTTGCCCAATATCTAGTTATTTGTTATTATCCAGAAACTTCTTCGCCGATTCCAGCGCCAAATCCGTCTGCGATTTCACATCCGTAATCTTCACTTTTTCGGTTTCCAGGTAACTGATGATGGCCGTATGGTCATACAACCCTTGTCCACCGTTATAGGTGTGCATCCAATCCATCATATTTTTATCCGCCGTTTCCAATTCGTTGATCACGGCCGTGGCTTCCGCTATTTTCGCCGAATGGTCCACTGTTACATCCGCCGTCCAAATGTTCAATTTTTCTTTGATCTGCCGGCGGTATTTGGAAATCGTTTCCATTTCGGGCATCACCTCGTCATGAATTTCCAATACTTCCTTAGCCAAATCTTCCTGCTGTTTCTGTTCCTTTTGCGCTTTAGACGGGCCACAACCCAAAGTAAAGCCGGCAGCCAGCAGAATGGCAAAAAACAGTTTTAAATATATAGTGCTCATCGATTATAAAATTTGAAGGCAAAGGTAATGAGTCACGCCACAAACGGAGGTAAAAAATAGGGGGTTTGTCTAAAAAACATTTCATCGAAACTTAGGTATCGCATACCTTTACCTCATGTTCGAGGCAAAAGAATACATTTCATGGCGTTTAAAGGCACACGGCAAGGCTGGTGTGCAGGCACCGTTTTTATTTCGTTTGTGCCATGAAGTGCTGTCTCAGAAAAACGTGGTGAAGATTTCTGCTCCGTTTGAAAAAATACGGCAGAATCTATTATCGGATAAACGTGAAATTCATGTTGCCGATATGGGTGCGGGCGCCAAAACGGAGTCATCCAACATCCGTAGCGTTTCGTACATAACCAGCACATCGGCCAAAGCAAAAAAATGGGCAGAGACGCTACATCGGTTGGCTGAAGACTTGCAACCGAAAACCATCATCGAACTGGGTACATCGTTCGGAATCAGCGGCATGTATTTGGCATCAGCCATTCCCAACGGCAAATTGATCACGCTGGAAGGCTGCGCGAATATTGCAGAAATCGCTCGTGAAAATTTCAGGAAAGCCAACATCAATAACGTGGAGATACGGATCGGCAACTTTGATTCAACACTTCCACAGTTACTGAAAAGTGTTGAATCGGTAGATTTTGTGTATATCGACGGAAACCATACCGAAGAAGCTACTTTACGATATTTTTCCTGGCTCAAAGACAAAGCCTCCGAAAATACCGTTCTCATATTTGATGATATCCATTGGTCTGAAGGAATGAAAAATGCCTGGAAACAAATCATTGACGACAAATCCGTTACTTTAACGGTAGATTTATTCCAGATCGGATTGGTATTTTTCAATCCCGGATTATCTAAACAACACTTTAACTTGACTATCTGACATGATAAAAAACGTCATCAAAACCGAAGGAATTACCCGCAACTTCATCATGGGTAGCGAAGTGCTCAAAGTACTCAAAGGCGTATCGCTAGATATCAACAAAGGCGAATACGTTTCGTTGATGGGCCCTTCCGGTTCCGGAAAATCTACGTTCATGAATATGTTGGGCTGTTTGGATACGCCATCGGGCGGAAGATATTTCCTGAACGGTACGGATGTTTCCAAAATGAGTGACAACCAACTGGCCGAAGTCCGCAACCGCGAAATCGGGTTTGTTTTCCAAACATTCAACCTATTGCCGCGATATACAGCGCTAGAAAACGTGGCACTTCCATTGGTATATGCAGGCCTGGATAAAAAAGAAAGATTGGAACGTGCCACGCATGCCTTGGAAATGGTACAACTGGCGGATCGGATGAAACATAAGCCGATGGAACTTTCGGGTGGGCAACGTCAACGTGTGGCCGTGGCGCGGGCTTTGGTAAACAACCCAACCATCCTGTTGGCCGATGAGCCTACCGGAAACTTGGATACCAAGACTTCGCTGGAAATTATGGGCTTGTTTGACCAGCTGCACCAAAAAGGAAATACCATCATTATCGTTACGCACGAGGAAGACATCGCATCGTACACCAAACGCATCATTCGTATGCGGGATGGCGTAATTGAGACCGACGAAGTGAACCAGCATGTGACGGAACCGGTGAGAGTATAATTATGAATGTTGAATTCTTGGTCAATTCAACATTCAATATTCAACATTATTTCATGAAAATCTACACTAAAAAAGGCGATACCGGAGAAACTTCCCTGTTGGGCGGGGCACGTGTCAAAAAATACGATTTGCGCATAGAAGCCTACGGAACGGTGGACGAACTCAACAGCCACATGGGTTTGGTGGGTGACTTTGCCAATGCCGGGCAGAAGAAACTCATCAAAGCCATACAGGATAATCTATTTACGATGGGTTCGCATCTGGCCTTGGAACCCGGAAAAACGAACATCAAACTCCCACAGATCGATGCAGCCGATATTGAATCCTTGGAAAATGCCATCGATGATATGGATGCCGTGCTGCCGCCGCTGAAAAATTTCGTGCTGCCGGGCGGGCACCCATCCGTTTCACATACGCATGTGGCACGTTGTGTATGCCGCCGGGCGGAAAGACGTTGTGTAGAACTGGCCGACCAAGCGGAGATCGATCCCATTTCTGTGAAATACCTGAACCGCCTGTCAGATTATCTTTTCACGCTTTCACGCCAATATTCCATGGACTACGGAGCGGAAGAAATTGCTTGGACACCAAGGAAAGTATAGAAGTTTCCGCAAATTTCTTAAAATAGTGCAGATGAGTACCGACATCAGGTCTACGTAAATCTGCGAAATCTGTGGGAAACCCTTTTCTTCATATTTCATCTATTTTAATGTTGTGGAGAAGATTTGAATTTTTACTTTTGGGCGCAGATAATAATATCAAACTTTATATATGAAAATCACAGTAGTAGGAGCAGGAAACGTGGGTGCCACTTGTGCCAACGTTATCGCTGAAAAAGAATTGGCCAATGAAGTGATCTTGATTGACATCAAAGAAGGTGTCGCCGAAGGTAAATCATTGGATATGTGGCAAACTGCCCCGGTAAATTATTATGATACCCGCGTAAAAGGTTTCACAAACGACTACGCACCGACTGCCGGTTCGGAAGTTGTGGTGATCACATCCGGCTTACCACGTAAACCGGGGATGAGCCGTGATGACTTGATCGCCACCAATGCGGGAATCGTAAAATCGGTGACCGAAAACATCATCAAATATTCTCCGGATGCCAAAATTATCGTGGTTTCCAATCCATTGGATGTGATGACATATTGTGCATTCTTGACAGCCAAAGTGCCTAGCCACCGCGTAATGGGCATGGCAGGAATCTTGGATACGGCTCGTTACCGTGCCTTCTTGGCTGAAGCATTGAATGTTTCCCCAAAAGAAATCCAAGCCATCTTGATGGGCGGGCATGGCGACACCATGGTTCCATTGCCTCGTTATACCACAGTGAGTGGGATTCCAGTAACTGAATTAATTGATGCCGATAAATTGGATGCCATCGTAGAGCGCACGAAAAAAGGCGGCGGCGAGTTGGTGAACCTTATGGGAACTTCAGCTTGGTATGCACCAGGTGCTGCGGCTGCCCAAATGGTAGAAGCCATCGTACGCGACCAAAAACGTGTCTTTCCGGTATGCGCTTGGCTGACAGGTGAATACGGATTGAACGACATCTACTTGGGGGTTCCCGTAGTATTGGGTAAAGACGGCGTTGAAAGAATCATCGAACTGAAATTAAACGATGAAGAAAAGCAACTATTGGCTGATTCTGCCATAGCCGTACGCGAAGTTTGTAGTGTTTTGGATAAAATGAACTCAGTAAACGCATAGTTTTCATATCTTTGTTTTTTCATCCTTAGATTTTATGCAAACGGTTTCCCTAGGGAAACCGTTTGTTTTTATAGACAAATCAGCCTTTCCCATGGAAATTAAACCACGTCGGACATCCATTCCCTTGGAAATTATTCAGATTGACGAATCCGGATTCCATTTGTGCGTCAAGGTGACCATTAACCGAAAAAAGTATAGGCTGGTTCTGGATACAGGTGCTTCCAGAACAGTTTTCGATCAAGCAGAAATCAAAAAAATAGTAAAGGAAGGCACTATGGAAATGGAAGGAAAACTTTCTGCCGGCCTGGGTACCGACCAAATGCAGACGCATTCCGTCATATTAAAACAGTTTAAGGTAGGAAGCGTTATCCTTCTCGGGTTCGAGGCACTGGCATTGGATCTGGCCGTGCTCAACAACTCTTACGAACAAATGGGGCATGAAAAAGTAATCGGCGTATTAGGTTCCGATATCCTACATACACACCGGGCCATCATCGATTTCGGGAAAAGTAAACTGACTCTATTTTATTATTCTGAATAAGCTGATTTCACCATCTTTTGCACTTTAGGCGCAAATCCTTGTTGTTTGACGACGGAAAAATAGATTCCGGAAGATAAAAACGAAACATCCACCGATTGTTCACTTTGTCCATTCCATTGTTTTTGTAAAAGTTCCCGCCCATTTATATCATATAATGTGAACACCACAGCGCCAGCATCGGCTCGCATCTGTACCGTAATTATTTCCATGAACGGATTGGGATATATGTGTGCATCAACCTCCGGTAAGTTTGGTTCAGCAATAGAATTATTGACAATAAGGCCATAAAAAAGGGATAAACCGCCCGAATAATTCCCCATCACCATATCCAGTTTGCCATCACCGTTGATATCGGAAACGGAAACTGCAGTTCGATACCCCTCATAAATTAAGCTATCCGCTACGTTGGTAACCATATCCCATCCTCCGTTGATATTATTCTGGAGATTTCTGTAATGAAAAATCCGTCCACTATAGGAACCACAGAATAATTGAAAATTATTGCCATCCGCAAAAATGAAAGGAACACTATATCCATAAAAACTCACGGTCTGGTCGGTTACGTTCACACCGCCAATATTGGCAATGGATGGAGTCGATGAGAATTGGGGGGACTGAGACGTGCCCGTGTTTTGATAATAATTCAACTTTCCGCTTCTGCTACCCACGACTAAATCCAATTTACCGTCTTCATTTAAATCGAACAGGCATGGTGCGCTGAATTGTGCTTCCTGTATATTGGAGAAGTTGGCGCTTTGCAATATGTACTGTGCAACGGCCCCGATTGCAGCCGTGTTCCTATAATAGTGGAGCCTACCGTTCGATTCGCCTACTACCATATCCAAATCACCGTCGCCATCCAAATCGCCAAATGTGGGTGTAATTCCATCCAGATTGGCGGATGAAAGGTTGCCAAAATCGGAAGAAAATAACGTATATTCGGGTTCGACCTGGCTTCCGGTATTTCGGTAGGCCCTCAAACGTCCATCATAGTTGGATGCCGCAACGAAATAACCATAATTGCCCACCACGATGTCTTTCAGTCCATCCCCATCAAAATCAACGAACATCGGATATGCGCCTTCACCCAAATCGATCATCGTATTTTGAAGAAACCCTTTCTCCTCTATCTGCAGGGTAGGAAGTGAATCAAACCCTGTATTTTTATACACCCAGACTCCTTTTGTATTATCCGAACGTCCTTCTGCCGTAGGAGATGCGACCAAATCTTTATTTCCGTCGTTATTCAAATCCAGATAGGATGCAGCCGGAAAGACGGTGATGTTTACGTTCGCGGAACCTCCAAAGTTTACCGGAAAATTTATTTGCGCCTGCGTCATGACCGCATTAGACAATGAGCCGCCATTGACCAATAAGGTTAAATTGTTATAACTGATATCTCCCAGCAACAAATCTTTTTTTCGGTCGCCGTTCACATCCAACAATAAAAACGTGGAACCGGCATGCCGTTCGCCGGAGCGTTCACAATCTTCGTTCAACAAGATGGTATTGGTAAACCCATCTTCCATAAAATTGCCCCAGTTACGGGTTATCAATTGGTATTTCAGGCTATCGGCATGCCCAAAAAGCTCCATTGACATATTTTTATGGTAATCCACGCAGCCTCCGAACACATCGAAAGCAAAAAAGTCTAAATCACCATCTAAATCAATATCCGCAATACCGGGTATATCCGTTGAGGGAACAAAAATCGAGGTAACCACCGACCCATAGTCCGATTCTAAGAGATTGACCACTTCGGTAAATAGGACGCCCGTTGAAACCGAACCCGTATTCCGATAAATTTTTGTGCCTCCCGAATAATAGGCAAAAATGTCTTCTTTCCCGTCCAAATCATAATCACGCAGCACGAACCACTCCTTCATCAAAGGGAAATTTTTTCGAAATTCGGGAGCATATATATAGGAATCAAAACCTGTATTTCCTGAATTCAAGAAAGGCACCACCTTACTTCCGGATTTGTCGAAAAAAACAAGGTCATTTATCCCATCAAAATCCAAATCTACTTCTCCGGCCAAAATAAAATTCAAGCCGCCCGTCCAAGCATTTTTTAACCGTGCAGCATTTTCCAAAACGGGAACCGAATCAGCCCGCATGAAGCTATAGATGCCCTGTCCCGACACAGAAGAGCAGATACACACAAATATGATTCCCAGTATAAAACGCATAAAAAACTTTGACCAAAGTTAGAAAAACATGCCTGCTTTTTTTGCCCATTTCAAAACAAGTTGGTAAATCTGCTTTCAAATGATATATTTGCCGGCTCAATTTTTTAGGAGAAAAACCCTGTTGGAATATGCAAAATAAGGCGTTTATTAGTTTCATAGCCATCGTCCTCGCTTTGGCTTGTGTGTATCACCTGTCTTTTACGGTGATAACAAAAAAAGTAGAAAGCGATGCCGCTGCCTACGCAAATGGGGATCCAGACCTCGAAAAAGCTTATCTGGACTCGTTGAGTGTCGTACAGGCACCGAGCAACGATGCGGGCTGGTTTAGCAAAGCTGCATTCAGCATTAAAAACCAGTTTTCTTACGCAAGCGCAAAACAACGCGAGTTGAACCTCGGTTTGGACTTAAAAGGCGGTATGAACTTGACCATCGAAGTATCGGTGGCCGATTTGTTGACGGTAATGACCAACAACACACAGGACCCAACCTTTACCAAAGCTTTGGCCACGGCGAAAACCGAGACCGGC
>Ga0247814_10000921_pt1 | contig 19422 bp, 17 predicted proteins | sample UWRJL179409R1_FD_179947 | JGI IMG/M metagenome (GOLD analysis project Ga0247814, IMG submission 179947) | Plant litter microbial communities from Arlington Agricultural Research Station in Wisconsin, United States - UWRJ-L179-409R-1 | ecosystem: Environmental > Terrestrial > Plant litter >... | reverse complement strand
GGAGGCAAAAACAGAGCTGGACAGGATTAAAGCCGAAGAGGGAAAACGCAACTCATCTATCCAAAATTAATTTAAACTAAGCCATGAAGATAAAGTTTCAGTATAAAATAGCCATAGTTGTAGCATTTGCAGGCCTTCAGGGCGCTTATGCACAAAAAAAGGACGAGAATATAGGTACAGAGGTAGTAAACGTAGTAAAGCCGTATACCCCTACAATATCCGATGCATTTAAAGTAAAGGAAACCCCGGTAATAGAAGATGCGCAGGATGCACCAAAGGAGGAAATTAAATACAATATTTTTTCGTTCCCGGTAGCCTCTACCTTTGCACCTGCAAAGGGTAAAGCCGCTGCGGTAGATAAAGAAGCCCGCGAAAAACTGTTTAACAATTATGCTACGTTTGGCGTGGGTAATTACGGTACCATTAACGGCGAACTTTTTGTTACACAAAACCTTAACGACGGGCAGTATGTGGGCGGTATGCTGCGCCACTTATCATCTCAGGGAGGGATAAAAGATGTAGTGCTCGACGACACATATTACAATACAGGCATAGACCTTACTTATGGCAGCCGCCAGCAAAATTATAACTGGAATACCGATCTTGGTTACCAGCACCAGGTATACAACTGGTACGGCCTGCCGCTGGAATACCAAACTTTTGATGAAGCAACGGTAAACGGCATAGATGAGCAGCAAACCTACCATACATTTTACATTGGCGGAAAACTTACTACAAAAGATAGTTTCTTTCATGAGGCTTCGGCACAGTACAAGCGTTTTTGGGATGCTTTTGGCTCTGCCGAGAACCGATTTTTTATAAAGCCGTCTTTTGATATTGATGTTGCATCCGAAAAAATAAAAATAGACCTGGTGGCAGATTATGCCGGTGGCGATTTTGAAAAAAGTTATTACAGTGATGAAGCACTAAGCTACAGCAACTTTAATTTCGGGGTACAGCCAAGTATCCTGTTTCAGCAGGGCGATGTATCGGTACAGTTAGGGGCAGGCGTGTTTTACAGCATGGGCAAGGTAAATGAAGATAAAGACAACAAACTTTATGTATATCCGCAAATAAAAGCGTCTTACAAAGTGGTGGGCGACCTTATGGTGGCTTATGCCGGGGCAGAGGGTTCGCTTAAGCAAAATTCTTATGCCGATTTTGTGGGCCAGAACCCGTTTGTATCGCCTACATTGCTTGTAACGCCTACAAACCAGCAGTATGATATTTATGTGGGTTTAAAAGGTAAGGTTGCCAGCGGCGTAACATACAACATTCGCGGATCGTATTTTAATGAGGACGACAGGGCATTTTTTGTAAGCAACAACCAGTTTGCCATACCTATAGGGTCTCAGTTAGAAGGCTATTCTTATGGTAATTCTTTTGGGGTATTGTATGATAACCTAAAAACGATCAGCTTTTTTGGAGAGCTAAAAGCCGATTTTTCTAAAAGTGTGGCTTTTGGCATTAACGGTACCTACAACAGTTATAGTACAGACCAAGCCGAAGCATGGAACTTACCCGAAATTAAAGTGGGCGCTACCCTTGATGTAGACATTACAACAAAATGGTATGCAGGCCTTAATTTGTTCTTTGTGGGAGACAGGATGGACAGGGTATATGTTGCAGACCCTTTAGATCCTGCTTTTTATACTGAGCAAAAAGTAACATTAGATAACTATTTCGACCTTAATGCACATGCAGGTTATAAGTACAGCGAGCGCCTTACTGGTTTTCTTAAGCTTAATAACATAACGGGGCAGGATTATCAAAAATGGTTAAACTATCCGGTGCAGGGTTTCCAGTTTTTAATTGGGGCATCGTATAAATTCAATTTTTAGGATTTAGAAAATATAATCGTATCAACCTTATTACCCGGTGGCTGTAGCTATCGGGTATTTTTATTAAACGGGTTGGCTTCAGTATTAAAACAGTTGTTATTCTTTGCATTCGCGCTAACTTTAAGCTGTAATCTTTTGCAGTATGTAAATTAATATTTATGTTTGTGCAATCGATTGCGTAAAATGTTGTCCTTTTTCACACAATAGTTTAAAAATAATACCCACAGGATTTTTAGGACTACAGTTTCCAAACAAAATTTAAAGACCAAATTAAACACCGTAACCTTGAAAAAACAAATTGTAGCAGCTCTTGCCCTTTTAATAAGCATAAGTGCGTTTGCCTATAGCCCTGTTAAAGAAAAAGATACTTTAAAATGGTCGGTGCGCATGGCAGCTTCTATTATGAAGCGCCACCCCAAAGCATGGCAAATAGACAATGTAGACAAGCCTAAATGGGAGTATAAGCCTGCATTTGTGCTAACGGCATTTCAGAACCTGTACAGGCAAACTAAAGATGCGAAATACAATGCCTATATAAAAGAATATTTAGACACTTTTATTGATAGTACGGGAGCAATTTCTCATTACGAAATTAAAGATTATAACATAGATTACGTAAGCCCCGGGAAACTTATGTTCGACCTATATACTACTACCAAAGACAGCCGTTATCTTGGCGCAATGAAGGTGCTTAAAGGACAGATAGACGGCCAGCCAAGAACACCGTCGGGAGGGTTTTGGCATAAAAAGATCTATCCTGACCAAATGTGGCTGGACGGTATATACATGCATGCCGCCTTTTATACCCGCTACACTGTGGCGTATGAAAATGGAAAGGGGCTGGACGATGTGGCTAAACAATTTGAACTGTTGCACGACCATGCTTTTAACCCCGTAGCGGGGCTGCCTTACCATGCCTGGGATGAGAGCAGGCAGATAGCCTGGGCCAATAAAGAAACAGGCAATTCGCCCACCATTTGGTCAAGGGGTGTGGGCTGGTATGCTATGGCGTTAGTAGATGCGCTGGATTATTTCCCGAAGAATCACCCTAAGCGCAAAGTGCTCATTGCTTATCTAAATGAGGTGGCCGGTGCCATAGAAAAACAGCAGGATAAAACAGGGTTGTGGTACCAGGTAACCGATAAAGGTAAGCAGGAGGCTAATTATATAGAATCGTCGGGCACAGCAATGTTTGCCTATGCCTTTGCTAAGGGTGTTAACAAAGGCTATTTGCCAAAACGTTTTAAAAAGGCCGCTAATAGAGCTTTCGACGGACTTTTAAAAGAAGTTATTACGGTAGATAAAGACGGCGAAGTACACATGAGCGGGATTAGCCAGAGTATTGGTTTAGGAGGGAAGCCTTTCAGGGATGGATCGTATAAGTTTTACACCGATTTTAAAACAAGTACAGACAACTCTATTGGCGTTGGTGCATTTATTATGGCCGCATTAGAACTAAACAGGTAACAGATGCAAAGTAAACTAAACGTTAAACACATATTCTTTGCATTTATACTTCATTACACATTGTGTCAGGGAGCTGTAGCGCAGGTAGTTACTAAACAGGCCGCTGTAACTGCCGAGACCGGCAAAGACCCTTTTAATAAAACAGTTGCTTTAGACGGCAGCGGCGATTATACCTCTGTTCAGCAGGCTGTTAACGGCTCGAAGGCGTTTCCGTACCAAAGGATAACCATTTTTATTAAGAATGGCAGGTATCATGAAAAAGTAAAAGTGCATGAATGGAACCCCAATATATCTTTAATTGGGGAAAGTAAGGAGAACACCATTATAACTTATGATGATTATTTCAATAAAATAAATTCAGGCCCTAACAGTACCTTCTATACTGCTACGCTTTTGGTAGAGGGCGATGGTTTTATAGCACAAAATTTAACTATAGAAAATGCTTCGGGCGATGTAGGGCAGGCCATAGCGCTGTCTTTACATGCAAACGAAGTGGCAATAGTAAACTGTAAAATACTGGGCAACCAGGACACATTTTATGCCAGCGGCAATGGCTTTAAAAACTATTTAAAAGATTGTTTTATACAGGGCACTACCGATTTTATTTTTGGCAGTGCCACAGTATTTTTCGAGAACTGCACCCTGCATAGTTTAAAAGATTCTTATGTTACTGCAGCATCTACACCACAGGGCGTTGCGTATGGTTTTGTATTTAATAATTGCGAACTCACTGCCGAAAAAAGCGCCACGCAGGTATATTTAGGCAGGCCGTGGCGCATTTATGCCAAAACGGTTTTTATGAATACAAAAATGGGCAGCCATATTAAGCCGGAAGGCTGGCACAACTGGTCTAAGCCCGAAGCCGAAAAAGAAAGCTTTTACGCCGAGTATAATTGTTGGGGTCCCGGGTATTTAACTAAGTTACGGGCAGCATGGTCGCACCGGTTAACGGCGGCACAGGCTAAAAAATATACGCTCGAAAATTGTATGGGGCCCGCATTTGCAAAGGTTATAAAACAGTGGGATTAAGCATTAAAACTGCAATTACCGCTACTTAATTTACAAGCATGAAAAAAAGTTTTTTTATAATAGCATTACTACTTTCGGTAAGTTCCTTTGCCCAAAACACCATATTCCCGGCAGATTCTGTCTCTGCAATTATCAAGAGGATCCAACTGCCTAAAATTCCCGATTTTAAAATAAGCGTTATAAAAACGGGAGCCAGGGGAGATTCTATAAGTAACGATAAGCCTGCTTTTGATAAGGCTATGGCACAGTGCAAAAAGAACAAAGGCGGCACTATAGTAGTACCAAAAGGCACCTACACTTTAAACGGGCCCATACATTTTGTGAGCCATGTAAACCTGTTGCTCGAAAAAGGCGCAAAGATACGGTTTAGTGATAACCCCAATTATTATTTACCCATGGTGCTAACCAGTTGGGAAGGTACCATGCTTTTTAATTACAGTCCGCTTATATATGCTAATAACTGTACAGATATTGCCATTACAGGCCAGGGTACTATTGACGGCGAAGGTGGTAAAGTATGGAACAGCTATAAAGTAAAAGAAGGCCCGGATAAAAAACTGAGCCGCGAAATGAACCATACCGCTACTCCCGTAAAAGACAGGAAATTTGGCAACGGGCATTTTTTAAGGCCTCAGTTAATTCAGTTTTTTGATTGCAGGAATATATTAATAGAAAATGTAACGGTTGAAGATTCGCCGTTTTGGTGCATCCATTTATTAAAGTCGGAAAGCATTACGGTAAGAGGCTTAAAGTACAATGCTTTTAACGCCAATAACGACGGGGTAGACCCCGAATATTGTAAAGATGTGCTTATTGAAGATATAGATTTTAATAATGCCGACGATAATATAGCCATTAAAGCGGGCAGGGATCATGAAGGTAGGGCAAATGCTAACACTCCAAGCCAAAATATTGTAATACGCAATTGCAGGTTTAAAGGGCTGCATGGCGTGGTACTGGGCAGCGAGATGTCGGCAGGGATAAAAAATGTTTATATAGATAACTGCAAAACGGTGGGCTACCTAAAGCGTGGCATTTATTTTAAAACCAATGCCGACAGGGGTGGCTACATAAAGAACATATACATAAGCAATATTGCGTTAGATGAGGTGGAAGACTGCATTTATATAACGGCTAATTATCAGGGGGAAGGGTCTGAATTTCCGTCAGATGTTTCTGATATTTACCTTTCGGGCATTACCTGTAACAAAGCAAAAGAAACTGCGATCATTATTCAGGGCTATGCGCAGAAGAAAGTGCGCAATGTTTCCCTAAAAAACATCGAAATAAAGTCGGCTAAAAACGGGCTAACCATTTTAAATACCGAAAATGTAACCGTAGATAATGTAGTTATAGGGCAAAAAGCCACCGTGCCTACAGCGGTAAGTAATTCGGTTAAGCATTGATTTTTTTACCACGAATCGCACTGATTTTCACAAATCTTGCGAGGCGATTTCTGTGATTCATGTCAAGAACTGTGCTGCGTCAACATTGTGAATTTATTAAAGCTTTTAGTTTCAATATAAAGCTAATCTTTTTCAGGCTGTTAATTTTCGTATTCTACTCCGCCGAAATTTGATTTTTGAGTAATAAAATGTTCATTAGGCAAATGGAACCATGTAAGAGAATTTTCTTGATTTAAAATTTCTATTTTTGATTTAAAGTCGGATGGCTTTTCAAAAAGATTTTCAATCAGAGAAGAATTAGCACTAGGATCTTGATAGATAATTTTTTTTAATTTTGACCTGTTTAATTTGGAAAACAACAGTTGATCGATCAATCTATTAAATGTCGGGAATGAATATCCTATAATAATTAAAACTTCTGTTTCCTTTAATATATTAAAAATATTTTTGTAATGGTTACTGTTTAAATCGTGTTCCCAAGCGTATTTAATATATTGATCAAAATCCGCTGAACCACGTTTAGTTGCATCTAAAAGCCCCTTTACATGATTCCAATAACCAGTAAAATCATTATCAATGTTTAATTCAAAAGTACCCTTTTTTTTGTCAAGAAAAAATCCTCGATGACCATTAAGGTGATATACATTATTTAAAGATTCATTATCAATTTTAAATTTGAAATAATTTTGATTTAAGTCATCTAAGCTCTGAACCTCATCATCTAATAAAAAAGATTTAAAAGTTTTTTCTAATTGTAGGTCATAATTCCAGCTTATGAAATTAAAACTTTCATTCATCTGAATTTTATCCCCTATTCCATTTTCTAATAACGTGGAAAATAATGCAGTATATCTGCTGTCAATTTGTTTGAAAGTTCTATGTGATATTTTTTGATACCTTAATTCGTAGAAATTCTCCCACAAATCAAAAAATACACTTACTGACATTTTTAAAAGGCGTAAATCTTGTATTTGTTTAGTTAAATAGAGTTTTCTGGCAAATGTATCTACCGTATTAAACTCAAGCGCTTTTTTACCGAAATAACCTATATACCAAAGAATCAGATCTCTTTCATCTTTTAAATGATTTAATTCTTCTTTTTCAAATACATAATTATGCCGTGGGCCTTCTGAAGGTGAATAGTTTTTAGTTTGATTTTGTGTTAATTCAAATCTTGCAAGTTTAATCATTAATTCAGCTTGCTGATTTAAAATTGGACATGAATTATAGCTTGCTCCTGCACCTAAGTAATATGTTATTTTTGCCATGGCTAAATATAGTAAATTGATAGTTCGGAAATATTACTCAATACTAATATTATACTTCATTAACAAGCCGGCAATACCTTCACGGCTAAATCGGGCTTTTTTTATACGGTTCAATTCAGGGTCTAAACTGTAGTTATAAGCCGTACGAAAATCAGCTTTTTCCAGTACCGCCTGCTGAAAGATGGCCTTGTTAAGGTCGCAGCCATCAAAGGTGGCGCCGGTAAGGTCGGTCTCATTAAAATCGGCTTCCTGCAACCCGCATTTTATAAACTTAGTACCCTTTATTTTAAGCCTGTAAAAAGAAACCAGCTGCATGTTGCATCCTTCAAACTTCAGGGTAAGCAGGAACGGGTCGGCAATGCTAAAGTTAAAGCCCAGCAGCTTGCAGTTTATAAACGTAACATATTTAAAAGCAGTGCCTTTGGCTTTTGCCATACCCAGGTTGCAGCCTTCAAAACGGCATTCGGTAAAAATAAATCCGGTAAGGTTGGCATCGGTAAAAATGCAGTCTATAAAAGTACAGTTGTCATATTCGGCGGGAGGTAATGGATTTTGGCTAAAGTCTTCCCTTTTAAAAACGGTGGTTTCAACAATATTCATGGGTGGGGTAGTTGTGCTGTAAAGATAGGTAATAAAGTTATTTTTGCCTTGCCATTGTAAAAATTCGGGTTGCAGGTTTTCCGTTCTGCGTGCCATATATTCGTGCCACAAGAGAATCATTTGTAATTTTAGTGTACGTTATTTTGTTAGGAAAATCGTGCTGCAGATTTTCAAAAACAATACTATCGTTTGTAATAGTGGTCATTTCAAAACGTACGGGTTTACCATCGTTCTCTTCCGGAGTGGTAACTATATAAGTTAGTTTGCCTTTAGCATCTTCAAGTTCTATGCTTTCAGAAAAAACCGTATCGTTCTTTACCACAAAATAGCTTTCGCCATGGTATACAGAATCGTTTGTTTTTTTCCAGAACTCAGTTAGCTCCCCATCTGCCGATGCATTTCCCCAATTGCCTATAAGCCATCCTGCCTTTTCAAGGTTAGCATATGTTTTAGGGGTTGAAGTTTTTGCAGCGCTGTTTTCTTCAGAATTGTTTTTACACGATAGTAGTGCGGTACACACTATGGCGAAAGAAAATACTATGTTTTTCATAATGGTTGGTTTTGCAGCAAAGATGCGCCTAACGCAATGGGCAAAATTGTAAAAAAACGACATTATTCATCGAAACTGAAATGTTTTACCATTTCAAGGTTTTCAGAAAAATATTGTTTAGGGTTAAGCCCGGTAAATTCTTTAAAATCTTTTATAAAATGTGCCTGGTCATAAAAGCCGCCCTCATGGGCAACCCCGGTAAAACTTGTAAAATCCCTTTTTTCTATCAGTTGCAATGCATTTTGAAAACGGATAATACGCGCCAGCATCTTTGGCGTAAGCCCTACGGCAGCGATAAACTTTCGTTCCAGCTGCCGTTTGCCTATACACAGTTGTTTAGCCAAAACATCAATGGTAATGCTACCTCCGCTTTGGGTCATGGCATCTACGCAATATTCTACATGGCTATTGTCAAAAGCTATGGTTTTGAGCTTGTTAATCAGGAAAATTTCTATAAGGGCAACCCTTTCTTCATTGCCGGTACAGGCAAGCATTTGTTGCTCCAGCAGGTTGCCTTCGGTGCCCCAAAGCTCATTAATATTGAGCTCTCGCGAGGTAAGTGCGCCTACATCGCGGTTTATAAAAGGCTGCAGTCCGGCGGGGGTAAAGCGCACGCTAAAAAGACCCACGCGTCCGGTGGCTTCTACCTCTATAAAGGTTTTTAACTGGCCGTACAGCATGGTACGGTGCTGCTCATGCGATGGTACATTATTTTCGAATTTTATAAACAGGTCGCGGTAGTTAAATATAAGCTCTATACATCCATCGGGAAAAATGCGCTCACGGCTGTGCGGTGCATCGTCCGGGTTGCTCTCCAGGCTCCAGTAATAGCGCACTTGTTTAGCAAGGGTAGTGCAGGGCGTATAAACCTTGTATTCCATACCGCAATATTAAACAAATTTTCAGAAAGCCTCGGCAGCCATGTCATTGTTTAAAATCGCTCCGGCTTTTGTTCCCCCGGCTACTGCACCTGCTACCGCCCGCATTGGTGTGGTACAGTCTCCGGCAGCGTAAATACCGGGAATGCTTGTTTTTTGCATGTCGTCTATTGTAATAAATCCCTGTTCATTTAACGCGCATCCTAAACTTTTCGGGATGTCGCTGTGCTGCACAAAGTCGGCTCTGTAATACATAACTGTAAACAGATGGATTTCGCCATTTACCAGCGTAATGCTTTCCAACTGCCCGTTATTTTGCTGCAATGAGGTTACTTCGGTTTCAATAACATCAATTTTATGCGCCTTTAGTTTAGCCAGCTGCTCTCCAGTAAGCGTGCATTTGCCATTGCTAAATACGGTAAGTTCTTTTGTCCATTGCGTTAACAGCATACAGTAATGATAGGCCGCATCGCCATTGGCAAGTATCGCCGTTCTTATGCCTTTAACCTCATAGCCGTGGCAGTAAGGGCAATGAATTACAGATATTCCCCAGCAATCGGCAATGCCGTCAACAGGTGGCATTATATCTTTTACACCCGTGGCAAATAAAAGTTTTTGTGCAGTAAAGGTTTCTCCGCTATCGGTATTTATCTCAAAGCCTTCACCGGTTTTATTTCCGTTTGTGGCTTTGGCATCTAAAAATTGTACGGTGGGGTAGTGCAGTACCTGTGCTTTGGCTTTGGCCGAAATTGCTGCCGGGGTTTCACCATCCTGCGTTATAAAATTATGCGAATGAGGGGTTTGCCTGTTACAGGGTTTGCCACTGTCTATTATTAAAACAGTCCTTAATGCCCTGCCAAGCGCCATTGCTGCCGCCAGCCCGGCGTAGCTTCCGCCAATAATGATGACCTCAAAATTGTTTTTCATGCTTGTAATTTAAATTGCGTTTTAGGACAATATAATACAAAACCTATTTTTTCCTTCCGCTGATAGTAAATAATTTTCAAACAAACCACGAATTGCACAAATTAGCACAAATTTTTAAAAACAACCCGGGCATTGTTATATTCAATGCAACTTGAGTTAATTAGTTAATAGTGGCTAAAACCCCGTAAAAATATTAGCACAAATTTATCATGCACACATTTTCTCAATCGTTAAAAAAGTAGTTGCTTTACAGTATAAACAGCTTAAGCATTTTTTTATGAAAAAAATTATCACACCCATTATTGCCCTTTGCCTGATGTTTTCGGGTTGTGCCGAATTGCAGCAGGCAGCATCGCAGCTGCCACAGGGAACCATTATATCTAACGCAGATATTGCACAGGGATTAAGGGAGGCGCTGGATAAAGGTATAGATACCCAGGTAACTAAGCTTACCGCTACTGATGGCTTTTATAAAAACCAGCTGGTTAAGATACTCCTGCCTGCCGAACTGCAAAAGGTAGAAAAGACCCTGCGCGATATAGGCCTGGGCAGCCTTGCAGACGAGGGACTTAAGGTAATGAACCGCGCGGCCGAAGATGCCGTTAAAGAAGCAACCCCCATATTTATTGCTGCGGTTAAGAACATAACCTTTAATGATGCAAGAAATATTCTTTTAGGGAACGATGAGGCTGCTACAACGTATTTAAAAAGCAGTACCACCACACAACTGTATGCAAAGTTTAACCCGGTTATAAAATCGTCGTTTAATAAAGTGGGTGCAGATAAGGTTTGGAGCAATATTATTACCAGCTATAACAAAGTGCCGCTGGTTACTAAAGTAAACCCCGACATTACCGATTATGTTACTACAAAAGCCCTGGAGGGTGTATATAAAATGATAGCTGTAGAAGAAAAAGACATACGTAATAACCTTGCCGCAAGAACATCTGGACTATTGCAAAAAGTATTTGCACTGCAGGATAATAAGTAGCTTAAAATTTATTAACCAACAGTGTATAAATAACATAGCCTTAACATTTGAATCAAATGTTTTTAAGTAATTTGCATTTAGTAAATGGTTTTCTCACATTTGGTTAGGGTTAGTTAGAAGAATGCCGGTGCCTACAAGTGCCGGCATTTTTAGTTTTTGCGCTTTGTAGCCCGCCATCATGCAAATGCTGTAAAATTTATATCCTTATTTATGTATTTTTGCAATAAGGTATACAACTTACTATGCTAAAGTTTCTTTACAAACAAAAAGATATTGCGCCGCTAATTGTTTTCAGGATACTGCTTGGCCTGCTGTTAGTGTGGCATTTTATATCGCATATTTTTGATAAAACCATTTACCAGCTGTACACTCAGCCAAAGGTAACTTTTGCTTTTATAGGTATAGAGTGGCTGCAACCCCTGCCGGGCAACGGTATGTACTGGTACCACGGCCTTATGGCAGTACTGGCATTTTGTGTGGCCATAGGCCTCTACTACAGGCTGAGCATGGGCCTTTTTACTATACTGTGGTCGGGTCTATACTTTATGCAAAAATCGGTTTATAACAACCATCATTACCTTTTAATACTACTGTTTATATTTATGCTTTTAGTTCCTGCTAATGCTTATGCATCTGCAGACAGCAAGCTAAACCCCAAAATTAAACGGTATTGTGTACCCGCCTGGTGCCTGTACATTTTTATATTGCAAATTGCTATTGTATATTTTTTTGCATCGGTAGCTAAATTTTATCCCGACTGGCTTAACGGCCGTTTTCCGGGTTCCTTATTATCAAGGCGTCACCACCCGTATGTAAACTGGTTTACGCAAAGCCACGCCGTGCATTTATTAATAGCCTGGGGAGGTATAGCGTATGATATGTTTGTTGTGCCTGCACTGCTTTATAAAAGAACCCGAAAATGGGCCACGCTGGCATCTGTATTTTTCCACTGCTTTAATTTTTTTACGCTAAACATTGGTATTTTCCCGTTCCTTTCGTTAAGTTACATTGTGTTCTTTTACCCGCCAGAAGCTATAAGGCAGTTCTTTTTACCCATGAAAAGGCCTTTAACTGATGATGAGCTTACCCAAACCGATGCATCCGGGCATAACCTTATCCGCTACTTTTTTATACCGTATTTTATAGTGCAACTTGCTCTGCCAGTAAGGCATTATTTTATTAAAGGCGACTGCTTATGGACAGAGGAAGGCCACCGCTACAGCTGGCGCATGATGCTTAAAAGCAAAAACGGCAAAGCTGTATTTAAGGTTAAAGATAAAGTTACAAACAAGGTAACAGTGTACAACCTTAAAAAACTGCTCACGAAGAGGCAAATTAAAAATATGGCCGATAAGCCCGATATGATATGGCAAACAGCGCAGTTTATAAAAAAAGAATATGCAGCAAAGGGGCGCGACGTAGCGGTGTATGTTACAGCTATGGTATCTTTAAACAAGCATCCTAAAAAAATGCTGATAGACCCCAATGTAGATCTCGCTAACGAAAAATGGAACTATTTTTCGCATAGCGAGTGGATATTGCTGTATGATAATTAACAGTTAGGCAAAGTTATAAACATTTTAAATTTAAGGCGTTAAGGCAGCATATTATGTGGTTTTACTTTTTTACTTTTGCAAAAAAAGGGAGAAAGTGAAAAAGTCGCTGTTTGTACTGTGCCTTATGATGACTGTTGCGGGATATTGCCAGGAATGGCATACCGACTTTGATGCTGCCAAGCGTAATGCCGCAGCGGCCAACAAAAATATACTGCTGGTTTTTTCCGGGCCGGGGTGGTGCGTCCCCTGTATGGAGCTGGATAAAAGCCTGTGGCAGTCGCCCGAATTTAAGGCTGAAGCCGAGACTAAATGGGTGCTCCTGCGTGCTGATTTTCCGCAAAAGAAGGGCGATCCCGAGCCTGTAAATATTAATGACCCCAAGATTATACTTGCCGAAAAATTTAACCGCGACGGCTTCTTTCCGTTCTTTGTGGTGCTCGACCAAAACGGAAGGCTGCTGGGCAAAAGCGGTTACGAAAAATTAGATGCCCCGCAGGAATATATTTCGCTCTTTAAAAAATTGGGGAAATAATATTTACAAGATCATTTTTACTTTTCTTGCTGTATTTTCACCATTACATATAAGAAGATTATCTGAAAAGCCCTGAACTATATTATCCTTTTCACTCTTAAGCTCGGCAGCGCTTAAAAACATTTTTTTATTATTTGAAAATTCAATGGTTACATGCTGAGGATAGATAATGTCTCTTTTTAAATTTTCGGTAATGATATTCCAGCCTATTGAAATATCTTTAATTTCAGAATTAATATAATCTGCCCATAATGCATCATTAGTGACATCCCACTTTTGATATCCGGAAAAGTTGGAAGGCAAGTTAAGTTTAACACCAATACCAAATTGAAAAAATGTGTCATCCCAGTAGATTTCGATTACATCATTAGTTTGTGTATGTAAAAAAACACAAAAATCTACGGTATGAATATTGTCAAATTTAGTAGCGAACCATTTTTTTGGTTCAGAATTATCATGTAGGTGATAAGCAATTTCTGCATATTCTACCTTACTGATTTTTATACCAATAAATTTTTTGCAGTTATTTTCAAAATCAATATGCTGTTGTTCTAATTTCATGGCTTATTTATGCAGGCTCTTCCATCCTGTCCTGTAGCTTTTTAAAGTAAGCGAAAGCTTTTACTATCCTGCTGCCGTACCAGCTAAACATTTCGCCATCTACAAAAATGGTTTTGGCGTGGTGCGTGTGGCGGCCCAGCTCAAAAGCATCTTCGTCTTTAAAAGGATAGGGTTCGCTCGATAAAAAAACGGCATCGGGGTCGCCCTGTATCTTCATCTTTTGTACGATCACTTCGGGGTAACGACCATCTCGATTTTCGTAGATGTTGGTAAACTTATTAAGCTTAAGCATTTCGTTAATAAAGGTGTTACCGCCTGCCGCCATATACGGGTCTTTCCATATAAAATAAGCAACCTTTAGCTGTTCTTTATTTTTCATGAATGCGTTAAGATCCTGTAGGCCAAAGTTTATCTTATTTACCCATTGCTGCGACTGTGTGCGTACCGCGAATATTTTACCAAAGTGTTCTATCATGGCAATAGCATCGTCAATGGTAACAATATTGCTTACATACACAGGGGCAATTTCGCGCATAGCAGCTACGATCTCTTCGGTATTCTCTTCTTTATTGGCAATAATAATATCAGGTTGCAGTAGCCTTATTTTCTCGGTATGCACTTTTTTTGTACCGCCAATTATCTTTTTGGTCGATTTTAAGTGGTACGGATGCACGCAAAATTTAGTTATGCCTACAAGCCTTTCTTCCAGCCCAAGATCAAACAGCAGCTCTGTTAACGAGGGAACAAGCGATACTATACGCATGGGCGTAGCAGGAAGTGATAGGGTAGTGCCGGTTTGGTCTGTATAGGTTTTCAAGGTTATGTTTTGTTATGTGATTTTAATATTGGATAGGCATCAATCAATTTATTATTAAGCTACTTCTCCGAAGGGCTATCATTTCGAAACATCTCTGAAGTAATAATTTTACCACATAGTCACATAGGCTTCAAAGTTTGATTCTCAAATGTAAAAGAAACACATGGGTCGAAGCTCCGCTTCCGGTAAATCATCTATGTTAAAAATTTATTTCTATTTTCCCTTCAACGCAATGATCGTCCTATGTATCTATGTGGTAAAATTATGATTTCAATTAAAAATGTTTCTACAGATATATTCCGAAGGGCGGATAGTTCTATCAAATAAGCATAATAACAAATAGTAATTACTTACTAAGTATCGCTTCCATTTCCTGCTGCACTTTCAGTGCTTCTTCCCGTGCTTTTTCGGCAAAATCTTCCCCGTTAGATGCATAAATTATAGCGCGCGAAGAGTTTACAAGCAGGCCCACATTCTCTGTCATGCCATATTTGCATACCTCCTGCAGGCTGCCGCCTTGTGCACCCACACCGGGAACGAGTATAAAGCTGTCAGGGATTATTTTTCGTATCTCAGTAAAATATTCTGCCTTTGTAGCACCCACCACATACATTAAATTCGCGCTGTTCTTCCATGTTTTAGAAGTTTCCAAAACGGTTTTATATAGCTCAACACCATCAACTTTTTTAGTTTGGAAATCAAATGCACCTTCGTTAGATGTTAGCGCAAGCAGTATTGTAAATTTATCTTTAATGGCAAGGAACGGCTCTACACTGTCTTTACCCATATAAGGTGCTACGGTAATGCTGTCAAAGTTTAAATCCTCCAGAAATGCCTTGGCATACATGGCCGACGTATTTCCAATATCGCCGCGCTTGGCATCGGCAATAGTAAACTGTTCGGGGTGTTTGTCATTAAGGTATTTAATGGTTTTCTCTAAAGACAGCCAGCCTTTAAGACCATACGCTTCAAAAAAAGCGGTGTTGGGTTTGTAGGCCACACAAAGGTCGTGCGTGGCATCTATAATGGCTTTGTTAAATTCAAAAATAGGGTCTTCGGTAGCAAGAAGGTGTTGTGGGATCTTGTTAAGGTCTACGTCCAGCCCTATGCTAAGGAATGATTTTTTTTGCTGTATTTGTTCAAGCAGTTGTTGTGTTGTCATTGTGTTGTAGTTTGTGCATGCAAAAATACAGCTTTTGTTTTAAAAACGGAACGCGGATGACACGGATGCTTCGCAATCGCGGATTAACGCAGATTTTTTTTAGACACTAATTTAACTAATTTTCACGAATTGATTAGTGCAATTCTTGAAATTAGTGTCTGCTACTTTATCGATAGTAGGTTTTAAAACCCGTGTCATCCGCGCTCTATTAAACAAAAAAAATCCCGCCGAAGCGGGATTCCTAATATTAATAAACTTCAGTTTCCTTAAGTTTCTCTGTATTGTTTACCAGTTGTAACTCATCGATCATTTTATGGATGTTACCATTCATAAACCCATCAAGGTCGAATAAGTTAAGCCCTATCCTGTGGTCGGTTATACGGCCCTGGGAATAGTTGTACGTACGGATCTTTGCCGAACGGTCGCCACTGCTTACCTGAGAGGTACGTGTAGCGGCATCTATTTCCTGTTTTTTGGCAAGCTCCATTTCATAAAGGCGTGAGCGTAAAACCTGTGTAGCTTTATCTTTATTTTTGTGCTGTGATTTCTCGTCTTGGCACTGCGCCACTAATCCGGTAGGAACGTGCGTTAAGCGTACGGCCGACTTAGTGGTGTTAACTGACTGCCCACCGGGACCCGATGAACAGAAGTAATCTATACGTACATCGTTCATGTCCAGCTGTACATCAAACTCTTCGGCTTCCGGCAATACCATTACGGTAGCAGCAGAAGTGTGCACACGGCCCTGTGTTTCAGTTTGCGGAACGCGCTGTACACGGTGTACACCCGCCTCAAACTTAAGTGTGCCATACACGTCTTCGCCGTTTACCTCGAAGATAACCTCTTTAAATCCACCCGATGTACCCTCGCTTACGTCTACCACGCTGGTTCTCCAACCGCGGTTTTCGCAATATTTAGTATACATCCTGAAAAGGTCGCCTGCAAAAATACTGGCTTCGTCGCCACCGGTACCGGCACGTATCTCTACCATTACGTTCTTAGCGTCTTCCGGATCTTTAGGAATAAGCAAGAATTTTATTTCTTCCTCAAGTTCCGGCAGCCTTTTTTTAGCTTCGTCAAGCTGCATTTTGGCCATATCAACCATTTCGGCATCGCTGCCGTCGGCTATAATTTCGTTAGCCTCGTTAATATTTCCGGTAAGGATAAGGTATTCTTCCCTTTTTTCGTTAAGCGCTTTAAGCTCTTTATATTCTTTGTTAAGCTGCACATAGCGTTTTTGGTCAGAGATTATATCCGGCTGGATAATAAGGTCTGAAGTTTCGTCAAAACGCTGCTTTATAATTTGTAACCTGTCTAACATATTCTTTCCCTTTAATTGGAGATGCAAAATTACATAATTTTTTTCAATCCTGATACTACAATATCAGTATGCAAAAACTATTCCGAAACGTGTTATTCCAATAGCAGTTTTAGAAGAGATTTAACCGATATGGATTGTATCATTTTTATCATTCCATGCGCCACGGGTAATTCAAAAAGAGTCGCTATAGCTAACTCTGATTTAGCATCCGTCTTTCCGGTTTAGCGCCTTTGCCAGACAAACTATTCCGGCTATTATATATCAATGTTGGCATCACATTTAAATTATACCGTGTTCTTAAATATTTTGCAAATTTTTAAAAAAAGAAGGCCCCGGAATGCGAACTCACAGGGCCTTCAAACCAAACAAAGTATGATAAAACAAAAAATTACTTTTTAATAACAGTGCCGTTCCTTATTTCTTCATTGGCCGATTTCACCAATTTGTCGTTAAGGCTAAGGCTGTCGCTGTATATTTCTATATTGTCGCCGCTTTCACGGCCTTTTTTTACGCTTATGCTTTTGGCTTTGTTTTCTTTAACTGCAATAACATATGTTTTTTCGCTTGAGCTTACCACGGCTGTTTTTGGTACAACAAAAGTACTGTCTTCAGAGTTTAATGCCAGTTTAACCTCGGCAACCATACCCGGTAAAAGCCTTTTTGTGGTATTAATAACATCCATTTCTACACGTTCAGATCGCAGCCTTGCATCAAGCGCACCGCTCATACGCTGTATCTTAGCCTTAAAAGTTTCGTTAGGTATAGAGCGCACGGTAAAGCTAATCTCGTCGCCGTTTTTAAGGAAACCGGTGTACATTTCCGGCACCGATACTGCCAAGCGAAGTTTCTTCTGGTCCTGAATGGTAAATAACGGGAGGTCGCTTCCTTTACCTGCCGGGCCTACATAAGCACCCGTATTCACGTTACGTGCCGATACCACCCCGTCAAAAGGGGCGCGTATTTGCAGGTAGCCCTGCATGGTTTGTATCTCTTTGTAAGCTGCCTTTGCTGCCTGTAATTGGGCAAAATCGCTGCTCTTGCGTGAGTTTGCCAGGTCAAGGTCGTTTTTAGAAATAGTGCCTTCTACCTTACTGGTTTCCAGTATGCGGTTGTAGGTACTGTTGCTGGCTGTATATACTGCCTCCTGCGACCGTAGTCTCGATTCGGCGGCGGCAAGCTGCGAGCTTATCTCTGGTGCTTCGAGCACTATTAATAACTGACCTGCTTTAACCTCACTGCCTATATCTACCTTAAGCTCTTTTACAAAGCTGCTTACTTTAGCATACAGGTCGGTTTGGCGAAAGCCCTGCAATTCTGCCGGAAGGCGAATTTCAGATGATAATTTTTCTTTATGAAGGTCTATAGTTTCTATTACCGGTTCGGCCTCCGGTGCCGGTGCTTCTTCCTTTTTGCCGCAGCTTATCAGGCCTAATAGTGTAAGTGTGGCTGCTGTTACTATGTATCTGTTCATTTTATTGGTGTAATGATGGTGTTGTTGGTATATAATGTTTACTGTCTTTATCTTCGGGATCCAGGGAAACCGACTGCGTTGTTGCCTTGTTTTGTGCCCATGCAAATATAACGGGCAATATTACAAGTACGGCAAAGGTAGAAAATAACAATCCGCCTATAACAGCCCTGCCCAGTGGCGATACCTGTTCGCCGCTCTCGCCGTGGCCTATAGCCATTGGTAGCATACCCGCTATCATGGCCACAGAGGTCATGATAATAGGGCGGAGGCGTAACGAAGCTGCTTCGAGGGCCGATTGTAATGCATCGCCGTTTTGCAGCCTTAGCTGCTCTGCATTGGTGACCAGCAGTACCGCATTTGCAATAGACACCCCAACAGACATGATTATACCCATGTAACTTTGCAGGTTAAGTGTAGATCCTGTTAGTAAAAGCATTAATAATGCGCCCAGCACCACAGCAGGAACCGTGGTTAAAATTACCAGCGATACCCTGAACGACTGGAAGTTTGCCGATAGCATAAGGAAAATAACTACAACGGCTACTAATAACCCGGACTGCAGGCTACCCATAGTTTCGCCCAATACTCTGCTCAGGCCTATAGGCTCTACAAACAGGCCGCGTGGCAGTTCGCCCAGCGATGTAATGGCTGCCTCTACATCTTTAGATGCCGTACCAAGATCGGTATGGTCTGTATTTGCCGTAACCGATACGTAAGGCATGGCACCAAGGTTGTCGTTCTCGCCGTGTGTGTAGGAGTGGGTTATGGTAGCCACATCGCCCAGTACCGGCCGGGTAGAATTTCTAAGCAGCGGTATATTTGCAATATCCTGTTCGGTTTGCATTTTATCCAGCGGCACCTGTACCTGTACACTGTAAGACAGGCCTATTTTTTCGTCTATCCAGGTGTTTTTATCGGTATAGCGGGATGACGATGTTGCAGCAATCAGCGAACGCGATATGTCGTTCATGTCTACGCCAAGCTGTGCAGCCCTAACCCTGTCTATAGTAATATTAAGGGCAGGATATTTTACGGCCTGGGCTAA
>Ga0247814_10000920_pt1 | contig 19462 bp, 16 predicted proteins | sample UWRJL179409R1_FD_179947 | JGI IMG/M metagenome (GOLD analysis project Ga0247814, IMG submission 179947) | Plant litter microbial communities from Arlington Agricultural Research Station in Wisconsin, United States - UWRJ-L179-409R-1 | ecosystem: Environmental > Terrestrial > Plant litter >... | reverse complement strand
GTAAAAGTATTTTATTAAACTTCACTTTCTATTGATAAAGAAGCCTGTTTTAGTTTTTCAGAACTAAGAGGTTTTATAATGTAATCTTTTATTATTGGATAATTCTTTGCCATTTCTAAATCGGAAGGATCAATAGAAGAGGAAACAATGAAAACGATTATTTTTTTTGCGAATTCAACCAGAATAAATTCATCTAAGAACTGCCAGCCGTCAAGTACCGGCATATTCAAATCTAATAAAATCACATCAGGAAGTTTTGATGGATTTGTAGCATTATTTTTAAGTTCGTCTAAAGCATTTTGAGGATTATGAAATGAGATGATTTCTTCGCAAAAATTGTTTCTTGCAATAAGCATGCTCATTAATTTTATAGATAATTTATCGTCGTCGATAACATAAGTAATTTTATTTTTCATTGAAATATAATTTAAAGGTACTGCCAAATCCTTCCTGACTTTCTACTTCAATTTTACCTTTCATAACTTCAATTTGATTTTTAACAATAAACAAACCAATTCCTTTAGCATCTTCGTTTCCATGAAAGGTTTTGTACATGCCAAATAATTTATGTTTGTTTTTTTCTATGTTAATTCCTAAACCATTGTCTTTGAAATTAATAATATGAAAACCGTCTTTTGTTTCGTGGTTAATCTCTAATTGAGGAGCTCGTTGGGGGGATTTGTATTTTATAGCGTTGCTCAGTAAGTTTTGAAGGATGTTTTCTAAATAAACTGGAATCACATTTATATTTAATGTATCAGGAATGTTATGCGTAATTGCAATTTGATTTTTTAAAGGTTCGGTGATTTTTTCAATTTCCGTTTTTAAATTAATGATTGTTTTTTTGATGTTTACGTTCTTTTTGATGGTAATCATTTCATTCAGGTTTTCGATAGTTTCGGATAGTTTTTCCGTAGCTTCTTTAAACATGTCTATGAATGATAATTTTTCAACCATATCATCAGTATTCTCAATAACATCCAAAACCATTAATAAATTACTGGTATGAGATCGAATGTTATGCGAAACAATATGCGCAAAATTTAAGAGTTTATTGTTTTGTTGACTGGTAACTTCTAAGATATTTTTTAGTTCAATTTCTTTTTCGGTAGAAGCGGTAACATCACGACCAATAGCAATAAATTTACTGCAATTACCATCGTTGTCAAATACAGGAGTAATATTTAATTCCTGCCAGTATTTCTCTTTTTGTTTATTGTAGTTTTGAAAAACAACTTTTATTTCTTCCTTGTTTTTTACAGCCTCTGCAATTCTATTTAAGGTTTCGCAATTGGTTTTTGATTCCAGAGATAAATAATTGGGTTGTTCTCCAATAATTTCTTCTAATGTACAACCAGTAAGCTTCATATAGGCTTGATTTGCCCAAATCGCTTTACCTTCAGCGCTGGTAATAATAATACTATCAGTTGTTTCAGAGGCTACTAATGATAACAAAGCTAAATTTTCTTCAATTTGTTTTTTCTTAGTCATATTTCTAAAAAAACAAACCAGATAACTTTGATTATCAATTACAAATTTTTTCCCAGAGGCAACTTGTACTGGAACAATGCTTTCGTCTTTGGTTTTTATAGTTGTTTCTTTGACGAAATAAGTATTCAGTTTTATTTTGTTTCGAAGATAAAATTGGATTTCTGTTCTTTTATCATCTGGAAATAAAATAGAATTATGTGAACCCAATAGCTCCGTATCTCTGTAACCGGTAAGTTCATATGCTCGATTATTACAATCGGTAATAAACCCAGTATTTGTATCTATAATAAAAATGGCATCATTAGCGCTGGAAAAAACAGAAGAGAATTTCTCTGCAGCCCATTCCATAGCCATTGTACGTTCTTCGTCTAAGCTAACATCTTTAAAAGTACCGTGAATCCTGATGGGTTTATTATTTTTTAAATCCACCTGACAAATACATTCTAAAAATTTGTTTTCTTTTTTTGCTGTTGTTATTTGAATTTTACCAGAAATAGGGATTCTATTTTCTGCAGCTTGCTGAATCAGGGTTTTAAAATGAATTAGATTTTTCCGGTTTATAAAAGAAGACGTATTCCTGAAATCAGGAGTAAAAGTGTCTGAGACATCAAATATTTCTTTGGTTTTAGTATTCCAAAAAATAGTGTCTGTTTCTAGATTGATTTCCCAAATTCCAATTTCAAAAGTTTCTTTAACACAAAATTCCTGTTTATTTTTCATAAATAGTCACAGTAAAGCATTACATTGAGTTTTGTTTTTTGGGGATTAGTTTTCAATTTAAAATGGACGAGTTTTTGTGTTTTTTAGTAAGTATCACTACTTAACTAAAGAATCTTAAAGAATAAAAATACTTAACTATACAGCAGTACACAAATAAAATCGATGAACAACATCTTTTTTTGGAAGTATTTTAATGTTGTAAAAATCTACTTTTGTTAGTGGTTGGTAATCAGTAATTAACTGAGTTTGGTTTGATGTTGCTGTTTTTTATAAAATAGTCTTTTTAGACTAAAGTTACAAGGCTTAGCTTTAAAATAATTAGTGTAAATTTGCATAAATAACCTATGAATGAGCGATATTTCTCCATTGTTTAAAAAACCAAGTTACCCTATAAATCACTCTCTTTTTGATTATTTAGAACGTTTTGACCGAATTTCGAAAGTAGCCATCTCTTATGACGATTTGTTGCGATTTTCAGGTTCTGTAAATGTCTACGATAAATTCGATAAGGATACTTTATGGGTAGGCGTTTTTTATAATGAATATGAAAGAAGAGAAATTGATTTGAATTTAAAAAAAGTCTATTCTTTGCTGCATTCCGATGGAAATTCTGAAATCATTAAGTTCTTAAATGTCGATGCTATAGACTATTGTACTTTCGGAAATTCTAAACCTTTTCGAATAAAAGTCCGAAATGTTTTAAACGATAATTACGTTCATTTTTACATTAAAAAAGCCGATGCTTCCCGAATTTACGGATTGGAATTAGAGCATATTTTATCACCCGATAAAATCAATTTTCTGGTGTATCAGGATACTTTAATCGAAGAACATATTATTGGAATTCCAGGTGATGTTTTTATGGAAACATTGCTCGAGAGATGTTCTGAAACCGAGAAATCTCAAATAGCCAAAGAGTTTGTGAAATTTAATGAACGTTGCATGATTCGGCTTTTGGGCGATATGCGAGCCTATAATTACGTAATTGTACCTATCCATGATTTTGATCAGGTAGTGTATAAAATTCGGGCAATCGATTTTGATCAGCAGTGTTATGAAGGGAATTTCAAGATTTATCGTCCACAATTTTTTAAAGAAAATTTCCCGATGATAAAATTAATCAAAGAGAAATTGCAGGATAGTTCTATAGAACAATATAAAAATGAAGAACGTGCGGCTTTAGCCAAAAGAATCCTTTCTGCCGAAACCCGAATCCAAAAAATACTTCGGATTATGGCTAATGATACTATTGCTCCCGAAGCGCACATCAAACAATTAAAGTTAGAATTGTATCGTTATACTAATGATTTGAATTTTAAAAATGCAACTTCTATGGGGTTTGTACTGAGTGCAGCTTTTAAATTTGTTACCAGAAACTTCAAACACCCAGATTTGTTTAAACCTGGTTTTTAAAACTATTTTATGATGAAAAAGATTTTACCTATCGCCTTATTATCTTCTTTATTGGCTTTTTGCCAAAGAGATTCTTCAGTAATAACTGAGTTGTATCCTTTACCAAAAAAACTCAAAGAAGTATCTGGAATTGTTTACAGTACAAGTACTAATTTAGCATGGGTACTTGAAGACAGTGGCAATGCAAATGAAATTTACGGATTGAACAACGAAGGAAAACTGGAGAAAACCATAACTATTGCCCAAACCAAAAATATAGATTGGGAAGATATCACAAAGGACAACAAAGAGAATCTCTACATAGGCGATTTTGGAAATAATGACAATACAAGAAAAGATTTAGCCATTTATAAAATTGACAAAGATTCGTTAAACAATTCATCAGCGATTCCGTCTTATAAAATTAGTTTTGCTTATCCTGAACAAACGGAATTTCCACCTAAGAAAACAAAACTGTTTTATGATGTAGAAGCTTTTGTGGAGTATAAAAACAACTTTTATCTTTTTACTAAAAACAGAAGCAAAGGTTTTGACGGAACTACTTTTTTATACAAAGTTCCTAACCAGGCTGGTTTTCATCAAGCAAAATTGTTAGGTCAATTTAAAGCCGAAGGTGGTTATCAAAATGCAGCAATTACCAGTGCAAGCATTAGTCCTGATGGGAAAAAAGTAATTTTGCTAAGTCACAGCCAAGTGTGGATTTTTGAAAATTATAAATCAGATAATTTTTTCTTAGGAAAAGTAAAAAGAGTTAGTTTAGGACATTTTTCTCAAAAAGAAGCTATTGGATTTAAAGATAATTCCACCCTTTTAATTGCCGATGAAAAGACAAAAAAAATAGGTGGATTAGTATATCAACTGGATTTGAACAAGCTAAATTAAAGCATTGTATTCTAGCGGAAATGGCTAATGGAGTTATTTAGATTAAACTGATAAACACTGTTGTTTTTAATACAATCTGTGATAATCTGCTAAAATCAGTTTAATCTGTGTTCCATTTTAAGATAGTCGTTTTTAATATTAAAATCCAAATCCAAGTCCAAAAGCAACTCTGGCTTCATCGTCTGAAGTTCCTTTAAAGTATGTCAGTCGAGCCGTAATAACATTAAGTCCGTTAAGCCATAAACCGCCACCTACAGATTGATGCCATTTGTTAGAGGTTTCTCCGTCTAACCAAACTCTTCCGTAATCGTATCCACCAAAAAATCCGTATGACATTGGAATAATACTATTTTTGATTTTTCCAATAGAAAATCGAACATCACTACTTTGAAAGAAAGATTGGTTGCCCAGAAAACGCTGGTTTCTAAAACCTCTTAAATCATAATCTCCACCTAAGGTAGCGCCTTGATAAAATTCGAAATTATTATTTAAAATTGCTTTTGCTTTTAATAAGGTTGCCAGTACAATTTTTCCCTGGCGGTCAATTTTATGATTAAAATTAAGTTTAGATTCTAAAGTAGGGAAGTTTTGTTTGCTGTCACTAAGATTTGTTTTCCAGTTGGCAGCAATCATAAATCCCATTCCCATAGAAGGAAGAGAAAAATTATCATAATTCTCATAACTGTATTGAGCTCCGGCTCCAGCAAATTGTTGGTGTTCAAAAACATCAGGATTTACAATTGATGGAATGGAAATAAAACGGTTAGCATCATTTTCTACATCAAAATTTTCATAAGTAACTTCAAAATTTATTTTGCTGCCTAAGCGTCCTATCCTTTCTATTTTTGGAGCAAATTTTAATTTGCTAATACGCACACGGTTGTAGTTCATTCCGTCTATTTCATCTGTATTTATGGTATTATTTCCGTAGCCAAAATAGTTGATGGCAAAATTGGGACTAGTAAACTGAGAGTCAAAACCAAAATTCCATTTTCCGGTTACTTTTGGAACATCTAAATGATAGTTCAATTCAAAACCATCGGTAGCAAAATAATAATTAGCCTTTAAAGTATGTTTTAAAGTATAAGGATTTTGCTTGAAATGATTGACAGTATAATTGGCCACAATTCCTAATTTCATTCCGTCATCTGGATTGAAACCTAGAGTAGGCAAACCAGAAAAAGCATTGTATTTAGGTTTTTCATAATCGTAAAAATTAGTCTCATAATCATCGGTCAGGAACGTTTTTGTTTTGGAATCTGTTTCAAATGTGTTCTTTTTTGACTTAAAATCAATGATTTTAATTTTTTTTCCGTTACTAACGGTATAGCTGTCATGATTTTGACCTCCAATCATTTTTATCTTTATAGGCGATTTTTGAGCGCTTTGTAAATCAAAAATATCATCGTCGTCTAGACCATAAATCCAAATGTTTTTTGTTGAATGCTTGTCGAATGTTTTGCTGTAAACCAGTTCTTCTCCTTCTTTTTTGATTCGGGAAACAGTGATTTCAACTTTGCTTTTAGAAATAGGTTTGATACGGAATAAATCTTTTTTATTCGTTCCAACCACAATTGCTGTTTTTTCTAAAACCCGAATGTATTCGCGGGCATAAGTTGTCAATTGTGTTTTACGATGTTTTAATTTTTGTTTAATCGAAGTTATGGTCTCATCTTGAACTTCAGCAGGTAAATTATTAAAAGCAGCATCAATACTTTCGTCACTTAAGTTTTCTTCAATAAATTTAGCCTGAGCAATCCAGTCATTTTGAGTCGCTTTTTTTAATACAGCCAAGTCCAAAGGATAAGGTTCACGATTGAACCATTTTACATTTTTGATATCGTTTTTAAAGCTTTGCATGTGGCGAAGAGCTGGAATATTCATCAATAACGACAATAAAGTTCCATCGTATTTAGTAAATGCCTGATCGCGATCGCGGGGAATGGGTTTGTAAATTACTTTATTACCAACTTTGTATTCAGCCCAACGCCATTGGTCGTAATGCCTGTCCCAATCGCCAATGAGCATATCGAATAATCTGGCTTTGATGTATTCGTTTTCGTCAACAGCATATTTTTCGTCTTTTTGTAAGTTGGCAAGCAAATCATCAGTTCCAATAATTGATTCAGATTTTCCAAAAATAGTTAAGTCTTTTTGACTGTCTGCAGGTCTTTCTTCAACAAAATAAAGTTCATCGCCAAAATCAGCATTGAATTCGCCCAATGCTTTTTGTTTTGGAATATAAAAAAGCTTTGGATTACTATGAAAAACGCCAATTTTATCAGCTAAATTCCCTACTGCCAAAGGCGCATAAGGATGAGAAGTAGTGTAGAAATCATATAGAAAACCTTCAGCATAAGTGTTTTCAAATTCATTTTCTACATATTGATCTTTGAAAGCCACACTTTGCAAAAATCGGCTTACGCTTTTCTTTAAAGCACGCATTACATATTCTCTGCCTTGTGCATCATCCAGACGCAAAGATCTGGATTGGTGTCCACCACCAGCTCTTAATGGAGAAACACCACCATAAAGTTTTTCTAATGAAATAGTAGGAACTTCAATAGGAGTACTGTAATATTTTCGATAATGTTTACCAAAAAGAAAACTGTGAAATTTACTTTTTGATGTCATTTCGGGTGTGTAAATAGCTGCTTTTACGGTAGGAGGAAAAGATCCGGCATAATTGATTGTTTCTGCTTTTTTGGGCTCTAAAAGTGTTTTTTGAAACAACATTGTAGTTTCATCGTTTTCAATTCCGTAGAATTCAACAACCGATTTTCCATTTGTATAAGTTGTTAAAGTAGCAAAACCATTTTTACCATACGAAAAATCATTGGGGTAAATAGCTCTTGCTGCTTCTGATTTTGATCCGGCACCACTAATGATTTGTTTGATTTTTTCATTTTCAATGTATTGTAAATTATGATCGTGTCCTGAAACTACAATTACATTATTTTGATTTTGTAAAAGCGTTTTGATTCTTTTTACAAGAAGTTGGTATTGTTTGTTTTGAATGTCTTGCGGACTAATTCCAGATGTTTTTCTCAAGAAATTGATAAAAGAACCCAACACTGGTAATGGAATTTTTTGTTCTAAAGGAAACAATTGCTTTTCCAGAGAAAATTGTCCGCCATGAGTTCCATTACTCATTAACGGATGATGCAGTGCTAAGATGACAGTTTTGTCTTTGTTTTTGTTTAAAACACTTTCAAATTCTTCAAAAAAAGCTTCACGTGTTTTTATAGAACAATCGTCATTCATTGTTGGCGTTTTGTTCCAGTCTTCCAGAAACCATTGGCTGTCAATAGTAATTAAACAAACTTTTTCATTTATTTTTTTGTCGTCAATAGGACAGCTGTTAGCAGGAAGAAATGCTTTTTTTTCGTTAAGATAGCTGTTGACTATTTTTTCCTGTTGTTTTAAACCATTAATTCCTGAATACCAATCGTGATTTCCAGGAATAAAAATAGTTTTTCCTTTAAAATCTTTAGAAATAGCTAATTGAGTATTAATCTTTTCTAAAGCAATATCGTAATTTTTAGTATCTTTTTTATCGGGCACTCCTTTTGGATAAATATTGTCTCCAAGGAATAGTAACGTAGCATTTTTATCAGATTGTTTTAGTTGTTCCTGTAGCGAATTCAGGATTTTTTTAGCATTTTCTTTATCGGCATTTCCGGCATCACCAATTAAAAAAAAGCGATGTGCAATTTTTGTTGTATCCTTGTCGTTAGATAGTGTGATTTTTTTTGAATCTCTTCCCAATTGGGTATGATAAGTTGCGCAAGAAGTAGCAATAAAAAAAGCAACAAGAGAACAAACAAATATTTTAATTTTGATGAATCGCATAACCGGAAACAATTTCATAATTTAGTAGTATAAAAATTCACCTATGAACTTTACAGATCAAGTGCAAGATTTTGTTTATAATTTACTCAAAGATAAACTTTCTAGTTCATTTATTTACCATAATTTTAACCATACTTCGGATGTTGTTAAGGCTGTAAAAATACTGTCAGAGCAGGAAAAAATAAACGATTTAGAGTCTGAAATACTAGTAGTTGCGGCATGGTTTCATGATACGGGATATATTCATGGTTTTGAAAATCACGAAGAAAGAAGTGTGAAAATTGCTACTGAATTTCTAAATCAATATGAAAAAACTCCTGAATATATTGAGCAGGTAAATACCTTGATTAGAGCAACGGAATTTCATTATGTACCGAAAAATGTTCTTGAAAAAATAATAAAAGATGCCGATTTTTATCATTTTACAGTAACTAATTATAACGATCGTTGTGAACTTTTAAGAGGAGAATGGGAATGTGTCAAACAAAAACAGACTTCTGACTTAGAATGGGCTAAGGAAAATTTAAGTGTTTTAACTCAATATCATCAATATTATACGGATTATGCAATTGCCAATTGGCAACAGCTAAAAGAGAAAAATATTAGTATCATTCAGGACAAAATTAAAAGCATGGAAGAGGATAAAGAAATAAAAAAAGAGAAAAAAAATAAGACAGAAAAGCCATTTAAAGTACCTAAACCTGATCGTGGGATTGACACTTTGTTTAGAGTTACCTTAAGCAATCATACGCGTTTAAGCGGAATTGCTGATAGTAAAGCCAATATTTTATTATCGGTTAATGCTATTATTATCTCGATTGCTTTGTCTTCGATTGTGCCTAAACTAGACAGTCCAAGTAATGCACATTTGGTTTTTCCTACCTTTATTATGTTGACTTTTAGTGTAATTTCTATTGTTTTTGCTATTCTATCCACTCGACCAAAGGTTACTACTGGAACTTTTACCCGACAAGATATTGAGGATAGAAAAGTGAATTTGTTATTCTTTGGTAATTTTTACAAAATGCCTTTGGATGAATACGAATGGGCAGTAAACGAAATGATGAAAGATAATACTTATTTGTACAATTCCATGATTAAGGATTTGTACTTTTTAGGGATTGTTTTAGAGAAAAAATATAAGTTATTACGAATTACCTATAATATTTTCATGGTAGGAATTATTATTTCGTTTCTTGCTTTTTTCTTCGCTTTTTATTCCAATAGAGCTTAGTGTAAAGTAGCTAATAATTCTTGATACGTATATTTTGTGTCCAAATTTCCTTCGGTATTGACTACTTTTATTCGAATGGCTTTTAAGCCATAAACACCTTGTAGTTCTTCAACTTCAAATTGTTCGATTGTAGGTTCTAATATCTTTTTGAATTGTAAAAACTTAATGTATTTCAGGTATTCTACTTCTTCGTATTGATGGGAATAAACAATAGTAATTTTCTCTTTTTGAGTAATTCTTTCTTTTGTTCCTTTTATATGAGCTTTATCAATACGTTTTTTTACTACTTCGTAACGCGCATTATACGTTCCGTCAACGTCAAAACGTTTTTCGTCCATTCTAAAACGAATCGAAATAGGGGAGCTGAACACGAGAATTAACGAACTTACATCTAAGGTATAAGGCAAAATTTGTTTCAAACGATGGTGCTCTAATTCCATTTTGCACAAGGTTTGCAACTGCCATAATCTCAGGTTGCTTAAATACATTAAATCAAAAGTTTTTGTAGGTGTAATAGATGCCCCAATGTATAAATTGTGTTCTACACCATCCGTTTTAAAACGTTCGTAATAATGCGGAAAAATGCTTTGTGCTTCGTTCTGTTCGTTGTCTAAAACGGTTGTCATTTTTTTATTAATGATAGCCATTGCATCATCAAAATTTTTACGAGCATGGTAAAAAAGCTGTGATTTAGGATCTAGATTTTCAAAATAACCATCAATGAGTGATTTGTCTTCATCATCAATTATTGCATTTCGCAGCAAAGGATGAATTTCTTTTTCAATATAATTTTGAATTTGTTGTTCGGTATCTGCTTTTAGTTCTTTTTCTAATTCTTTAGAGAAAGACCGTAATTCAAAATTTCTTTGTTCAACTAAAGGTAGTTTGTATATTGATTTTGAATTTTCGAAAATAGTTAATATGCTTTGTAATTGGTTTTTTAAATCCTGTTTTACGGTGTTATTTCGGTGTTCTGAAGAACCGTTAATGTCTATCTGTCCATAAAGCGGATAAACTTCATGGAAAACAATTTCTTTAAAAATAGTTTCGTTTCCGGAATCTTTGGCTAGTAAGTTTTTTTGAGCTTCGGCTTTAAATTTCCAATACACACTAGAATGTATCGCCGTATATTCACGCTGAATTACAGCTTCAATTTGATTCTGTAAATCAGTTTCATGACGTTCTAAAGTGTCAACAATATTTGGCAGAATTAATTTTAAATTATTAGCGTTAATACTGTTTAATTGCCTTGGCGTAGCCGAAACCAATTCGATAATACCAAGTAATTTATCATCTTTTACAACAGGTGTAAAAATGCAGCTTTTTATATTTTGGTTTAATAGAATTTCTCCAAATTTTTCATTTCCAGGAATAGCAGCAAAAGTTTCGACATTAGAAATAGAAATGGATTCTTTTTCTTCTAAAAGTGTATTTAGAGAACAGCCATGAAAAGCATTACGACATTCTACTTCATGGTTTTGAATAATAAAACTTCCAATGCTGTTTTTGTCAAAAGGCAATTTGACGAATTTTTTTTCTTCGTCATTATAAATGCTAATCCCGATTCTTAAATCAGAAATTTTAAAAAAAGATTTAAAAATATCTTCGGAAATTTTACTGTGATCGTCTGTTTTTTTGTCTGTTCTTAAAAGGGTACTTTTTAGATTAGAAATAGCACTTTCTTTAGTAGTATCAAATAAACTAACAATTCCAAATCCTTTTAAAACCCAGCTTTCTAATGGGAATTTTTCTTTCCATAAGGCTACGTTTTCAAAATTATCCGTTAGTTCGTCAATATCCTCAGGACTCAAAAGCACTGCATTTTCCGTGGGGTAAATATCCATAAAATCAGCATTGTAAAGAATGCGATAATGATATATAACTCCGTCAGCATCTGGGATATCATAAAACAACGGTTTGTTGTAGTCGAATTTTTGTTTGTAATAAGAATTCAGTATCAAAATACAGTTAAGAACATAAAACTGGTCCTGGTTAAAATCACGTATCGTTAAATCAAGATCGCCAGCATTTTTTACAATTTTTTTGAATCTTTTAGTACGATTGAAAGTAACATTTTGAAACGGAATACTAACTGCTTTGATTTCATTATTAGTAAGTGCCGTAGGAAACAAATCAGAAAGTATATTTCTAATGATTTTTCTATTGTTTTCAATAAGAGAAAAATCTTCAACTCCAGTCCTGAATTCAGGAACTGAATCGATTTCTTTCAATAAGGATTTGGCATAATTAGAGCGGTAATCAACATCAGATAATGCAATTTCTTCTAAAGACTCAATGAGTTTGTGAAAAGAAATCAAGGTTTTAAAGGGACTTTCTTTAAATAAAAGATGATTCATTTGCTGTTTTATTTACAATACAAAAATAGTGAATTATCTTGTTCAATTGTTTTATTCGGAACTGTAGTTTTAAAAGAAATTGTGTTTTAAAAAAAATCTCCAACTGCCTGAGCAATTGGAGATAAAATGAATTATAAAATCAAATTCTGGAAAGAATTATGATTTTTGTTCTTTATTGAAATATACCAGATAGTAATACATTTGTTTTTCTTCGTCCCAACCTTTTTCAACATATTTTTCCGCACTTTCAGGATTAATAAAATCCATTTTGATTTGGATATTGGTATCCAGATTAATTACGTTTTTAATTGATTTTCTAGCGTCGCTAACAGCAGCATTTGCAATTGGGAAAGAAGTTACATCTTCAATACTGTATTTTTCTCCTTTATCAACTTTGTAGTTTTTAAACTCCGGAATCAAATCAGGATTGTCTAAAACTTCGTTTAGGAAATTTTGTTCTTCAAATTGATCGTTTTTAGCAAAATAATTAACCGAACGGTTCATGAACATTACTTCTTCTTTTTTGTCTTCGGCTGGGAAAACAACATCTTTTGCAAAGCCCTGGCAAAATTTCAAGTATTTTTTTGTGATGAAGTTCTCGTCTTCAAAAGCATCTACTGATAAGAAATGCTCTAACCAGTAACGTGCATCGTAACGGTTGCTGTCTACGGTTAAGATTTTGTATCCTTCTTCTTTTTTATGATTGAAAATCAAACAACCTTTATCTAATTTGTTTAGGTTGATTCCTTGTTGCAAAATCATTTCAAGATTTGATTCTTTTTCTTCAAATTGTAAAAAGTCACTTTGCAACTCACTTTTAAAAATCCCAATAGCATCAACTACATTGTTGTCAATATTGATGTTTGTTAAATAAGTAACATAAACTTCTCCGTTTTTAATGTGCGGATGATTTGATTGTTCAAATAAGTGCTTAGTGATTTTTTTAGAACCTTCGTGCAAAGTGCCTGGGTTTTCAAAAATCTCGGTTGCATATTTGTACATGTCATTGTAATCTAAATCAACTTCGTGTGCAAATTGAAAATAGTTTTCTTCTTTTTCTCTAAAAGGTTTAAAAAAGAATTCTTTAATAAGCGGTACAATTTCATCTTGTAGATTAAAAGATTGCTCCGATAAAAAGATAGATTCATTTCGGCTTTTATTTCCTACTCTATGAATAGAAAGTGTCTCGATGTGTGTGTTGAATAAGTTGATCATTTTTTGAAGGGACTGAGGTTCTAAGTTGCTGAGTTTTTAAGTTTTTTAATTTCTTTCTTTTAATTTTTTAATGAAAGAAACTAACATGCGTTCAATCTCTCGACTGTTCTCAAATATATTATTGAATTCGTTTTCGTTTAAAAAATTAATGTTTTTTGCAATCTCCAGTTGTGTTTGCAATTCAAATAAAGATCCGATGGAAATGTTTAAAAAACGTAGAAAATCCTGTTTGCTTTCTCGTCCAAAACCTTCGGCAATATTACTTGGGATAGAAATAGCACTTCTTCTAATTTGTGAAGTTAAGCCAAAAATTTCTTCTTTTGGAAAATGATTTGTTGATTGATAAATTTCGGTAATTAAGGTCATTGATTTTTGCCAAATCAAAAGGTCTCTAAATGTACTCATCTTTCTTAAATTTAAAATTTATTAAAAATAAGAAAAAACACAATGAAAAGTTTTCTGAAAAAACTTAGAATCTTAGAGACTCAGAACCTTTGTAACTTAAAAAAAATTAATTCCAATTTTCTTCAAAGCCGTAATCTTCGTAGCTGTCGTCGCCTTCAAACATATCCATGTCATCTTCGTCCAGACCGTCTTCAAATTCATCATAAAAATCATCAGCATTATCTGCTTCAAAGTTTTTCTCTAAAGCTTCGTCTGGCATTTCACCATGAGAAAACAAGGTCTCTGGATAGATTGTTCCCGCAGTTTGTTCTTCGATTGCTGCAAGTTCAACTAAGAAAGTCCACATATTTATAAAATCATAAACATAAATGATTTTAGTGTTTTCCTGATCAAGAATGTCCGAAAGTTTATAATCGCTCATGATGCGTTGTTCACCAGGAACATCACCAGTGTCAAAAAGCGAAATTTCATCCTCCTGATTCCAGGTTTCATCGCAAGTGTAAAAAGAAGCGACTTCCATACCATCAAACCCAAAGGAATTGAAGATAGCATTGTGTAAATCTTCTAAAGTATCATCATCAAGTATAGCGATATCTCTAAAAATATCTTCTTCTGCGTCTAAGATTACTCTAAATTTATAAACCATAATCGTTGTTTTTATAAAAAAGTCAAAGGTACATTTAATCCTTTTTAATCCCAATGCGATTCGCGAATTTTTATTAAAAAAACAGCAATGCCTTTGATAACGAATTAGTTATTTCGTCTAAGGCGTTTTATGATTTTATGATACCGCTTGTGGTAAGTGCTGTGTGTAGGATACTTACGGCTGGAGGTCATATTGTTAAAAATTAAGGCTGTAAAAAACAAGATTAAAACTCCGGTTAGGACAGGTGATAATACATAGTAGTATCCTAAATCTTTAATTTTTGGAGTACCAATAATGGCTATTAATGCCGTTGCTCCGCCTGGTGGATGCAAGGTTTTGGTTATTTGCATTAAAACAATCGATAAGGAGACAGCTAAAGGTGCAGCAATGTACATGGTATTAGGAAACAGGTAATTTACGCTTACGCCAACAAAAGCCGAAATTAAATGTCCTCCAATAAGATTTCGGGGTTGTGAGAACGGACTTTCGATAATTCCATAAACCAATACGCTGGAAGCTCCAAAAGAACCAATAAGATAAACAACATCTTGATGCGAAAATTGTTGACTTTGGGAATAAGCAATGAGACCAATTCCAACAAACGAACCTAAAAAAGACCAAAAATGTTCTTTGTAGTCAATTAATGTTTCTTTGTATAAAACATAACGGGTTTTGCGATAACCACGTTTAATTTTAGTTGTCGGCATGATGCGTGATTTTAAATTTAAACAGTAGGAGCAAAAGTATAAACCGTCTTAGGGTAAATCATTTTGGCGGTATATTTAGAGATAAGACAAGCAGCTAATATTGGAAAAAATAAAGTGTAATTGTTCGTGAGTCCACAAACTAAAAAGATAGCGGTAAAAGGAGCGTGAATACTTGCGCTTAACATGGCAGCCATACCAATTACCATAAAGTTAATAGGCAGGATTTGAGTATCGAAAAAAGTATTTAGTATAGAAGCTAGCAATATTCCTAAAAAGGCTCCTATAAACAGGCTGGGAGCAAAAACTCCGCCGTCTCCACCTGAAGCAAGTGTAACAGAAGTTACAATAGGTTTTAGGATTAAAATACCAATAAATGTAAAAGCTAATGTTAGTGTTAGTGGGAGTTGGTTGTTACCGCTAATGATGATGTTTTTTATGGCGTGATACCCTTCTCCATACAATTGTGGAAAAATGAATAACGAAATACTTAAAATTACAGATCCAATAATGATTTTGTGGTAATGCGTTGGGATTTTTGCAAATGTAGATTTGAAAAACAACACGCATTTCGTTAAATAAACCGAATTGATTCCAGCTAAAATTCCGAGTAAAATAAAGTACGGAATGGCTCTTAGGTGCCAAGTGGTAATTGAACGGCAAATAAAGGTTCTTCTTTTGCAATAGTTAGTAAACCAAAAGCAATCGATACAGCTATTAAATTAGCAATTACAAAGGCGCGGGTTACTTTGCGTGATATTACTTCCAGAGCAAATAAAATTCCGGCAATTGGGCTGCTAAATAAAGCGGTAATTCCAGCTGCTACTCCGGCACAAATTAGTTCGGTTTTGTATTGGCGAAAAACATTTTCTTTTTGATGTGCTACAGATCCAATGGTGGCTGTTGCAACAACAGTGGAGACTTCGATACCGGTAGAACCTCCAAAAATAACCGTTAATAATCCGTTGATGGTATGCGATGGAATTTTATAAGAAGGAAGATTTTTTGTTTTAGAGTTAGTGCTTTCAAAAACTTCTTTAATGCCTTTGTTTTCTTTTTTCTTAAAAAGGTATTCACGTAAAAAATAAATTACCGATAAACCAAAAACAGGGAATAAAATATAAAAGAACGGATTTACAGTTGCCTGATGGAAAAATATTTCTTCATAATGTTCCGTCATTTTTTTTAAACTAATTCCTAAAAGAGCAGACAGGAAACCAATTAAAAGAGAGACGATTACTAGTTTTTGGAATTTAATAAGTTGGTAGTTTTTTTTAATCTGTGCGGTAGTTTTCATTACTTGAAATCTTTGTTGAATGGCAAAATTATGTAAAAAAAACAAAAACCTGCGTTTTCGCAACAAAAAACAAGTTTTTTTTAACTATAGAAAAACATCTAATATCTGTTTTTGATGTGTATTAATGATAAGATTTTACAATGAGAGAGTTTATTAATCTGAGTTTTTTTTTAGTTTTTGTGATTCAGTTTTATAAATAAATTAAGTTACATGTCTAACTGCTCTTTAATAATCAAGTAATTATAATTTTTTATTGTGCTTGAAAATGAAAGGATTTGGATTAGAATACAATTCATTCGCAAAATTCGACAATTCAGTAACTATAAATTTTATTCTGAAAACAACCTTTGTAAGTTTGCTTAAGAATTATATAGAGAATCTATAATTATAATAAGAATAAAGAAATGAAAATTACTTACAAAGAATTACTACAATCGTTAATAGTTGGTTTTGTTGCTTTCTTGTTGCTTACGTTTTTAAATAAAGCATTTGGAAATACTATCGTTTTAGATGAATTATTGGCGATTCAGTTTTTATATACAGTAGTTTTTGTTTTTGCTATTATGTATGCTAATAAGTATTTGTTTCATGTTCTGTCTCAATTTTTTGACAAAGATAAATTTACGCTGAAAAGGCTAATAGTTGGATTGCTTAGTTCATTTGTTGTAACCTTAAGTGTTATTTTTTTATTGCGAATTTTTGAGGATGTTGTAATAGAAAAAAATAGCTTTAGTCAGTTTTGGTCAAAAGAAAATACGTTAAGTTATATTGTTGTAATGGTAATAACCTTTATTGCGGTCTTACTCTTTAACATGTTTTACTATTATAAGATTTACAATGAAAATAGGGTTAAAGAGCAAAAAATTATTGCTGGAACTGCTTCTGCAAAGTTCGAAAGTCTAAAAAACCAAATTGATCCTCATTTTCTATTCAATAGCTTGAATGTTTTGAGTTCTTTAATTGAAGAAAATCCGCAAAATGCACAACGCTTTACAACTTCTTTATCCAAGATTTACCGTTATGTTTTAGAACAAAAAGACAAGGAATTGGTTTCGTTAGAAGAAGAATTGTCTTTTGCTAAAACTTATATGAACTTATTGAAAATGCGTTTTGAAAACAGTTTGTTTTATGAATTACCTGAAATAGCAACTAATTCCGATGTTAAAGTGATTCCGCTTTCGTTGCAATTATTACTCGAAAATACCGTGAAGCACAATGTAGTTTCTGAAAAAAAACCTTTACACATTCGGATTTTTGTTGAAGACAATTATTTGGCTATTCAAAATGATTTTCAAAAGAAAGAAGTTTTGCAAGATCGACAAGGAGTAGGATTACAAAATATTATCAATCGTTACGGAATTATTACTAATCGTAAGGTTTTAATCATTCAAACAGAACAAACATTTACAGTCAAAATACCAATATTAACTAAACAAATCACAATTATGGAGACAACCGCAAGTTACAATGAGAATTTCGCTTATTTAAAAGCAAAGAAACAAGTAGATAAAATTAAAGGCTTTTATGGAAGCTTAATTTCTTACTGCTTAGTGATGCCTTTTTTAATATTTATTAATTTAAGAACTTCTTCTGGATATCAATGGTTTTGGTTTCCGTTGTTAGGTTGGGGATTTGGATTAGTAATGAAAGGACTTAAGATTTATGGATACGGATCGAACTGGGAAGAACGAAAAATTCAGGAAATACTACGTAAAGAAGAGCAGAAACAAAAATGGAAATAATTGAATTGTTAAATAAAATAAAATAAAAATGGAAAGTAATTTACAGCAAGACGAACGCTATCATTTAGCGCAAAAAAAAGTTAAAAAGATTAAAGGTTTTTATTCACATTTATTCTTTTATTTGGTAATTAATGCCGTTTTAATTATTCAAATTTATTTGAAGACAACAGCTGGATTTTGGAATTGGAATAATTTTTACATCGCTTTTTTTTGGGGTATCGGATTGTTGGTTCATGGAATCTCTGTTTTTACTACTACCTCTAATTCTATTTTTGGAAAAGATTGGGAAGAACGAAAAATTCAGGAATTAATTAGTAAAGACGAAAATACAAAATGGGAGTAATACTTTTGATAATTAATGTTTTGGTAAAATTTTAAATTCAAAATAGTGAAAACAATTATAATTGAAGACGAAAAACCAGCAGCAAGATTGTTGCAACGAAAACTTAAAAACTTCAATATTGAAGTAGAGGTTATGCTTCATTCTATAGAAGAATCAATCAAATGGTTTTCTAATAATGAACATCCTGATTTGATTTTTCTAGATATTCAGTTGTCTGATGGTTTGTCATTTGAAATTTTTGAAAAAGTGGCTATTAGAAGCGCTATAATTTTTACAACGGCTTATGATGAGTATGCGCTGAAAGCATTCAAATTAAACTCGATTGATTACCTTTTAAAGCCTGTTGATGAAGAAGAATTAGAGGCAGCTATTTCTAAATTTAAAATGCATTTACCAAAACAAGAAAATACACTTCAATTGGATTTTGAACAAATAAAAAAAATGCTTCAAAATCCATTCGATAAAAATTATAAAACCCGATTTACGGTTAAAGTAGGGCAGTATCTCAAAATTATTTCTATCGAAGAGATTGAATGTTTTTTTAGTGAAAATAAAGGAACGTATATTCATACTTTAGACAACAGAGATTATCTGATCGAAAATACTTTGGAGACTTTAGAACAAGAATTAAATCCAAAAAAGTTTTATCGAATTAGTCGGAAATTTATTCTTCCGTTACAATCCATTAAAGAAATTGTTGCCTATAGTAATTCTCGTTTAAAAATAAACTTAGCAACATTTTCAAATGACGAGGTTATTGTAAGTCGTGAAAAAGTTGCCGACTTCAAATCTTGGATTGCTTAGTCTTTATTATAATTAAAGTTCATAGAATTCGATAGGTAGAAGGTCAGGATCAGCTATGAATGTAAAACGTTTTTCAGTGAATTCGTCTACACGAATGGGTTCTGCATAGATGTTTTTCGAATTTAAAAAAGAAACAGTTTGGTCTAGGTTTTCAACGGCAAAAGCAAGATGACGTAATCCTTGCGCTTCTGGTCTGGAAGGTCTTTCGGAAGGATTAGGGAAAGAGAATAATTCGATGCAGTAATTTCCTGACAAAGCTAAATCCAGTTTGTAGGACTTTCGTTCTTCGCGATATACTTCACGAACAATTTCCAGTCCGAGTATTTCAGTGTAAAACCGTTTCGATTTTTCGTAGTC
>Ga0247814_10000919_pt1 | contig 19493 bp, 12 predicted proteins | sample UWRJL179409R1_FD_179947 | JGI IMG/M metagenome (GOLD analysis project Ga0247814, IMG submission 179947) | Plant litter microbial communities from Arlington Agricultural Research Station in Wisconsin, United States - UWRJ-L179-409R-1 | ecosystem: Environmental > Terrestrial > Plant litter >... | reverse complement strand
AGAAATATCAAAATGCCCATGTCCAGCATCGCACAAAAAGGAAATCGCACTATCTGGAAAACGTTGTTTAAAGTCAAGTGCGGGTTGTACCCGGTCTTCCCACCATTCGTATTCGCCTTCAATCATTAACCCGGGGACACCATCAATCGTTTGGTTTTTCCAATCGATGTTTTTTCCTCCATATCCTGTAAGTGTGGTTTGAGGTGCATCACCATGAACGGAAATTACAGCTAAGGTGCGTTCAGGATTTGATGCAGCAAAATTCCAGGGATACGTTGCATAAGCTGAATGTCCGATTGGGATAATTGGAGCCAATTGAAGTTCGGTGTACCCTGAAACGGACGCCAAATCATTCATTATGTTTTCAAAAACTTTGTCGGCTCCATTATTAAAGTCGAATTTCATATCAAAACCAGGACTCACCCAAACAATGGCAATTCCTAATTTAGCCATTTCTTTTCTAAATTCTGGATGCTCAAAAATAGTTTCTTCGGTCATATTATGCTGCCCCAAAACTACAGCGCGAACTTGTTTGCAATTTTCAGGAATCCATAAAAAGGCCAGGGGATGATCTTTAGTTTCATTTGAAACGATCTCTTTCACAGGAACCGACCATTGCCATACAGCATTTTGAGCAATAAGGTTTACTGTAGAAAATAGGATGATAAAAATGGTATATGTGAATCGTTTCATTATTTGGGTTGTAATAAAGGAAATTTCTTTTTGTAAAATATGTTTTTTCAAATGTAAATTTTAATTCGAAGATTACTATTCTGAACTGTTTGTTAAAGTTACTTCTTTTGTGAAAAATTCAGAAATTGTTTCTTTCACAAATAGCATACATATATATAGGACAAACTAATAATATTTATTCTCAATATTGTATGTATTGTTTATCTACTATAATTAATTATTAGGTCTGAGTGTTAATTAATGATGAATAGAGAAAAAAATATGCTTTATTTTTTTTAAAAATAAAATAATAAATAAAATACAACCGATTGCGTAATTTTTATATATTTGTAAAGTTGAATCGTCAGTAATTTTGAGATAAATAAAATTACAGGAATGAGAGAGGTACTATAATTAAGATTACACATTCATATTAGTAATGTATGTGATCTATAAATAGGAGGTTATATTCTTTATCTTGGTATTCTAAAATACGATTCAATCACTTTGTAAAAGAAATTAAAAGTCATTGGATTTTTTTACCCTTTTTTTTAAGTGTAGTTTGGACACATATATAGTTATAATTAATCTCAGAATATTTAGATAATTAGGAATCATATCAATTTACAGAATGAAAAAATATTTTTTTATATACTTATTTTTAGGTTTCTCAATGGGGTATTCTCAAACCAGTCAAAACCTTAAACTTTGGTATAATCAACCTTCAGGGAAAACTTGGGAAAATGCTTTGCCTATTGGTAATGGTTTTCTAGGTGCTATGGTTTATGGAAATGTTGAGCATGAAATTATCCAGTTAAATGAAAATACAGTATGGAGTGGTGGACCGAATAGAAATGATAATCCAAATGCTTTAGCTGCTTTACCTGAAATTAGAAAGATGATTTTTGATGGAAAACATAAGGATGCTGAAAAATTAGCAAACCAGACTTTCATTTCAAAAAAATCTCATGGACAAATGTTTCAGCCTGTAGGAAGTCTCAATTTGGATTTTGAAGGACATGATAAATATTCTAATTATAGGAGAGAACTTGATATAGAAAATGCAATTTCAAAAACCAGTTATGAAGTTGATGGTGTAACTTATACAAGAGAAGCTTTGGTTTCATTTTCAGAAAGAGTGATTGTAATTCATCTTACAGCAAATAAAAAAGGAAGTATTTCATTCACGGCTAATTATACTTCGCCTCATAAAATTAAAAATTTTGCAGTAAGCAATTCGAAAGATCTTGAAATTACAGGTACTACCAGTGATCATGAAGGAGTGAAAAGTTTGGTAAACTTTAAAGGTATAACCCGTATTAAATTAGATAACGGACAATTAGAACAAACTAATAATTCACTTATTGTAAAAAATGCTAATGCTGCTACTATTTTTATATCGATAGCTACAAATTTTAATAACTATAATGATGTAAGTGGAAATGAGGCGAAACGTGCTGCTGATTATATGAATGCCGCTTATGGAAAATCTTATGAAACCATTAAAAAGAAACATATTGCAGCTTATCAAAAGTATTTCAATCGGGTTAAATTAGATTTAGGAACAACTCCGACAGCTGATTTACCAACAGATGAGCGTTTGAAAAATTTCAGAAATACAAATGACCCACAATTTGTAGCATTATATTATCAGTATGGTCGCTATTTATTGATATCTTCTTCACAACCTGGTGGGCAACCAGCTAATTTACAGGGAATTTGGAATAACAGCCTTAATGCAGCCTGGGACAGTAAATACACAATTAATATCAATGCTGAAATGAATTATTGGCCTGTTGAAAAAACCAATCTTTCAGAGTTACATCAGCCTTTTTTAGAAATGGTAAAAGATTTGGCTGTTACAGGGCAAGAAACTGCCAAAACTATGTATGGAACAAGAGGATGGATGGCACATCATAATACGGATATTTGGCGTGCTACGGGTGCAGTTGATGGTGCGTTCTGGGGATTATGGACAGCAGGAGGCGGATGGGCGAGTCAACATTTATGGGAACATTATCTTTATAAAGGAGATAAAAAATATTTAGCATCTATATATCCTGTACTAAAAGGTGCAGCTTTATTTTATTTAGATTTTCTGGTAGAACATCCTAAATACAAATGGATGGTTGTCAATCCAGGGAATTCTCCGGAAAATGCTCCGCAAGCTCATAATGGTTCATCGCTTGATGCAGGAACAACAATGGATAACCAAATTGTTTATGATGTTTTTTCAACTACAATTCGGGCAGCACAAATTTTAAAAGAAGATCCTGCTTTAATAGATACGCTGAAACAGTTACGCAGTCGATTGGCTCCAATGCATGTGGGAAAACACAATCAGCTTCAAGAATGGCTGGATGATATTGATGATCCTAAAGACAATCATCGTCATGTTTCTCACCTTTACGGATTGTTTCCATCTAATCAAATTTCGGCATACAAGACACCTGAATTATTTGCTGCTTCCAAAAATACTTTGCTTCAACGAGGCGATGTTTCCACGGGTTGGAGTATGGGCTGGAAAATTAACTGGTGGGCAAAATTGCAAGATGGAAATCATGCTTACTCACTTATTAAAAATCAGCTAACACCTTTAGGAGTAAACAAAGGAGGAGGGGGCACTTATAATAATCTTTTTGATGCACATCCGCCATTTCAGATTGATGGAAATTTTGGTTGTACTTCGGGAATTACAGAAATGTTAGTTCAAAGTTCGGATGGAGCTATTCATTTGCTTCCGGCATTACCTGATGTTTGGCCCGAAGGAACTATTGAAGGAATACGTGCAAGAGGAGGATTTGAAATTGTTGAAATGCAATGGAAGAATTCGAAACTTACTAAGTTAGTTGTAAAATCAACATTAGGAGGGAATTTAAGATTGCGTTTGCCAAATGATATGAAACAAAAATCAGGTGCTGATTTAGTAGTGGCAAATGGAGAAAATCCAAATCCTTTTTATTTTGTTGATGAAACAGCACAAGCCATTATATCTGAAAAATCGAATATAAAACCACTTGAACTTAAGCCTACCGTTTTAGTTGATGTTGAAACAAAAAAAGGAAAGGTTTATACATTAATTAGTAAATAAACAATTTTATAAAATTCTAAAATAGAACTGAAATGAAAAAAACAATAAATCTACTTTTTGCAGCCTCACTATTATTTTTTGGTACAAATACATTTGCACAAAATCCTAAATTCCAGATTTATTTATGTTTAGGACAATCTAATATGGAAGGAAGTGCTAAAATTGAACCTCAGGATACAGTAGTAAACAAGCGCTTTCAGGTTTTAGAAGCAGTAGATTGTGATAATTTGAAAAGAAAAAAAGGACAATGGTATACCGCAGTTCCACCGTTGAGCCGTTGTACTACAGGACTTACCCCGGCAGATTATTTTGGAAGAGAAATGATTGTAAATCTTCCTGAGGATGTAAAAGTTGGTGTCATTAATGTAGCTGTTGGAGGATGTAAAATTGAACTTTTTGACAAAGATAATTATGAAGCTTATGTGAGCAAGGCACCACAATGGTTAAAATCAACGGTGGCTCAATATGATGGAAATCCTTATGCCAGATTGGTAGAAATGGCTAAAATTGCTCAGAAAGACGGAGTGATAAAAGGGATATTATTGCATCAGGGAGAATCGAATACTAATGATACGCTCTGGACAAAAAAGGTAAAAGTAGTATATGATAATTTATTGAAAGATTTAAATCTTAAAGCTGAATCTACGCCTTTATTGGCTGGAGAAGTGGTTCATGCAGATCAAAATGGAATATGTGCCAATATGAATAAAATTATTGCCACTTTGCCTCAAACAATTTCAAATTCTTATGTGATTTCTTCCAGCGGATGTCCAGATGCTGCAGATAATCTTCATTTTACTGCCGAAGGATATAGAATGTTAGGGAAACGATATGCTTCAAAGATGCTTGAGGTAATGAAAATCAGAAAGAATTAGAATTTATTTGGTATTTACATTTAATCCAGTTATTTCAAAAATCAATGCTGGTATTTTTAAAAACATTAATATGCAAAAATTCATTTATATTTTATTTTTAGGCTTGCTGAGTACTTCAATTAGTGCACAGCAGTATAAAAAGCATGTATTAACCAAGGATAAATTATCTATTGATTTGTCTGAAGGAGTACTAAATATAATTCCTCTTAACGAAAAATCAATACGGGTACAATATCAAATTGGAAATGTAAAAGAAGCCCAAGAATTCGTTTTGATTAATATACCGACCCGACCTAGTTTTTCTTTGAAAGAAACTGCAAATAGCTTAAAACTTAGTACAAAAGCAATCACAGTTGCATTTGATAAAAAAACAGGAGTACTTCAGTATAGTGATAAATCAGGGAAAGTATTTCTTAGTGAAAAAGCAAATACCCGATTAATGAAACCAAGCACTATTATGGGAGAAGCTTGTTTTGTAGCTGAACAAGGTTTTGAATCTCCTCAGGATGAATACTTGTTTGGGTTAGGACAGTTTCAGGATGGCTTTTATAATTTAAAAAATACAACCCGAAAATTAATTCAGGTCAACACACAAATTGCAATTCCTTTTTTAGTGTCTAATAAAGGATATGGATTGTTGTGGCACCAGTACGGTTTGACTTATTTTAATCCAAGCAATCAAAATATTAATTTGGTTAAAAATGCCGTAAACGAAGGAGAAAATCGAGAAGTGGAAGTGACAACTACTTCGGGCACGCAAAAAGTATCACAACAGCAATCAGTTTATTCGGGTAGCTTTTCAGTAGCTAAAGATGGTGAATATTCATTGATGCTGGACCTTGGAGATATGGACAGTCGCCATTTAGTATTGATTGATGGTGTCGATGTAATTAACCAATCTAATTTATGGCTGCCTCCAGCGGTGAGTAAATTAGTTCAGTTAAAAGGAGGAGAACATACGGTAAAAGTAGTTTGTAAATCGAGTAATACACCTTCTCTTAGTTTAAAACTTTCTAATGATGAAACCGTTTTTAATTCACCAAATGCTAAATCACTGGATTATATAGTTTTTGCAGGCAATGATACCGATGAAATTATAGCTAATTACCGAAACTTAACGGGAAATGTACCCATGTTGCCTAAATGGGCATTTGGGTTTTGGCAATGCCGTGAGCGATATACTTCTGGGGAACATTTGGTTAATACAATTAAAGAATTTAGAAAACGAAATTTACCTGTGGATGTAATTGTGCAAGACTGGCAATATTGGGGTAAATACGGTTGGGGTGTACCAAAATTTGATGAAACGCATTATCCGGAACCAGAAAAATTCATCAAAGAAATTCATGACTTGAATGCTCATTTTTCGGTTTCTGTTTGGGAAAATCTAAATAAAGAATCTGAAATTGGTAAGGAATATGTATCGAAAAATCTATTTATTCCTAATAGTCCATGGATTGATATTTACAATCCAGAAACTCAAAAAACGCATTGGAATGCACTGAATAAAAATTTATTCACTCTTGGAGTAGATTCCTGGTGGATGGATGCCACTGAGCCTGAAAACGATGCTTTAAAAGGCAAACAAACTTATTTTGGGTTAGGCGATTTTTACCGATTGACTTATCCTTTATTTGTTAGTAAAGCGGTATATGAAGGGCAAAGAAATACGAATCCGGAAAAAAGAGTAGTCATTCTTACTCGTTCTGCTTTTTTAGGACAGCAACGTTATGCTACAATTAATTGGTCAGGAGATATTGGATGGAATTGGGATACTTACAAACGCCAAATAGTAGCAGGTTTAAATTATAATCTTACTGGAATGCCTTATTGGACTACTGATATTGGTGGATTTTTCCGTCCGGGATCAGGACAATATAAAGATGAAAAGTATCACGAAATACTGACTCGTTGGTTTCAATGGGCAGTTTTTAATCCCATATTCCGTATGCATGGATATCAAACAGAAACTGAACCTTGGAAGTATGGAGAAAAAGTAGAGAACAATATGCGTGCTATGATGAATCTTAGATACCAATTATTGCCTTATATCTATTCAGAAGCCTGGCAAATTTCTAAGAATAATTCCACTTTAATGAGACCATTAATTATGGATTTTAATGAGGATACCACTGCTGTAAGTCAAGCTTATCAATATATGTTTGGAAAAGCATTTTTAATTGCTCCCGTAACAACAGCTAATGTTACAGAATGGAATGTTTATTTACCAAAAGAAAATGCATGGTTTGATTTCTGGACAGGAAAACAATTTGAAGGAGGACAAACTATAACTACGGCTGCTCCATTAGATAAAATTCCGGTTTTTGTAAAAGAAGGTTCAATTGTTCCTATGGGGAATGTAATTCAGAGTACTCAAGCAAAACAAGATGTACTGGAAATTCGTGTCTACACAGGTAAAGATGCTACGTTTACACTTTACAATGATGAAGGAGACAATTACAATTATGAAAAAGGGAAATATGTTGAGATTCCTATTATCTGGAACGAAAAAAATCAAACCCTAACTATGGAGAACCAAATAGGAAATTATAAAGATCAAACCACTGCTTACACCATGAATATTAAATGGATATCAGGGAACGAAAATAATGGTGTAGTAAAAACAATAAAATATACAGGTAAGAAAGTAGTGGTAAAAAAGCAAATAGACTGAATTTGAAATAAAATAAGAGATAATACTATTATTCAAGAATTAAAATAACCAACCAAAAAAATATAAATATGAAATTGAATACCAGGATTCTATTGGCATTTTGTTGTTTTTCAATGATCGAAATTACAGCACAAAATCCCATTATCAAACACATTTTTACTGCTGATCCTTCGCCAATAGTACATAAAGATACGCTGTTTTTATACACAGGTCATGATGTTGCTACCGAGACAGATACTAATTATAAAATGGCCGATTGGCATGTGTTTTCTACAACCGATATGGCCACCTGGAAAGATCACGGAGCGCTACTTTCACCAAGTACTTTTTCATGGGCTACGGGTGATGCTTATGCCGCGCAGTGTATCGAAAGAAATGGCAAATTTTACTGGTTCGTTTCTACGTTTCATAAAAAAGATGGAGTTAGTGGAGGCGGAGCAGCTATAGGAGTTGCTGTTTCCGATAAGCCAACAGGTCCTTTTAAAGATGCAATTGGAAAAGCTCTTGTAATTAATGAAATGACTACTGATATGAAATATGGTTGGGATGATATTGATCCTACTGTATTCGTGGATGATGATGGACAAGCTTATATGTATTGGGGTAATGGAAGCTGTAAATGGGTAAAATTGAAAGAGAACATGATAGAAATGGATGGTCCTATTACAACTTTTAAACCTAAAAATTATATTGAAGGACCTTGGGTTTATAAAAGAAAAGGACTTTATTATTTAGTATATGCCAGTGCGGGTACAAAACCAGAAATGATAGAATATTGTACTGCTACAAATCCAGCTGGACCATGGACATACCAAGGGATTATTCAGGAAAATGTACCTAACAGTTTTACTACTCATCCAGGAATTATTGATTATAAAGGAAACTCATACTTTTTTTACCATAACGGAACTTTGCCTACAGGAGGTAGTTATAGACGCTCTGTTTGTGTAGATTATATGTATTATAATGAGGATGGAACTATTCAAAAGATAGTACAAACTACTGAAGGTGTAAAAGCTTTAAAATAAAATTGACATGAAAATAAGAGATACCTTTTTTTATATTGTTTTGCTAGTTGGTTTAACAATTACTACTAATTATGCACAGGAAAATAAAGCTAAAAACCCATTGATTTATGCAGATGTTCCTGATTTATCAATGATTAGAGTAGGGAATGCCTACTATATGAGCAGTACTACAATGCACGTTAACCCAGGAGTTCCAATTATGAAATCTACTGATTTAGTAAATTGGAAACTGGTTAATTATGCTTACGAAACATTAGAAGATGATAATGACAGAATCAATTTAGATAATGGAAAAAATGATTATGGCAGAGGTTCATGGGCTAGCTGTCTGCGTTTCCATGAAGGAATTTATTATGTAAGTACTTTTTCAGGAACAACGGGTAAAACATATATTTATTCAACAAAAAACATAGAAAAAGGACCTTGGAAAAAAATAGTATTAAATAATTCATACCACGATCACTCCATTCTTTTTGATGATGATGGAAAAGTGTACATGGTTTGGGGAGCAGGAAAACTTCAAATTATAGAACTAAACAAAGATCTTTCTGGCGTAAAAGAAGAAACCAAAAGAGTCTTAATAGAAAATGCAAGTGCTCCTGCTGGAAACAATATAATGTTGCAATCTGAAGGTTCTCAGCTTTTTAAAATTAATGGTAAATATTATTTATTTAATATCAACTGGCCAAGAGGAGGAATGCGTACTGTAGTTATTCATCGTGCCGATAATATCAATGGTCCTTGGGAAGGAAAATTAGGATTACAAGATCAGGGCGTTGCACAAGGAGGACTTATTGATACTCCAGATGGAAGATGGTTTTCTTATTTATTTAAAGATGCCGGAGGTGTAGGACGTATTCCTTATTTAGTTCCGGTAAAATGGGAAAATGATTGGCCAATATTAGGCGTGAATGGAAAAGTTCCTGAATATTTAGATTTACCACCAAGCAAAGGATTAATTCCTGGAATTGTAAATTCAGATGAGTTTAAACGCAAAAAAAGTGATGCAGCTTTGCCTTTAGTTTGGCAATGGAATCATAATCCAGACAATTCACTTTGGTCTGTGAGAGAGAGAAAAGGCTATTTAAGATTAAAAACAGCCAGAATAGATAGCAGTTTTGTTCAGGCTAAAAACACATTGACGCAACGAACTTTTGGACCTGAAAGTTCAGCAGCTACAATGATTGAAATAGCTAAAATGAAAGAAGGAGATATTGCAGGACTTTCTTTATTACAAAAGGAATATGGACTGATAGCTGTAAAAATTGAAAATGGTTCTAAAAAAATTGTAATGATTGATGCTTCCAAAGGAATTCCAAAAGAAATTGCAAGTGTAACTTTAAACCAAGACAAAGTATTTTTTAAAGCAGAATGCGATTTTAAAGATAGAGCAGATAAAGGAAAGTTCTATTACAGTTTGGACGGAAAAGAATGGATTAGTTTTGGGAACACTATAAAGTTACCTTACACAATTCCTCATTTTATGGGATACCGTTTTGGCTTGTTTAATTACGCTACAAAATATACTGGTGGATATGTAGATTTTGATTGGTTCAGAATTAAATAAAGATTGAACATGGTTATAAATAAATTTTATAAGCAGGGTTATCATCGAATTATCCAATTTTTTGTACTGATTCTTATTTTGACAGCTCCAGTTTTGGCTATGAGCCAAAATAAAAATAAAATGGAAAAATCAGAATTGAAAGCACCTCAATATCGGAACCTTTTTAAAGAAGCAGGTTATAGTCAGGTTGAAATCGATAAGAAATTAGCTAAAGCTTATTCTGATATTTTTGAAGGTCCAAATCGTGTTTATTTTAAAGAAGGCGATTCTTTAGGTTATGTTTCTGATGTTAAAAATAAAGATGCACGTACCGAAGGCATGTCTTATGGTATGATGGTCGCAGTTCAATTGGATAAAAAAGAAGTTTTTGATCGTCTTTGGCGTTGGTCAGTAAAATACATGCAGCATCAAAGTGGACCAAGAGAAGGATATTTTGCATGGAGTGTCAATCCCATTACCAAGAAAAAGAATTCACAGAATTCAGCTTCTGATGGGGGATTATATTATATAACCAGTTTACTATTTGCTTCTAATAAATGGGGTAACAATACAGGTATCAATTATTATAAAGAAGCGCGAAGAATATTAGATGCCATGTGGAAAAAAGATGGAACTGATAAGGTGTATAATCTGATTAATACTGAGCACAAGCAAATAAGTTTTGTACCTGAAGGAGGAAGTTACAATTGGACAGATCCTTCCTATCATTTGCCTGCTTTCTATGAAGTTTGGGCATTGTATGCCAAAGATGGACATGAGGATTTTTATAAAGAATGTGCCAATGTTTCTCGTAATTTTTTGCATAAAGCCTGTCATCCTGTAACTGGTTTAAATGCAGATTATACGGAATTTAACGGTGAGCCACATTCCACTCGCTGGATGCCAGCAGCTTTTCGTTATGATTCCTGGCGTGTTCCAATGAACATTGCGATGGATTATACCTGGTATGGGAAAGATAAAAAATGGCAGGAAGATTATGCTAAGAGATTTCAAAATTTTCTTAGATCAAAAGGATTAGAAACTTATGAGGATCAATTCAATCTAGATGGTTCTACTCCGGATTTTATTCTTCAGGCGGGTCCAGTTAAAAAGTTGAGACATTCTATAGGATTGGTTTCCACTGCAGCAACTGCTTCGCTTGTCAATAAAGATAAAGGGAGTATCGATTTTGTTCATGCAATTTGGAATGCTAAACTAGAGCCTTATGAAGATGGCTATTTTGATCCTTATTATGATGGTTTGATGTATCTCTTCAGTTTAATGCATCTTAGTGGAAATTATCAAATTATACCACCCAAAATTAATTGAAATTAAAATTTTTAAAACTTAAAAAATAAAATATGAAACAGTATTTAAATGTTACGTTATTGGTATTTATTTTATCTAACTATTTGTGTTTAGGACAATCTATTGTGGAAGATTTTAAGCCTTCCACAGTCAATCAGCCTGGACAGGAATATCCACAAGTTAATTCTCAGGGATACGCCCGATTCAAAATTTTAGCTCCAGAAGCACAATCGGTTGTGGTAAGTCTTGGTTTAGGAGGAGCAAAAGGAGGCACTACTCTTACCAAAGGAGAGAAGGGATTTTGGACAGGAACTACAGCAGGTGTAATGGATGAAGGTTTTCATTATTATCATGTAACGGTTGACGGAGGAGTTTTTAACGATCCTGGAGCCTTAAATTTTTATGGTTCAACACGTTGGGAAAGCGGAATAGAAATTCCAGCTCATGATCAGGATTTTTATGCGTTAAAAAACGTTCCTCATGGTAATGTACAGCAAATTCTTTTTCCTTCAAAAAGTACTAACACTTCTCGTCGTGCTTATGTTTATACACCACCAGGTTATTCTAAAGAACAATCTAAACGTTTTCCTGTATTGTATTTGCAACATGGTTGGGGCGAAGACGAAACTGCCTGGAGTAATCAGGGACGTGTCAATTTAATTATGGATAATTTAATTGCCGAAGGTAAAATAAAACCATTCATTATTGTAATGACTTATGGAATGACCAATGAAGTCAAATTTGGTGGCATGGCAAGTTTTAAAATTGATGGTTTTCAAACAGTTCTTGTAGACGAATTAATTCCGTATGTGGATTCAAATTTCCGTACAGTCAACAAACAAACTCATCGTGCAATGGGCGGTTTATCAATGGGTGGTATGGAAACAAAAACAATAACAATTAACAAACCAGAAGTTTTCTCTCATTACGCACTTCTTAGTGGTGGAACTTATAAGTCAGAAGATATTAAAGATAAAACTAAGGTGAAACTTATTTTTTTAAGTTGTGGAAGTAAAGAGCGTCCTGATGGTGTAAAAAATGCAGTAACTAGTCTAAAAGAAGCTGGATTTAATGCATTTTCTTATGTTTCAGAAGGAACAGGACATGAGTTTCAAACTTGGCGCCGTAGTTTTAAAGAATTAGCACCATTACTTTTTAAGGATTAAAAAAAGATTTTTATGAATTACAAATCTATTATTTATTTGGTGGGTGTTTTGACAACAACAATTGGTATTGCACAAAATAATCCGCTTAAAGTTACGGAAGATTTTAAACCATCATCTGTAAATCAACAAGGGAAGTTATATCCGCAAGTCAATTCTGAAGGTCGGGTGAGAGCAAGTATTCTTGCACCTCAGGCTAATAAGGTGCAGCTTGATCTTGGCGGTACAAAATATGACATGGTTAAAGATGAGAAAGGGATCTGGACAGGAGTATCTGAACCTCAGGATGAGGGATTCCATTATTATCAACTCAATATTGACGGAGCATCAGTTCCTGATCCAGGAACTGTATATTTTTATGGTGCTGGTAGATTAGGAAGTGCAATAGAAATTCCAGCTGCTGATCAGGAGTTTTTTGCTATGAAAGATGTTCCACATGGACTTGTTACCGAAAATATCTATTTCTCTAAATTAACGAATTCGTTTAGGCGCTGTTTTGTTTATACGCCAGCTAATTATAATGAAGATTCAAAAACTCGTTTTCCTGTACTTTATTTACAACACGGAAGTTTTGAGGACGAAACAGGATGGGCAGTTCAAGGAAAAGCAAATTTAATATTGGATAATTTGATTGCTTCAAAAAAAGCAAATCCTATGATTATAGTGATGGATAATGGCTACGCTTATAAACCTCAAACGAATACACCTCGTCCGGAATCAGTATTCGAAGAGGTTGTAATCAATGAAATAATTCCTATGATTGATGCTAAGTTTCGCACCATTGCCAATCGGGAGAATAGGGCAATAGCCGGTCTTTCGATGGGAGCTAATCAAACTATGAGGATAATGATGAACCATTTAGATACCTTTTCTTATTATGGAGGATTTAGTGGAACTTCAAACTATCCAAGTACAGATGCAATTGATGTGTCCACATTTATGGATGGAAAATATAAAGATGGAGCATCTATCAATAAAAAAATAAAGCTTTTCTGGCTTGGATTAGGAACTAAAGAACCTATCCCATTTCCAGCATCTGTAGGTGCATTTCGAACGATGCTAGAAAAACAAGGAATTAAATATGCCTATTATGAATCTGTTGGAACTGCTCATGAATGGCTTACCTGGCGCAGGTGTTTAAATCAATTTGCAACTCAATTATTTAAATAAACAACGAATTATCAACCAACCTAAAAATAAAATAATGAAAAAAATTATTGTTACAGCAACAATGCTTTTTATGTGTAATCTAATTGTTGTTGCACAAAAGATTGAAAAAGAAGGTCCCAAAGGATTTGATCAGCTAAGAACAGCTATTGCTCACGGTAAAATAGACACAATATCTTATGTTTCAAAAACAGTAGGTACAACCAGAAAAGCTTTAGTTTATACTACTCCGGGATTTTCAAAAGACAAAAAATATCCTGTACTTTATTTACTGCATGGTATTGGTGGTGATGAAAAGGAATGGTTAAAAGGAGGTACTCCACAAATAATATTAGACAATTTATTTGCTGAAGGAAAAATTAAACCAATGATAGTGGTGTTGCCAAACGGACGCGCTATTAAAGATGACCGGGCTACTGGAAATGTTATGGCTCCAGACAAGGTCCAGGGTTTTGCTGTTTTTGAAAGAGACTTGTTGGATGATTTAATTCCGTTTATCGAAAAAACATATCCAACTCTGACTGATCGAGAAAACCGAGCTATTGCAGGACTTTCTATGGGAGGAGGTCAATCACTTAATTTTGGTTTAGGGAACTTAGACAAATTTGCCTGGGTTGCTGGTTTTTCATCTGCGCCAAATACTAAATTACCAGAAGTTTTAGTACCAAATCCAGAAGAAGCAAAGAAAAAATTAAAATTACTGTGGATTTCCTGTGGAGACAAAGATGGCTTAATTACTTACAGCAAACGTACACACGATTATTTACTTCAAAACAATGTACCGCATGTGTATTATTTGGAACCAGGCGGACATGATTTTAAAGTTTGGAAAAATGGTTTATATATGTTCTCTCAGTTTTTGTTTAAACCTATAGATGTTTCGTCATTGGGGCAATACACTATTTTGGATAATACTTCGACTGCGAAATAATTACAAATTAACTATCAGCTTAAACTTCAAAAAAAATATTATTTAATATAGTAAAAACAATTATGACTAATTATTCAAAATTGCATAATACAAAAACATTGTTGGCTTTTGGGATATTTTTTCTCTTGAATCTTTCAACTGTAAAAGCTCAAAAACCAATAATCCAAACAAAATATACTGCCGATCCTGCACCAATGGTTCACAATGATACCATATTTCTTTATACTTCACATGATGAAGATGATGCAAAAGGTTTTAAAATGCTCGATTGGTTGCTTTATACATCAACCGATATGGTCAATTGGACAGAACACGGAGCAGTTGCATCTTTAAAAGATTTTAAATGGGCTAAGCAGGATAATGGAGCCTGGGCAGTTCAGTGTATTGAACGTAATGGTAAATTTTATTTATACTGTCCTATGCACGGTGGAGGTATAGGAGTTTTAGTTTCAGATAGTCCTTACGGTCCGTTTAAAGATCCTCTGGGTAAGAGACTAGTCTATTCTGATCATAATATTTGGGACGATATTGATCCAAGTCCGTTTATTGATGATGATGGTCAGGCCTATTTGTATTGGGGAAATCCACATTTGTATTATGTGAAACTAAATGAAGATATGATTTCTACTTCAGGCGAAGTTGTAAAAGTAGATTCAAAACCTAAAAATTACCAGGAAGGACCTTGGGTTTGGAAAAGAAAAAATCATTATTATTTGTCTTATGCTTCTACCTGTTGTCCAGAAGGTATTGGTTATGCTATGAGTAATTCAGCTACAGGACCTTGGGAATACAAAGGAATGATTATAGATGCGAGTGAAAAGACAAGAGGAAATCATCCGGGAATTATAGACTACAAGGGGAAATCCTATGTTTTTGGACATACTTATGATTTGCTTAAAAGCGAAACTTCTACATTTTATGAAAGACGTTCTGTAGATGCGGAACGTATGGTTTATAACGAAGATGGAACAATCCAAAACTACAGTTATTTTACAAAAGAAGGGCCAGAACAGATAGAAACTTTAAATCCTTTTAGACGTATAGAAGCAGAAACTATGGCCTGGAGTAAAGGAGTTAAAGCCGATAAGGATAAAGAATCCGGAGTTTATGTAACTCAAATCCATAATGGTGATTTTATTCAGCTTAGAGGAGTTGATTTTCAAAAAGGTGCTAAAAAAATAGAACTTATTGCAGCCTCTTTAAATGGAGGAACAATTGAAATACGTTTGGATAGTATTGACGGTGATATCATTGGTACCAGTAAAATAGAAAATACGGGTGGAGGACAAAATTGGAAAACATTTAAAACTAAAGTAAAAAAAGTAAATGGCGTACATGATTTGTTTTTTGTTTTTAAAGGAGAACAAGGAGAATTATTCAATTTTGACGCATGGAAATTCAGTAAATAAATAGAAATGAGAAAAATAATTTTTTTATGCTGCTTCATAATTTTTTCAGCAGCTTATTCACAAAACACAATGTCGGTTTCCAGTCCTAATGGAGACCTGACATTGAAGGTATTAATTAAGGATGGAACGGCATTTTATTCCGTTACTCACAAGGGAGGAATTGTATTAGAAGATTCTCCACTAGGATTAATTACTAATGCTGGCGATTTTACAACTAATATGAATTTTGTTAGTTCAACTACAGCTAAAGTAGAGGAAACTTACCATCAGGCTAAGATTAAACAATCTGAGGTAAACTATAATGCCAATACTTTAAATTGTGTGTTTTCGAATGCTAAGCAACAAAAAATAGCAGTTTTGTTTCAAGTAAGTAATAACAATATTGCTTTTAGATATGAGCTTCCTGCATGGGGAGATACTAAAGTTTGTGTGGTTTCTGAAGAAAAAACAGGATTTAAATTTCCGTCATCAACCACAACTTTTCTTTCTCCAATGATGCGACCAATGACAGGATTTGCGCGTACTGCACCAAGTTATGAAAGCGGTTATGAAGCGGATGCTCCGTTGAGTAAAACCACATCTTCTGAAGGTTACGTATTTCCTGGACTTTTCAATTTAGCCAATAAAGCCTGGGTTTTATTATCAGAAACCGGAGTAAGTAGTTTGTATACCGCTTCACATTTAAGTGGGTATAAAAATGGAATATATACTGTGGAATATCCAAATCCGAAACAGAATAATGGTTTTGGAAGTTCGGGAGCACAAATAAGTCTTCCTGGTGTAACACCCTGGCGAACAATTACTGTTGGAGAAACACTAAAACCTATTGTTGAAACTACAATTCCTTTTGATGTTGTAAAACCACTTTACAAACCTTCGCAAGAATATAAAATGGGTAGAGGCAGTTGGAGCTGGATTGTATGGCAAGACAATAGTATGAACTTTGAAGATCAGGTAAAATATATTGATCTGGCCGCTGCTATGAAATTTGAGTATATTTTGATTGATGCCTGGTGGGATGATAGAATTGGTTATGACAAAATGAAAGAATTAATCCAGTATGCTAAATCTAAAAATGTAGAGGTATTCTTGTGGTACAATTCTAATGGTACTGTTAATGATGCTTTTCAGACTCCTCTCAATAAAATGAATACTGCTATTGCCCGAAAAAACGAAATGAAGTGGCTAAAAGAAGCGGGAGTAAAAGGATTGAAAGTAGATTTCTTTGGAGGAGACAAACAAGAAACTATGAAATTGTATGAAGATATTCTTTCAGATGCTAATGATTATGGTTTAATGATTGTTTTCCATGGTGCTACATTGCCTCGTGGCTGGGAAAAAATGTATCCAAATTTTGTGGGAAGCGAAGCGGTAGTAGCTTCTGAAATGTTGATTTTTTCGCAGGATGTACGCGAAAAAGAAGCCTATTTTGCTTCATTGCATCCATTTATTCGAAATGCGGTAGGTAGTATGGAATTTGGAGGAGTATTATTAAATAAATATCTAAACAAAGGAAATACAAAAGGACAACTTAGATTAACTACTGATGCTTTTCAATTAGCAACGGCGGTTCTTTTTCAAAACCCTGTTCAAATGTTTGGTCTAACTCCTAATAACCTTGTAGATATACCCGCTTTTGAATTGGAATTTTTAAGAAATGTTCCAACAACATGGAATGAAACAGTTTTTATAGACGGATATCCAGGAAAATACAGTGTTTTAGCCCGACGACATGGACAAAAATGGTATGTGGCAGGTGTAAATGCAGAAAAAACAGCTAAAGAATTAAAAATTAAACTTCCTATGCTTGCAGGCCAAAGTGTTACTATGTATAATGATAAAGCGGATAAAGAAACGTATACAAGCAATTTAAAAGTTTCTAAAAACGGACAGTTATCAATAACAATACAACCTAATGGAGGATTTGTAATAACGAATTAGAACTATGAAACAACCCTATAAAATAGTAGCAATACTTATTATCCTCTTAAATTGTTCAATAGGAGAAGCACAAAATCCTATTATACAAACCAATTATACAGCCGATCCTGCTCCAATGGTATACAATGGCAAAGTATATTTATATACAAGTCATGATGAAGATGATTCTACCTGGTTTACCATGAACGATTGGCGATTGTATACCACAGAAGATATGGTCAATTGGACTGATCATGGAGCTGTATTGTCTTATAAAGAATTTGCTTGGGCAAAAATGAATGCCTGGGCACCTCAGTGTATTGAACGAAAAGGAAAATTTTATATGTATGTACCCATTACCGATCGTCAAGGAAAGAACGGTATAGGTATTGCTGTAGCCGATAGTCCTTATGGACCATTTATTGACCCATTAGGAAAACCTTTAGTTTCGAATAGTAATGCTGATATAGATCCAACCGTTTTTATAGACGATGATGGTCAGGCTTATTTAGTTTGGGGAAATCCAGTATGCTATTATGTTAAGTTAAATGAAGATATGATTTCTTATGATGGTGAAATCCAACAATTTCCAAATACTATAGAAGCATTTGGAAAGCGTGAAGGAAAAGTGAATGAACAAAGACCAACAACTTATGAAGAAGGACCATGGTTATACAAACGCAATAATCTCTATTATTTATTATTTGCTGCAGGACCTATATCAGAACATATTGGCTATTCAACTAGTAAAAGTCCGCTTGGACCCTGGAAATATCAAGGTGTTTTGATGCCAACACAAGGAGGTTCTTTTACCAATCACCCTGGACTTATTGATTTTAAAGGAAAAAGTTATTTCTTCTATCATAACGGTGCATTGCCGGGAGGTGGAGGTTTTACGCGTTCGGTTAGTGTAGAAGAAGCTAAGTTTAATAAAGACGGTTCGATTGTGCAGATGAATATGACCGAAGGTATAAAAAAGAGTTTAGCACCATTAAATCCTTATGTAAAAACGGAAGCCGAAACTATTGCATGGTCTGAAGGCGTGAAGTCGATGAAAAATAATGAGGTTGGTAATTTTATTACAGCAAAATATAATAATGCTTATACCAAAGTCAAAGAGGTAGATTTTCGTAACGAGGGAGCTACTAAGTTTACAGCCCGAATAGGTACAACACATAATAGTAATGTGACTATGGAAGTAAGACTAGATAGTAAAGAAGGAGAGTTGCTTACAACTATAAATGTTCCATTAACAGGTGGTAATGATAGATGGGCAATAAAAACGATGGATATAAAAAAGGTTTCCGGAATTCATGACTTATATTTTGTTTTTAAAGGAAAAGCCAAAAATGACATTATGTATTTTGACTATTGGAAATTCTCAAAATAGGCATACTTTTTTACACAAAAAAGCAATAGGTTGCTTGAATGTTATAGTTAGGATTCGAAAGATTCAAAAATACAAAATGATGTAAACCAACTTCAAAAAATCCTTAATTAACAGGATTAGAAATAAAAATAATTAACCAATGAAAAATAATAAACAATTAAAAATTAACCTGATGAAAAACAAACAAGTACTAGTATTTTTAAGTATAGTTTTGTTATCCTTGAATGGAGCAAACAGCCAAAATAAACCAAAAAATAATGCCCCTTTATTTTCTAATTTTTCTTATCAGGGAAATGATCAGGTATATATAGATAATCCA
>Ga0247814_10000916_pt1 | contig 19599 bp, 18 predicted proteins | sample UWRJL179409R1_FD_179947 | JGI IMG/M metagenome (GOLD analysis project Ga0247814, IMG submission 179947) | Plant litter microbial communities from Arlington Agricultural Research Station in Wisconsin, United States - UWRJ-L179-409R-1 | ecosystem: Environmental > Terrestrial > Plant litter >... | reverse complement strand
GACCTGGACCGCGATCCTGATCCGCGTTTACGCGTGGATGGGCATCCTCAGCAACAACGGTCTGCTCAACGCGTTTCTGATGTGGACGGGGCTGACCGATCACCCGATCGAGATCCTCAACACCAACACGGCTGTGTATATCGGTGTGGTTTACGCGTATTTGCCGTTCATGGTGTTGCCGTTGTACGCCAACCTGGTGAAGCACGACGGTAGTTTGCTGGAAGCCGCGCAGGATCTGGGTTCGAGCAACTTCAACAACTTCTGGAAAATCACCGTGCCGCTGGCCAAGAACGGAATTATTGCCGGCTGCATGCTGGTGTTCATTCCGGTGGTCGGTGAGTTCGTGATTCCGGAACTGCTCGGTGGTCCGGAGACGCTGATGATCGGTCGCGTGCTGTGGCAAGAGTTCTTCAACAACCGCGACTGGCCGGTGGCATCTGCACTGGCAGTGGTGATGCTGTTGATCCTGATTGTGCCGATTCTGCTGTTCAACCGCAGTCAGGCCAAAGAAATGGAGGCGCGGGGATGAAACGCTTCAATTTTTCCAAGTTCATGCTGATCTTCGGTCTGATGTTCATTTATCTGCCGATGCTGATTCTGGTGATCTACTCGTTCAACGCATCCAAACTGGTGACGGTGTGGGGCGGCTGGTCGGTGAAGTGGTACGTCGGTTTGCTCGACAACACGCAGCTGATGGGCTCGGTGGTGCGCTCGCTGGAAATCGCCTGCTACACCGCGATTGCCGCCGTAGCGTTGGGCACCCTCGCCGCTTTCGTTTTGACCCGCGTCACGCGCTTCAAGGGGCGCACGCTGTTTGGAGGTCTGGTCACCGCGCCGTTGGTGATGCCTGAGGTGATCACCGGTCTGTCGCTGTTGCTGCTGTTCGTGGCGATGGCGCAGTTGATCGGCTGGCCGCAGGAGCGTGGCATCGTCACGATCTGGATCGCCCACACCACGTTTTGTGCCGCCTATGTGGCGGTGGTAGTCTCCGCCCGCCTCCGCGAGCTGGATCTGTCGATCGAAGAAGCAGCGATGGATCTCGGTGCGAAGCCGTTCAAGGTGTTTTTCCTGATCACCATTCCAATGATCGCGCCGTCGCTGGCGGCGGGCGGGATGATGTCGTTCGCCTTGTCGCTGGATGATCTGGTATTGGCCAGCTTCGTTTCCGGGCCGGGTTCGACGACGTTGCCGATGGAAGTGTTCTCGGCGGTGCGTCTGGGCGTGAAGCCCGAGATCAATGCGGTGGCCAGCCTGATTCTGCTGGCGGTGTCGCTGGTGACCTTCCTGGTCTGGTACTTCGGCCGCAAGGCAGAAGCCAACCGCAAACGTGCGATCCAGGAAGCGATGGATCAGACCGCGAACGAGTCGTGGCAGCAACCCGCAGCGGCGACTGCCTAAGCAACACCGATGAACAACTGTGGCGAGGGGATTTATCCCCGTTCGGCTGCGCAGCAGTCGTAAAACCTGAATACACAGTTTTCAGGTTGAACTGCAAGGGGCTGCTTCGCAGCCCAACGGGGATAAATCCCCTCGCCACAAGGTTATGTGTACAGCTGGTTGGTGCTTTTGATTAAAGTTTTTGAATAAGAAGAATGGAGTTGTACCGATGAAAATGTTTGGCAGGACTCTGCTGACACTGTCCTTAATGGGCGCAATGGTCATGGGCGCCCAGGCCAACGACAAGGTGCTGCGTGTTTACAACTGGTCCGATTACATCGCGCCGGACACCGTCAAGAAGTTCGAAGACGAGACCGGCATCCACGTGACCTACGACGTTTTCGACAGCAACGAGACCCTTGAGGCACGTTTGCTGGCGGGCAAATCCGGCTACGACCTGGTCGTGCCGTCGAACAGCTTCCTGGCCAAGCAGATCAAGGCCGGCGTCTATCAGACGCTGGACAAATCGAAGCTGCCGAACTGGAAGAATCTCAACCCGGTGCTGCTGAAAAACGCCGCCGCCAGTGATCCGGACAACGCCCACGCGTTCCCGTACATGTGGGGCTCGATCGGCATCGGTTTCAACCCGGCCAAGGTCAAGGAAGTGCTCGGCGCCAACGCCCCGACCAATTCCTGGGACTTGCTGTTCAAGCCGGAAAACGCAGAAAAACTGAAAGCCTGCGGCATCAGTTTCCTCGACTCGCCGACCGAAATGATCCCGGCCGCCCTGCACTATCTGGGCTACCCGGTGAACGACAGGGACACCGCGCACATCAAGGAGGCCGAGGCGCTGTTCATGAAGATTCGCCCGAATGTGGCGTATTTCCATTCCTCGAAGTACATCTCTGATCTGGCCAACGGCAACATCTGCGTGGCGGTCGGTTACTCCGGCGACGTGCTGCAGGCCAAGGCCCGCGCGGTGGAATCGGGCAACAACGTGGTGATCGACTACAGCATTCCCAAGGAAGGCGCCGGCAGTTTCTACGACATGGTCGCCATCCCGCGTGATGCCGCCAACGTCGAGAACGCCTACCTGTTCATGGACTTCCTGATGCGCCCAGACATCATCGCCGAAATCACCAACAGCAACGGCTACAGCAACGCCAACGCGGCGGCCACGCCATTGGTGGATGAAGCGATCCGCAACGATCCGGGCTCGTACCCGTCGCAAGCGGTGATGGCCACGCTGTATGCGGTGCCGGATCAACCGATTGCCACGCAACGGATCATGACCCGTGGCTGGACCCGGGTGAAACTCGGTAAGTGAGCCCACCAAAGCTCCAAATGTAGGAGTAAGCCTGCTCGCGATGGCGGTGTGTCAGGCAGCGCTGATGCTGAGTGTACTGGCCTCATCGCGAGCAGGCGAAGGCCTACAGTGGTTTGGTGTTGTGACAGAAAAATTTATGATTGCCCGTTCACGCAGCGCCTTACCACCGCTGCACCCTGCTATGAACGGCCTCACCTGGCTCCCTCGGTTCAGGTGAATTCTCAGGCGCCCTCGGGCGCCTTTTTTTGTGCCTTCAGATCAGCGGCCAGTCTTGCAGAATCCGATAGCGGCCCTTGTGTGATTCGAACAAAGCAAAGCGTTCAGCGCGCAGAAAAAACTCCGGCGGCGTAGCGGATTCCGGCTCCGGCGCGCGGTACTCACGGGCCAGCGTCAGGTGCGGGCGAAACTCGCGTGGCGTCTCTTCAAAGCCAAACGGCAACATCGCCTGCTCCAGCGCATAAACCAGGCGCAACAACGCCTGCGGCGCCTGCTCCGGCGCCAGCGACAACACCCCGGCGCGATGCCAGACCTGCAGACGATCCAGCGCAATCTTCAGCGCCTCACCCGGCGTACGCACTTGGCCGGCGGCCTCGCAGACTTCGTTGATCTGCGCCAATGGCACCGCACCGAGAAACAGCAGCGTCAGATGAAAATTGTCGGCCGGTACCGGTTTGCCGGTTCGCAAGCCCAGCTCTGCTCGCCATTGTGCAATCGCCTTGCGTTGCACCGGAGGGCAATCGAGGGCGAAAAACAGTCGCTTTGTTTCATCGGTCATGGCCCTGCTCCCCTGTTCATCGTGACCTGCCGGATTCTACACAGCCTGATCTGACGACTCGCGACAGGCAGCTATAGTTCAAGGATTGCCATCAAACCGGAGGCCGCCATGCGCGAGATCCTCAGCAAAGAACCGTGGTGGGCCCGCCCGCCGCATCCCGGGCAGGATGAGAAGGAACTGGAATGGGGCTGGCTGGTGCATTACAGCGAGGGTGAGCCGCGCTTTGAATTCGTCCGCGAACGCCCGACCGACGAGCAGATCCGCGAGCGCAAAAGCTGCCGCATCACCCCCACATCGGAGTGAACACAGGACCTGCAGGCCTTCGCCTGCTCGCGATGGCGTTTGCACATTCAATGCTTCATTGACAGACCCTCCGCGATCGCGAGCAGGCTCACTCCTACAAGAGATTTACGCTGGTTTCAGGGTTCGAGGATGTTTTTAAAGCCGCCAAAGATCATCCGTTGACCATCAAACCCCATCGGGTTGACGTCCGGTCGCATGCGCGGGTCTTCCATCATTTTGCCCATGCCGGCGTCGCGAGTGGCCTTGTCGGGCCAGATCAGCCAGCCAGCCGAAACCGTTTCGCCTTCCTTGAGTTTGACCGCCATCGGAAATGACGTGACTTTGCCGTCCGGCACGTCATCGCCCCAGCACTGCACCACGTCCTGCGCGCCGTATTCCTTGAACAGTTTCGCCGCGATATCGCAGTGTTTTTTGTACTGCTCACGATTGGCAGTCGGCACCGGCGCCACAAAAATATCGATGTAAGCCATGATCATTCTCCTTGTACGTTGGGTTCGATCTGCTGACTGGTCGATTGCGGCGGTTGCCATTCGACATGATTGGCGCCCAACCCGACCGACGGCTCATCACCCTCACCCAGATTGCGCTCAACCTGCCCGGCCATGTGCAATGTGCCGGCCATGACGCCAGTCGTCGGGTTCTGCACCAGTTTCAGCCAGGCCTTGTCGAAGGTGCTGCCCAGGCTGCTGCGGATCAACGCTTCGCTGTCGGGCCGATCATTGGCCTGGATGATCGCGCGGATGCCCGCCACACCCACCGAAATCAGCCCGCCAGCCAATTTACCTGCAGCGGCGGCAACCGCACTGGCAGCCCCACGCGGGGCCATTTCCGCCTCCATCCGCTGACTGGCACGCTTGGCCACCGGGGCCATGCCGGCATCCGTCGAGGCAATGCCCTTGGCGCCACCCTCCGTGTGAATCTTGTCGATCAGCGCGGCATACGCCGGCAAGGTGTTCAACGGCGCGGTGCTGATGACTTGCAGCAGCGACGCATCCCGTGCCGGCGGCGGGCCGAGGGCGATGGCCGGGATCTTCTGCAAATGCCCGTTGAGCTGCGCAACCGGTACGCCGTGACGCTGGGCGATGAGCGGCATCTGTTTGGCCATCAGTTGCGTATAAAACTCGGTGGCCTGTCCGAGGATCGCGTCCGGGTCGATCTCCACCGCCACCGGCGCCAGCACTCTTTCCTGATATTGCTCAAGCAGATACGCCGCCAGGCGCTTGGCTGAAGCGTCCTGTTCGCCGCCAGCGCTGACCGTGTACCAACTGACCTTCATCGACAGCCATTCCTGGGTCCAGTAGCTGCTGAACCACGGGATGAAATTTTCTTCAGTTTGCTGATAGACGCGAGTACGCCAATGTTCCATCGAGCCACGGGCGAACAGCTTGACCTGCTCGGTGGACTGCTGCGAAGCGCTGACGATTTCGCGGTCGATCTGCTGCCAGGTCTGCGGCGAGACGAACACGGCTTGCGGCGCTGACACCGGTGCCCGCGCCGAGGTGGCGCAACCGGCCAGCAGCAACAGGGCGGCGACGAGCAGCGCACGCGGATTCACGGTGAGGGTGTCCTTGAAGATCCGGGGAGACAGATTTGAGTATAGGTGTGGGTTTAAGGCCGTTTGTCCGGTTTTGCCTGGTCTGGCGCCATCGCGAGCAGGCTCACTCCTACAGAAGAATGCATTTCAAATGTAGGAGTGAGCCTGCTCGCGATGGCGCCATCAGCGACACCCGAAAACCCGGACCATCACTGCCGTCGATATTCACCATCGCCACGAATGCCTTCCGCCCGCAGCCAACGAAAGGCACGATTAAGCCATCCGAGACACAACGAGGAGTTCACAACATGATTCACACCCACGTCACACTCTCCGTGAGTTTCCCGGTGTTCGGCAGCAACTATTACGATCAGCACGCCGTATCGCACAAGACTCAGGCGCTGGTGTTCAACGAAGATTTCGACGATCTGCTGATGCCTGCTGCGAGCAACCATTTCAGCAATGAAGTGGTCGGCATCAACGATCAATTCCGCTTTCTGAGCGACATTCTCGCCACCCATTTGCTGGACATCGAGGCCTCAAGGCCTGCGCGATCCAGCGTCCAGGCGAGCGCTCATTTTTAATTGAGAGGCAATGACAGAGGGTTTCCTTGACGGGAACGCCCTCTGTCCGGTCAATCAATCAGTCATCGTCCCGGTCACGCTAGTAACGACGGCCATCGCGGCGGTCATCGCGGTCGTCCCAGCGCCGATCGTGATCGTAATTGCGCCCGTGATCGCGGTCGTAATGCCGGCCATGGCGGTGGTCATCATCAAAATCCGCGACACAGCCACCGAGCAATACGGCGGCGGTCACAGTCAGCAGCATCGTTGTTGCGCGCTTCATTCAACACATCCCTAAAACCAAGGTCTTGACGACGGAATCGGCCGCGCTACCCACGCCCTCACCTTCGGGACGCGGTGCGCGCAGCCGCCCATACGACCGGGTAAAACCGTGTTGATTCAGTGGCCACTATCGACCGTTTGTCGCCCTGCGCGTTCGCCACATTTTTCGGGCTGGCGGATCTGAATCCATACACCTGCACATGACGAAATTGTAACGCCCTCATCACCTTGGCGTTATCCGCAGCCTGCAACGATGTCACCCGGCGACCATGCCGGCGGCCCTTGCCTTGCCCGCCGCACAATAAAACCCACGCCGATGCACGTTCCCGTTCTGCCCAACCTCAGGAGTGAATGATGGTTAACAATTCAAGAATGTCGATGGCCGCATTAGCGGTAGTGGCTGGTTGCGCACCATCCATAGTGTTGGCGGAGGACAAGCCGGAAGGCTTTATCGAAGGCAGCAGCCTGACGCTACTCAACCGCAACTTGTACTTCAATCGAGATCACCGCAACGGCCAGTCCAGCCCTACAGGCAATGGCTATTCAGAAGCCTGGGCACATGCGCTGATCGGCAAGTTCGAATCCGGCTTCACCCAAGGCACCGTCGGGGTGGGTGTTGATGCATTTGCAATGATCGGCTTGAAGCTCGACACCGGCGACGGGCGCAACGGTGGTCGCAGCTCGTTTGATGTGTTGCCGGTCAACAGCGACGGCGAGGCGCGGGATGAATACACCAAGGTCGGTGGTGCGGCAAAAGTACGCGCGTTTGATACGGTGCTCAGGATCGGCGATGTATTCCCGGCCAACCCGGTTGTCGCGGCAGGTGACTCACGCTTGCTGCCGGAAAGCTTTCGCGGTGTAACGGCGACCAACACCAGCATCGAAGGTCTGTCGGTACAGGGGGGGCGACTGCATGCAATGAGCCAGCCGGTGTCCAGCGACATGCGTGAAAACTTCGCGACGTTCTACGCCGGACCGGTCAACTCACCGTGGATTGCTTATGGCGGCGGCGACTATGCGCTGAACAAGAACCTCAGCGTCAGCCTCTATTCCAGTCGCCTCAAAGACGCGTGGAATCAGTATTACGCCGGTACCGCTTGGACCTATCCACTGTCCGATGATGTGTCGCTGTTCGGTGGCCTGAACTATTACAAGGCCGTCGACGAGGGCAAACAACTGCTCGGCGAATTCGACAACAACATCTGGAGCGGGCGCATTGGCGTGAAGCTCGGCGCCCACTCGGTCGCCCTCTCCCACCAGCGCAACAACGGCAATGACGACTTCGATTACCTGCGCCAGTCCGATTCGATATTCCTCGACAACTCTATTCAGTACAGCGACTTCAACTCTCCGAAAGAGCGTTCGTGGATGGCGCGTTATGACCTCGACATGAGCACTTACGGCGTACCGGGTTTGTCGTTCATGACCCGTTACGCACGCGGTACGGACGCCGACTATTCGAACGCCAACGCCGTGTACATGCGCCGCGATGCCGAGGGCAATCCCTTGACCGACCAGAAGCGTTGGGAGCGCGATTTCGAGGTCAAGTACGTGGTGCAAAACGGTTCGATGAAAGACCTGTCACTGCGCTTGCGCCAGGCCACCACCCGCGCCACGGCGTTCGAGTCGGATCTGGATGAAGTGCGGGTGATTGTCGAGTATCCGCTGGCGATTCTCTGAGTGCGCGGTTGATCCAAATTCACCTTTAGAAGCTCCTTGCTCCTTTGGTAAGAGGTGAATCCTTTGGCGCCCTTCGGGGCGCCTTTTTTATATCCACCGAAAAAGCAGCGCCTACAGTAAACCCGTGGATCAGCCACCGTTGTTTCGGCACACGCCCATCACGTTGTATTTGATGGTGTTGAGCTGACCTTTGGAGTCCTCGTAGGTCATGGCAGTGGGCACCACATTGCAGCCGACCTGCGGCTTCACGACACTCACCACTTTGGCTACGTCGAGCTTCATCCCGTACGCGTACTCCTTGACCACTGGTGCCGCTTTGCCCTGCTTGGCGGCGTATTGCTCCATGGCTTTGGCGTTGGCGCTGAAGGCGCGTTCGAAAGTACGGTCACCACCGCCTTCGGCCAGAACATTTACCGACATCGCCAGGGCACCGGTGAACGCGAGCAACTTGAGCATTTTCATGTGTATTTCCTTTCCATCCAGGCTAAAAAAAAGCCCGGCATCGATGCGCGATGACAGGCTTGTGCGGGTACTGCCGGCTTACAGGTCTTGAGTGTTGTCGTCTTTCTTTTCATTGATGACCACCGGGTTGCCGGCGGCTTTTTCCTTGGCGACAAACAGCTCCATGGAGCGGTCGTTGCTGGTCATCATCCGCTCGAAAGTACGGTCGCCCCCGCCTTCGGCCATGGCCAGGGAAGAGATCGCCAGAGCGGCTGCGAAGGCACTGATTTTGGCAAGTTTCATGTTTGATTCCTCGTTTAAGTAACTGACGGGATCAAGGTAACAATCCGAACCTTTCGTGACGGTGGCGTGGAAATTACATATCCGTTATGTGCCGCGCACTCTTCTGAAGTCGAACACAAAACCTGTAGGAGTGAGCCTGCTCGCGATAGCGGTGGGTCAGCCAATGTAGATCTGACTGATAGACCGCTATCGCGAGCAGGCTCACTCCTACAAGGGGATTACCTATTCAGATGGAACGGCGTCTTCATCCCGGCGATGGGCGAGCTGGTAAAGCGCTGGCAAGATCAGCAACGTGAGGATCGTGGAGGACAGGATTCCGCCGATGACGACGGTTGCCAGTGGCCGTTGCACTTCGGCGCCGGTGCCAGTGGCCAGCGCCATCGGGATAAAGCCCAGCGACGCCACCAGCGCCGTCATCAACACCGGCCGCAAACGCGTCAGCGCGCCCTCGTGAATGGCATCGGACAGCGAACGCCCCTCCTCACGCAAATTGCGAATAAACGCAATCATCACCAAGCCATTCAACACCGCCACTCCGGACAACGCGATAAACCCGACCCCCGCCGAAATCGACAGCGGAATATCGCGCACCCACAACGCCATGACGCCCCCGGTCAACGCAAACGGGATCCCGGTAAACACCAGCAAGCCGTCCTTCAGATTGTTGAACATCATGAACAGCAGGCCGAACACCAGCAGCAACGCCACCGGCACGACAATCTGCAAACGCTTGGCCGCTGACTGCAGTTGTTCGAACTGCCCGCCCCAACTGGTCCAGTAACCGGCCGGCACCTGCACATCGCGCTCGATCACTGCGCCGGCCTCGCTGACGAACGAGCCGATGTCACGCCCACGCACGTTGGCGCTGACGATCACCAGTCGTTTGCCGTTTTCGCGGCTGACCTGATTCGGGCCGAGCACCAGGTCGAGGCTGGCGACTTCTTGCAGCGCGATAAAGCCGATCTGATTCGCCGCGCCAGTCACCGCCGGCACCGGAATCAACAACGCCGCCAAGCCATCGATGTCCTTGCGCATGGCATCGGACAAACGCACAACCATGTCGAAACGCCGATCGCCCTCATACAACGTCCCCGCCTGCCGTCCACCCACCGCGACGGCAATGGTGTCCTGCACATCACCGACGTTCAGCCCATAACGCGCGGCTTTATCGCGATCAATGTTGATGGTCAGCACCGGCAACCCGGTGGTTTGCTCGACCTTCACCTCAGAGGCGCCATCGACCTTCTGCATCGCTGCGGCAATCTTCGCCGCCGTGGCATTGAGCACATCCATGTCATCGCCGAAGACCTTCACCGCAACATCGCTGCGCACACCGGAGATCAGCTCGTTGAAGCGCAACTGAATCGGTTGCGACAGTTCATAGTTGCTGCCCGGCAACGTCGCCGCAGCAGTTTGCAGTTCCGCCATCAAGGTTTCGCGGGATTTGCCTGGATCCGGCCACTGCTCTTTCGGCTTCAGCATCACGTAGCTGTCAGAGATATTCGGCGGCATCGGGTCGGAAGCGATTTCCGCCGTGCCGGTACGGGCGAAGACGCGTTCGACTTCCGGCACTTTCGCCAGAATCAACGTCTCCAGGCGTTGCTGCATGTCCACCGATTGCGTCAGGCTGGTGCCCGGCACGCGCAGCGCCTGCAGAGCAAAATCACCCTCGCTGAGGCTCGGCACAAACTCGCTACCCATGCGACTGGTGAGTACGCCGCTGAGCACAATCACCCCCAGCGCCGCGCCAACAGCAACGGCGCGATGGGACATCACCCACGCCAGCGCCGGCGCATACACACGACGTGCGCCGCGCATCACTGCGCCCTCTTCTTCCTTGACCTTGCCGGTCACGAACAGCGCAATTGCCGCCGGCACAAAGGTCACCGACAACAGCATCGCGCCAAGCAAAGCGATGACCACGGTGAACGCCATCGGGTGGAACATTTTCCCTTCGACACCGCTCAGGGCGAAGATCGGCAGGTACACGACCATGATGATCAACTGGCCGAAAATCAGCGGACGCCGCGCCTCTTTCGCCGCCGCGAAGACTTCCTTGAAACGCTCGGCGCGGGTCAACAAACGTCCGTGATGCTGCTGCGCATGGGCCAGCCTTCGCAGGGTGTTTTCGACGATCACCACCGCGCCGTCGACGATGATGCCAAAGTCCAGCGCGCCGAGGCTCATCAGGTTGGCGCTGACCTTATTGCTGAACATCCCGGTGAAGGTGAACAGCATCGACAGCGGAATCACCATGGCGGTAATCAGCGCCGCACGGATGTTGCCGAGGAACAGAAACAGAATCGCGATGACCAGAATCGCGCCTTCGATGAGGTTCTTTTTCACCGTGGCGATGGCTTTGTCGACCAGGTGCGTGCGGTCGTACACCGGCACGGCAATCACGCCTTGGGGCAGGGATTTATTGATCTGTTCCAGCTCGTTGGCGACCGCTTGCGAAACAGTGCGGCTGTTCTCGCCGATCAGCATGAATACGGTGCCGAGCACCACCTCCCGGCCATTTTCCGTGGCCGCGCCGTTGCGCAGTTCGCGACCGATTTCCACCGTGGCGACGTTCTTCACCCGGATCGGTGTGCCGTCGACATTGGCCATGACGATGTTGGCGATGTCCTCGGTGCTCGCCACTTGCCCCGGAGCGCGTATCAGCAATTGCTCACCACTGCGCTCGATGTAACCGGCACCGACGTTGGCGTTATTTCGTTCCAGCGCGGTGACCAGATCGGTCAGCGTGAGCTTGTACGCCGCCAGCCGTTTCGGGTCCGGTGCGATCTGGTATTCCTTGGCGAAACCGCCGATGGTGTTGATCTCGGCCACGCCCGGCACGTTGCGCAATTGCGGCTTGATGATCCAGTCCTGAATCACCCGCAGATCGGTCGGCGTGTAGGCTGTGCCGTCGTCCTTCAGTGCGCCCTCCTTGGCTTCCACGGTCCATAAAAAGATCTCGCCGAGGCCGGTGGAAATCGGCCCCATGACCGCCTCCGCGCCTTCGGGTAATTGCTCCTTGGCGATCTGCAAGCGCTCGTTGACCAATTGGCGGGCGAAGAACAGGTCGGTGCCGTCCTTGAAGATCACTGTCACTTGCGACAGGCCGGAGCGCGACAGCGAACGGGTCTGTTCGAGTGACGGCAGACCGGCCATCGCGGTTTCAATCGGGAAGGTGATGCGCTGCTCGGTTTCCAGCGGCGAGAACCCGGCGGCGCCGGTGTTGATCTGCACCTGGACGTTGGTGATGTCGGGCACGGCGTCGATCGGCAGTTTTTGATAACTGGCGATGCCGAGGCCGGCCATGAGCAGAACGGCGAGCAGGACGATGATGCGCTGCTCGATGGCAAACTGGATCAGGCGTTCGAACATGAGGACCTTCCAGAATTAATGACTGTGCTCGGCTGAGGCTTTGCCCAGTTCCGATTTGAGGACGAAGCTGCCGGCGCTGGCGACTTGCGCTCCCGGTTCCAGCCCTTGAGTGATTTCCACATGGCCGGCGGCGCGGCTGCCCAGCTCAACCGCGCGGGCTTCGAAACCGTCGTCGGTGCGCACGAACACCGTGGGTTTGTCTTCGACGGTCTGGATCGCGGTTTCCGGCACGGCGACTTGCGCTTCGCGGCTGTCGGTAGCGACCAGCGCGGTGACGAAAAGCCCGGGGCGCCATGAGCCTTGCGGGTTTTCCAAGGTGACGCGAACAGTTGCGGTGCGGGTTTGCTCGCCGAGCAAACTGCCGACGTAAGCCACGCTGCCGACCACCTCAGCGTTCAGTTCGGGCGCGCTGACAGTGACCGACTTGCCTACTTGCACCTTGTTCAAGTCCTTCGGCGACACACCGAACGTGACCCACACTCGCGACAGATCCGAGAGGGTGAACGCCGCTGTGCTTTCATCGACCACCTCGCCCGGCGTCAGGTGCTTTTCCACCACCACGCCATCGAACGGTGCGCGCAATTCGTAGCGGTTGCCGCCAGTGGCGACCACGCTGCCGCTGAGCACGCTGATCTTTTGCCGCGCATTGCTCACGGCAATTTCCGCTTCTTGCAACGCCTGGCGCGCCTGGAGGAAATCCTGCTCGGCGGAGATCTTGTCCCGCCACAGCTTTTTCTCGCGCTCATAGGTGGTGCGCGCCAAGGCCAGGCGACGCTGCGCGGCGGCTTGCTCGCTGCGTTGATCGGAGATCTGCTGACTGGCGATCACCGCCAGCAACTGGCCCTTCTTCACCGTTTGCCCGAGGTTGACCGCCACCGACTCGACCACACCCGGAACGCGCGGTACGACGTGGGCGGTGCGGTCTTCGTCGAAGCGCACTTCGCCGGGGAACGGCAGGCCACGGCTGATGTTCTGCGCCTTTGCTTCGGCGAGTTGAATACCGGCAGCGGTGATCTGCTCGGCGCTCAATTCGATGTGCCCTTCTTCGGCATGTTCGGCCGCTGCACCTTCTTCGGCGTGATCGGCATGCTCGGAAGCCTCGTCGGCATGCGCGTCGATGCTTGCGTTACCTGACCACTGCGAGCCGATGCCAATGCCCAGCGCCAACGTCGCCACCGCGACTACCATCAGTTTTTTATCCATGGAAACTCCTCTGCGCCGAGCCATCGCGCAGTTGTCTGAAAAATGAAATTCAACGGCTGACGTTGAGGTCGCCAAAGATTCGTTCGATGCGTACGCGGGCGTCGGTCGCCTCGCTGACGGCCTGGATGTACTGGCTGCGCGCTGCGATCAACGTGCGTTGCGCATCGAGCACATCAAGGAAGCCGAACTTGCCCATTTCGAACCCGCGCGTGGCGCTGTCGACCGCACTTTGCGCGGCGGGCAGGATGGTCTGGTTGAGCGCGGTGACTTCGCCGTTGGCGGTCTGCCATTGCTCAAGGCTGGTCTGGATTTCGGTGCGCAAACGCAGCTCGGTGGCGTTGCGCAGATCCCGCGCCTGATCGGTTCGGCGGGCGGCGGCGAGCACGTTGCCCTGATTGCGGTTGAACAACGGAATCGGCATCGACAGCCCGACCACGTTGACCCGCTCGCGCTCGGTTTCGCTGTACTGGCTGCCGATGCTCACGGTGAGGTCGGGAATGCGCTGGGACTTTTCCAGGCCCAACGACGCTTCGCGCTGATCGATCTGCAACTTGGCCAGACGCAGCTCGGCGGTCTCGTTCAGACGCTCGAGCAATCTTGTCGGTGGAGGAACGGCCGGCATGCTTTGCGTGGGTGCCTGCACCTTGGTCGATGTCGGCAACGGTGCGCCCATGACTTGCGCCAGTTGTTGGTAGGCGTTGGCTTGATCGCGCTCGGCGCGGCTCAACTCCAGGCGCACTTCCGAGAGCTGCACTTGCGCCCGCGTGCCCTCGACCGGCGACGATTTACCCGCCTCTATTCGCCCCTTCGCCACGCGTAAACCGTGCTCGGCCAATTGCAGCGACTGACGCGACAGCTGCAAACGTTGCTGCGCGGTCTGCGCGCTGTTGAACGCCTGAATCACATCGGCACGCAACGCATTACGCTTGCGTTCCAGTTCAATGCCGGCGGCGTCCTGCGCGCGGCTGGCGACATCGATACGTGCACCGCGTTTGCCGCCCAGTTCGATCGGTTGGCTGAGCATCACCGTGGTTGTGCGCGACTCGCGGCGAGTGTCTTCGGCTTCCCACGACACTTCGGGGTTGGGGATCAAGCCGGCCTGTTGGCGGTCACCTTCAGCGATGCCGATTTCCCACTGCGCTGCGGCCAGCTCCGGGTTGCCGGCGAAAGCACTTTGCAAGGCCTGATCCAGGGTCAGGGTCGAAGCACTCGCCAGGCCGGCGCTGGCCAACAACACCAGGCCGCTGACTGTTTTTTGCAGGCGTGATCGCGCCGTCAGTTCTATTAAACCGGGCAATGGAAGACTTCCTTTATTGAAGAATCTCGGATGCCGCCACGGTAGGGTTTTGAACTTATCGACAAGGTGACTGGAACATTACAAATCCGTTATCCACGGTTTGGGGAAGTTGTTTTGTTCTAGGATGCGAAGTGCAAATGGTTTTATCGAAATACATCGAAACAAAAACACGGTAGTTATCTGCTGAATTGCACTTGCCGGAATCAAACTGATGGGGATTTTATGGTTTGTGCTGCGACCGACTGTCGCAGAGCAGCGTTTTAAAGCGCTGGGTGGTTGACCCTGTAGCCACTACAACCTTTATCGTCCGCACTCCCCTCACCCCAGCCCTCTCCCAGAGGGAGAGGGAGCCGACCGAGGTGTATGACACTTTCCATCGACCTGTTAAATCAAGTCGAATATGGATTCCGTAAAGATGTTCCACGTCGGTGCAGTTCTGAAGCATCCCTCGTTTAGTCCCCTCTCCCTCTGGGAGAGGGTTAGGGTGAGGGGCTTCTTATCGTTATTGAACAACGTCCGGAAGACCTTACAAAAACAATAAATTTCCCAGTCACCTAAATTAAATACCCATTAAATAAAAGTGGTGAAAGATCATGCGAATCCTTGTCGTCGAGGACGAGCTTAAAGCTGCCGAATACTTGCATCAGGGTTTGACCGAAAGTGGTTATGTGGTTGACCACGCCGCCACCGGTGCCGATGGTTTGCACCTCGCTCAACAACAAGCGTATGACCTGATCATTCTCGACGTGAACTTGCCGGAACTCGACGGTTGGGGCGTGCTGGAACAACTGCGCAAAACCCACGCCACGCGGGTGATGATGCTGACTGCGCGCGGGCGTCTGGCCGACAAGATTCGCGGCCTCGATCTGGGTGCCGACGATTATCTGGTCAAGCCGTTCGAGTTTCCCGAACTGCTGGCGCGGGTGCGTACGTTGATGCGTCGCAGCGAAAACATCCCGGTGCCGCAGGTGCTGAAAGTCGCTGATCTGGAACTCGATCCGGGCCGCCATCGCGCGTTTCGTGGCGCGCAGCGGATCGACCTGACCACCAAGGAGTTCGCCCTGCTGCATCTGCTGATGCGCCAGTCCGGCGAAGTACTGACGCGCACACAAATCATCTCGCTGGTGTGGGACATGAATTTCGACTGCGACACCAATGTGGTCGAAGTGTCGATCCGCCGCTTGCGGGCGAAGATCGACGACCCGTTCGACAGCAAACTGATCCACACCCTGCGCGGTGTCGGCTATGTGCTGGAGGCACGGGAATGAAGCCCTCCAGCCTGTCGATGCGCTTGGGTTTGACGGTGAGTATTCTCGGCGCGCTGCTGGTGGTGTTCCTGGCGATCCTTGCCTATTTCGCGTTGACCCATGAACTCAATGCGCTGTCGCGCGACAGTCTCGAGAAGAAGATGGCGCAGGTCGAACACAGCTTGTCGCTGTACGTCGATGCCAATGAGATCAGCGGCAAGCCGCACATTTTGCTCGATCAGGTCATGGGCCATGACAACCTCACTTTGACGATTTATGACCGCTTGAACCTGCGCTCGCCGCTGCTCAAATCCGGCAGCGGTTTGACCGATCCACGGGTTGAATTGAAAGCGGTGCGCTCGACCACTGATCAACTGGCGTATTCCGACAGCCTGGATGCTGAAGGGGCGAAATTCCTCACCGTGTCGAAGCTGATTCGTCTCAAGGACGGCAACAGCGTGCCGGTGCTGTTGTCGATGGACAACGCCCACGATCAGGCCTTGCTCAGCGCCTATCTGCGCTCGACGCTGATTGCCTTGCCGTTGTTGCTGGTATTCATCGGCCTGACGGCCTGGGGCGCGGTGCAGCGGGGTTTGGCGCCGCTGCGCGAGTTTCGCAAAGTGGCGGCAATGGTCTCGACCCAGGACCTGGAACATCGATTGTCCGTGGTGAACATGCCGCAGGAATTGAGTGAACTGGCACAGGGCATCAACTTCATGCTGCATCGGCTGGATGCCGGGGTGCAGCAGTTGTCGCAGTTCTCCGATGACCTGGCGCATGAGCTGCGCACGCCGATCAATAACCTGATGGGCAAGGCGCAGGTGACCTTGTCCCGCGAGCGCACGACCGAGGAATACAAGGACGTGCTGGTGTCGTGCACAGAGGAACTCGAGCGCGTGGCGCGGATTGTTTCGGACATGCTGTTTCTGGCGCAGGTCAGTCATCCGTCGGCGCTGGCACCGTTTGAAGCGGTGGCGCTGGAAGTTGAAGTGGCGAAGGTGGCGGAGATGTTTTCGTTGTCGGCGCAGGACAAGGATATTCGTTTGAATGTCATGGGCAGCGCACAGGTGATGGGCGATCGGTTGATGATTCAGCGGGCTATTTCCAATCTGCTGTCCAACGCGCTGCGTCATTGCCCGAACGGGAAAACCGTGACGCTGCTGATTGAACAGAGTGCGACGCAGGCATCCCTGCTGGTCAGCAACCCCGGCGCCGGGATTGAGGCGCAACATCTGCCACATCTGTTCGACCGCTTCTACCGCGTCGACAGCAGCCGCTCGCGCTCGCAGGGCAGCACCGGGTTGGGCCTGGCGATCGTGCGCTCGATCATGAGCCTGCATCAGGGTGTGGCGGAAGTTAAGAGCTTGCCGGGTGCGATGACCGTGTTCCGGCTTGGGTTTCCTGCGGTGACACCGATGGCCCCATCGCTTGCAGGCAAGCTCCCACAGTGATTTTCGGGGTACTCAGGTTTTGTGAACAACACTGAAACCTGTAGGCCTTCGCCTGCTCGCGATGGCGGTGGGTCAGTCGATATTTTTGTACGATTTTTTACCGATTTGCTCCCGTCCCCACACAAACGCCGAAAGCTCTCGCCGCAACCTCCGTTTTGTCCTACAGCCAGTTTTGAGTAGATCGCTCTATGGTGGAGGCCTTGGCAGATGAAATACCGACGAGAGGCTAAAAATGAACAGGGATATCGTTTGCGAATGGGCTGAAGAAGGCTATGGTTTGGCAGCGTTGAAATATTCTGGCTATATTTGTCCAGAATACAGGGGTGAGCTGATGATCATCGTTCCGCTGGCTGAAGCCAAAAACAATTTATCCAAACTCGTCGATGATGCCGCTGCTGGCCAAGTCATCACGATTGCCAAGCATGGGCGGGCGATGGCTCGCCTAGTTCCCGTAGGAAAACCCAGCGCTCAGCGTATTGGCGCAATGAAGGGCAAACTGGTGATGCCCGACGATTTCGACTCACCATTGCCCGATGACATGCTTGATGCATTTGAGGGTACTCAAGCATGAGGCTTCTGCTCGACACGCACATTTTGCTCTGGACGCTCAGTGATGACGCCAGACTGTCCGGCAAAGCCAGAAAATTGATTGAGAACGCCGCCGAAATCTACATCAGTGCCGCCACCTTCTGGGAAATGGCGATCAAGGTCGCGCTCGGCAAGCTGAATGTTGATTTGGAAGAAGTCCGCCAATATTGTCTCGACAGTGGCTTTATCGAACTGCCAGTGACTGCAGAGCACGCCATCGCCGTGAAGGATCTTGAGCACCATCATCGCGATCCGTTTGACCGCATTATCGTGGCCACAGCAATGACCGAACCGATGAAGTTACTCACGGCTGATGCTTTGGTTGCTCGTTACACAGATCTGGCTGTTCTGGTCTGATCAAGACACATCCAGTACCGGCACACATCAATGCTGGCGGCGGGTCAGTCGATATCTTTTTCGTCTGACACACCGCTATCGCGAGCAGGCGAAGGCCTACAGGTTTTTGTGTCGTTCACAGATGATGCGTACGCCTCAATCCCCTGTAGGAGTGAGCCTGCTCGCGATTGCGGTAGATCAGGCAGCAAAAAAAACGGCACCTTCCGGTGCCGTTCGCCTTTCACACTTCCACTATCACTTACGCGCATCCGCCCACGATTTCAGCAACTCGTTGTAGCTCACGGTCTCGCCCTTCGGCTTCTCGTTGGCCAGTTTCGGTTTCGGTGCGCCCGGCTGATCAAACCAGTACTGCGCGTCGCGCTCCGGATTCATCTTCGGTGCACAAACGGCCTGGGCCTTGGAGCGTTCCAGGCGCGTCATGATCGCGTCCTGATCCTTGGCCAAACCATCGAGCGCCTGTTGCGGGGTCTTCTCGCCACTCGCTGCTTCGGCGATGTGGCTCCACCACAGTTGCGCCAGCCGCGGATAATCCGGCACGTTGGTCCCGGTCGGGGTCCATTGCACGCGGGCCGGGCTGCGGTAGAACTCGACCAGACCACCGAGCTTCGGCGCCAGATCGGTCATCGCTTGCGAGTTGATGTCCGACTCGCGAATCGGCGTCAGGCCGACGATGGTTTTCTTCAGCGACACAGTTTTCGAGGTCACGAACTGCGCGTACAGCCACGCCGCCAGTTTCTGCTTTTCAGGCGTGGATTTCATGAACGTCCACGAACCCACATCCTGATAACCGAGCTTCATGCCCTCTTCCCAATACGGCCCGCGCGGCGATGGCGCCATCCGCCATTTCGGCGTGCCGTCGGCGTTGACCACCGGCAGACCTGGTTTGGTCATGTCGGCGGTGAACGCGGTGTACCAGAAAATCTGCTGAGCGATGTTGCCCTGTGACGGCACCGGGCCGGACTCGGAGAAGGTCATGCCCGCCGCTTCCGGTGGCGCGTACTTCTTCAGCCAGTCGACATACTTGGTGGTGGCGAACACCGCCGCCGGACCATTGGTGTCGCCGCCACGGGTCACGCTGGAGCCGACCGGGTGGCAGTCCTCGACGCGAATCCCCCACTCGTCCACAGGCAAGCCGTTCGGGATGCCCTTGTCACCGCCACCGGCCATGGAAAACCAGGCGTCGGTGAAACGCCAGCCCAGCGACGGGTCTTTCTTGCCGTAGTCCATGTGCCCGTAGACGCGTTTGCCGTCGATTTCCTTGACGTCTTCGCTGAAGAATTTGGCGATGTCTTCATAGGCTGACCAGTTCACCGGCACGCCCAATTCGTAGCCGTACTTTTCCTTGAACTTGGCTTTCAGGTCGGCACGCTCGAACCAGTCGGCGCGGAACCAATAGAGGTTGGCGAATTGCTGGTCGGGCAGTTGATAGATCTTGCCGTCCGGCGCGGTGGTGAACGAGATGCCGATGAAGTCCTTGATGTCGAGGGTTGGCGAGGTGA
>Ga0247814_10000914_pt1 | contig 19611 bp, 15 predicted proteins | sample UWRJL179409R1_FD_179947 | JGI IMG/M metagenome (GOLD analysis project Ga0247814, IMG submission 179947) | Plant litter microbial communities from Arlington Agricultural Research Station in Wisconsin, United States - UWRJ-L179-409R-1 | ecosystem: Environmental > Terrestrial > Plant litter >... | reverse complement strand
CCGAGAAATTGCGAGAATCAAGTATTGCCAGTGACGATGTGGACAGATTGCGGCTCGTCAAGGTGAACGCCGCTTACCTGATAGATGACGGGCGTTCTGGGGCACATTTACAACACATGCCCGGAGCCTACAAATTATTACAACTTCCTAACACTTCTTCAGGAGTTGACTGTGATGTCACAACCCGCAACACTTAATTTAAGGTCAAGCCGTCATCTTCGACGACGTTCCTGACTTTTAGCGAAAAATGTAAGACGTGGTTAGCATCGTTTTATATCCGTGAGTAAATTTACCTCGTCATCGGTGCTGTAACTGCAAGGTATGCACACCTTGACGCCAAGTCGCGTCTTGTAGAATACGAAATAGTTAAATGTCTGGTATGCCATGGACATGACCGATACGGCAGCTTTGAACGGGCGCGCAATTGTTGCCAATGCTGCTGGATGAACAAAAGGAACACGCGAATGCAGTTGAATGACATGTTAATTATTGGCGCTGCAGCGGGGTTGGTCAGTTTTTTCATCAGCTTGCTTATCGTACATTCTCAAAAGTGGCACGGTTGCGTATCGCATGACCACGACCTCGACGGCGTGCAAAAAGTGCACGCCCTGGCGGTGCCCCGCGTGGGCGGCCTGGCCGTCGTGGGCGGTATTTTGTTCGGCATGCTTGCTTACGCTCTCTTCTTCCCCAAACAGATTTCTCCCGCCCGGATCACCACAGTGTTGTTGCTGATCTCCGCGGGTGCGCCAGCTTTTATCGCTGGCATCGCTGAAGACCTGACCAAACGTATTTCGGTACGTATCCGGTTGCTGGCGACATTCTCAAGTTCCCTCCTTGCCAGCGCGCTACTTGGTGCAACCGTCAACGGCCTGGATATCTGGGGCGTGGATAATTTGCTGCAAATGGCGCCAGTGGCCGTCCTCGTGACCGCGCTCGTCGTCGCAGGCGGCGCCAATGCCGTGAATATCATCGACGGTTTCAATGGCCTGGCCGGATCAGTCATCACGATCATGGCGCTGGCAATCGTCGCCGTCGCCGTCCAGCATCACGATATGCTGGTGGCCACGATCGGCTTGCTGGGAGCGGGCAGTGCAGTAGGCTTCTTACTGGTCAATTTTCCTCGCGGCAAACTGTTCCTCGGTGACGGAGGTGCGTATTTTCTTGGTTTTTGGGTTGCCGAAGGCGCCGTCCTGCTCCTGGTCCGGAATGCCAACGTCAATGCGTGGCAGGTGCTGTCGATTTGCGCATATCCCGTGATCGAAGTGATGTTCAGCATGTATCGCCGCCGCATCATTCAACAAGTCAGCCCGGGTGCACCCGACCGCCTGCACCTGCACACACTGGTGTATCGCCGTGTCGTGCGCAAACTCATCAAGGTAGAACCGCCGCAAGCATGGTTGCGCAATGCAACGACTGCCGGCGTGATCGTGCCGTGGATTGCTGTGATGGCGCTGGTAAGCGTGCTGGTCGGCCAATCGATGCTGGCGTCCATGGCGCTTGTCATTTTCCAGGTGCTGTTCTATATCACCGTCTACGGCCGCCTGGTTCGGGGGCGGTGGACGCGTGCTGCTGTCACCCAAGAGGCGGTTGCGCTCGAACCACTGTAATACTTGCTGCAGCTAACGCCGCCTTACCCGTTCGCTGCCCCGTCACCGCACGGAATTTCATCGCGGTAACAATACCCTAATTCCATTGTTGGTTTAATGTCGCCTGTTTGAACCGCAGCAAAAAGATAGTTGCGTAACGATATCGACGTGAACGTGCACTATTTGTCATTTAGGTATTTCTACCAATCAACGATGTGCGGTAACATAGCGGACTTGGAATCCGCGCGCCCTGCACTCTACTCTTCATTACTTTCGGTTCAATGTCAAAACTCAACATTTGTCTCATGGCCGTCGCTTTGGCTTACTCTCCCTTTTCCGCTATAGCGCAGCAGGCCACCCAAGCAGGCCAGGCACAGAGCGATCTATTTGGTCAGGAGCCTTCTTCCGCCACTGACGTTCCTGCAGTGGCAACGCCGAAGCGCGTCAATATTACCAATCGATCGGGGACTGACGCTGATCGAGCTACGGAAAGTGACGTGAACGGGGTTGCCCGTCAAAGTGATTTAAACGGGACAGCGCGTCAAAGTGATGTGAATGGTGTGGGCCGCCAGCGCGCCACGAATAGCGCCGTCCGTCCTTCGAAGCCGCAGTCGCCGCAAAGCGAATTCCAGAAATTTGTTTTGGATAGCACTGGTATTTCATTGCCGATTTTCGGCGCTGAATTCTTTGCGAACGCCCCGTCGACTTTTTCTCCGGTGGCGAATGCGCCCGTCGTGGCTGACTATGCTCTTGGTCCGGGTGACGAGCTCATGATTCGTGGCTGGGGCAGTATCGATATCGACTACCGCGCCACGATCGACCGCAACGGTCTGATTTCGATTCCGACCGTCGGTTCCGTCGCCTTGGCTGGTGTGCGCGCCGGCGACGCCGAGGGCGTGATCCGGAATGCCGTTGCACGACTGTACAAGGGCGTAACTGTGAATGTCAACTTCGGCCGTTTGCGCTCGATCACCGTGTATGTGGTAGGCCAGGCCAGCCGCCCGGGCACATACAATGTATCGAGTCTTTCAACGCTGGTAACGGCCTTGTTCGCCAGCGGCGGCCCCAACGCCAACGGCAGTATGCGCCATGTCCAAATCAAGCGTGGCGGCCGTGTGGCCGCCGAGCTGGATTTGTATTCATTCATCGGCAAGGGCGACAAGTCGACCGACATGAAACTGCAAGACGGCGACACGATCTTCATTCCGACTGCGACCGGCCACGTTGCCCTGGTTGGCAAGGTGAATTCCCCTGCCATCTATGAATTGAAAACTTCCGGCGACACGATCGAATCGTTGCTTGACTACGCCGGCGGCATGCCGGTTGTGGCCGATCCGCGCCGTGCTTTCCTCGAGCGGATTGACGCGGGTCGCAATCAGCCACGCAGTGTCGAGCAGTTTGCGTTGAACAGCGAAGGACTGAAGCGCACACTGAAAGATGGCGACGTCTTGAACGTTACCTCGATTACGCCTGATTTCTCAAACGCTGTCGTGTTACGGGGTAATGTCGACCAGCCCGTGCGAGCACCGTTCAAGCCGGGTATGCGCATCAGCGACCTGATTCCAAGCCGGCAGTATCTGCTGACGCGTAACGCGCTCAAGCGTCAAAACGGCGTGGTAGTTGGCGCCAGCGACGAACGCGTCACTAATGAAAACGTTGAGAACATTGCAGCCAGCATTGGTAGCCGCACCGACGAAATCAATTGGGACTACGCCGTCATCGAGCGCATCAATCGCGCCGACCTCAGCGTTAGTTTGGTGCCATTCAATCTTGGCAACGTATTCACCAATCCTGCCGGTCCTGACAACGTGCAGCTGCAACCAGGCGACACGGTCACCATCTTCTCGCAGCAAGACGTAGCAGTGCCAATGGACAAACGCCGTATTTTCGTTCGCGTTGAGGGCGAAGTCGGCATTCCTGGTGTGTATCAGATGACGGCCGGCGAAAGTTTGCAAACCCTGCTGGCCAAGGCTGGCGGCCCAACCAACAACGCATACTTATTCGGTACGGCTTTTTATCGGGAGGAAGTGCGCCGACAGCAGGAAGTAAATTTGGAAAAAGCTGCCAACCGATTGGAAAGCCAGGCACGCGCAGAACAATCACGTTCAGTTTCGAATGTCAGTTCGTTAGCTGACGCGCAATTGCTTGAGGCAAGGCGCGTCGCTGAGCTAGCCGCGGCAACGCAGGCAATCGCACGTGTTCGCCAGCTTAAGCCTAGCGGCCGTATTGCGTTTGGCCTCGATCCCAAAAGCAAACGATTTGCGCTCCTGCCACAACTAAAACTTGAAAATGGCGATCGTCTGGTTGTACCTTCGCAACCTGCATTCATCAACGTATTTGGGGCAGTGAATGCTGAAACGTCACCTCTTTGGCGTCCTAACAGCCGCGTGAGCGACTATTTAAAACTTTCCGGCCTAACGGTCGATGCAGATGAGGAGAACATTTTCATTCTGCGTGTTGATGGTAGCGTGATATCCCGTAACTCCGGTAGCTGGTTTTCCGGCGGCTTCGGGGGCACTGAAGTTATGCCTGGCGACAGCATTGTAGTGCCCGAGAAATTCGATAAGGAAACACGCTGGTCAAAATTTATGGCAGGCACGCGCGAATGGGCGCAGATTTTTGCTAACTTCGGGTTAGGCGCTGCAGCTATTAAGACGCTGCGCGATTAGTTGTCAGTAGTAAAGATTCCTAGCGAGCGGCAGTTTGACCTTACCAACGTATTTTGAATACCGCAGAAGCGGCAACTGCTGGCACTTGCGATAGAAAAGTACATATAAAATTTACATTGGGATGCTCACACCATTCCCTCGCCAAATGCTCGCTGAGCTGCAGACAAGCCTGTGTCGGGATGTGCGCAGCTTGCTGAACCTGCTTTGGGCTTCTCTTCTGTTTAAGCAGTCGCAACATATCACCTATATCGATCGGGATCAGTTTGTTATACGATGTTTCTTCACAACTGCCGAAGGTTCTCGTTCTATTGGCGACATACGATGGGCGTCAATGGATGTCTGAGCAGATCCATTCTATTCTTGCGCAGGAAGGCGTCGACGTCTTCATCAAAATTGCGGATGACGGCTCGAATGACGGAACACGAGAGCTAATAACGCAAGAATGGGCTGCGCATCCTCGGTTGTCTGTATTGTTGCGCGTGTCGGGTAGCGGTTCCGCCGGAGCCAATTTCCGGCGCATGTATCGCGAGTCTGACGTGGCTGGTTTTGATTACGTGGCATTGGCTGATCAGGACGATATCTGGCTTCCCGGGAAACTTCGCGCAGGCGTTACGGCGTTAGCATCGGGCAGCGCACACGGTTATTCATGCGGCGTCCGCCCATTTTGGCCCGATGGACGAGAAAAGGATGTTTTGCAATGCCCAATTGCCCGTGCCGCCGATTTCTTGTTCGAAGGTGCCGGACAGGGCTGTACCTACGTCATGACAACTGCGCTCTTTCAACGCGTAAATAAGTTCTGCACGGAGAATGTCGAACTGAGTGAACGACTGCATTACCACGATTGGCTTGTTTATTTGCTGGCCAGATCGTGGGGAATGACGTGGCACTTTGATGCAACCCCCTGGATTCGTTACCGCCAACATTTAGGAAATGAAATCGGTTCGCGTGGTAGTTTTGGGGCTATTACCAGACGGCTTGGAATGATCAGGAATGGCTGGTATCGCAATCAGGTGGCGTCTGCTGTTGATATTGCTGCAAGCATTACGCACGACGATCCGTTGCTGAATAAATTTTCAATACTGTTTAAACAGCATCCGAATTTGTTGCGAAAATTAAGGCTATTTGTATTTGTTGTTGCACATGGAAGGCGGCGTCTCAGCGATCGCATGGTCCTTGGATTCTCGGCGCTTGCAGGATGGATATGAATCCGTAACACCGTGCACTTTGAATAAAAATATGTTCCTGACTCAAAAGGTATTGAAATAATGAAACGACTGATTATTGATCTCGACGATACGATTTGCCGCACTAAAGACGGTAACTATGCGCAGTCGGAACCGATTCCTGAGGTAGTCGGGCGCCTGCGCGAGTATAAGCTTGACGGCTTCGATATCGTCATCCATACCAGCCGCAATATGCGCACCTACGAGGGCAATGTCGGAAAGATCGCAGCGAACACGTTGCCGCTGATTATCGAATGGTTGCGCAAGCATGACATTCCTTTCGATGAAATTTATGTTGGTAAGCCTTGGTGTGGGCATGAAGGTTTCTACGTCGACGACCGAGCGATTCGTCCATCGGAATTTCGCAAGCTCGACCGAAAGGAAATCACGCAGCTTCTTGAGCAAGAGAAATGATTCTTATTACATCCGCAGCGTACGTGAATTCCGAATTTCAGACCGAATTCGGCCGTTTGCCACCGTCCTTCCTTCCGGTTGGCAATCGGCGTCTGTTCGAGCACCAGATCGACTCCCTCCGGGAACACTTTCCGGAGGAGACACTGGCGCTTTCCCTGCCGGATTCCTATCATCTGGCGGAAAAGGATGCCCGCTATCTTGCGCGCCATTGCGTACATACGATACGTAGTGACGAAAGGCTTGACTTAGCAAGCGCAGTTGCAACGGCGCTTGATCAACTGTCTCCATTTATTGGCGTCCTCCGTATCCTACACGGCGATACCCTGATAACAGATTTGCCGCATGCGCTGGACGTCATCGGCACGGTGCGTACTACCGAAGACTACGCATGGGAAGTAGAGCAGGCCGATAACACCGCAGAATCGGTATGGTGTGGCTACTTCTGCTTTTCCGATCCCGCATTGTTTATTGGATTGCTCCAGAGCGACGAGCAGGGATTTACCACTTCCGTGCGGCGCTATTCTGAACAACGTATGCTGGCGCGTATTGAAGTGAAGGGCTGGTTCGATTTTGGTCACGTGAATACCTATTTTCATAGTCGCGCACGGTTGACAACGGAGCGTGCATTCAATTCGTTGCGGATTAGCGATGGGTGCGTGCATAAGACTGGAATCCCGCACCACAAGATCCAGGCCGAGGCACGATGGTTCGATAGCTTGCCGGCATCGTTGCGGGTGTTTGCGCCGCAATTGATCGAGACCGATCCCGAGCGCGCCAATTACACCTTGGAATATCTGCCGATTCCGCCGTTGAACGAAGTCTTCGTGCACGGCCGCAATCCGACTTTTTACTGGGATAACATCTTCCTACGCTGCGCGGAGTTTATGCAGCGTTGTCACGCGCAACCGCTCGACGATGTTGCGCGCTCCGATGCAGTGCGCGATTTCGAAGCGCTGGCTGGCACCAAAACTTGGGAGCGACTGGAAGCGTTCAGAAACAATCCACAAGGTATTGATTTGGATCAGGTCAACGAGATTAATGGGGTCGCGCTGCCTGATTTGGCCGAGATTGTCAAAGACTGCCTGCGTTTGCTGGATGTAACCCGGCCACTCCCTGGCTTGATCCATGGCGATTTCTGCCTGAGCAATATTTTGTTCGATTCACGTAGCGGCCGCATCAAGGTGATCGACCCACGTGGCCTCGACAGCATGCACCGCCTAACGAGCCATGGGGACTTGCGATACGACATTGCCAAGCTGGCGCATTCGGTGGTGGGGCTGTATGACCACATTGTAGCTGGCGCATTTGAGCTGGAAGTCGAGCTAACGCCTGGACTCAACCGGTTCCGCCTCGATATTCATACCGACCAGCGAACTCTAGACGTGCAAAATGTTTTCCTGGATCTGGAGCTGCTGCCCGGGGTAACCGCGCGCGCCTTAATGCCGATGGTAGTGCTGTTGTTTATTTCGATGCTGCCACTGCATGCCGATCGTCCGCAACGCCAAACCGCGTTCCTTGCAAACGCCTTGCGGCTATATTCAAATCTCGACTCGTAAGGCGATCCATGATAATTATTCCCATGTTGGGAAAGAGCAGCCGCTTTTTTAAGAATGGCTACGATTTGCCGAAATATCAGCTTCCATTGGGCGACGAAACCGTGTTCGCATATTCGGTTAGGTCTTTCGAACGGCATTTCACTAACAAATCCTTCCTGTTCCTAGTTCGAAACGACTTTGGCGCGCGCGCTTTCGTTTCCCGCGAAGCGGCACGAATGGGCATCATCGATTTTAGGGTTATTGAATTTGACTTCGAGACGCGTGGCCAGGCTGAGTCGGTCTACTTGGGGTTGCGTGATTATGATCCAGCGTTGCCATTCGTCGTCTTCAACATTGACACTATCCGCCTTGGTTTCGAATGGCCGGCCCCTACGGCGTTTGCGCAGGGTTTCCTTGAAGTGTTTGAGGCTGAGGGTGATGGATGGTCCTTCGTTGATCCGATCGCCGGAACTGCTTTGGTCAAGCGTACCACGGAAAAAGAGCGCATTTCATCATTGTGCAGCAATGGCATGTACGGTTTTGGCACGATCCGTGACTTCCGCGATGCCTACGACGCCGAAGTGCAGGCGGGATCGACAGTGAACGGCGAAATTTATATCGCTCCGTTGTATAACCGTCTGATTGGGCAGGGCAAAGAGATCCGCTTCGACTTACTGGAACCGGGCGTCACGCTGCACTGCGGTGTGCCAGCGGATTACGAAGTCCTGAAGGAAAAGTTTTCTGCCAAAGCATGACCATCGCCTTATCCAAGCCGCAGAGTCGGCGCCTCTTCAACTACGCGATCACGCTTGCAGCAGGTGTCAGCCAGATCGTGGCGTCAGTTTATCTATCGCGTCAGGCTTTCAAGCTGTTTGATGTGCCAGACTTAAAAATTTGGTTCTTGATGTTGGCCGCCATGCCCTTCCTGTCCCTGTTCGAGCTTGGCGCCACGGTCGTGCTGCCGCATAGGCTGGCTTCGGTCGAGTACCGCGCGGGTGAGGTAGGCGAGATTGCCAGTAACTTTATTGCCACTGTGCTGCTAGCACTTGCTTGCGCGCTTACGGTTGGCGCCCTGACATTGTGGGCTTCTACCCGCTGCGGACTGCTCGCGGAGCATGCTGCGTTGCTGCTGGCCGTGCTGGGCGCGGCGTCGGCGGTCCGCATTCTTGCAAATGTCATGCATGGGCTGCTGTTTGCGCAGGGTGACAACCTGTATGACAAGTCGTTGCGCGTCGTCTCCATTGTGGTCATGACTACCGTAATCACTGCCGGACTATTTGCCGGCTTGGGGCTATGGGCAATGCCGCTGGGCTGGGCCGCTGCTGGCATCACATCGATCTTTGCAAGTCTTTATCGCCAACGCACGCGGTGGCAGGTACGTCTGCATTACCTGCATGTACGGCGTGCCAACGTTGTCGCGACCACGCGCGAGGCTATGCGCTACGTGTTGATCGCTTTGCCTGGCCAAATGGTGTTCAACGCCACGCCTTTCATTATTGCATCACGCCTGCCAGCGCAATACACTGTCGCATTCGGACTAACTCAGCAGCTTATAGGCGGCATCACACTCATGGTCAGCCTTCCTATTACCATCGCGACACCGCGCCTTGCCGCCACCTATCGGGTCGATAAGGCGGGGGCACGGGCGATCCTGCTCGACACCATGGGAAATGTGGCCATGATCTCGGCGACGGCGTTGGCACTGGTCGCGGGTAGTGTCGATCAGATCACGCATGCCTGGATCGGCCAAGTCGTACCGATCAGCGGCGTGTTCCTTGCTGTGTATTTCAGCGTGATGTTCATCGAGTGGCAGCAGACCACGGCAACCACAGCTACCATGGTAACGGGCAATATGAATTTCGTGACAGTGACCATCGTTTCTGCCCTGATCGTGGTGTCTACGATGCCTGTGTTGATAGGCTATTTTGGTTTTCTCGGCGTACCGTTGGCGTTGCTGTTTGCACAAATGCTTACATGCCATCCTCATAATTTTTGGAAAGCATTTCGCGCCTATGAAATTAGCTTGGCAAACTATTTACCGAAATTAGTCCCGGCCTTCTTGGTGGCCGCATGCGTCGGGGCCGTTGGCGCAGTCCTGCGTGGACTCGCATTGCCACAACTAGCACAACTGGCGCTGACCTCCTGTATTGCCGCATCGATATGTCTTGCGGGTCTCTTCATGATTAATCGCTCGGCAGCGCAAACGCTGGATGCTCACAAATGACACATACCAGCATCAAAAAGACACTTGCTTGGCTCTTCGATACGCTCTTGCGCGACTTCCGAAAATTCCCGAAGGTACTAAACTATGCCTTGATGTCGCTCAACCGCACCTCGCGCCTGCATTACTATACCTACCATGAGCGGCCGAAGTCAGCAGCGGAAATCCACGTGGACGAGGTTCGGCACGAGACCTTGCACTTGCCGCCCACGGCATTGGTAATCCAAGGTCCCCTCGTTGACATCGACAATTTCACGCTGGAAACCGTGCGCCTGTATCGCAGGCTCATGCCGCAAACGTTGATCGTGGTGTCAACCTGGCGCAATGCACCGCTGGCTATTATCGAGCAATTGCGAACACTCGGTGCGGAAGTCGTCCTGTCCGATCCGCCAGCCGTGAGCGGTGGCCATAACATCAATTTCCAGATGGTCTCAACGGCCGCCGGTATCCATCATGCCCGCAAAGCAGGATGCGAATATGTGATCAAAACCCGGACCGACCAACGCTTTCATGCGCACGCCGTTTTGCCCTATCTATTTGCTCTTCTGGAGGAATACCCTTCGATCGACACAACCGTTCAGCGGCACCGCATTGTCGAGTTAAGTGTCAGTATTTGCCGGTATCGTCCGTATTCCATGTGCGATATGTTTCAGTTCGGCCACATCGACGACCTGTTGATCATGTGGGATTTGCCGCTCGATCCGCGGAGCCACTCGGCAGCGGAATATGCTTTGCAGCAGATCACCCCGCGCAGATTCTCCGAGGACCGGACGGGAGAAGTTTACGTCCACAGGGGCTATCTGGAAGCGATCGGAAAGCGTACTGAAGTCGATCTGGCCACCTACTATCGTCACATGGCTGATTATTTCATAGTAATCGACAAGGAAGCGGTAGACCTTTTCTGGAACAAGTATGAAGCGCGGGAGTATGGTCTGGCAGTCAATCCTTTGTACCAAGCATGGCGGCCAACCGCAAAGTTTTATAGTCGGGACTGGTACGTGACGCGAAAGTACGGCCCTGAGGTATTCGACACTGACCCCGCCCTTATGGACATCCCTGAGAATTGATGAGCGCGGTCGATATTATCGACCTTAATGATTTAAGTCGTAGTGCACTTTCCAGGCTATGCCGGTGATAAACGTGATTTTGGTGATTGCTTTCGGGTAAAATATGACCTTGATAAATGAATTGATGGCATCTCGCCCTTATGACATCAATATTCGAGTTCCCTAGCACTTGGCCAGGATCGCATTTGAGCTGGACGTTATGGTTGACTTCTAGGCCAGAGTTAAATAATTTGAAGTATGAGCGTAGTTCAGAATCAACACGGAAATATGATGAATAATTTAGGTGAAGACAGCGCAGGACTAATTGGACTTTTAATCGTCCTTGCGAGACGGAAGAAGCTTATTTTAGGCTTTACCGTAACTGCGGCCGCCGTCTCATTGGTTGTCAGCCTTCTCATGCCGAATGTGTATCAGGCAACGACCAAGCTGCTTCCTCCACAGCAGGCGCAATCAGGCGCAGCCGCACTCCTGTCACAACTAGGCGGTGCCGCCGGCCTCGCGAGCGGACTTAGTGGCATGAAAAATCCAAGCGATTTGTATATCGGCATGCTAAAAAGCCGCACAGTTGCCGACCGTTTGGTCGACAAGTTTGGGCTTAAAACTGTGTATGACGTAAAACTTAGTGAACAAGCAAGACAAAAACTCGAAAACAATACATTGATTTCGACTGGAAAGGATGGACTGATAACAATTGACGTTGAAGACCAAGACCCAAAAAGGGTAGCTGCGTTGACAAATGCGTATGTCAGCGAGCTTGAACGCTTGACAACCAGCTTGGCCATTACAGAGGCTGCACAGCGCCGCCTGTTCTTTCAAAAAGAACTTGAACTGGCGAAAAATAATCTAGCGGCTGCAGAAACTGCGTTAAAGAGTGGGCTTGACAGTGACGGCGTCATTAGCGTGGATGTAGAAAGCCGAGCGATCGTGGAAACCGTGGAGCGGCTGAGAGCCCAGATATCTGCTAAGGAAATCGAGCTAAATTCGCAACGTGCTTTCCTTACGGACGGCAACCCCGTTCAGCAGCGAACCCAGGAACAATTGACGAGTCTGCGTAATCAACTGTCGAAACTAGAGAACGGGCGAAATCCCAACTTTACAGAAAACGGTTCGTCTACCGAAAATCGGTCAGGATTCAAAAATATCAAGCTTTTGCGCGACGTGAAATATTATCAGATGCTATATGAATTGCTTGCGAAGCAGTTTGAAGCAGCGCGTTTGGATGAGGCGAAAGATCCTGCGGTTGTTCAGGTTCTTGACAAAGCATTGGAGCCGGAGCGGAAGTTAAAGCCGAAGCGGGCAGTGATCGTGATTCTCTCGACTTTATTTGCACTTTTCTGCGCAATCGCTTGGGTTTTCGTTCAGGAAGCCAAACGCCGCATGCTCCAGTCTCCGGATATCGCGAACCGCTGGATGACGCTGAAAACGCAATTGCGCTTTAGCCGCAATTGACAAGTGACCGTCATGATTTGTGATTGAAAGTGGGCCGGATGCCAATGTGGACAGCACGAAAAGTAATTTGCTTGCATGCGCAGTGTGTCGTAAAGCCAGTGCTTTTCGACGTCATTGACACGCCACTTCCGAAGGCCGTCACTTATGTAAAGCGCCTACTCCTGAACTTGGCGCGGCTGGAAATATTTTTTTAGGATGGGTTTAGCCTGGTGGCCCATGTTTCGTGGTCATCGTAGGATACGGGTGATGCGATCGATCAGATTGCTTGCTAATGCTAGATCTTGTCACCAGCCCGAAACCATTGAAGTTCGCCTACCTGATGGTATCGAATAAACCGAAACAACGCCTAAGCCGATTTGATCGAGGCAACTCATATGCAACCTAATTCCGTACAAATCGTCCTTGCAACTTATAACGGCGCGCGTTTTTTACCTGCGCAGTTAGACTCAATCTTCGCTCAACAAGATTTTTTTTCAGAAATTTTGATAGGAGATGATGGTTCGACCGATACAACATCTGACGTGATTTCTGCATATACGTCGCGATATCCTGGAAAGATAAGAATAATTAAAAAAAAATCCGGGCAAAAAGGCGCGGCAGCAAACTTTTCGAACCTTTTAGCTTGCAGCGATGCGGATTTTGTATTGCTTTCCGATCAGGATGACGTGTGGGATAAAGATAAAATCGAAAAACTTGTCTCACACATGCGCGGATTGGAGGCGCAGCATGGCGCTGAGAAGCCGTTGCTTGTACACAGTGATTTAAGAGTTGTTGACGAGCAGCTACGTCAAATTTCCCCATCATTATTTGCGTACCAGAATCTCGATAAAACCTTGTCAAGCTTGGGAGACTGTTTGTGTCAGAATTCGGTAACCGGGTGCACGGTGCTCGTGAATAGATCGCTGATCAAGCTATCATTGCCTGTCGCACCTGATGCGATCATGCATGATTGGTGGCTGGCATTGGTGGCATCAGCATTTGGTAAGATTGAATTTTTAGACCGCCCTTTTATACGTTATCGCCAGCACTCCTCTAATACGCTGGGTGCGAAGGGCTGGGGAATTCGAAGAATTGCGGAAAAAATTCCGAGCGCGCTTTCTCGCCGAAAAGCAGCGGATACCATCCGCCCAATTGTCGCGCAGGCAGGAGCTTTCTTGGTGGCGTATGGCGATAAGTTGAGCCAGGAGCAGAGAAATCTTGTTCAAGTTCTAAGTACGATGCCGCAAGCCTCGCCGTTATCGAGGTTGTTACGTGCCGCTCGCCTAAGGCTGAAAAAGCAGGGCTTGGCGAGGACGGCAGGATTGTACTGGTTCCTCCTGATCGCAGATTTTGATGTGCCACCCTCGAGCAAAACGATATCATCAACTGTGTAGTCAAACCTGAGCTTGCCTAGGCCCTGGATGGGTAACGAAATATTCAACGCTGGACCCCATGTCGCGGTTCGGTCGTGTCAAGAGAGCAAATGACCACTAATTATCCAGCCGAATGTTCGCGCGACGCATTGGTCATTCGAAGTTTATTCCTGCTAAGTATATTTTTATATCCTTTCCAGGCAGTCGCTCATATATTGTATTTACTGCCTCAGATGGGCTTTCTGTCGGTAATGCTCTGGCGTTTCATGACGACCAAAGAAGAAGTACCTGTAACTTGGGGTTTGCTGTGCGCTAGTGCGTTCTTCAGTGTCGTATCTGCCATTGCAGTAGAAGTTTTGGCAATCAATCCGAGTTATGACCTAGTTTTAAAGATGTTGGTCAATGTGAGTACGGTGTGCGTTGTAGCATCGCGGCCATCCATTTTCTTTGGGATGGAATCGGTGTACGCGCTTCGGAGTATTGCCTTATCTTGGCTGATTATCTCAATTATGGTTTATTATCTAAACGGGGTCGATCTCGGCTACATCTTCATCTCGTTGACATCTGGCGACAAATTAGATAGCTCCGATTTGTACGGATTTGCTGAGCCACTTGCAAACGTTTACCTGTCAAAAAACATCACAGCAATGTTCGTGGCATCGACGTTCGCGCTATTTCTATATGTTTCTGCGTCTATAGGAAAAAAGGTTACCCTGATAGACGTCTCAATTTTTTTCTTTTCAGTTCTAGTGTTTTTGTCGAGACAGGCATTAATGGCCTTTCTCGTTTTGTTTGTGATTTACAAACTTTTAAATGTTAGTAAAAAAAAGGCCCTAATTATTGTCGGCGCTGGTATTGGAATCTTGTACGCTTTTTTTATGTTCTTTTTTAACTTTAATAATTCCGGTGACGGTGCCAGCGAGCGCCTTCTGCTATGGCGTTACTTTTTCGAACATTTTGACCAGTTTTATTTTGTTGGGTTTGGCCTTTCTGACCTAAATGCGACACTTTACAAAACTATCGGGATCGACAATTTCCACATGTTTTTCATGAACCAAATCGGCGCCTATGGGCTGGTGCACTTCATCGTGTTTAGTGTTTTTTGTCTACTTACGATTTTCGCCGGTTCTAGCAGTCGCCAGCGTTGGATTCTGGTAGCGGCTTACTACTTGAATGTCCTATTTCAGACCTATGGTTACGAGTATGGAAACTTGTTCCTGCTTATGGCCGTTTACTCTGTCATTAGGCCTCTACCCGACACTAAATCTCCCAGTACAGCTAGACAATTAGTGTAAGTGGTTAAGCCTTTTCAATATTTTTTTAAATTGTTCCTAGAAGTCGCAGATCGTAAAAAGAACTAAAAATAGGTTGCCGGACGTGTTATTCAACTCACATATTTTTCTGCTGGTATACTTGCCTATCGTTCTGTTTGGATTTTTCCAGATAGGCAGACACAGGCAGTCACTTGCAGGCCTTTGGCTTTTTTTGGCCTCATTAGTATTTTACGGCTGGTGGAATCCAGCATTCGTTGGACTTCTGCTTTTATCTATCGCCTTTAATTATCAAGTGGGTCTTGCGCTATCACGGGCGAAAAATAATAAAAATCAGGTTCACGCGCGGCGAATTCTCCAGCTGGGTATTGGGACAGACCTTGGTCTACTAGCCTACTTTAAATACGCGAATTTCTTCGTGGAAAATATTGACGCTGCCTTTGGGTTAAATTGGCAAATTCAGACTATTTTGTTGCCCGTCGGCATTTCATTTTTTACTTTCACACAAATAGCTTTTCTCGTGGATGCATACCGAGGAGACGTCAAGGAAGCCAATTTCATTCACTATGGATTGTTCGTTACGTACTTCCCGCATCTGATCGCGGGTCCAGTGTTGCATCACAAAGAGATGATGCCACAATTCGCCCATGTGTCCACGTATAAACTAAATTGGGAAAACCTCGCAGTCGGCTCGACCATTTTCGCGCTTGGCCTATTTAAAAAAGTTGTTCTTGCTGACAATATAGCTCCATTTGCCAGTCCTGTTTTTGCCATCGCTGCTAATGGTGGGTCCCTGTCAATGTTAGAGGCCTGGGGTGGCGTGCTCGCATTTACTTTCCAGTTGTATTTCGATTTTTCTGCCTACTCGGATATGGCTATCGGCTTATCACGCCTATTCGGTGTAAAATTGCCGCTCAATTTTAATTCGCCTTATAAGTCTGTCAATATGGTGGAGTTCTGGCGCCGCTGGCACATGACGTTATCACGTTTTCTGCGCGACTATTTGTATATCGCCCTAGGGGGTAATCGTAAAGGCCCACTTCGGCGGTATGCCAACTTGATGATAACGATGGTGCTTGGTGGACTGTGGCACGGTGCAGGCTGGACATTTCTGATCTGGGGCGCGTTACATGGCGCTTACCTTATTATCAACCATGGTTGGCACCAAATCAGAAAAGTCTCCGGTGACGACATGCACTCAAGCAGTTTGATCGGCCGAATGACATCTACGGCAATTACCTTTTTTGCGGTAGTCGTGGCATGGGTGTTTTTCCGTGCAGAAAGTTTGGACGCCGCCGTGAATGTTCTGCGGGGCATGTCAGGATACAATGGGCTGACCTTGCCAATGAAAATGATGCAAGGTGGGCTAGGGGCCACGATGGCAGATTGGGGTGTCGCGAGCGGCGATTTGGTCGCGTTAAAAAATACGCCTGGCGGAGTAAGTCAACTGTTTTTCTGGCTAATTCTGCTTTCCGGTATTGTATGGTTCATGCCAAATACCCAGCAGATCATGGGAAACTTCAAACCAGCCATTGAAAAGATTGCAGTGAAGAGTCGCGTGCAGTGGAAACCAAATACCCTCTGGATGATAATAACTGCAATCATTTTGTTATATGCCTTCACAGAGATAGGAAAAGTGAGTGAGTTTCTTTACTTCCAGTTCTGAACCGAACCGTCGTTTTGTAATTGGCCTGAGTGTCCTGGTGGGCGTGCCGTCCTTGCTCTTATTTGCATTAGGAATTTATTTGCAGCCACTGTATGGCGACCTGACGCGCTTGGGCGGCTACGCCGAACGCGACTTCGGTCCCAACACGCCGCAAAAAAAGTTTGCGGCGCCCCTGTACTCGACCGGAGCGTACACGCGATACAAAGATGTCGTGGTCTTGGGCGACTCGTTTTCTTACGGATGGCCTGAGCACCAATGGCAAAATTATTTGGTGGCGACAACTGGCTGGTCGATCCAGACAGTTGATATCAATGTCGTTCCACTTCGTAAGCTGCTCGACAGTGCTGTATACCGCGCGACACCACCTAGGTTGTTCATTTACGAGTCCGTGGAACGTCTCTTCCCGGCACGTATTGATGACGGTCAAACGTGTACTCCAGCTTCAAAAGTACAAGTCTATCGTCCGTTCGATGCGGTGCCACGTGCGATTGCGGTTAGTAATGCATTCCTACAGGCACGTGGGCGGGATTGGCGGGACATTAAGTTAAGTTTTAGTGCGAAGTATCTGAGTTCTATTCTCCGCCGAAAGCTCATGGATGATAGTCAATCTATCGTGCAGAAATTGGAATTGAGTCACTCAGGGCTCTTCTCCAGCAATGATTCACAAGCGTTGCTGGTCTACAGGGATGACATAACGATGGCGGGTGACTGGCAACAAGGTAACTTGCCAACCATGGGGTGCCAGGTTGAGCGTATGCGGAGGCTCGTGGAGGCAAACGGGAAGACAAGGTTTGTGGTTATGGTTGTGCCAAACAAGCTAAGCGCCTATGCCGATTTCGTACGCAACCCGCAGCTTAGATCGAAGAGTCTGTTGCGAGGGTTTTCTGATCAGAATCCGGGCGTGCTGATACGTGCTGATCGCGCGTTGGCGTCAGCCATTCGCGCCGGAGAGCAAGATGTTTACTTACCCGATGATACGCACTGGAGTTCTCGTGGCAACGAGATAGCGGCTCACGCCGTACTAGATTTTTTGCGAAGCCCAGTGCTATCAGCCGCAGGAATGTAGCAGTTCGTCGCTAATTGCAATGATCAGTATTACCGATGATCAGTTCTGCGTTGCCTGCAACGTGATCCAGTCCTTCCATGCACGTGCAGAGTAGACCAGTGGGCGCACAGCAACTTTGGATGGTGAAATTGCTGTGCGGTCATGTCAGACGTGCAGTGCCTGGCTTGCTTCTCTTACCGATGCTAGCAGGTTTGCCGACCACACCCACAAGCCCGTCATTTTTCACCAATCAACTCGGCTGCACTAGCATATTCCGGCATTCGGTCAATCGTCAGGTGTATGCCCAATCCTCGTACATTTGTCCTATTGCTTCAGGTCGCTGACCACTGCCGGGAAGATGGTGTCGTGACCAGTACCACAGCTGCTTGAATAGTGTCGACGGTAATCGACTATCTCGAAATGCATTCCGTTCACGCACTATACCCAGCGGTGTTCAAGCACATCGCCTTTTCAAACGTTAGCGCACTTTGAAAACGTTTGAAATGCGACGGCTTGGATAATCCTTCGTGCCGTTGGTTTCGGCCACGGCGTTGAGCGTTATACGCGATGACCCAGCTGGCTGCCTACGACATTTTCAATTTTGCGGTGCAACGACGAGATCTTCACGCTGTTAGTCTGCCGATACGACGGCGATGAATTACTCGAATTCTCACAGGTCATGTCAGCTTTAGCTCAATGCTGCCAAGCGCTGAACAAGATACCTATAAATCCATTTTTGTCTTTATGTGAAGTCAGCTGACTTCAAGGCGAGGCGGTTTTGGCAGCCTGCCATAACCATAAATGCCAGCTGCACAGTTCTCACAATTTTTTATTGATGGATTCTTTTGTGCTAAATGGTTCCTCAATATTCCTCACATAATGCCTAGACACTTCAGTAGGCACCTTCGCGCCGAAAAATGACACTTACGGTACGGAGTAGAATGACAATGTCATTGAATAGCGACCAGTTTTTTACATACCACGCATCCAGATAAACGCGCGTGTCGTAACTGACATCGTTACGCCCACTGATTTGCCAAAGTCCGGTGATGCCAGGTTTGGCTTCTAGATAGTAATCAACTTGATTGCCATAGCGCTCGAGTTCCGCAGTGACAACCGGCCGCGGTCCAACCAAGCTCATGTCGCCCACAAGAACATTCCAGATCTGAGGGAGTTCGTCGAGACTTGTCTTGCGCAGGAAGTGACCAATCGATGTAATGCGCGGGTCGTTCTTCAACTTGAAGTCACGTGCCCACTCTGCACGTGCATCTGCACTATTTGCCAAGAGCTCTGCCAGCAGTCGGTCCGAATCCGGCGACATTGTCCGGAATTTATAGCACTTGAAAATTTTCCCGTCCTGTCCCACGCGCTTGTGGCCGTAAAAAATTGGGTATCCAGTTCCAAGTACTTTGAGCGCAATCGCCGCTAGAAATGGAAATCCGATTACCAGGATACAAATCGACATGATCAAATCAAAACAACGTTTGATAAATTGTGGCAAGCGCCGTGCGAGATTATTACGGACTGTCAGCAGCAGCACTTCATGGGCGAAAAAATGGCTTGCTTCCATGCCGTATAGGGGAAGTCCGCGTAGCGACGGAACGACCTGCATATGCTGGCTGCGCCGGCCCAGCTGTAAAACCATTTCCTGATAGGTATCGATACCGCCTTGTTCCAATGCCAGCACGATATGCGGATTGCCGAGCCTCTCGAGCGTAGCGTCTGGATCCGAACCGAGAGAAATACATGGCACTGTCTTGCCAAATCGGTCGACTATATTATGAATGAACCTTTCTTTGCCGATCGGAATCAAGAAGGCGGTCAGTGTAAATCCCATTAAGGTTTCGTCTTCGAAGGCCAGAGCGGTTTCCAAAGCGTTTTCGCCCCATCCGACGATAACCATCGGGCGAAACCAACCGCCAAACGCAACCAGAGTACGTTTGATGGCCAATCGTGCCAGCACGATAAAAAATGGCGCGAGTGCCCAGTTCAGCAACATGACTGAGCGCGAAAACTGCCACTTGGTCAAATATAATAGCGCTGCGTCCGTTACTGCTAGGACGGCAATAACGCCGAGAATATCCTTAAGCTCGTTGGCAAACGGCTTGCGCTT
>Ga0247814_10000912_pt1 | contig 19620 bp, 16 predicted proteins | sample UWRJL179409R1_FD_179947 | JGI IMG/M metagenome (GOLD analysis project Ga0247814, IMG submission 179947) | Plant litter microbial communities from Arlington Agricultural Research Station in Wisconsin, United States - UWRJ-L179-409R-1 | ecosystem: Environmental > Terrestrial > Plant litter >... | reverse complement strand
TAAACAAAATGAAACAAGGGTAAAGAAATAGTAATATATTTGGGTTAAAATTAACTTAACCCCTATATTATAGCTATGAAAATTCTTAAAAAGTATTTATTATTGATGTTTTTTGCCGTCACAATTGTGGGCTGCTCTGATGAAGATAACGAAGTTGTGGGCGATAATGTATCGGCAGATGCGTTTACCTATACATTAGATAACGAAACCATGGCTGTTACCACAATTACAGCAAAAAAAAGTGAAGACCTTTTTGCCGTAAGCGGCCGTAGCAGCGACGGCAGGATCATAGAAGTGCACTTTAATAAATACGGCAACCTTAAGGAAGTAAATACCTATTCGGTAACCGATACCCTGGCCCCGGTAAAAACAAATTACCATTATTATAAAGCCAACTTTTTTGATTTTGAACTGGTATCTTTAGATGAAGAAACAAAAAAAGTGCGTGTTACTTTTTCGGGTAAAGTGTATGAGGATGAGTACGACCTTACGAGTGAATTTTCTGTAGTAGATGGTAGTTTTACAGTAACCTATACCGATGTAAATCCTACCGTAGCAGGCATTAACGTATCGGCTAAAATTAACGGCAACCGCTGGTATGCCACCGAAACAGCCGACCAGGCCGGTGGTACCGTTGCAGGCGAAAACATTACACTATACGCCTCTAACGACAGCGCGTATTCGCTTACCACAATATTAAACCACGATACCACCGAGGTGGGCACGTATGATTTTACAACTTCGTCTGCTACAAATAAAGTGGTATTATCTATTTATGAAACGGCAACAAACCAAAACATTACTTTCCCAACATCATCGGGTACATTAAAAATTACCGAGAAAACGGTGGGTACTGAATACACAACAATTTCAGGCACATTTTCCTTAACGGTATTTAATCCTTATACACAGGCTAACATGCCGGTTACAGATGGTAAATTTAAACGGGTTTACCTTAACTATTAAACCGTGAGCAGTAAACATAAAAACACAGTAAACAAAAAGTATTATAACAGCAGGTAACTTCCTGTAATTTGTTGCTCATAACATAATTGCCTGCTGTAGCAGGCTTTTTTTGTAACTTTGTTTTAAACAATCAGGGATATGAACATACAGTCGGGTGCATTTTTTATTGAAAGCGAAAACGAATGGGAAACCGTAGGCGAAGGTGTAACCCGCCAGATTACAGGCTACAACACCACACTTATGATGGTAAAAGTAGCTTTTGAAACGGGAAGCATAGGTGCCGTACACCAGCATTTCCATTCGCAGGCAAGCTTTGTGGCATCGGGTAAGTTTGAGGTAATTGTAAATGGCGTTACCAAAGTTTTACAGGCCGGCGATACTTTTTTTGCCATACCTAATGTGCTGCACGGCGTAGTGTGCCTGGAAGCAGGAATGCTTATAGATGCCTTTAGCCCTATTCGCGAAGATTTTTTAAAGTAGCATATACCATTCTATTACTTTAAACAGCAAAGCAATACCCTATAATTAATGTCCTGCAAAACCGTAAAGCAATTATTACCATCTCTACTTGCCGGCAGCCTACAGCCGCCTTACAAATAGCTGATTTAAAGGTACAGCTTAACGTTTTTGCAAGACAAAATCACAGGTTATTTTAGCAATACTTATATAACTTTAGTACCCTTACAGTTTAATATCAGTAAAAGTAACGAGTGCCATTTTATTCTCGCCTTCTATCCTTGCGGTTAGCAGTGTGCTGCTGTCGGCAAAATAATGCAGGAACTGGTAAGCAAACCGGTTATCGCTTAAGTTTATTGAGGCTTTTTTAACAGGCTCATAACCGTTAGCGGCATTTAGGGTGTACAGCGTGTTGTAAATAGTGCTGTACTGGCTGGGCTGGTAGCCTGTGCTAATATAATACGTTCCCTTTACGGTAAGCAGCCCGTAGGAATTAGACACATCGGCCTTTGTAGGGAGCGTGGTTAATTTTTTAGTGCTCTTTAAAGCACCTTCAAAAGAAAGCGTGTATAAATAAGACGGCCCGTATGTGTATACCTTATCCATCATCATAGAGGTCATGCCCGGCTGGGGCTTGGTAACCACCTCTACTTTAGCTTCGGTAAAAATATTGATCTCATTGTTCTGTAAAGAAATGTCGCGTATTAATACGTTAGCAAGATCTTTTACCTTACTAAATTCGGGTATTTCTATATTTTGCAATGTTTTGCCCTGCTTTAGGTCGTAAAAAAGCAAGTCGGTAAAGTTAGCCTGGCGCATACCCCTTGAGTTAGCGTTAAAGGCAAGGATGTAATCCTGCGGGCCTATAGAAACAGCTTTCATTTTCTGGAGAAAAACCGGGGTTTCAATAGCTTTATCTTCCTGCACATCGGCCGAAACTAAAACCATATAATTATAATTATTAGCCTTTTTAAAGCTTGCATTATCTCTTAACAGCACTACTTTGCCGCTATTGGTAACTACAAAGCTCTTGGTAAGGTGGTCGTTAGTAAACTCTGCCTCTTTTTTCCAGGCTACATTTTGCGAGTTATTGTCTATAACCAGCACAAGTGTTTTTTCGGGCTCGTTTTTAGCCCTGTACCTTGTATAAATTATGCCTATGTAATTGCCGTTATCTGATTTTTGTAAATATACATCGCCCGATTTCATGGCCGATAGTATAGGGTTAGAGTCTATTACCGTAGTGGTAAATGTAGCGGTAGCTTTATCAAAAACATGCGCCACGATCTCGCTCTTTTTTGCTTTGTTCGAATAACTTTTGGTGTATACTATTACTTTGCCCGTATTAGTTTCTGTACTGCCAAGATAATCGTAAAGTGTAGAGGTATCGTACTTAGGGAAATTGTAGCTGTAGGTGTCTACCAGTTGGTTTTTCTGGTCAAATTTCCTTAGCACCATACGGCGGTTGTTCAGCATACCGTCCTGGTTAAATACCGACAGTAAATAATGGTTGTAATTATCTATAAGTACAAATTGCGGGTCCAGTTCGTTCTTATAATCAAAGTCGAACGACGGGCCAGCCTGTTCTTTAGTTTGCGCAATGGCAAAATTTACAGTGCACAGCGCCAGGATAAAGTAAAATTTAAATTTCATACCGCTTATTTTATTTTATAAATTTCGTCTTCTAAACGCTTAAGCTCATTTTTGTCGTCGTAGTTAAGCTTAATATAAACAAGGTTTTCCTGTAGCTGGTTAAGGTATTTCTCTGCATCGGCTTTCCTGTTCAGGGCAATATTAAGTCGAATCAGGTTAAAGTAAACAAACTCGGCTATATCGGCGTTAATGTCGGCCTTACTGTTTTTGTACTCTACTTTCCCAAGGGTGTCTACCCAAATGTCTATACCTTTTTGCATGTTGGCATAAGCCGCAGTATTAACCTCACTAATAACCGGCTGCAGTTTTTTAAGGTTTGTCTTTACATAAATATCGGCACGCGCCAGGTCGTCATACTTACCTTTGTTCTTCACGCTCTGTATTTTTACGCTTTTGTTAACGGGAAGAAACCCAAAGGTTTCGTTAAGGTATTTATTTACAAACGCTATTACCTTATTTAAATGGTTCTTTTCTTCCAGTGGCTTGTTTATATTATTGCTGGGAGATGAAGAAAGGAAGGTATATTCTTCAAAAAAAGTAGTGTTTACTTTTTCGGTGCCGTTTACTTTTACCACCAGTTTTGTAGGCTGGTTTGCAAAAGTTTGCCCTGCATTATCCTGAAAGTTAACTGCCTGTATATCTAAAGTAATATTTACATAACCCGCGCCTTTTGTAAAACCGGTAATGGCAATTTGCGAAGCCAGTACGTTATTATCTACAATAGTATAATCATTTAGGTTAGGTTCGCGGTATACCGGTGGCTGCGGTTTTACATACACGGGCTTTGCAGGGTTTACCAGCTTGGGGTTCTTGCCCTGATCTGTCATAGAAAGGCGTTCCAGCATAGACAGTTTCTTAAACTCGGCCGATTCTGTTTCAAATTTTTGTTTCGCCTTTAAAACCTCGTCCTCATAGTCTTTGGTTTTTTGTTTAAACTCGTCCTGGCTGGCAAGTACCACGCCGTTATAATCTTTAAGTGCCTGCTGGTGGTCGGCTTTTGCTTTTGTAACAACCTGTGCTGCCGTAAGGTTATAAGGCGAAGTAACAGTAACTTTAAAGTTACGTGATTTAGCCTCTACAAATTCTTTTGGTTCCTGTAGTAACTGAAAATCTATTACTTCAGATGAAATGCTCTGTGCATTTAAATTGCCTAAAAATAGCAGCAATAGCGCTACATACCCAATTTTCATAATCATACATTTTTTAAAATTAGGGGTAAATGTATGATAATTAAAATGTTATAATCTAAATAGCAGATTATATTACGTATAAATAGGCATGAATGCGTGTTAAATTTGTGGTTTTAGAAAACGTTTTCGTTTTTTTGTGTGTTTATTCCTATTTATTTTTAATTTCTATTGTTATCTTTCTCTTTAACCGCGAATTACACAAATTTCACAAATCATCTTTCATGATTCAAAATGCATGGTAATTTGTGTAATAGTGGTTAACTTTATTACATCTGCCCACTAAATAAATTTTCCTTATTTTTGGATGTTGATAACGCAGTCCCTGTACATGAAAAAAATAGCCTTTTTGTTTTTAGTAATTTTTTTAGCCTCCTGCCAGTACTTTGATAAGCAGGTGCCTGATGAAGATGAGCTATTGCAGCAGCGGCTAAAGGAAATTGACTGGAAAAAGGTGAGCAGCTATCCGTCGTTAGCAGAATGTGACGTGATAACCGATAAGGCGCTTAAAAAGGAATGCTTTTTTAGTACCATGACACGCCTAATACAGGAAAAGCTGGGCGTTGATACCATTGCCATGCTGTATCCTGAAATTGATACCATACAGGTTAAGGTTACCGTTTTTCCTGATGCTACACTGCAATTTGAACCCCAGATACCGCAAGACAGTGTGCGGTATGATGTGGTAAAAATTGACAGTATTTTAAAAGCCCGCCTGGTAGATTTCCCAAAAATAGAACCCGCACAAAAAGAAGGTGTGCCTGTAAAAAGCCAGTTTATACTACCTGTTATACTGGATGTAAAATAAAACGCGGCAATTTTACGTAATGCACTCTCCTGACTTTTTTGATTGAAGCTAAAAAACCAACAGAGTTCAATTATAAAATTGCCGTGCCCCATTACGATAAATGCCCTAAATATGCACCGTCATACTATTTTGGCTCCCACAATTCTACTTTATTTCCTTCGGCATCCATAATATGCACAAATTTACCATAATCGTAGGCAGCAATATCATCAAGCACGGTAACGCCGTTCTCTTTAAGTTTGGCTACAAGGGCTTCAATATTTTGCACGGTATAATTAATCATAAATTCCTTTTTAGAAGGTGCAAAATAGTTGCTCTCTTTTTTAAAAGGGCTCCATTGCAGGGCGTTTACCTGTTCGGGATTATCAACACTGCGCGATTCAAAAGTAGCACCCCAGTCGTTAGTCTCGATCCCTAAATTTTTAGCGTACCATTCTTTCAAACCTTCAGAATCGTCAGAAAAAAAGAAAATCCCTCCCACCCCGGTTACCTTAGGGGTTGCATTGCTTGCAGAAAGTGTGTTTGCCGTATCGTTATTTTGTTCTTCCATAGTAGTATGGTTTAGTTAGTTATTGTTTTTCGTTTTAAAATTAAGGAACTTATAAGCGTAACAATTAACCCAACGGGTAAAATTTCCATGTAGGTCATTAATGCATTAAAAAATGGATTTTTATACATCTCGCCAAAACTATCCATTTCTTTTGCTTTTAGCGCTACCTCTGCCGCGCTTGCGCCTTGTGCTTTCATTTCGGCAAGTGTGTGTGCCGAATATTTCTCCATAAAATCGGGCATAAAGAAAAAGAAATCACTAAGCCATGCAATAACATAAACGGTAGAAGCTATTAAAACAATAAGGATACCTATTTTAAATGCGTTGCCAAAGCTTATAACACCATTATTATACTTGTCCCTGTAGTTGCGAATACCTACAAACACCAGCGAGAAAGCCAGCAACATAGATGCATACCCAATGAGCATGCTGGTGCCGTTGCTTACATTGCCTTCGCAATGGCTAAAATAGTTGACTGAAACCAGCATAAAAACAGAAACAATAATACCTGCGATAAGTCCGTAAATGATGATATTCTTTTTCATGTATGAAGTTTTACAGGCACAAATGTAGCAGATGCAAAAGTAGTTAATAGCATACTTTTGACTGTTTATGTGCCGCCAGGCTTATTTTTCATACTAAAGTATGAGTTTTTTAGGATATGATATGCAGCCTTTTAGCTTTTTCAACAGCCTGTATGCGCCTTTTTACACCAAGCTTTTCAAAAAGGTTCTGGTTATGGGTCTTAACCGTGCTTAGCGACACAAAAAGCTTTTCGGCAATTTCCAGGTTGCTGTGCCCCTGCGCCAGTAAGCCCAAAATTTCCAGCTCGCGTTTACTCAAATCAAATTGGGAAGCAATCACACTATCAGGAACAACATTTTCAGGGTTGTTTATATAAACTTCCTTTTCTACAATTACAGTTTTAATTTTGGGCCGGGAAAGTTTTAAGGCAAGCCAAATGCCTAATGCCGTAAAAAGTACGGCAATACAACCTATATAAATTTCGTAAGAATGGCTGAAAATAATATACCGAAGCTCTAACCATTTAAGAAAAAACAACAATACAGCCAAACTGATACTGTAAAGTATCGTGGCTTTGTGTCTTTGCAGGAAGTTTTTGTTAGTGGGCATTATATTATTTAATCTTTGCTTTGCTCTCCCTTGAATCCCAATAAAGACGTCCTTTATTAGCATCAAACCATTTTTTCCATTTTACATAATCCCTTTCTGTTGGATTAAATTTCCCTATATCGCTGCCGTCAGATTCAGACTCAATACCGGTTAGTTTCTCTAAATAATCAACTACTTTAATAATGGTTAAATTACTATCCGGTTTGCCATCCAAAAAAGATCTAAGGAAAAGGAGGTTTTTCTCTACCTCGACATAAGCCTTACCATTAATCTCGCTGTTGTCTGGTAGTGTACCGCAGCCAAACAACAATAATACACCTAAAACGTAGGCATATAATTTTATAAAGTGGTTGTTGTGTTGATTGATTACCAGTTGTAGCATTCGCGAAAATTAGTGTAATTCGCGGCAAAATGCAACAAAAAAGCCCCAACTTTCGCTGGGGCTTCTATATAATATATCAGTTTGTGCTGATTATAGTAATGCGTCTATAGCATTAGTGTAAGTTTGTTTTGGTGCAACACCTACCTGGCGGCCTACTACTTCTCCGTTTTGGAAAACCAATACAGTAGGAATGTTCCTAATACCGTATTTAGCAGCAAATTCCTGGTTTGCATCTACATCTACTTTACCTACTACAGCCTTGCCTTCGTATTCCTGGCCGATCTCTTCAATGATTGGGCCTACCATTCTACATGGTCCGCACCATGCTGCCCAAAAATCTACTAATACCGGTTTATCTGATTTTAATACTAACTCCTCAAAAGTAGCATCTGTTATTGCTTGTGCCATTATCGTTGTATGTTAAATTGTTGTTCTAAATTACATACAAAATTAAACATTATAATCTAAATGTAAAGTTAAACCTATATCTTTTACCTATACACCTATAGTTAAAAGCAATTTATTAGTTCAGCTTAAAGTTAACCTGCAGCCTGTCAAGTTCATGTAGCAACTCTGTAGATATTTTTACCTTTAGCTTACGGCTGGGCATTACCAGCTTAGTTACTACCTGAACGTCCTCTACATCGGTCATAACCGTTTCGTTAACCTCTTCATCATAGTTTTCATCGTTCTCATCGTCCGAAACTTCTTTGGGTGCCACTGCCGATGTTACCGCCACCTGCTTGGTAACCTTATTAAGTTCCATAACCTCAAAAGTAATGGGGTTGTCACCACGGTTTACATTAAACAACTGGTGCAAATTAGTAATAACCTGCTCCTGCAAATCGGCAATATTAAACTGAATGATAAGTTTTTTGGCAAAGGTGGTAAGCACGTCCTGCAACTGGCTGATGCCAATGAACTGTAACCGCGGATCGCCTTTTTTGCCCTCCTGGTTTGTCCACCCCTCGCGTACCATTACCTTAATATAAGCAAAGTTGCTTGCAATAAGAAAGTGCCTGAACTTAAGGTACTCTTCGCCGTATATTTTAAACTCATGGCTCTCGTCATAGCCTTCCAGCATAAAGGTAGCCCAGCCCTTATTATTCTTGGTTACACGGTGCTGCACGTTAGATATGATACCGCCAAAACTCAGGTTTTTATTAACATGCTGCTCCAGGCTTTTAAGGTATTCCAGCCTGGCATTGCAAAAATATTTGATTTCGAAACGGTAGTCGTCCAACGGATGGCCCGATATGTAAATACCTACCACCTCTTTTTCTCGGGCAAGTTTTTCCATCGTGCTCCACTCTTCGCAGGGCGGTACTACAGGTTCGGGTATCTGCACTTCGCTGGCCTCGCCAAAAAGGCTTACCTGCGAGGAATTTTCATTTTCCTGAAACTTCGACCCGTAACGGATGGCTTTCTCCAGGAATGTAATATTCTCACTGTTATCCATGTGGAAATACTGCGCCCTGTGTGTAGTGCTAAAACAATCAAAACCTCCGGCCAACGCTAAATTCTCGAATGCTTTTTTATTGGCAGCACGCAGGTCGAGCTTTTTTGCAAGGTCGAAAATCGATTTGTAATGCCCGTTCTTCCTGCTCTCTACAATAGTTGCCACGGCACCCGCACCCACGCCTTTTATAGCGCCCATGCCAAAACGTACCGCATTATAGTCGTTAACCGTAAACTTATAGAACGACTCATTAACATCGGGGCCCAATACTTCAAGTCCCATACGCTTACACTCTTCCATAAAAAAGGTAACCTGCTTAATATCGTTCATATTATTACTCAGTACTGCAGCCATATATTCGGCAGGGTAGTGCGCTTTTAAATACGCCGTTTGGTAGGCCACCCACGCATAGCAGGTAGAGTGGCTTTTATTAAAGGCGTAACTTGCAAAAGCCTCCCAGTCTTTCCATATTTTTTCGAGCGTTTTGGGGTCATGTCCTTTCTCTGCTGCCTGGGCAACAAATTTGGGTTTCATTTTATCCAGTACATCCTTTTGCTTTTTACCCATCGCTTTACGCAAAACATCGGCCTCACCTTTGGTAAAGCCCGCAAGCTTTTGCGACAGCAGCATCACCTGTTCCTGGTAAACGGTAATACCGTAGGTTTCCTTAAGGTATTCTTCGCAGGCATCAAGGTCGTACTGTATGGGTTCCTCGCCATTTTTACGGCGTACAAAACTTGGTATGTACTCCAACGGGCCCGGACGGTACAGGGCATTCATGGCAATAAGGTCGGCAAATACGGTAGGCTTCAGGTCCTTCATGTACTTTTGCATACCGGGCGACTCATACTGGAATACCCCCACGGTTTCTCCGCGCTGAAAAAGTTCGTAGGTTTGTACATCATCAATCGGGAACGATTCCGGATCGAGGTCTATATTCCTTTTATATTTTACCAGCTTAACGGTATCCTTAATAAGGGTTAATGTTTTTAACCCCAGGAAGTCCATCTTTAGCAATCCCGCACTTTCTACCACCGAGTTATCAAACTGGGTAACATACAGGTCGGAATCTTTTGCTACCGATACCGGAACGAAATTAGTAATATCCGACGGCGTAATGATAACACCACAGGCGTGGATACCTGTATTACGCAGCGAGCCCTCCAGCACTTTTGCCTGCTGAATGGTCTCGCCCGTTAAGTCGCCGCCGGTAGCCATGGCAATAAGCTCTACTACCTTTTCATATTCTTCCGACCGAAGTGCTGATTTTAGCGCGGCAGCATCAAGGCTGAAAATTTTGGCCAGCTTAAGGTTAGGGATAAGCTTGGCAATTTTATCGGCTTCAAACAGGGGCAGGTCGAGCACGCGGGCGGTATCACGGATAGATGATTTTGCCGCCATGGTACCGTATGTAATGATCTGCGCTACCTGGCTTGCGCCATATTTATTAATAACGTAATCCATAACGCTGCTTCGGCCTTCGTCATCAAAGTCGATATCTATATCGGGCATCGATACACGGTCGGGGTTAAGGAAACGCTCAAAAAGGAGGTCGTATTTAATAGGGTCTATATTGGTAATCCAGAGGCAGTATGCTACGGCACTTCCTGCCGCCGACCCCCTGCCCGGCCCTACCGATACGCCCATTCTTCGGGCTTCGGCAATAAAATCCTGTACAATAAGGAAGTAACCGGGGTAACCACTATTTTTAATAGTGTTAAGCTCAAAATCAAGGCGTTCCCTAATATCATCGGTAATTTCGCCATAACGTTTTGCAGCCCCTTCATAAGTAAGGTGCCTAAGGAAATTGTTCTCGCCGCGCTTACCGCCGTCTTCTTCATCCTCGGTAATTAAAAACTGCTCCGGAATATCAAATTTAGGTAAGAGTACATCACGGTACAGCGAATACGTCTCTACCTTATCTACAACTTCCTGAATATTTACAATAGCATCGGGCACATCGGCAAAGAGCTTTTTCATCTCGTCGCCCGGCTTAAAGTAGTACTCGCTGTTAGGCAACCCAAAACGGAAACCACGGCCACGGCCCTTAGGCGTAGCCAGTTTTTCGCCGTCTTTTACACACAGTAAAATATCGTGTGCATGGCTGTCGGCTTTATCTACGTAATACGTATTGTTAGTGGCTACAAGTTTTACATTGTTCTTGCGCGCCAGTTTTATAAGCGTTTCGTTTACACGGTTCTCATCTTCCTGCCCGTGGCGCATGATCTCCATATACAGGTCATCGCCAAACTCGGCTTTCCACCACAGCAGCGCTTCTTCTGCCTGGTTCTCGCCCATATTAAGCACCTTGTTAGGCACCTCGCCATACAGGTTGCCGGTAAGCACCATAATATCTTCCTTATACTGCTGTATAACCTCGCGGTCTATACGCGGCACATAGTAAAAGCCCTGCGTATAAGCAATAGAAGACATCTTGGCCAAATTATGGTAGCCCTTTTTATTCTTTGCCAAAAGCACCACCTGGTAGCCGTTGTCTTTACGGGATTTGTCTTTGTGATTTTCGCATACAAAAAACTCTACGCCCACAATGGGTTTAATTATGGTTTCGGCAGGTTGTTCGCCGGCTTCCACAGCGGCTTTATTTTTAGCTTCGGCAGCCTTGTTATGATTAAATACGGCGCTCACAAAGTGAAATGCCCCCATCATGTTGGCATGGTCTGTCATGGCAACAGCAGGCATGCCATACTTGGCAGCAGCCTTAACAAGGGCAGGTACCGCAATAGTACTTTGCAGTACAGAGAATTGCGTGTGGTTGTGCAGGTGCACAAAATCAACATCGGCCAGGTCCTGCTTAACAACCGGTGCAGTATACTGTACGGCCTCGGCACTTTTAAGTTTTTCAAGGCGCTTGCGCACCTCTTCGCTTGCCTGCTTAAGGTTTATGTGCTTAAGCCCTATAAGCTGTATGGGCTGCGGGTTCTTTGTCCTGAAATCTTCAAAATATTCAGGGTATACATCAAGCTCTTTATGGGTATAGTTTTCCCTCTTTACGAGTTCGAGAAAGCAACGGGTGGTAGCTTCAACGTCGGCAGTAGCGTTGTGCGCCTCAGAGAACGGTTCGCCAAAAAGGTGCTGGTGCAGCTCTGTAAGCGTAGGCAGTTTAAATTTACCGCCACGGCCACCGGGAAGTTTAAGCATCTCGGCAGTGATCTCTGTACAGGTATCTAATACTTTCATGGCAGCAAGCGGACTCTCAACACCAAGGCGGTGAAATTCGCTGCCCATAATATTTACGTCGAAACCTACATTCTGCCCAACGATAAATTTAGATTTGCTAAGCGCAATGTTGAATTTCTCTAAAACCTCAGCAAGCGATATTCCCTGTTCTAAAGCAAGGTCGGTACTAATACCGTGAATACGTTCGGCATCATAAGGTATATTAAAACCATCGGGGCGCACCATAAAATCGTAGTGCTCTATAAGCCCTCCCATAGCGTCGTGCAACTGCCACGCTATTTGTATACAGCGGGGCCAGTTATCAGTATCAGTAATTGGGGCATCCCAGCGCTTGGGTAATCCGGTTGTTTCAGTGTCAAATATCAGGTACATACAACTATGGATTTAGTATTGAAGTGCGGTTGCGTAACCGTACATCAAAAATACGATATTTTGCAGAAATGAAGAAATTGACTTATTAACAAGATATGAGGTGGCCTCTCCCCCAACCCCTCTCCGAAAGAGAGGGGAGCAATTGACGGGTATCGTACGGATACATTCGGCATGAGACACAATGCTTTGCGTTTCACTTAAAACATTTGATTTACACTTATTTTAGCCCTCCCCCTCCCGGTAGCTATAGGGACTCCGAATGCGACTGTCTTTCCACCAGTATAAGACAAAATAACTTTACTTACAGTCCTCTCCCCCAATCCCTCCTTGAAGGAGAGGGGAGCCAACGGACGGGTATAGTATGGATAAATGCGGCATGAGACGCAATGCTTTGCGTTTCACTTAAAACATTTGATTTACACTTATTTTAGTCCTCTCTCTCCCCGATAGTTATCAAGACTCTCCAAAGGCGACTGGCTTTCCACCAGTACAAGACAAAATAACTTTGCTTGCAGTCCTCTCCCCCAACCCCTCCTTGAAGGAGAGGGGAGCAATTGACGGGTATTGTACGGACATAACAGGAGGTAAAATTAAAAACAAAAAAAGCAGGACAATTTCTTATCCTGCTTTACTTATTTTGCTTGCATCCCTTTGTTCAGGCAACGCCATTGCGAAACAGCTATTCCATTCATAATGCAGCGCAGCGGAATTGAGGAATCTCAGAGATTTCTAAATTCAACCGCAATGGCCTGAAAACTGCGACTGCGACTGTTAACTACTATGATGCCGTTTTAAGCCTTTTAAGCAGTGTCCTGTTAAGGTGATGGTCTACGTAGTCTTTATCGATGCTTAATGTACGCTCGTCACTTCCCGGAAGTTCGTACATTGCCTCGGTAAGGATGGCTTCGCATAACGAACGAAGCCCACGGGCACCAAGCTTATATTCTAATGCTTTATCTACAATATAATCAAGTGCATCGTCAGATATTGAAAGATCAACATCATCCATTGCAAACAGTTTTTTGTACTGTTTAACCAATGCATTTTTAGGTTCGGTAAGGATGGCGCGAAGCGTTTCCCTGTCTAACGGATCCATGTGTGTAAGCACCGGCATACGCCCGATGATCTCCGGTATCAGTCCGAAATCCTTAATATCCTTTGGTATAATGTATTGCAGTAAATTGTCTTTGTCAATGTTATCTACATTACGCGACGTGCTGTAACCCACGGCCTGGCGGTTTAATCGTTTAGAGATTATACGCTCTATACCATCAAAAGCACCACCGGCAATAAACAGGATATTTTGGGTATTTACCTCAATAAACTTTTGGTCGGGATGCTTCCTTCCACCCTTCGGCGGAACGTTTACAATAGTACCTTCCAGTAGCTTTAGCAATGCCTGCTGCACCCCTTCGCCCGATACATCGCGGGTTATAGACGGGTTGTCGCTCTTGCGGGCAATTTTGTCTATCTCATCAATAAACACAATGCCGCGTTCTGCTTTAGCAACATCATAATCGGCTACCTGCAACAGGCGGGTAAGGATACTTTCTACATCTTCGCCCACATAACCTGCCTCTGTAAGTACCGTAGCATCTACAATAGCCAGTGGCACATTAAGCATGCGCGCAATGGTTTTTGCCACAAGGGTTTTACCGGTACCGGTTTGCCCTGCCATAAGTATGTTACTTTTTTCTATCTCTACATCGTCATCACTTTTTTGCTGCGTTAACCTTTTATAGTGGTTATACACGGCGACCGAAAGCACTTTTTTTGTCTGGTCCTGCCCAATAACATACTGGTCCAGGAACGCCCTGATCTCTTTAGGCTTTTTAAGGTCAAGCTCTCCGGCAAGGGATGAAGATCCGCTTTGTTTAAGCTCTTCCATCACAATACCGTGTGCCTGCTCTATGCAACGGTCGCAAATATGCGCGTTGATGCCTGCAATTAATAAATTAGTTTCCGGCTTTTTCCTGCCGCAAAAAGAACACTCTAATACTTCTTTAGCCATCTCTCTCATTTGTTACGCATAACAGGGAAACCGTTTGGGAATCCCTGTTACCTATAACTTAAAAATTTAATATTTATTCTCTCGTAAGCACCTCATCTATCATTCCGTACTCTTTTGCCTCAGGCGCTTTCATCCAGTAATCACGCTCACTGTCTTTGTGCACCTTGTCAAAATCCTGTCCGGAGTGTTTAGAGATAATCGCGTAAAGCTCCTCTTTAAGCTTAAGCATTTCGCGAAGGTTTATCTCCATATCTGTAGCTACACCCTGCGCACCTCCCGATGGCTGGTGAATCATTACCCTGCTGTGTGGTAAAGCCGAACGTTTTCCGGCAGCACCTGCACATAAAAGCACCGCACCCATACTTGCCGCCATACCTGTACATATTGTAGCCACATCGGGCTTAATGTACTGCATGGTATCATACATACCAAGGCCTGCATATACACTGCCGCCCGGAGAGTTTATGTATATCTGGATGTCTTTGTTAGCATCTGCACTTTCCAGGAACAAAAGCTGCGCCTGTACAATGTTTGCAACCTGGTCGTCTATACCTGTACCAAGAAAAATGATCCTGTCCATCATAAGGCGCGAGAACACGTCTATCTGGGCAACATTCATTTGGCGCTCTTCCATAATGTAAGGCGTAAGGCCTGTAGGTGTAACGCGGTTTACAAGCTTGTCGTAATATAAATTGTTTACGCCGTGGTGTTTAGTGGCATATTTTTTAAATTCTTTACCGTAGTCCATAGTTTTTTTAAAATTTTTAATTGTTTAAAAGAAACGAAAAAACGTCAGTCCCGGCGGACTGACGTTCAAATATACTCATTTTTTACGAGAATTATTCTCCGTACATTTCTTTGATAAAGTCCTGATAAGTAGCTTCTTTAGTTGTATAGTTAGCTTTTTCTTTAAACAGGTTTACCATTTTTTCGCTCATTACCTGGTCAGAAAGCCTTTTAACTTCGTCTTTGTTGCCCAGTACACGCGCTACAATACCGTCTACATCTGCATCGGTAGGATTAAGCTGGCCAAACTGCGCCATCTGTTTCCTTATTACCTCTTTAGTGTATGATTTAAGGTCTTCAAAAGTTATCTGAAGTTTGCTTTCGGCTAATATTTTACCTTCAATTAACTGGTAACGAAGCCCTTTTTCTGATTTTTTAAATTCAGCTTCAGCTTCTTCCGGCGTTAATGGGTTCTCACCTGCATTTTGCAGCCATTTGATAAGGAATGCTTCAGGAAGGTCGAATTTAGTATTATCTATAAGAGATTCCGTAACATCGTTAAGGAATTTCTGGTCGGCCTGCTGCTCAAACTGAACCTCAGCATCTTCTTTAATTTTAGCTTTAAGCTCTTCTACCGATGATACCGTACCTTCGCCAAACAGCTTATCAAAAAGCTCCTGGTTAAGTTCTGCAGGCTCTACAGTGTTTATTTCTTCAATAGTAAAGTTTACTTCAATATCAAGATCGTGCACATCGTCATGGCCTACTTTTAGGTAATCCATAAGTTTGTGGTCGTCATCAAATAAACCTTTGGTAGAAAGCGTAACTACATCGCCCACTTTTTTACCAATAAATTTCTCGAACGTTGCAGGATCTGCAAATACATCGGCAGAAATTGTTGCAGGGTTGTTTATCTCCTTCTCTTCGTTAGTAAATGTACCGGCAAGGTCGTTGCCAGCTTCTACCGTTTCCTGAGGGATAAGCTTACCATATTGTTTTTGTATGCGCTCTACCTGCTCATTAAGCAAAGTATCATCGGCAATAATAGTATATTTTGTAAGGCTTGTACCGCCAAGGTCTACATTAAATTCCGGGGCAAGGCCAAGTTCAAATTCGAACACAAAATCGTCAGTATCCCAGTTAAAATCTTCGGTCATCCTTGGTAGCGGGTTACCTAAAATATTAAGCTTTTCGCGCGACAGGTAGTTGTTAAAAGACTGCTGAAGTACTTTGTTTACTTCTTCCATTAACACCGGCTTGCCGTATTGTTTTTGTATAAGGCTTACAGGAACGCCGCCTTTCCTGAAACCAGGAAGTGCTGCCGTTTTTTTGTAGTTAAATAATGCTTTATCTACATTGGCTTTATAATCATCTTTTGTAATAGTTACTGTTACAACAGCATTTAATGCATCTATCTGCTCTCTTGTAATATTCATTAGTTCGATTGTTTTTATCTATATAATTTCGGACTGCAAAATTAAAGCTTTTTTGCAACCCATACAAGTTTTTAAATTATTGTATTTCAATACCCTTAAAAAAGGGGCGCTTAAATTGCAGTATCCTTATTTACCGCCTCAAAACTAAAGCAGCTTGACTATTGTGTATGCTTTTTTAAAATAGTTTAAAAGCCTACTTATCCTTATACATTCCGGATACTACCGATTGCCCAAGCGAAAGCACAAGGCTGAATATAAGCGCGTGCAGAAAATCTACGATACGGAAACCATCTATAAGGTAATCGCACAGCATTACTATAATGGCATTTACCACAAGCAGGAAAAGCCCCAGCGTAAGTATGGTTGCCGGAAGCGTGAACAGCACCAGTATAGGCTTTACAAAAATATTGAGCAGTCCTAATACTACCGCCACAATGGCTGCAGTATACAGGCTGTTTACATATATGCCGGGCATATATTTTGCCAGCAGTATAACAAATAATGTAGTAAAGAGAATGTTTATGAGCGTTTTCATGGTAGGTGAATAATTAATATTGAGTAAGGCTGCCCTGAGAATTTTAAAGCGACAATAACCTCTTCACAATAAAGCTTTCGGAGTAACAGGCTACAAATTTAAAATATCCAGGCGCATGTTTTGCTAAAGTTGCAAACTTTATAAATCGGGGTATGCATCAAAATTAAATATTCTTGCTCACCACCTTGGGTAATACCGTTTGCTTAAGACCCTCCATAACAAACTTCCATAAAAAGTTAAACACCGATTTATCTTTACTGCGCTCTACGGCAATAGTTACTTTTTTAGGGCGGTCGTTACTGTCATTTTTAACCAGCAGGTTACCTATGGCTGTAACAAGCTTGTTTTTCTTTTTGCCGTCTTTTTTATAAATATCTACCTTAAGGTCGTCATACTCTATGGCAAAAGTACCGGTAGCACGCTCGCGGTTACCGTTAAAAACAAACTGTATATCTTTAAGGTCTCCGGTGGTTTCGGCATTCATTAAAGGTTTAGAAACCGGGTTAACCTCTTCGCTGCGCAGGTTTTGCAAATGCCCCGCAATAGTAAACGAATCGCTGGTATCGAGCGTATTAAAAGACCATTTAACACTTAGCGGCGTGCTTTTCATAAACAGGCATTTTACATCTATAGTGGTATTGGGCAGTTTACCCTTATTTATAGGGCTGTAAATATTATTTAGCGTAGCATAAAACTTAGAAAACGACACCTTTGCAGCAGGCCGTGCAAATGTAAGTTGCTCTTCATACTCTATAATACTGTTCTTAAGCAGGAGCTTATCTACCTTCAGGTCAAATTTAATGGTGCGCAGCAGCTCATTGTACAGCTTTTTTCGGGTAGGGTCGTCTGCCGGTTCTTTACTGCGGTAAATATTTGCAAACACCTTACCCAGCACTACTTCGGGCGCGTGTACATACAGGGTATCGCTGGCAAAACCCCAGTCTACCTTAGGTATGCTTATCTTATCGGCGTGCAGGTTAAACTGGTCCAGCTCTTTGTCTATCATCTTTGTAAACTGTCTGCGCGTATGCTTTGGCACCAGCCTGAAATTATCTACCGCCAGCGTAGTATCTGTAGATGTTATTTTGTTAAGCATAATGTTATAAAAAGGCCCGGCATTATAGAACAGGCTGTCGCAGGCAAAAGTATAGTCGCGGTAGCGCACCGGCAGGTTTTCTTTAACAGTGGCGCTGTCTACCGTTATTTTATAAATTTCAAGGTTAATGTTCGCCGCTTTTAAGGTAGGGTTCATTTTAGAATCTACCATTTTAAAGTTACCGTTGCGCAGTTCCAGGCTGCCCGTTTGTATAATATTTTTAAAAGGCTTCTCTACATCGTCTTTAACATTATACTTTTTCTTGTTATGGTACAGTACCACTTCGGGAGTATCTATAATAACGCGGTTTACCTTTATACGATTGTGCTTTATTAACTGCCACAGGCTAAGGCCGCTTACACGCACGGCAGTTACATTTGCAAAAATACCATCTTTAACCGCCTCATCCATAGCTGCTTTTGGGGCAAGATAGGCGTTATGCATGGTAAAGCTGCCGGTAAGCAGGTTTACATCCAGGTCTTTATAGTTAAGGTTGTACGGGAAATCTTTTTGCGATTTTATAATAGCAGGCAGTTTTTTAGAAATATAGTATGCCGCGCCAAAATTGAGCAGCACGAGTAATACAATGAGGCTTAGAACGGCAATGCCGATTTTTTTAAATACTTTCATATAACAGATTATGAATGAAATTTACTACCAAAAATCGTTACCCGGATACTATTTATGTTTTTATTAGTATTTAGCACAAACTGTTAAACAAAGACTGATAACCAGTTATAATAATATGCTTGCATAGTAAATTCTCAGAATACTATACATTTCATTAACTTTTTGTTAAGTATAAATGCTAAATTTTGCTAAAAATTTTATTATGCATTCATAATAAATTAGCCCGTATTATTGTATAATCGATAATTTATTATAAATTTGATATGAAGATTATCAAATTGACAACTTAACCTGATTTATAACTATGAGAAAACTATTATCCTTAACCATGGTGGCTTTAGCGGCAACTTCGGCCTTTGCCGGCGGGTACCGTGTAAGCTTACAGGGCCAGAAGCAGCTTGCCATGGGCCATACCGGTGTTGCAGTAGTAAACAGTGCCGAGGTACTGTTCTTTAACCCGGCCGGGGCGGCATTTTTAAAAGACCGCTTTAACTTCTCGGCAGGTGCTAACGGACTTTTTGCGAGGACAAAATTCCAAAATGGCGAAAACAACTGGAAAGCATCTACCGATAACTTTGGAACACCGTTTGAATTTTATGCATCGTATCGCGCTACCGACTGGCTAACCGTAGGCCTGGCTGTATACACCCCATACGGCAGCGCCGTAGAATGGGACCAGGACTGGGTGGGCGCTAACCTTGTAAATAACATAGACCTTGAAGCAATTTACATACAGCCTACCATATCTATTAAAGTAAACGACCAGCTTAGCATAGGCGGCGGGCCCATATATGTTACCGGTGGCGTAGAGCTAAACCGTAACCTTAGCAGGAGCCTTAACGAGAACGAAGTGCCCCTTGGCGAAAACGGCAACCCTGCCGATGTTACTATTAAGGCTACCAATGTAACCGCCTGGGGATGGACTGCCGGATTTATACTTAAGCCCGTTAAAGATGTAACGGTGGGTGTTAACTACCGATCTGAAATTACTATGGAGGCCCGTGGCGGCACCGCTAATTTT
>Ga0247814_10000911_pt1 | contig 19661 bp, 12 predicted proteins | sample UWRJL179409R1_FD_179947 | JGI IMG/M metagenome (GOLD analysis project Ga0247814, IMG submission 179947) | Plant litter microbial communities from Arlington Agricultural Research Station in Wisconsin, United States - UWRJ-L179-409R-1 | ecosystem: Environmental > Terrestrial > Plant litter >... | reverse complement strand
TCTTTTCTCTATATCGAACACACCATCATCAGTATAAAAAGGGTTAAAAGCTATTGGATTGTCTTCTGTATAAGTGAAGTAAACACCATCTTCCCCTTTTGTTTTTCCTTTTATGAGTTCGCATAATCCCTGATAAGAATTCCCTGTATCGACTAGCAGCACATGAGCACCTTGTTCATAATACTGTCTAACCATGTGATTGGTAAAAAATGACTTCCCCGAACCTGAAGGACCAAGAATAAACTTGTTTCTATTGGTGATAATTCCACGCTTCATTGGCAAATCGGAGATGTCCAAATGAATGGGTTTTCCTGTAAGCCGGTCAGCCATCTTAATCCCGAAAGGTGACGGAGAACTTTGATAGTTTGTTTCTTCAGTAAAAAAACACAGAGCGGGTTCTATAAAAGTATAAAAGCTTTCTTCACTCGGAAAATCTCCTGCATTGCCTGGCATTGCTGCCCAATAAAGCGTTGCTACATCTGTGGTGTTGTGCCTTGGCTTGCATTCCATCAGTGCCAAGGCACTACCCGTATCATTCTTTATCTGTTTTAGTTCAGCGGGATCTTCTGACCAAGCCATTACATTGAAATGAGCCCGAATAGATGAAAGCCCGAAAGAATGTGCTTCATTCAAATAGCGTTCTATCCATTCCTTATTGATTTGGTTCGCTCTGCTGTAACGTGCCAGTGAGTGCATGTTTCTTGCTGATTTCTCAAACTTTCGCAGGTTGTCTTCGCTGCTATCCAAAAAAAGATATTGGTTGTAGATGTGATTGCAGCTTAACAACAATCCTACTGGTGCAGCAAAAGACAATAGACAATCACTTCTGTCTGTGGACAGTTTTTCATAACGAGTATCTGCTGAAACCGTTCCCGGTAAATCATCCGTATCTGACAAGGTATGCAGGCAAAGTCTTTTGTTTCCAATGCGAACCTCTTCTGCACCTAGAGCAATGTCTTTCATGGGAGTTCCCGCTTTCCTTGAAAGTGTCAGGTATTGTTCCAATATTCCTTGCTTCGCATCTGTTCCAATGATGTCTTCTTCACTTAATCGTTCCAATATTACAAAACCACTGTCATTTACTATTCGTTCAAACTGTGTTACGGCTTCCATAAAACGATGGATGGTCTCTTTATCTCTTATTTCTTTTGGAATTAGTACCCCTTTGCAAAGCGAAGAGAAATTGCTCTGCATTCGCATACGCTCTTTAGTTGTTTTGGTTAGAAACAAATAGCAATAGTGATTCAGAAACGGACGTTCATTAAAATGTTGCTGGTAGGATTTTGCTAAAAAGCTTAAATCGTCCTGAGCGATATCAGGAGCATAATTTTCTTTGATATACCAATCCTGTTTGTGTACCACCGTATAATCGGGCAAAGTCTTGATAGCCTTATGCCAGGCAGAATGAATGGCTTCGTATTCCGCAGAAGCCACTGTAAAAAGCTCTGGAAGTTCCACCCGAAAACAAGCTGTGATATCAGCATCCTTCGAGACAATACAATTATTTTCTACCGCTAACAAGGGAAACTTACTTTCCAGCGTAGTCACTTTTGATTTATTCCTCATACGTGTTTGAATTTAGTTTTGAACTTGAAATAACCGCGTACCCGCTTGCGACAGATGATGTAATGAGGATGCCTTTTCTTGGCACTTATTTTCATTAATCCATGTTCTCCATGCTTTTTGTTCAGCGAAAAAGTCTGCCATACGATTAGCAAAGCACCTCCAACTCCCAGAAAAAGACAGATATAGGAATTAACCCCGACCATATACAAAATCATTACCAGAATAAGAATCCCGAGTAATCCACCAGCGAAGAGGAACAGGTATTGCGCCTTCAACCCCTTAAACTCTACCGTCCTCCCAATGCCTTTGTTGATGTTGTAATTATTCATCAGCCAAAAGATTAAAGGAAGAAGGAACGCAAAATTGTAGCTGATACAATCAGGAAGATGCAGGCTCCAAACCAGCTCGCTGCGGTCTTACTGGTATCGGGATCGCCACTACTGAACTTGTTGTACACTTTGACACCTCCGATAAGACCAACTACTGCTCCGATGGCGTAGATAAGCTGGGTGGCGGGATCAAAATATGAGGTTACCATTTGAGTTGCCTCATTGATTCCTGCTGCACCATTACCCTGCGCGAACGCAGCAAAAACTGACAGCATTGACGCAGCCGTCAACAAAACTCTTTTTCTTCGTTTTTCCATGATTAAAATGAATTAATTTGTTAGACATACCTACTCGTTGCAGGATTTGATGGCAAATGTCTTATGGAAATAGGATCATATTAACGAGTTGTCTTTGAGTGGAGTTATTTGGCAGAAGAAGACGTGATGATTTATATTCTGATATAAAAAATCAGTAAATTTAAGCAACCAAACAGTTACATATCGCAAATCGCAATATGCGATTGGAGAAGAAAGATTTCAAATCATCAAAGACTAAATAATACGACTAATGATTTAAAAGGAAGTGGATAAATTCCTATAAACTAGTTCAAAAATGAATAGGTTTTAAGATCTAAAATATTTAGTTTTACCAGAATATAGAATTACACTACATAAAAGTAATTCAACTTTCAATGAACACTAAATGGCAATAAATAAGCATCAGATAATCAGATACAATAGACTGGATCGTTGTTTTAAAAATTTAGGTAAGGAATATAGCATTGAACATCTTTTAGAAGCTGTCAATGAAGCTATATTAGAATATGACTCAGCCAGTTCAGGTATAGAAATAAGAACGTTGCGTAAAGATATAAGCTTCATGAAAACTGCTTATAATGCACCTATTGAAGCAATTCGTGGTTCAAATGGTTTTTATTATCGTTATGATGATATAAAATTTTCTATCAATAATAGCCCATTAAATGACACCGAAGCCGAACAATTAAAAAATGCGGTATCAATTTTACAACGATTTGAGGGTAGTCCTGAATTTGAATGGACTAATCAATTAGGGCCACTTATTAATGATAAATTTGGTCTAAAAAACCAAGATAAGAAAGTAATGTCATTAGAGTCTAATATTGATTACAAGGGCTACAACTATATCACCCCATTATTTAACGCAATCATTAATAAAACTGTAATTAAAATTAATTACGAACCTTTTGGTAAAGAGTCATATGATATAATATTCCATCCTTACTTTTTAAAACAATACAACAACCGATGGTTTGTATTTGGGTACAACGAATTCAATCAAAATCCGCATTGGAATTTAGCATTAGACAGAATCAATGGGAATATTGAAACCACTAAAGAGAAATATAGAAATAACGATACTGACTGGCAAGATTTCTTTGATGATATTATTGGAGTTTCAAAAGATCCAAATAAAGAAACAGAAGAAGTTAAACTGGTATTTAATAAAGAACAAGCTCCCTATATCCAAACAAAACCATTACACTGGTCTCAAAAAAGTAAAGTATTAGAGGATGGAACTCTTGAAGTCAGAATAAAAGTCTTTATTAATTACGAACTAGAAACTCGTATTTTATCTTTTGGTGAAAAAGTAAAAGTGCTTCAGCCAGATATCTTAGTAAGCCAAATCAGAGAACGAATAAAAAAACAAATTGAAAATTATTGACACACTGTGCACTTACACTGCACATTAATAAAATACATTTGCAGAGTAATTTTAATACTAAAGCATGAGAGAATATAATAGCGATAAGATCGTTGAAAATATTACAAATGAAATTTGGCATATTTACAATTCACTTAGAGGTGGACTTAATACAAATGACTTTGATGTGGTTTTGTTGCTATTATCTGCATACAAAGATGGTTTGATAGTTCAAACAACACATAATTACTATCATAATATTAAAAATACGATAGTTGAACGTATGTCTAGCTCTAGTAAGTATCAAAGCATAATTTCAGTTTACGAACCTACTTTAGATGCCATACCTAGTAATTTAATCGAGATTTTAGTTAATGAATTGCTTCGTTTTGATCAAGAAAAATTAAATGAGTGTTTTCCAGAAATATTTGATGATTTATTATATAAATTTTCCAAAGCCCAAGGTAGAATCAGCGGTGAATTTATTCAACCTATTCAATTGACTCGGTTTATTCTCGGTTTAGCTGACTTACGAACTGAATCAAAAATATTCAATCCTTTTGCAGGACTGGCTTCTTTTGGCGTTTATCTTGACAAAAGAGAAAATTATTTTGGGCAAGAACTCAATAAAAAAACTTGGGCTCTAGCTACACTTCGCCTTTTAGCTCATAATAAACTGATTAACAAACGATTTGATTGTGATAATTCTATTTTCAATTGGCCAGCACCAAACCAAAAATTTGATTTAGTTGTAGCTCATCCTCCATTTAACATGCGACTTAATAAGCCGTATGGTGACATTAATCCTAATATAAAAACAGCTGAACAGTTTTTAATTCAGAAAGGACTGGAATTACTTAGTGCTACGGGTAAATTAATTATAATACTACCACTCGGTTTTTTATTTAGAGGTGGTTATGATTTTCAATTAAGAAAAAAACTGGTTCAACTTGATGTATTAGATATGATTATTTCCTTACCCGGGGGATTATTAGCAAATACAGGAATTCCTTTTGTGATTCTACAGCTTAACAAAAACAAAAAAGAATCAGGATTGGTTCGCTTCGTTGATGCCCGCGATTTTGTTGAAGTGAAAAGTGCAAAAGATAAAGTTCTAAATGATTATGAACTTAATGAGTTACTTCAAGGAAACAATAAGAAATCAGATGCCATTAGATTTATTACTAATGAGCAAATTGTTGCGAACGACTATAACTTAAGCGTTCCAAGATATTTTAAGAATGATCTAATTTTTGCTGAAAACGAAAAATTAGTTAAACTAAATGAAATTATAAAACCTTTTAGAGGCCAAGGAGGAAATCTTTCTGAAACTGGAAAAATAATTCGTATTCGTGACTTAAAAGATGATAATGTAGATTTTTTCTTGGATGATGAAGCTGTTGAAGAATCAGATTTGAATAGAAATAATTTCTATCAAATAGATCAATCTTGTTTATTGCTTGCAATACGGTGGAAAACATTAAAACCAACTTATTTTGAATTTAAGGGCAACCCAATTTTTAAAACTCAGGATATTTTTTCTGCCAAAGTTGATGAATCCAGAGTTAACATAGCTTATTTAATCAATGAGCTGAAGTCAGAATATGTTCAGAAACAATTAGATTCATATAGATTGGGAGCTGTTATTCCTTTCATTCGACAAGAAGATTTACTTGAAATAATAATTAAATTACCTTCTTTAGAGGAGCAAAAGGCTAAGGTTAGTGGAATTATTGAACTTTCTGCAAGGTTTAAACAACTTGAAAGGGAGAAAAATAATTTACTATCTAACATTAAAAAGGAAGAAACAGAAAGCTCAACATCTTTGAGTCACATTTTAGGCAAACCGCTATTAAGCATAGGATCTTCTCTAGAAATCATACAGGATACCTTATCTCGAGAATTTCCTAATTGGAAAGATATTATGATAAGTGAAAGTCGAGAATTTAAAATGTCTGATGCATTTGATTCTATTTCTAAAAATGTAAAATACATTCAAGAGTTAACAGACAAAAATACTTCATTAATGAGTGTTTCATCATTTAATTTGTTCGAAGTAAATTTCTTAAAATTCATATCTGACTTTGTAAAAAATGAACGGAAAAGTTTGAATAACAATATAGAATTAAAGCTTGATATCAATGAAGATATTAAACAAATGACAAAGCAAATATTGATTTATGGCAATGAACAAAAGCTAAAAATTGTATTAATCAATCTTATTGATAATGCTAAAAATCATGCATTCATTAATAAAGAAATAAACAATGAGATAAATATCGAGATCCTGCCATTCATTGGAAATGAAAAAGAAGCTTCTTATCTCAACTACGACATCGATAATAAAAAATCATATATTGAGGTCAAAGTTTCGAATACAGGAAAACCATTCCCAAAAGATTTTACACTAGACGATTATATACGTAAAAACTTTGCTGTCGGAAACACAAGAAACCGAGGTTTAGGAGGGTATGAAGTCAATGAAATTATCAAAACACACAATCAAGGGAAGAAAGCTCTAAATCTAATTTCTTTTGATGGAAATCAAAAATATAGTTCAACTATTTCATTTTTAATACCAATTATTTAATTATGAGTAATACATACAATATTCTTTGGATAGATGATGAGCATGACGATCCAGATTTAATACCTTTCATAGTGCAAGCCGAAACACAAGGTATTATTTTAGAAGGTTACAAATCATTCAAAGAAGGTTTTAATGTTTTAGATGCAAATTTGAATAAATTTGATATCATTCTTCTAGATGCATTATTTTATGAAGATGAAACATCAGAAACACCTAATCCTGCTGGGTTAGGCTCTGCAATTCAGAAAATAAATGAATTAAGAAGCAGAAAAACGTTTCCATTTTTTGTGTTATCTGGACAAACTCATTTTACTGACGTTACCAATCCAATACTTGAAGCTTTCAAGATAATTTGTTACAATAAAAAAAATCCAGAAGATGTTAAACAGTTATTGATTAATATTAAAAATGCTGCTGATAATCAAATAATAACTCAAATTAAACATGAAAATCAAACTCTTTTAAATGCAATAAAAGATTATCCTAACGAAGCTAGAGATACCTTTATTACTATTTTAAAAAACCTAAAAGAGGGAAATTTTCAATTTGATGATCAATTGTACTTTACCCAATTAAGAATAATTTTAGAACATTTATTCAGAAAAGCAAATAGTATTGGATTACTGCATGATATATGTGTTCAAAAAGGAAATAACCAAGTAAATTTGACTGAATCAAGATTGTTCTTAGCTGGTTTAGATACGAATCATCTAAATGTTTGCTGTTCAATAACCCATTTCCCCAAATTAATAGCTGAAAATGTAAAGAATATTATTCTAACTACTGGAGCTGCTTCTCACACTTCTAATGTAGATATAACACAAAACATAGATTATCAAAACTATAGAACAGATGTTAAATCACCATATTTACTATACTCTCTAGCATTCCAATTAATGGATGTTTTAATTTGGTTTGAAGGTTATAGTAAAGCAAATAATGATGTTGCCAAAAATAAATCTTATTGGATAAGTATTAATAGAGACCAATACGGTAATAAGATTGAAACAGAAACAATAACTAAAATTGCCTATAACGGTTGGGGTACTGTCGAAATAAACAAAGGAACAAAAAGTATTAGTATTCATAAAGATGCCATTTCTAATAACAATCTTTCGGTTGGAGATCAAATTATGTTTACTGTTAAAGATTCATCAAGCGTACAAAATATAACAAAAATTTAAAAACACATATTTCACAAATGATAACAGGCGAATTAAAATCACAAATTGACCGCATCTGGAACGACTTCTGGACAGGAGGAATTTCCAACCCATTGACTGTAATCGAACAGTTTACTTACCTTATCTTCCTAAAACAATTGGATGACAAGCAAATTCTGATTGAAAAAGAGATTGCAATGCTTGGAGGAACTACCAAGAAAATGATTTATGCCGAAAGCCAAAAGGAATTACGTTGGAGTTATTTCAAAGACAAAGATCCAGAGGTGATGTTTGATTTGTTCAGAAAACCACAGCGTCATTTGAACGATTTAACAGCTTTTGATTTTATGAAAACCTTAGGGGCTGATGGCGGTAAGTTTACCGAATACATCAAAGGAGCTACCTTTATGATAGACACGCCTAAGTTATTGGATAAAGTAGTACAACAAATCGACAAACTACCGTTGAATAATCGCGATACCAAAGGGGATTTATACGAATACATGTTGGGCAAAATTGCCGAAGCGGGTACCAACGGGCAATTCCGTACACCGCGCCATATCATTCGCATGATGGTAGAACTCACTCAACCCAAAGCAGACGATACCATTTGTGACCCATCACTAGGTACAGCAGGTTTCCTGGTAGCCGCTGGACAATATTTTCACGATAAACACGATAAGTTATTTTTAGATAAAAACTTTCGTGAGCATTACAATACCAATATGTTTAACGGACTGGAAATTGACCCTTCCATGATGCGTATTGCTTCTATGAACTTACAATTGCACGGGATTGAATCACCGCAATTAGTGGGTGGTTCTGCTTTGGCGGAAGGCAATACCATTAACGGAAAATATTCGTTGGTATTAGCCAATCCTCCGTTTAAAGGCGCATTGGATTATGATGAAGTAGAAAGCAGTTTGTTACAGGTAACCAAAACCAAAAAAACGGAATTATTATTCTTATCCTTGATTTTACGTATGTTAAAATTAGGCGGAAGAGCAGCGGTGATTGTGCCTGATGGTGTATTGTTTGGAAGCTCAGGCGCACACAAAAACATCCGTAAAGAATTGGTAGAAAATCAACAATTACAAGGTGTTATATCCTTACCTAGTGGGGTTTTTAAACCTTATGCCGGAGTGAGTACCGCTATCCTACTCTTCACCAAAACCAACTCAGGAGGTACGGATAACGTTTGGTTCTACGACATGCAAGCCGATGGTTTTAGTCTGGACGACAAACGTAACGCTCAACTCTCGGAAGAAGTATTTGAACAATGCTTTGCTGACCCTAAAAGCGTTTTAGAAGAATTCAAAGGTAAATGTGACATCCCTAACATTTTGTTGGATTGGAAAAACATTAATGAAAAACGAACAACCAACAACTTTGGAGATAGAGCCCAAAAATCCTTCCTAGTTCCAAAAGCTGACATTGTAGCTAATGATTATGACTTAAGTATTAACCGTTACAAAGAGATTGTTTATGACGAAGTGGTGTATGACAAACCACAAACGCTCATTGCAGATATCAAGGCAATCGACAAAAAACGCATGGAAGCGATGTTGGATTTAGAAAAAATGTTAGGATAGTGATGCGGAGTAAGAGGGATTCTCCACCCCGGGAAATAGCAGAGAAGAAGGGATTCTTTGCAAACAATGACCTCAGGGTTATGAATCCTGCGCCCTGTCAAAGTATTGTGACCGCGGCAGGGTTCGAACTGGAAACCCTAAAATTACATGGTGACCTCGACTGGATTCAGAACGATAACCTTTGTAATCCCAGAAGGATTCGAACCTCCGACCAACAATTTCGATATAAAACAGGAATGCTCTAAGTTAAATAAATTTAATTAATCTTGAGTAGGTTAACAAAAAACGAATATACAAAATATAGAATTAATGCAGAAAGTTAAAATAGACGATGTTCTGAAATACGAACAGCCGACAAAATATATAGTTGAAACTGAAAATTATAATAATGATTTTAATACCCCTGTTTTAACTGCTGGTAAATCATTTATTTTAGGATATACAAATGAAGATAAAGGGGTTTTTAATAATGTTCCAGTAATTATTTTTGATGATTTTACAACAGCATTTCACTATGTTGATTTTCCTTTTAAAGTTAAATCTTCGGCCATGAAGATTTTAAATGTTGTTAAAGAAAAAGCTGATTTAAAATATCTGTTTTATAAAATGCAAACAATTTCTATTGATAAAGATTTGCATAAAAGATATTGGATTTCTAAATATTCTCAAATCCTGATCCCACTCCCTCCAATCGCTACCCAACAAAAAATAGCCGCTATACTCGATAAAGCCGATGAACTGCGCCAATACAACAAGCAATTGATCGAGAAATACGATGCGCTGACGCAATCTTTATTTTTGGATATCTTTGGTGATCCTGTGAAGAATGAAAAGGGATGGAAAACTAAAACCATTGAAGAACTGACGAAAAAAGAAAAAGGTTCTATTAAAAGAGGTCCTTTTGGAGGTGCATTAAAAAAGGAAATCTTTGTTGAAGAAGGTTTTTTAGTTTATGAGCAGTTCCATGCTTTAAACAATGATTTTTCAATGGCTAGATACTTTATAAATGAAGAAAAATTTAATGAATTAAAAGGATTTGAAGTAAAGCCTGGAGATATTATTATAAGTTGTTCTGGTGTTTATCTTGGTAAACTTGCTATTATTCCAAAAAATGCAAAAAAAGGCATAATTAATCAAGCCTTATTAAAAGTGACTTTAGATGAGACAATCATGAGAAATGACTTTTTTATTTTCCATTTTACTCATAAAAATTTTAGAGAAAAATATTTTGATGCTAATAGAGGTGCCGGAATTCCAAATTTCCCACCAATGTCTGATTTTAAAAAATTCCCTTTCATTTCACCTTCTATCGAACTTCAAAATCAATTCGCAGAACGAGTACAAATGATAGCAACTCAAAAACAACAAGCCCAAGAAGCTTTGGCAAAAAGCGAAGAATTGTTTCAAAGTTTGTTACAACGAGCGTTTAAGGGAGAGTTGAATTAAACATGAAAAGATGAGTGAATATCTAGATATAGAGAACAGAGAAAGCGATTATAACGAAATCCTATCAGATACTTTTAGAGCTGAAGTTGGTATTCGTGCTATTGGCTTAATTTACCACGATCATTCTGACGATCAAAATTCCGAAGAAAATGTATTCCGTTTAAAAGACAATATTGAATATCGTTTATTTGCTGCAACACATCAATATTTGATATTACTAAAAGAATTACAATCTGCAGAACTATATCTGCAAAAGCTATACAAAGAGAATCCACATTACATCAATCCAAACACATTCCAGTTTGGGAATATATATTTTGATAAAGTAGAACGGGAACTTTCTTCTATTTTCGATAGTATTCTTTTTCATCTTTCATCTGTTTTTGACTATTTGAGCCATGCGATATGCTATATGTATTTCAAAAACAAAGAAAACACGCTCTATTGGACTAAATTGAGTAAAAAAGTGAGAGGAGATCTTAAAGGGCAATTTGAATTTTGCAAAGTACTTGATGAGGTTGATAGAAAATTTGTTGGAAGACTTTATGATTATAGATCTAGACTTCTACATAACAAAAGAGACAAACATAATTTCTCTTGTACAATGAATTTAAAAAATTTAAGTTTTCAGCTAAAAATTGCTTCATCACCAGAAGTCCTTAAACATTTCAAATTAATTGAAGAAAAAAAGACTTCTGAAAATCAAGAAATCACATTAGCGTATTTTTCTTCTTGGCTTATAAAGCAATCTTTTAAAGAAATTGAAACAATTTTAGATGCTATAAAAATTGATTTAGAAAATAATTCAAAATTTCAACAAAATCTTGCAAAACCAAAAGGAGAAAAGGGTTTTATGTTTATTACTATGAATCCCGAAACAAAATTTGCCGAACCAATGTCAAATGGTATCTGGTTGGAGTATAAAAACAAAAGGAAAAACTAATTTTTTAAAATTAAAAGCTATGGATTTTTTTAAATCATTTTTCGATTTCACAAAGTTACCAACCAAGATTTTTCTTGTTGTTTCGATTGCCACAGGAGTATTTATTTTTTCAGATTCTGAAATTTTAAAGAAACTCCATTTAGACAAATTTGAGCAATATGGAGGTTATATAGGTTTAACTTTTTTATTTTCTACAATTCTTGTAATAGTAAATCTAATCATCTGGATATTTAATAAATTACATTTTCAATTTAGATTAAAAAAATTAAAAGCTGAATACAAACAAATCTTGACAGAATTAGATCCTAAAGAGAAAGCTGTATTGAGAGAATTTGTTATTCAAAAGCAGAATTCAGTTACTATGCCTTATGATGATCCTGTGGTATGTGGATTAATTGATAAAGGGATATTAAATTACAATAAGCAATTAGGAAATTCATTTATTGTAAATGGAAATAAAACAGCTTTGTCAATGTCCAAGTATGTATCTAAAATACTTACTATAGAACACCTTGATCTTAAAGAAAATCCTACTGAAGAAGAAAAATCTATAATTTGGGAAGCAAGACCGGATTGGGTAAATGGCAGATGGTATTAATTTTTTTCATTAGAAGTTTAATGGGAGTTAACATAAAAATATAACACTATGGAAACACAGTCAGTAATTAAAATTAAAGATTTAAGAGATCAAATCAAAGAAAAATTAAGCTCATTTGATTCTTCTCAATTCAATAATAACAAATTTGGAAATGAAGGTGAATACAATGGAAAGAGTATTTATTTAGGACTTAATGCTTTACTTACTGATGTTTCTTATTTTATAAAATCTCATAACATATTTATTCAGCTTTCTACCTTAGAAGAAAGAAATTCAATTATAAACAATCTAACCAATATACATTCTTATATTGCTTCTCCTCAATATCTTTTTCAATACATCGATAGTTTGAAAATAGAATTACGTAAATATAATATTCGCAGTAATATAGAAAGATGGGAATTATTTCAAGAAGCCAACAAACAACTTTTAGAACAATGTAATGACTTTAATGAAGCATTAAAATACATTGATGAAATAAAAGAAAAAGCGAACGATTCGAATACTTCAATTACAGAAAAGCGAAATGAAATTTCAAAAAAGTTTGAAGAATTGGAAGAAAAAATTGAGGAAGTAGAAGAAGTTAAAAATGAAATCACTACCAATTCCGAGCAATTAAAAACTATAAATACTGCACTCTTAAAAGTTAAGGAAGATGCTGATGTAAACCTTGAAAGTATTGTAGAAAGTTACAACGAAGTTAAAAGTAATGAAAAAGTAATCAACTCATTTGCACAAAAAGTTCAGGAAAGAGACAATCGATTAGGAGAATTACAGCAAATGACTGATGAAATTAAAGAAAAAATAATCAGTTATGAAAGTGAACGTACTAAAATTCTGGATGATGCTCAAAAATTAATTGAAAGCGCTAAAACAGCATTAAACTACAAAACAGCAGAAGGTATTAGTGCTTCTTTTCAAACACAACTGACCGATGCCAAGAAATGGTATTTTTCGGCATCATGGATTTTAGGAGCTGGCTTTTTTGTATTAATTGCAATAGCTTTGGGTGTTTGGATAACAATTGATGCTACGAATGATCTTCATTTAATAATTGGGCGTATTGCATTAATTCCTTTACCTATAATTACAGCAATATTTTGTGCTAACCAATATGTAAAACAAAAAAACATCATTGAAGATTATGCTTATAAAATGGTTTTAGCAAAATCAATAGTTGGTTTCTCTGAACAATTAAAGAAAGAACCTTCTGAAGATAAAGGGGAATACATTCATTATATAAAAGTAGCTCTCGAAGAAATTCATAAAGATCCTTTGAGAAAAAGAGAATTAAAACAGGGAACTTCGAAAATTGAGAATTTTTCAGTCAAAGAAATTCTTGATGTTGCCGAACGAATGGTAAAAATTGGCAAGCCTTAATTGGCAACTCGATTATATTAAAATTAAAATTTTAAATTTGGAAATCAAATATAAATCATTATTTCTAGCAGTCTAAACAAAAATGGCATTACCAATAAACATAAACGATTTAGTTAACGGACAATCCATAGAATGGGAACGACTGGAATTCAAACAAGGCTGGAATCCCGAAGAAATTGTACATACCATGTGTGCCTTTGCCAATGACATTAATAATTGGGGTGGTGGCTACATTATTGTGGGTATTGCTGAAAACGAAGGAAGACCTGTACTGCCTCCGATAGGTTTAACCCCTGAGAGTTTAGATAAAATACAAGGTGAAGTACTAAGCCTTGCCTACCAACTGTTACCTAACTATTTCCCGTTAATACAACCTTATGTGTTGCAACAACAACACATTTTAGTACTATGGTGTCCCGCTGGTGACAATCGCCCTTACACCGCACCCATCACCCAAGGAAAAGGAACGCAACGTGCTCCTTATATTCGTTTTGGTTCCCGCAGTATCATTGCCAAAGAAGATAATTTAAGACGATTACAAGAACTAACCGCCCGTATTCCTTTTGACGACAGAATAAATGGTAAAGCCACTATCGATGATTTAGATTTAGGATTAATTCAGGCTTTTCTTCAGGAAGTAAAGAGTGATTTATATGAAGAAAGTAAACAAATCCCTTTTACAGATTTATGCCTTAATATGAAAATTGTAAATGGACCTAAAGAGGCTTTGCGTCCGCTAAATGTGGGATTGCTGTTTTTTTCCCGCAATCCCGAAAAATATCTCGATCGTTCCTGGATTGAATTGGTAACTCATAAAGACAAAACCGGTAAAAATTTTTCCGAAAAATATTTCAAAGGCCCTATTCACCATCAACTGAGAGCTGTTTTAGATTATTTCAAAAACAACGTGATTGAAGAAGTAGTAGAAAAAGTGTCCTATAAAGCCGAAGCTAACCGCTATTTTAATTTTCCTTATGAGGCTCTTGAAGAAGCCTTGTCTAATGCGGTCTATCATAAAAGCTACGAAATGGAAAAACCCATCGAAGTACAAATATGGCCGGACAGAATTGAAATTCTAAGTTTTCCTGGCCCGGTTCCTCCAGTAGATGCACAAATACTAAAACAAAACAAACGCATTGTAGCACGCGATTATCGTAACCGCAGAATTGGCGATTTACTCAAAGAATTGCACCTGACCGAAGGTCGAGGCACGGGTTTCCCAACCATAAGAAACGCTATGAAGGAAAATAACTCCCCAGAACCTGTTTTTGAAACAGACGAACAAAGTACATATTTTCTAACGCTTTTATTGGCTAATGAAGAAAAAACTGTGGCCAAAACTGCGATACCTTTTATCAATTTAGACGAGCTTAGTTACTTTTTAAACACCCTGAGTAACCAAGCTAGTAACCAAGATAAACCCAAAAATATCAAGACATTAGAGGTTTTAAACAATTGGAACGACCAAGCTAGTGACCAAGCTGGTAACCAAGCTGTCCAAATTATAGAAAGTGAACTTCATGATAAAGCATTGGCTATTTTAGATATAGTAAGCGAACCAAAAAAGAGAGTGGAAATATTGGAAAACTTAGGTTTAAGTAACCAAACCAAAAACAGGGAAAAATACTTGGATCCCTTACTTAATTTAGGATGGATAGAAATGACTATTCCCGAAAAGCCAACACACCAAGACCAAAAATACAGACGTAGCATTCAAGGAGAAATACTTTACAATTTGGTTTCTGGTATAAAATAATATAGTATTTTAGAGGCAAATATTACAGTCGTTATGAATAGTAACTTTAGTTTTCTTCAAAAAGAGTTTCCGGAAATCTTCAAAGAGGTACAGGAAGCCGAAAAAAATACTTTTACAGCACCTCGCTATGCCGCCTTGTTATGCCGAAGTACTCTGGAGAAAACCCTGTTCTGGTTGTATAAAAACGATGAGGACTTAGAGTTGCCTTATGACACTAAACTTGGAGCTTTGCTACACAATGACAGTTTTAAAGCAATATTAAAACCAAGTATGTTAGTAGAGCTGGATGTAGTGCGTTTATACGGTAACGATGCAGCACATGGTAAGAAAATAAGAGCTCTTGAAGCTTTACAATCCCTAAAAAACACCTTTCGTTTTCTGTCTTGGTTAAGCAAATATTATAGTGCTAACAATCCTGATATTGCTTTATTTGACGAACGTTATATTCCCTATGGAGACAGCAATGATAAAAATGCTAAACAATTACAGGAATTGGCTACTGCTATCGAAAAAGAAAGAGAGGAAGCCAAACGCTTAGAAAAAAAACAGCAACTTTTAGCCGAAGAAAACGAAGCACTTAAAAAGCAACTAGACGAGCAAAAACAGCTCATTGCCGAACGTAAAGAGCATAGAAGTCAAGAATTTACATTTGAGCAAGCTGTTCCCGAATTAACATCCGAACACCAAACCCGACTAGTTTTAATCGATTTATTACTCAAAGAAGCGGGTTGGGACAATCTTCGTGAACACAAAGAATTGGAGTATGAAGTAATTGGAATGCCATTAACGACTAATCCTACTGGAAAAGGATTTGTTGATTACGTACTATGGGATGATAACGGAAAACCTTTGGCCGTGATTGAAGCCAAAAGTACACTCCATGATGCCCGCAAAGGAAAACACCAAGCGAGTTTGTATGCCGATTGTTTAGAAAAAATGACTGGTCAACGTCCTATTATTTTTTATACTAATGGATTTGAAACCCACCTTTGGGACGATCAATTTTATCCCGATCGATTGGTTCAGGGATTTTATACTAAAGAAGAACTACAAGTACTAATCAGACGCCGTTATGAACGTCAGGATATCAGGAACTTTGTAGTCAATACAAGCATTATTGAAAGACCATACCAATTAGAAGCCGTAAAACGTGTTGCCGAAACATTGGTTACTACGCATAATAATACATTAAAAGGTAAAAACAGAAAAGCATTATTAGTAATGGCAACAGGAAGCGGAAAAACCCGAACTGCTGCCGCTATTGTTGATATGTTTACCAAATGTAATTGGGCAAAAAGAATCTTATTCCTCGCAGATAGAAACGCCTTAGTAACCCAAGCCAAGAATGCTTTCAAAGAACATTTACCTCATCTGTCAGCAGTTGATTTGACTAAAGAAAAAGAAGAACTCGGAACTCGTGTCGTGTTCTCTACCTACCCTACGATTCTAAATAAAATTGATTCATTAAAAAATGAAGACGAACGTTTTTACGGTATCGGTCATTTTGATGTTATCATCATCGACGAAGCGCACCGCTCGGTGTATCAAAAATACCAAGCCATATTTGATTATTTTGACGCAATATTAATCGGACTTACAGCAACTCCAAAAAAAGATATTGATAAAAACACTTATAGTCTTTTTGAGATTGAGGATGATGTACCTACTTTTTCTTATGAATTAGATCGTGCCGTTACCGAGAAACATTTGGTTCCGCCAAAATCATACAAAGTACCTGTTAAATTCCCGAGAAAAGGCGTAAAATACTCCGAATTAAGTGAAAAAGACAAAAGACGTTACGAAGAATTATTCGGCGTTCCGGGCGATGAAAAAGAAACTGGAATAGCCGAAATAGCTAAAACAAAAATCAATTCGTTCTTGTTTAATAACGACACTGTCGATACCGTTTTAGATTATGTAATGCGTTTTGGTTTACGTGTAGAAAGCGGGGATAAATTAGGGAAAACCATCATTTTTGCTAAGAATCATACTCATGCCATTTTTATAGAAGAACGTTTCAATAAAAACTATCCAGAATTTGGAGGTAGTTTTTTGAGAGTAATCGATAATTACGAAGACAAAGCACAAGACTTATTGGAAAAATTCTGCTTCTTTAAAGGGGATGATATAGAACCACAGATTGCCGTATCAGTTGACATGATGGATACTGGTGTTGATGCTCCCAGAGTCTTGAATTTGGTATTTTTCAAAGAAGTAAAGTCTTATTCCAAGTATTGGCAAATGATTGGGCGAGGAACCCGAAAATGCCCCGATATTTTTGGTCAAGGATTAGACAAAGAATTCTTTTTAATCTTTGATATTTGTGGTAATTTCGAATTTTTTGAAGAATTTCATGACGGTTATGTAGGAACAACAGCCAAACCGCTATCCCAACAATTATTTGAAGCACAATTAGAAATTATAACTACCATTCAAAATAGTCAAAATGTTACGGAAAGTGATGATTTGATTGCAAAAAAATACACCAATGCTTTACACCATAAAATTATTGAATTAGACCAAACCCGATTTCAAGTAAAAAAGCATCTGGAATTTGTCCTTAAATATAGTAAAAGAGAAAATTGGAATAGTTTAAACCAATCAGATGTGTTGGATATTCAAACGCATTTATCACATTTAATTGCTTATACCGAAGACAAAGATGAATTTGCAAAGCAATTTGACAAATTAGTTTATCAGTTGCAATTGGCGATACTAAAACAATCCAAAAGACAAGTTTCACTAATTCAAAACATGGTTACCATTGGTGAATTATTATTTGTAAAAAGGAACATACCAGCAGTCAATCAACATATTGACACCATCAATAAAATCAAAACGGTTGAATATTGGTCAACTATTACTTTAGATAAATTAGAGCTCTTGAGAACAGAATTAAGAGGATTAATTCAATTTTTAAAAGACGACAACAAAGAAAAACCCATTTATTCTGATTTTGACGATGAACTAATTGAAGCCAATGTTAAAGAAACGGATATTTTAGCCAGTTACACCCGATTACAAAGTTATAAAGATCGTGTTGAGTCCTTTATACGAAAAAACAAAACCCATTTGGTAATTGATAAATTATATAAAAATATCCCAATCACTCCTTCAGAATTGGAATTATTAGAACAATTCTTGATGCAAGAAGCAGAAAGCAAAGAACGATTGTTTAAAGAATATGAAGAGCAACCTTTAGGCATGTTCATTAGAAAAATTTTAGGTTTGGATATAGAAGCTGCTAACAAACATTTTGCTTCATTTATTCAAGAAGAAAATTTGAATGCCAATCAAATTACTTTTGTAAACACCATCATTGATTACCTTAATAAAAATGGAATTCTTGACACAAAAATGCTTACTCAAAGTCCATTTAATGCACAAAATGACAATGGAATAATTGGAATTTTTCAAGATGATGACGAGAAAATTCATAAAATAATCCATTTACTAAAAGTGGTGAATCAAAATGCTTTGATTGGTTAGTTGTCCTAAAAATAAAAATTTCAATACTGTGCAGTTGTATTGCATACATCTAGCTAATATTTGCGGTATTAAAATACGGACTAAATGAATAATAGAATAGTTGTGAGATATGGATAACAATATATTTAATATGAACTGATAGCTAATAAAATCATTACACAAGCAAACGAAATTTTAGCCATGCAAATCCATCCGTTAATTAGAGAAGAACGATTCCAAATGTTGATGTAGAAATTAGAACAAGTTTTAAAAACTAATCAAATACCATAACCAAACTATTATGAAGATAAAAAAAATAGAAGTTGAAAATTTTCGATTACTGAAGACTTTCTCAATGGACCTTGAAAATGAACTTTCTCTTGTTATCGGAAAAAACAATACAGGCAAGACTTCTATTCTGTCAGTTCTTGATAAATTTTTAAATGAGAAAAGTAAATTTTCTTATGATGACTTTAATATCGATTTCAAAAATGAATTAGAAGGTTTAATCAAGTCGGCAGATGTTCCCGATGAATTCCTACCCAAGGGCATTAAACTGAAAATTTATATTGAATATAGCGATACTGATGATTTATCTAATGTTAGCAGAGTATTGATGGATTTAGACCCTGACAATAATAATATTGTTTTAGGTTTTGAATACTCTGTAAGTTATGACGGCTTTTTAAAAATAAAAGCTGATTATGCAGATTTCGCAGCCAGTGAAAATGCTAAGAATGCTAAGAAGAATGAATATAAGCAAAGGGAATTAAAAGATTTTTTAAAACAAAATTTAGAAGCTTATTTTAAAATTCATAAATTCTCTTTTGAATATGATACAGCTACAAACAAGATTACCGAGACTAAACCAATTGACCTCATTAATGAAAATATTAATTTAAAGGACATCATCAGCTTCAAGTACATTAGTGCAAGAAGAGATGTAACAAATAAGGAAAAAGAAAATACACTCTCAAAACAAACCTCAAGCCTTTATAAAAAGAAAGAAGATAGCAGCGATAAAACTCAGGCTACAGAAGATTTCAAAGACCAGCTTTCCGAGACCGACAGTACATTAAGTGACATCTACAAAGACTTATTTAAAGATGTAATAAAAAAAGTGCAGGATTTTGGTGGCGTTAAGTTG
>Ga0247814_10000910_pt1 | contig 19662 bp, 14 predicted proteins | sample UWRJL179409R1_FD_179947 | JGI IMG/M metagenome (GOLD analysis project Ga0247814, IMG submission 179947) | Plant litter microbial communities from Arlington Agricultural Research Station in Wisconsin, United States - UWRJ-L179-409R-1 | ecosystem: Environmental > Terrestrial > Plant litter >... | reverse complement strand
AAGCTGAAAAAGAAGAAAAAAGCGGCGACTTTAATTCTGCGCTGACGCTTTTTGGAAAAGCTGCTTTTGAATACAACAATTCTAAAAGCTATTCCCGTTACGGTGCTTCTTTGCTGCGGTTAAGCAATGTACATTATCTGATGGAGCATTATACCGAAGCAGAGCAGGTGATCTTAAATGTGGCATTAAAGACCTATTCGCGTTTTGGAAACAGGCCCGGACAGCTCGCTTCCTATAATCAGCTTGGCAGGATTTATCTTGCAGCAAATAAACTTACCCAATCTATGTGGTTTTATACGCAGCAGGGTATTTTGGCCAGACAGGTAAAGAATAACGCTTCCTATATCGACTCTATCCTCGGACTGGTACAGGTAAAAATTAAAAAAAGAGAATACGCCCTTGCGCTGAAAGATGTAAACCGTGCAGAGCTATTTGCTAAATCTTCAAACATCAGTCAGTTTAAAGGTCAGATTAAGCAGGCAAGAACTTCTATAGCAGAAAAAAAAGCCCGATAAAATAAAACAAGGATTTAATCCGTTTATATAATAGCGACTGGCTAAAAGGCTTTTACCATCCTTTTAAGGCATTTATCCGGTATAATTTTTAGAAGTATTTAATTATATTTGGTAAAGATTACAGAAAAGAGACAGTGTTGTACTGTCTCTTTTCTGTTTATTTATGAAATTGGTATCATATTGGTTGTTACTACACAAATGGATTTTAAATTATTTAAAGAGATGTTGAAAAGAATATTACTGGTCACCTTCACCGCCGCCATGCTAGCGTGCCAGGCTGCTCCACAACCACTGCCACCGCAAAAGCTGGTTGAAGGGATACCTAATATTAAGCCAGATGAGCAACAGAGTTTAGTATGTAAGGAAATTGTGGCACTTATCGAAAACTACAATTATAAAAAATTAGCAGTTAACGATTCTATATCTTCTTTAGTGCTGGATAAATATGTCAAAGCACTGGATCCATACAGAAGTTATTTCCTGGCATCCGACATCAAAGATTTTGAACAATTCAGAACAACGCTTGATGATGCATTCAGAGCCGGAGATCTTTCTGCTCCTTTTTATATTTTCAACGTTTACTCGAAAAGATATAACGAAACACTGGATTATGCAATAGCGCATATAAAAGACAAGTATGATTTCAACCAGAATGATACCTATGTTTTTGACAGGGAAAAAATGCCATGGGTAACATCTACAACTGCATTAAATGACATCTGGAAAAAACGTGTAAAATATGAGCTGATCAACTTAAATATCGCAGGAAGCAATTCGGCAAAAAACATAGAGACGCTTACAAAGAGATATCAGAACCTTAAAACCCAGTCTGCGAAGTTAAATAATCAGGATGTATTCCAAACTATCATGGACGCTTTTACTGAAACGATTGATCCGCATACCAATTACTTTAATCCGGTAAATGCTGAAAAGTTTAATGAAGATATGGCACGTTCATTCTTCGGAATAGGAGCAACTTTGAGAATGGAAAATGATATTCTAAAAATTGAATCCATTGTTGCTGGCGGCCCTGCGTTTAAAAGCAAGCTCTTGAATGCGGGCGACCGTATTATTGGTATTGCGCAGGGTTCAGCGGAATTTGAAGATATCACAGGGTGGAGAATTGATAATGCCGTTGCCAAAATTAAAGGCCCTAAGGGAACTAAGGTGCGTTTAAAAGTGATACCGGTAGGAAAAGATATGTCTGCTAAGCCTGTCATCATAGAGTTGATCAGAGATAAGGTTGTAATGGAAGAATCTTCTGCTAAAAAAGAGGTAAAAACTATACAATCAAATGGTAAACCTTTTAGAATTGGAATTATTACCGTACCGGGCTTCTATGCCGATTTTAAGGCAGCAAGGGCCGGGGATCCGAATTATAAGAGTACTACTCGTGATGTAAAACTGATTATTGATACTTTAAAGAATAAAGATAAGGTTGATGCAATTGTAATGGACCTTCGTTCTAATGGCGGAGGCTCACTGGTAGAAGCAATCAATTTAACAGGCCTGTTTATAGATAAAGGCCCTGTGGTACAGGTTAAAGATTTAAAAGGTGATATTGACGTACAGGAAGATGAAAATGCAGGTGCTGCATGGACCGGCCCGTTCGGAGTGATGGTAGACCGTTTGAGTGCTTCGGCATCTGAAATCTTTGCTGGTGCAATTCAGGATTATGGAAGAGGAATTATTATCGGTACTCAAACTTATGGTAAGGGTACGGTGCAGTCATCACTCGACTTAAGTTCTTTGGTGAACCCTTCTATTTTACAGCGTTTAGCCAGCCTGGTGCAGAATGGTAAAGTAACAACAGTTACAGTAAAAGGAAAAGAGAGTTTACCGCAACTTGGACAGATTAACCTTACAATGGCTAAGTTTTACCGTGTTAATGGTAGCAGTACGCAGCACAAAGGGGTAATGCCTGATATTGTTCTTCCTTCGTTCTATCCTATGGATAAAATTGGTGAAGATACCGAAGCTTCAGCTCTTCCATGGGACGAGTTACAGAAATCAAATTTTGTACCCGTAGCAGACTTATCTGCTGTGAGACCAGAATTGGTTAAACTGCATGATGAAAGGATGGCAAAATCTCTGGATTATAAAGGATTGATTGAAGATATTGCTGACATGCAGAAAAGGGAGAAAGAGACTTCAGTTACTTTAAACCAGGATAAGCTGAAAGCGGAACGCGACAGTCTGGAGGCTAAAGCGCTTGAAAACATCAATAAGCTTAGAATAGCAAGAGGATTGCCTGCGGTTAAAAAAGGTGACAAGGTTAAAAAAGATGAGAACTTTGATTTCTTTGAAGACGAAAGTATGCGCGTGATGGCCGACTTTATTCAGTTGAAGAAATAATCAAGCATACATTTACCGTATTAAAAAGGCTACAGAATTTTAAATTCTGTAGCCTTTTTCTGTTAATTCAGGATTATTATTTCTCCTTCTGTTTGGAGATTTGCATCGACATCATTTCTTTCATGGTTTTATTCATTCCATCCGTAGAGCCATCAAGAAAGATCACGTTGCCATCACTGTTTTCAGCAAAATGCTTAATGGATTCTGTCCACATTGTAAACAGGATTACTGAAATATCAAGATTTGCCTGTTCCATTTCCTGCGCAGCTTTAGTCATACCGTGTGCTACTTCTGCTCTGAATAAAGCAATACCCTGTCCACGCAATTGTGCCGCTTCACGCTCAGCTGCAGCTGCAATTTTTATTGCGTTACCATCTGCTTCCGCACCTTTTGTTTTTGTAATCAGCAGGGCTTGTCCTTCATTTTCTGCGGCAGCCTTAAGATTATTTGATGCCACTACACGGCTCATTGAACGCATAATTTCTTCATCGAACGTTATATCATTCAGCTGCAAGTCCTGCAAATGGTAGCCCCATGACTCCAATACCTTGTCTATTTGTTCTTTTACATGCATAACGATCTCATTACGTTGTGCAAGTACGTTTGCCTGCTTCTGAGTGGCTACATAAGCTCTGATAGAGCCTTCAATGGTACGAATCAGTGCCTGCATCAGGTTTGTTGCATCAACAAACTTAAAAGCTACATTTTTAATCGTTTCTTCTTCCTGGTCCAGTACCGAGTACAGCAGCATAGCTTTAAAATATACATTGGCCTGGTCTTGCGTTACTGCCTGGAATGAAAGTTCTACCGAACGGTTTTGTATGGAAATCCTGGAGTGGATTTTCTCGATCAAAGGGAGTTTAAAGTTGAATCCGGGGCTTAACTGCCGGCGGTATTTCCCAAAGATCGTAACTACTGCAATAGTGCCCTGTTTTACTGTCACAAATGAATCGAAAGCAAGTACAAAACAAATAAATAAGAAAATATACAAAATGATATCCATAGATAATAATTTAAAAAGTTAAACCTTTTCAAGGTACGAAATAAATCGAATGCCATGTAAAACTCATTAAAAATTACTCGGGCACAGATATTGTATACCCACCATCAAACAAACAATTTATCTGATGAACGTAAAAAGAACTTTTGGGACAATATTAACTGTATTAGGAATTATTGGTTTAATCTACTGTGGAGTAGGCTTTGTAAATCATAGCATACAGACAAGGGAAATGGTTGTTGCCGGTATCATCGGTATTATCTTCTTTTTCTCTGGTATAGGATTAGTGAAAAATACTAAAGACGCAGCCTAGTTACCTTTAACCCGGATCCGCTGATTGATAAAAGATAAGCGGTGTCCGGGAAAATCATTATGGGTTAACAATGCAATCTTTTTGAAAGCGGAATGGCTGGTATCGACTGATAACCCGCGTATTTTGTCTTGTTTAACGGAAGTCACATCGGCATAAAGAAAGTCCCCTTTACTGTTAAGCCTGATGTTAAAAAGAGGTGCAATACCATTTGGGCCTTTCAGGTTAAACATACCGTAAGTGCAGAAGTTGCCCATGCTATAGGCGATGAATTTATTTTTATAAACTTCAACAGCCCGGGTTACATGAGGGCCATGGCCCAGTACAATATCGGCACCGGCATCAATCACTGCATGCGAAAACGCATATACGTTACCCCTGTTTTCTTGATAGAAAATTTCATTTGCCTTTGTTACATGCTCAAATCTTGCTCCTTCGGCACCGCCATGGAAGGAAACAATAAGGATGTCTACCTGTGCTTTGAGAGTTGCCACAAGTTGTTTGGCGCTATCAATATTATTGATCGATACAGTGTTCTCATTTGGTGCAAAAGCGCAAAACCCATATTTCAAACTATCCTTTTCAAGGATGCTATAGGGCTGGGATAATAATCCGGCATATTTGATGTTCAGCGAATCAAGTAGTGCTGCCGTACGTTTTCTTCCTTTTAAACCAAAATCTCCTACATGGTTATTGGCAATGCTTAATAAATTAAAACCCGCATCTTTATAAATTGAAGCATAACGCTCAGGCATTCTAAAGGCAAAACAACTGTTTCCAATAGTATCCCTGCATTTTGTTGATTTCCCTTCATTAAGGAAACAGCCTTCCAGGTTTCCAAAAACGATGTCACCTTTTAAATGCTCAGTCACATTTTTAAAACTGTTCCTGGCATCGTCTGGCGGCAGGCCAGATTTGGAGGGATAGGCAGAGCCTAACATCATATCCCCTACAGCTACTATAGATATCGTATCAGGCCTGATCTTTTTTACTGTATCTGCCGTTGATTGTGCGGCAGTAATGTCTGAACTCCCTGCACAACTGAGCAGGATCAATATTATTGAGCCCATCATAAAGCTGCAACCGAAGAAATTGAACTTGCTTTTTGTGTCTGATTTACTTGCCGTCATGATAAGGTTATAAATAAAACGTCATAAAAAAAGTCCTTCCAAAAAAATGTTTAGAAGGACTTCGTATTTCTGTTAAAGGATATTATTCTTCGATCAAATCTTTTTTAGCCGACTCAAGAATTCGTCCGCCCTTATAAAAGAAGCGTGAATAGTATGGATCGTTAAGGTTACTGATTACCACTCCGCGTGATGAAGATGCGTGAGCAAAACGGTTATCACCCAAATAAATTCCGATATGTGTAATGCTTCTGCTTTTGATTTTGAAAAAAACAAGGTCGCCTTCTCTTAAGTCATCCTTAGGCAAGGGATCAACCATGCTGAAGATATCACGGGAATTTCTTAATAAGGTTGTATTAAATACTTTATCATAAATGGCTTTAGTGAAAGCCGAGCAATCGATTCCTTTTTTTGTATTGCCGCCAAAACGGTAAGGAGTGCCTATCCATTCATAAATGAATTTGTAAAGCTTGATGTTTGAAGTCGCATCTACTGCAACACCCATTACCTGAGAAAAATATTGGGAGGCTAAGTTGTCAGGATCTTCTGATTTATTGATTTCTTTAGTCTTGGTTTGTGCGTTTAAAGCGGTAATACTGCACAAAGCAATAAGGGTAGAAAACAAAAACTTTTTTATCATGTTACACTGTTAAGTTTGGGTAAAAGGCACTTGCACTTAAACGTACACCGTTGCGGGCTTATTGTCAGGTTGTCAAAACTATATAATTTAGATATGTTATCCAAATGTAATTAGGATAAATCTGCATTAAATTCTAATAATCACACGCATTTTACACTATTTCTTCGATTTATTGCAATAAAAAAGTAGATTTGCTCTCGTAAATAAAAAATCAATAGCCAAAAATGAGTGCAGTAGAAATTAATAAGGATACCTATCTGAAGTGGTTTGAGTCGATGTTGCTGATGCGTAAATTCGAGGAGAAAACTGGTCAACTTTACGGACAACAAAAAATCCGTGGTTTTTGTCATCTATATATTGGTCAGGAGGCAGTTGTTGCCGGAGCAATCTCTGCTTTGCAACCTGAAGACTCTATGATCACTACCTACCGGGATCACGCTCATGCTTTGGCAAAAGGTGTAAGTGCAAATGCTATTATGGCAGAGATGTACGGCAAGGTTACTGGTTGTTCTAAAGGTAAAGGTGGTTCGATGCACATTTTTAGCAAAGAACATAACTTTTATGGCGGACACGGAATTGTTGGCGGACAGATACCATTGGGTGCAGGTATTGCATTTGCTGAAAAATATAAAGGGACTAAAAATGTAAACGTTTGTTATATGGGTGATGGTGCGGTTCGTCAGGGCGCGCTAAATGAAACCTTTAATATGGCGATGCTGTGGAAACTTCCGGTAATTTTTGTTTGTGAAAACAATGGTTATGCAATGGGAACATCTGTAGAACGTACAACAAATATGTTAGACCTGTATAAAATCGGTTTAGGTTTTGATATGCCGTGTGCTCCTGTTGACGGAATGGACCCTATTGCTGTTCACAATGCAATGGACGAAGCCGCACAACGTGCACGTAATGGTGAAGGACCAACATTCTTAGAAATGAGAACTTACCGTTACCGCGGACATTCAATGTCTGATCCGGCTAAATATCGTACTAAAGACGAATTAGAAGAATATAAAGCTAAAGATCCTATTGAGCAGGTGAGAGAGGCAATACTTAAAGAAAAGTATGCTGACCAGGCCTGGATTGAAGAAATTGAAGCAAAAGTTAAACAGATCGTTGACGATTCTGTGAAATTTGCTGAAGAATCTCCATTCCCTGATGCATCAGAATTATATAATGATGTTTATATGCAACAGGACTATCCGTACCAAGATTAATTTTTGAACGCATTTCAATATATATTATAGAATGGCTGAAGTAGTTAAAATGCCCAAGATGAGCGACACCATGACCGAAGGGGTAATGGCGAAGTGGCATAAAAAAGTTGGCGATAAAGTTAAAAGTGGCGATGTAATGGCAGAAGTGGAAACCGATAAGGCTACCATGGACCTTGAATCGTACTGGGATGGCACCATCCTTTTTATTGGTGTAGAAGAAGGCAAAGCAGTTCCTGTTGATGCAGTAATTGCCGTGGTTGGGAAAGAAGGAGAAGATTATCAGGCTGCTCTTGATGCTGAAGGTGCCGGTGCACCTGCTGCTGAAGAAAAACCTGCCGGTGAAAAAACTTCGGAAGAAAAACCTGCTGATGATAAAGAAGCTCCAAAAGCAGAAGCTACAGGCGCAGCATTAACGGATGCAGACCTTGAAAAAATGGGTGTAACTGTAGTACGTATGCCTTTGCTAAGCGATACAATGACTGAAGGCGTAATCGCTGAATGGCATAAAAAAGTTGGCGATAAAGTTAAAGACGACGATATCCTTGCAGATGTAGAAACCGATAAGGCTACTATGGAAGTGATGGGTTATGCAGAAGGAACTTTATTACATATTGGAGTAGAGAAAGGTGCTGCGGCGAAGGTTAATGGTATCATTGCTATCGTTGGCCCTGAAGGAACAGACATTAGTGGTATCCTTAACGCTGGTGATGCACCTGCAAAAGCAACTGCTGATAAATCAGATGCCCCTGTTAAAGAAACAGCTGCTGCTGAACCGGCCGCTGCAGAAAATACAGAAGCAGTTTCTGCTGATGGCGGACGCTTAAAAGCATCTCCGCTTGCAAAAAGAATTGCCAAAGAAAAAGGAATAGACCTTTCACAAGTTTCAGGAAGTGCTGACGGTGGACGTATCATTAAAAAAGATATCGAAAACTTTAAGCCTGCTGCCGCTCCTGCAAAAACTGCTGAATCTTCAGCACCTGCAGAAAAAGCTGCACCAGTTCTTCCTGCGTACATCGGTGAAGAGAAATTTACAGAGAAACCAGTTTCTCAAATGCGCAAGGTAATCGCTAAACGTTTAAGCGAAAGCTTGTTTACAGCGCCACACTTCTACCTGACCATGGCTATCGACATGGACAATGCAATTGAAGCACGTGCTAAAATGAACGAATTCTCTCCTGTTAAGTTATCATTTAATGATCTGGTATTAAAAGCAGTGGCTGTTGCCTTAAAACAACATCCAAATGTGAACTCTTCGTGGAGAGGTGATGTGATCCGTTACAACGAACATGTTAATATTGGTGTAGCGATTGCTGTAGAGGATGGATTATTGGTTCCTGTTGTGCGTTTTGCTGATGGAAAATCATTGTCACGTATCTCTGCTGAGGTTAAAGATTTTGCACAACGTGCGAAAGCTAAAAAACTACAGCCCTCAGACTGGGAAGGTTCTACTTTCACCGTATCTAATTTAGGTATGTTCGGTATTGATGAGTTCACAGCAATTATTAATACTCCAGATTCTTGTATCCTTGCTATCGGCGGGATTTCACAAGTACCAGTAGTGAAAAATGGTGCTGTTGTGCCAGGAAACATAATGAAGGTTACCTTGAGCTGCGACCACCGTACGGTAGATGGTGCTACAGGTTCTGCATTCCTACAAACATTTAAAGCCCTGATGGAAGAACCGGTAAGATTATTGGTTTAATTATCTAAATATTTAAAAAGCTGCTTCGGCAGCTTTTTTTATGCCTTTTAGTTTTTGTACTTTTGCAGCCATGTCGAATATTAAACCGTCTTTAGCAAAAGGTACACGTGATTTTTCACCCCAGGAAATGGTGAAACGTAACTATATTTTTGATACGATTAAAAAGGTATTTAAGAAATATGGGTACGCAGAGATACAAACTCCTGCAATGGAAAACCTGTCTACCTTAACCGGTAAATACGGAGACGAAGGCGATAAGCTGATTTTTAAAATATTAAATTCCGGAGATTACCTTTCAAAGGCAAATCCAACACATCTTTCGGCAATGAATTCTAATGCGTTGATCTCTTCGATTAGTGAGAAAGCATTACGTTACGATCTTACCGTACCCTTTGCACGTTACGTTGTAATGCATCAGAACGACATTGCTCTTCCCTTTAAACGTTTCCAGGTACAACCGGTATGGCGCGCCGACAGGCCACAAAAAGGCCGTTACCGCGAATTCTATCAGTGTGATGTGGATGTGGTAGGTTCTGAGAGTTTATTAAATGAGGCAGAGTTTGTACTTATTTATCAGGAGGCACTCAGTAATTTAGGGATGACAGATTTTACAATTAAGCTCAATAACCGTAAAATCCTGTCGGGAATTGCTGAAATTATAGGTAAACCTGACCTGATCGTAGACATGACTGTAGCGATTGATAAGCTGGATAAGATCGGTTTTGAAGGGGTAACTAAAGAATTACTGGAAAGAGGGTTTACAGCAGCTGATATCGATCAATTAAAGCCGGTAATTTTATTACAGGGCAGCAATGATGAGAAGCTGGATAGTTTAAAATCAGTACTTGCCAATTCTGTAACCGGTTTAAAAGGTATTGAAGAAATAGAAACAGTATTTACCTATGTAGAAGGACTGTTAAAAAATAGTGATTTAAAACATCCTGATTTAGAACTGGACATTACCCTGGCACGCGGATTAAACTACTATACAGGCTGTATCTTCGAAGTAAAAACCAATGAAGCAACTATGGGTAGTATCTGTGGTGGTGGCCGGTACGACGATCTTACAGGAATGTTTGGGTTAAAGGGCTTGACAGGTGTGGGAATCTCTTTTGGGGCCGATCGTATTTACGATGTTCTTCAGGAACTTAATTTATTTCCTGAATCTGCTGCAGCTGGTACAAAAGTGCTGATCAGTAATTTTGATGCTGCTGCCGAGTTATATGCTTTACCCTTATTACAGCAACTGAGAGAAGCTGATATTGCTGCAGAACTTTATCCTTCGTCTGCCAAACTCAAAAAACAAATGAGTTATGCAGATGCAAAATTAATTCCTTACGTAGTGCTGATTGGCAGCGATGAAATTGAAAGCGGTGTACTAACCTTAAAAAATATGCAATCCGGCGTTCAGCAAAAGCTAACACCGGATGCAATTGTTTCTTTATTACAGGAGCAATAGAATAAATCGTCTGAGAAGTTTTAGCCTTTAATTGGCTAAAACTTCATCCAGGAACAATAGAAAATGCTTCCATGATCTTTTATCTGCAAGCTCATTATAGGCTGCCCCTTTAGAATTATCATTGCCTGCTTCCGGTTCTGTAAAAGCATGTACCGCGTTTGCATAATAAATCATTTGCCAGTCGGCCTTTGCGTCTCTCATTTCCTGTTGAAATGCTGCCACCTGTACTGGTGGTACAGATGGATCATCGGCACCATGCAAGACTAGTACTTTCGCTTTTATGGGACTTACCGTACGTGCAGCATCTCTTCCTAAACCTCCATGGAACGAAACTACACCTCTAACCGGAAAGTTTGCTCTGGCAGCTTCTAAAACGCCCGTACCACCAAAACAATAACCGATCACGATGATCCTGGATGCATCAGCACCAGATTTAACCAATTGCTGCAACGCAAGGTTAATCCGCTGCTGATATTCCTTTACGTTATTTTTATAATAACCTGCCTTTTCGCCGGCACTTTTATTATCAGTAGGATAATTACCTTCTCCATAGATATCAGCCACAAATGCATAATAACCAAGTTTAGATAAATCTTCGGCTACTGATTTGGAGTGTTTGTCGATTCCTTTCCATGCAGGAAGAATAAGGATGCCCGCTTTTTTCTGGGTGCCTTTAGGAGGGGCAATAGAAAAACCACTTAATTTTTGTGGTCCATCGGTATAAGATACGGGTTTAAGCTGTGCATAGGTGCCAGATACTAAAACCGTCAGAGCTATAGTCAGTAAATTTTTCATGTAAGTTTTTTGTATATAACAAAGTAAGATTTACAATGTTTGTTGGGCAATTACCTTAAATACCTCTACCACTTGCTCAGTTGACATCCAGTTGCTATTAAGGAGGTATAACCAAGATGAAGCCGTCTACTTCTATTTATCTTGTATACAGATGGCCGAAACAAATTAAGTGTAAGGTTGTTAAAAATTAGTAATTAGATAAAGATTATGAGAACACTTTGGACAGGATCAATAGGATTCGGACTGGTAAATATTCCGATAAAGCTTTTTTCAGCAGTTCAGAACAGTCATTTGGATCTGGATATGCTGGACAGTAAAGATCATTCCAGGATCAAATTCCAGCGTATCAACGAGAATACCAAAAAAGTGGTTCCGTTTGACAAGATTGTAAAAGGCTATTTGATAAAAGACAAGTATGTGATTCTTGACGACCAGGATTTTGAAGATGCAAGTCCGGAGAAAACTAAAATGATCGAATTGGAGAACTTTGTCAACATCAGCGAAATCAATCCTATTTACTATGAAACGTCTTATTATGCCGAGGCTGCAAAACAGGGAAAGAAAGCTTATGCTTTATTATTAAAGGCACTGATAAAATCTAAAAAGGCAGGTGTAGCAAGATTTGTATTCCGCAATACAGAGAACTTATGTGTAATCCATCCTATGGATGATATGCTGGTTGTTACCAAGATCCGGTTTCCTGAAGAGATCCGTGGCTTTGAAGATCTTGAAACACCAGATTTGGAGGCTGTAAGCAAAAAGGAACTCGACGTTGGTCTGGCTTTAATTAAACAATACACTTCGGAATTTAATATTGACAGTTTTAAAGATGAGTATACCAAAGAGCTAATGAAGATTATCAAGGCAAAAGCAAAAGGGAAAACTGCTACCGTTAAAAAACTAAAACCAAGGGAAGAGACAACGGACGACCTTTATAGTCAGCTGATGCAGAGTTTAGGCGGGAGAAAAGGAGCTTAATAAATCTTGCCGGCTAAAATTCCTTCAATCCGGTCCAGCAGTTCATCTATATCAAACGGTTTTGCCAGAAAACCGTTTGGCTTAAACTCACCATGCTGCACATTTTGTTCAGTATACCTTGCGGAAATCATCAGCACTGGGATATGTTCCGTATTTTTATCAGAGCGGAGAGTCTTTAACAAATCCCTGCCGTCACCATCCGGAAGCATAATATCTAAAATGATCAGGTCCGGGCGAAACTGATCGATGTGCAGCATCATATCTGCACTTTTATTCAAACCATTTACTTTATAAGATTCACTTTGCAGAATTAAAGTAATCACATCCAGAATGGCGTGGTTATCCTCAATCACAAGTACGTTTTTACAAGATGCAGAAAGTTTGTCCAATGCAATAATATTTATCCGCAAATATATCTAACTCCAATCACTATGTTTACTTTTTTCAAAAATATTATAAACAAAAGACTTTTCTACATGCAGAAGAATTTGATAGAATAATCGGTGTAAAATAATTAATATATAATTCAAACCTTTTTTATTCTTATACGTCTTATATATAAGTTTTTGGGTTAAGAGAAAAAGGTATAGTTGTGGCGGCTATACCTTTTTATTTTGGTTGATACGTAGTAATCTGCTTTGCCATACCCTTAAAAAGCACCAGGTGAAAGGGAAACATGGAATACCAGTAGATTCTTCCCCACAGTCCTGAAGGCCTGAATGTTGCAACCTGAGAAAGAAAGTGTTTTCCATGATAGTCAACAATCTTAAATTCCAGCCATGCTTCTCCCGGTACTTTCATCTCTGCATACAGGAGCAGCCTCGTGTTTTTCTTATCAGCCAGTAGTACACGCCAGAAATCTAGTACATCACCTGCCTGCAGCGACACGTTGCTGGTGCGCCCTCTTCTGGTACCTACACCGCCAAATAACTTATCAAGAAAACCCCTTAAACTCCATAACCAGTCGAGATAATACCAACCGCGCGTACCTCCAATTCCCCAGATATTTTCAAACACCTCTTCGGCAGTTCTGTCAAATGGCATTCTCACTTTATATTCCATTGTACCCTTTTGCGGTACTTTTACCTGGTCCATAAACGAAGTATCGAGGTAGCCCCGGTTTAACGCGTCTTTCCAGCTCGAAACGATAGAATGCTGTTCTATTTTTTCAAATGCCAATTTTAAAGCTTTTTTATAAGTAAAACATGTTCTGGGTACAGCGTCATTTATTTTTGTGTCTTTACAAACTACTTCATTTTTCATGCTGTCCACTAAGCTTCGCGCTAAAGCATAAGGAACAGAGGTAACTAGGTTAAGCCATAACGAGGATAGCCTTGGAGTAAGTACTGGCAGGGTGATTATCCAGCGTTTAAGCTTGCGGGACGATGCATATTGCAGCATCATTTCTTTATAAGTCAGTATATCTGGTCCGCCAATGTCAAAAGTCTCATTAAAAGCTTGTTCATTCATCAGGATGCCGGTTAAATAACCCAGCACATCACGGATCGCAATCGGCTGACAGCGGGTATTTACCCATTTGGGCGCCACCATCACCGGTAGTTTTTCTGTCAGGTCACGAATAATTTCAAATGAAGCACTTCCCGAACCAATGATTATTGCCGCACGCAGTATTGTATAGGCTATACCAGACTTTTTAAGTTCTTTTTCTACTGCTAATCTTGATGTTAAATGTTTGGACAGGTCTTCATCATTAACAATGCCCGTCAGGTAAATGATCTGCCGGCAGGAGGTCTTCTGAATAGCTTTTACAAAATGCATCGCTGATTCAAATTCCTGTTCAGAGAATTCTGCACCACCAGAAGACATAGAGTGAACCAGGTAGTAAGCTGCATCGATCCCTGCAGGGATATTATTTAATGAATCGGGTTTAAGCAGGTCTGCTTCGATAATAGTTACCTGCGATTCAAAATCAGATTCTGCCGTGAAGCGACGCTTATCACGCACCATACATACCACTTCATGTCCCTGCTCCAGTAAAACAGGCAATAAACGTGTTCCAATATAGCCATTAGCGCCAGTGAGCAGGATTTTCATTATATTTGATTTATCAACAGTATATATTGCTTTTAATAATCTTCCAGTTGCCTTTGGCGATTTAATAAGCTAAAGAAGCTATCATTATCTTTGCTTTTATTGTTGCCTTTTTAGCTGATATGAGGTTTATAAGTATCAGTTTTTACAACAGCTTTCAGTTCCTGCAAAATAGTGTACAAACCAAAGTTAGTGCGGTTTACATAGATAAAGTGTTTTACTCCCCTGGCTTGTTTAAATTCCGGCATCTTAGCGATTTTTTCTCCATAAGCATATAGCTGTGCAAAAAATTCCGGTTCACTGAAATCAAAGGTAGAGCTGGTATAAGGTTTCGCAAAAAGACGGATCATCTCCAGGTAGGCTTTATAATAAAATTCTATTTGGGCCGGAGTATCTGTTTTATGTATCATTTCCAATTTACGGAAAGCTTCGATAGTCTTGTCCTTATTGTTCACCACATCTGATGAAATGAGCGAAAAGAATGGCTCATAGAAATCGTTGGGCATCTCTTTAATGCAGCCAAAATCAATCACCCCCAGTTTTTCATCGGGCGTAATCATAAAATTACCAGGATGAGGGTCGGCATGCACCGCTCTTAGTTCGTGCTGCTGGAAGTTATAAAAATCCCAAAGGGCCTGACCAATTTTGTTACGCAGTTCCTGTGTAGGATTGGTCTGTAAAAATTCTTTTAAATGGAGTCCGTTTATCCAGTCCATTGTAATAATCCTTTTGCTGGACAGTTCAGGATAATAAGTAGGGAAAACTACATTGTCGAGTACCTTACAGGCATTAGTGATCTCTATAGATCGTCTTACCTCCAGCTCATAGTCGGTCTCTTCTAGCAGGCGCTCTTCAACTTCTTTGATATAGATATTCAGCTCTTTTTCGCTCATGCCCAGCAGGCGGAATGCAAAAGGTTTTACCAGTTTAAGATCAGACGAGATACTGTCGCCCACACCCGGATACTGGATCTTTATGGCGAGCTTTTTGCCATTTAATTCTGCTTCGTGTACTTGTCCTATGGATGCGGCATTGGTAGAGACCAGTTTAAATTTATCATATATTGCTTCGGGCGTCTTACCGAAATTTTTTGTAAATGTTCTTACGATAAGTGGCCCGGAAAGAGGTGGGGCATTATATTGTGACTGAGTAAACTTGTCAACATAAGACTTGGGAAGGATATTTTTATCCATGCTGAGCATCTGTGCAATTTTTAATGCACTGCCTTTAAGTTCACTTAGTGATTTATAGATATCTGTAGCGTTATCCTCATTTAGCTCATCACGGCCCATTTCTGGGTTAAATAGTTTTTTAGAATAATGTTTGATATAGTTTCCGCCAATCTGGAATCCTGTTTTTACAAATTTTGCAGAGCGTTCAACTTTAGTTACCGGAATACTGTTCTGTTCATCCATCGTTACCTGTTCCTCATTTTTTCTGTGAATTTTCCATTCCTGGATAAGAACTTGCCATACTCAAACAAGTTGTCCAGCGGTGAACGCTGAAATAAATCAAATGTTACGTTGATACCTTTTTCTATTGCTTCATCGGTTTTTTCGAAGCCTGCACTGTCATCATTAATCCAGAAATTAACAATAAAGGCAAACTGTATCCACAATGCGTCCTTATATCGTTTGGTTAAAAATTTACGGTCGGCCAGTTCCCCCGTTTCCAACCCCTCGTTAACCAGTCCTTCAGCGAAATTCTCAAAAATCGGTTTCACACCAGACAATACATCGGGAGTTGCAAATCTTGCAGTTTGCTTCTTAAGGCTGTAAACGATGAAACTACGCTGTCTTTTTAATAGCTCTACATAACTGTAAAAGAATGAAAGCATCCTGTCGCGAGACGAATATTGCTCCCATACTTCCTGTTGTATGATAGTGCTGATTGTTTCTGACGTAAGTTCTACCCATATGGTCTTTTCTATACTTTCAAAAGAAGCATAGAACTCATAAAATTCCGCTTCAGTAATCTTTAGTTTTTTAACAAAGCTATAGACAGATTTAGGTTGTTCATCATGTGTAAGCACATAATCGATATAGCCAGTTTTTATTTGCTGAGACGTTGCCATGTGTTTTTATTTAATTACGGTGATTTACTAAAACCAGATTTTTGAAACGCACAGTTTCTATGCCATGATTAATCTTTTGTAACAGTTTACGTGCATTTAAGGTCATATAACGGCAATGTTTCATTTTACTTTCATGAAATATACATATTTGCTTACTTTTACTTTAATTGAAAAATAAACGCTTACATATTAACCAGATCCTGGCGTATTTACTGCTTTGTGTTTTTGCAATAGCGCTAACTCCCTGGAGCTCCCTTCACCATCACGATGAAGAGGTAGTACACTGTCTGGAAAATTCTAAAATATGTATGCATAAAGTGCATGTCGGCACGCAACAGCATAACTGTCTGATCTGCTCTGCACACTTTACAAAAGATGTAAATACTGCAGAGATACAATTCCGGATTCATCTGGTTGGCAAAACTGTAGTTAGAAATTTCAATGTGATCAGCAGTGCATACGTCGCACTGATCAGCACTTCCCTTCGTGGTCCTCCTTTAGCGTAACAGCAATACTATTTTCTTTCTATTTATCACTCATGATGCTTAACCGACCGGTTATGCGCAGGAACAGATAAACTATGACAAAATCAGGCTTTCACAAGCACTATTACTGTTAACCGGCTACGGCCAGTCCCGGATATCAAACGGGAAATACACCAATTTTTATGAAAAAAATATATCTGTTAATAGTTGTACTATTAACTGTTTTTACTTTTAACAGCACTTTTGCGGCTGACGTTACATCATTCAGCGGGAAAATTATAGATGCACAGACGAGGGCGGCTTTGCCAGGTGCAACTATATCCATCCCCGATTTAAATAAATCTGCTACTACCAATGCTGAAGGTGAATTTACTTTCAGAAATGTGCCTGCAAAAGGACGGTTTCTAGTTCAGGTGAGGTATATTGGTTATGGAACAACTACCAAATATGTAGACCTTGCAAATCCTGTTATGCAGGAATTTGAGCTGTCACCAAGTGTGATTGAAGGAAAAGAAGTAGTAATTACGGGTTCGGGATCCAGCTCTGATAAACGTAAAAACAGTACTTCTATCTCTACTGTAAGCAGGGCAGAACTATTATACCATCCCTCTACAAACTTAATCGACGCCATATCGCGTGTGCCGGGTGTATCGCAAATCACCACCGGTGCAGGTATTTCTAAACCGGTAATCAGGGGTTTGAGCGGTAACCGGGTAGTGACGGTAAATGATGGTGTAAAACAACAGGGCCAGCAATGGGGCGATGAGCATGGTATCGAAATTGACCAGTACAGTGCAGACCATGTGGAGATCTTAAAGGGGCCGGCAAGTTTAATGTATGGCTCTGACGCGTTAGGTGGTGTAATAAACATTCTTGATGGCTTACCAGCCCCGGATGGCACTTTGAGAGGGGAGTTCCTGACCAATTACAATACTAATAATGGCTTATCTGGTAATTCTCTGATGTTACAGGGCAATCAGAATGGCTTTGTATATAAAGTCCGTGGCTCTTATAAAAATGCCTACTCTTACAAAACCCCAACAGAATATGTACCTAATTCTGGATTTAACGAAACAAATTTTGAAGGACAGATTGGCCTGAATAAAAGCTGGGGATATGCACATTTAGATGCATCAAGCTTCCGCACTAACCTTGGGTTTTATGAGCCCGTAAGAAATGATGCCGGACAGCTTACAGATGACGATGGTAACACTTTCACCGATGAGCAAAACAAAGACCGGACCTTAGCTTATCCTAAACAGGATGTTCGTCATTATAAAATCGCTTTAAACAGTAATATACTATTGGGCGAGGGGAGCTTAAAAGCAACTTTAGGTTATCAGCACAATTTGCGCAGAGAACTGGAAACAGCAGGTGAAGACCCGGCATTGTTCCTCAATAGCTATACATATAGTTACGACCTTAAATATTCATTTAAAGAAGTAAATGGATGGGCACCGGTTTTAGGTGTTTCTGGCGAATATATTCACAGTTTAAACACTACAGGCGAGGAGCAGTTGATCCCCGATTATGATTCCCAGGCATTTGGTGCTTTTGCTTATGTAAAGAAAACGTGGGACAATGATACCTTCAATGCTGGTTTACGTTTCGACTATAGGAAAATGACAGGAAAAGCATTTAGCGGGGATTCGGAGTTCGATGCATTTTCGAATAAGTTTTCGCACGTGACAGGTGCTTTGGGATATACGCATGAATTTAATGATGCCTTTAGTTTTAAAGCTAATGCGGGATCCGCATTCAGGGCACCAAACATTGCAGAACTTGCATCAAATGGTGTGCACGAAGGGGTGTTCCGTTATGAAGTTGGTAATGCAGATCTTAAACCGGAACAGAGTTATCAGTTTGATGCTTCGTTCGATTATCAGAACCAATATGTAAGCGCAAGTCTCGGCGGTTTTGCTAACTTCATCAATAACTATATTTATTATAGCACAGATGGCGAATCCAGGCTAATTGATGACAGGGATTATCCTGTTTACAATTTTGTGCAGGATCAGGCTTTCCTGCGCGGTGTAGAAGCATCCCTGACGTTACATCCGCTGAGCTTTATCCATTTTGAGAATAGCTTTTCTTATACCAGGGCTACTAACCGTACTACTAAAGAGTCGCTTCCTTTTATACCTGCTGCTACTTTACGTAATGAACTTCGCTTTGAGCCCAACATAGCCGGTATGTCTCATCCGTATATTTCTGTGGGGATCGACAATTTTTGGAAACAGCATAAAATTGATAGTTTCGAAAGTGCTTCGTCTGGTTATACTTTGTTAAACGCTTCTATAGGTACAACTTTAAAATTAAGTAAAAACCAGGATATCACTATTTATGCTGCTGGTAAAAACCTCCTTAATAAAGCCTACTATGATCACCTTAGCCGTTTTAAGCCTGGAAGGTTGAGTGATGAAGATCCTACATTAGGAATTTACAATATGGGGCGTAATATCACTTTTGGCGTAAATATTCCTTTCACATTAAAAAAATAAGTACAGTATGTATCAGAAGTAAGCCTCGTTTCTTTATCAGAAGCGGGGCTTCTTTGTAATAAATCTGTATGTTTAGAACTTTCAGTACCTGCCCTTGTTTTAAGATAACCCGAGTTATTAATATATGTTTAAGAAAATTCTATTTCCAGCCGCGCTTCTCATCTGTTTATCAACATCTGCCATTGCCCAACAGGCAGATACTATTTCGATTACCCTGGAGAGTGTTAAATATGCTTATCCGGTCAAATTCTTTCCTATCCATACGGAAGGACTTGATGTAAGAATGGCCTATATGGATGTGCTACCCACACAGCATGCAAATGGCAGAACTGTGGTATTGTTCCATGGAAAGAACTTTGGCGGGTATTACTGGACAAACGTTATAAAGGCCTTAACCGATAGGGGATTCAGGGTAGTAGTTCCTGATCAAATTGGATTTGGTAAATCTTCGA
>Ga0247814_10000909_pt1 | contig 19682 bp, 18 predicted proteins | sample UWRJL179409R1_FD_179947 | JGI IMG/M metagenome (GOLD analysis project Ga0247814, IMG submission 179947) | Plant litter microbial communities from Arlington Agricultural Research Station in Wisconsin, United States - UWRJ-L179-409R-1 | ecosystem: Environmental > Terrestrial > Plant litter >... | reverse complement strand
TTCTTAGGATTAGTAGACCGGGAGATCAAGTTCAAGTGCATAGATATAAGCGATTAACCCGCCATCAAGGTTATATAAATTGGTAAAACCATATTTTTCTTCAAGGATCCTGATCGCTTTAGCACTGCGGCCACCGGATTTGCAATGGACCACTACTTTTTTATCCTTGTCAATTTTTTGAGGCAAATCACCGATGGTGCCGAGTGGAATGAGTAATCCCCCAAGATTGACAAGATCGTATTCCTGCTGCTCCCTGACATCTATTAACTGGTAAACGATCCCTTCCTGCTGCCATTCCTGTAGTTGCTCCGGACTTACGTTTTTTATCTTTTTTTCCATTGCCGGAACGCCGCAAAACTGTTCATAGTCGATCAACCGGGTGAGGGTTGGATGCGCCCCATTGAGCGGATTCTCAGGATTTCTGCTGATATTAAATGTACGCGTTTCAAAACTCAGCGCATCGAACAGGAAGAGCCGCCCGCTCAGTACATCACCGGTTTGTGCGGCTATTTTAATCACCTCCAAAGCCTGCATGCTGCCGATTATTCCGGGTAGCACTCCTAAAACACCGGCTTCAGCGCAATTGGCGACTTCACCTGGCTCTGGTGGCACGGGATATAGATCTCTGTAGTTCGGGCCGCGTTCCCCGTTTGTGTCAACAAAATTGAAAACGGCAACCTGACCTTCGAACTGATAGATAGAAGCGTATACATTTGGTTTATCTAGTAATACACTGGCATCGTTTACTAGATAGCGGGTAGGGAAGTTGTCTGTTCCATCTGCTACAATATCATAGGCGGAGATAATGTCCAGCGCATTGCTGGCGGTAAGTTGCGTATTATGGATAATTATATGAATATAAGGGTTCAGCGACAGCAGTCGTTTTCTCGCTGCCTCCGCTTTTGGGGTACCTACATCTGCTGTGCCATATAAGACCTGGCGTTGTAAATTGCTGTCTTCCACCGCATCACATTCCACGATGCCAATGGTTCCTATTCCTGCGGCAGCCAGGTATAAAAGCACGGGACTGCCTAAACCGCCGGCACCTACAACCAGTACCTTTGATTTTTTAAGCTTTTCTTGTGCTTCCATACCGAAACCGGGAATAAGGATATGCCTGTTATAACGGGCAAGCTCCGCTGCTGAGAAAATAGACTGATCCATTTGATGATTTAATATATAATCTTATATTTTTCCACCTGCAATAGCTGGCACTATACTGATTACTGAAGCCGGCGTTATGGGTGTATTTTGCTGACTAAGGTCTCTGATATCATCGTGATCCACGAATATATTCAGAAAAGGACGTACTTCACCGCTGGTATCGAGCAAATGCCGCTGTACTTCTGGAAATTCATATACCAGGTTGGTAATGATTTCGGAAAGTAAATTCCCGGCGATGTTAACTTTAGCGCTATTGCCGGTAAACCTCCTCAGAGGTGTTGGGATTAGAATTGTGGCCATATATAAATGTATTTTTTGATGAGTTATTATACTAATTGGATGCGCTGTTCATTGAAACGATCGTATTCTTCGTCTATCAGCCAGGCTCTTACATCTTCTATTTCAGTTTCAAATACGGAGACGATCAGGTATAAAAAATCCGGCAGAGCAAATTTATAGTCTGAGATGGAGGGCAGGGCAATCTGACTGGGATGAGAATGATAGATGCCTAGCAATTCCAGCTGGTTGTTTTCTGCGTAATTTTCGGCCTCTGTATAGGTAGCCGGACTGATTGCAAAATACTCCCCTTTATCTGCCGCGGAAGCATTATAAGCTTTCATTGCAGTCACCACATTTGTCTGATTTGATGACATGCTGCCGAAAATAAATCCACAGCATTCTTCAGGGAAAGCACTTTTGCTGCTTTCAGCAATGTACTGCCAGGCTGCTGTTTCAACAATTAATGTATTGTCCATAGATTGCGGAGTTGGAGGAGTTGTGTGGATTTAAACTATCATTTAGTATTGATACTGCTGGTTCATAATCTGCGGCAATGGTGCCTTCGGTAGCCAGATAATGTGGATTCAAACCCCATTGCAAGATGTTTACGGTATCACTTTGTTTTACATTATTTAGGGTTGCCCGAACAATATTTTTTAGCTGTAACAGCAAACACTCTTTACTCTTTTTTTCACCCTTAACGAGACTGAGTTTAATCAATGCATTCTGCAGGATATATTTATTGGTCGGTACAATCCTGGAAATCATAATATCTCCTTCATCATTTTCATATTTATAACGTTGTTCGTATACATTGATCAGTAAGTTCATATCCAGCGGATGTGCCCAGTCCATTTGTCCCCTGAAGAATTTTTCACTATATCCGGGAGGGTTGCCTTTAAAGATGATCGGGATCTTGGCGCCTGCTTGTTTAATATAATAGAGCGCAACTTCCAGACTTTCTACGGGCCATTCCAGGTTTTTTACGATTAAAAAGTTGCAGTGTCCGATCTTTGAATTGAGCAGCGCATTGAGCATTAAATCCGCCGCCTCGCATACATTTTGTGCAGTTACGTATTTCCCCGGACTATGAATGGCCATATAATCTGCATGAAGCGGGTTTTGCAGTTCGATATTCATCAGGCTATTTTCAAGGATATGGGTAAAACGTACCATCGAATAGCGTACTGAACTTTGCAGGGCATAAGTATCAAAGATATATTCGCACATCTTTTTTGTTGCTGCATAAACTTCATTGGTATAATATCTGCTCGCTTTGCCGGTCGACGAAAACACGCATTGTTTCACGCTTTTATGGCTCTCGCAGGCATTTACCAAATTCAGGGTGCCCAGGACATTTAAATTTACCGTCTCTTCTATATGGTTTTCTGCATAACCCGGATCACGCTGCGCTGCTGTGTGAAATACATATTCCGGTTGATATTCTTCAAAGACATTGTTCAGTGCATCCCGGTCGCTCACATCTGTTAGTACAGTGATCACGTTTTCATGAGCTGACCCGGCAGCAGAGCAGTTATCGATAAGGTCTACAATGATAATTTTTCCGGCGCCCATTTCTAGTAGCCGTCTCACTAAGGTGCTGCCCACGCAACCTGAGCCACCTGTCACCAGGCATGTGCTATTGCGCAGCAGTGATTGTATTTTGTGCACTTGAAGATTGAGTTTCCTTTTGGTAGTTGGGGTGAATGGATTTTCATCCAGTCGACCTTCAGCATCATAGATGCTGATTAGTTTTTTTGTTAACTGCAGCAGCATTGCATATGCTTCTGGTAAATGCTTGTCGGGCGATAATTGCCATATTTTTTCAAAGATGCTAGCAGGTTCGGGTAGATGTTTTATGTTCATACAGAAGAGTGTTAAATGATTTTTACCGTGTTGTTTTTTTAATCCCTCATGTAGTTGATATTATAAATATAGAGACATGCTTCGGCATTCCGAAGGGGGTGGATGCACAGTTTATATCACAGTTTTCACACCAATTGTGCAGGATAAAAAACCTGTTTTTGCGCTGGAATTGAACCTCATCCGCAGCAAGAGTTAACACAAAGTTCATACACTAACTTATTGATCACTCACTGAGTTAACATTGTTGTCTTTACTTTGTGAAGAATTAAAGAAATAGGTTCATGATCAAAAAAATATTAATTACCGCATCCTTATTTGGAGTGATACAGGCCAGTGCACAACATAAAATGGATCTTGAAGCCCATCGTGGCGGAAGAGGGTTAATGCCTGAAAATACCATTGCAGCAATGAAATCTGCTTTGGATCTGGGAGTAACTACCTTAGAAATGGATTTGGGAATTTCTAAAGACGGACAGGTTGTTGTATCGCATGATTCTTATATGGCGGCCGATTTCATGTTGAAACCCGACGGTTCACTGATTAAAAAAGAAGAAGAGAAAAGTCTGCTCTTATATGGAATGGATTATCAATTGATAAAAAGTTATGATGCCGGAACTAAACCGCATCCCCAATTTCCGGAGCAGAAGAAGTTTAAAACGTACAGGCCTTTATTTACAGAATTGATCGACAGTGTAGAAAACTACATTAAAATAAATCATTTGAAGCCGGTATATTATAACGTGGAAATAAAAAGTAGTCCGGATGGCGATGGTATTGCTCATCCTGTACCAGAAGTGTTTGTTAAAAAAGTGATAGAGATTGTATTGCAGAAGAAGCTGAGCAAGCGGTTAATCATTCAGTCTTTCGATTTACGTCCTTTACAGGTTTTGCATAAGGAATATCCAAAGCAAAAGGTATCATTCCTGGTGGCGAACAAAGATACATACGCTGATAATATCAAAAAACTAGGTTTTACGCCGGATGCATTCAGTCCATATTATTTGATGGTGAACAAAGAAATGGTTGATGCGGCACATCAGGATAAAGTGATCGTGCTTCCCTGGACAGTGAATACTATTCCTGAAATCAAGAAAATGGAAGCTTTAGGAGTAGATGGTATCATTTCCGATTATCCAAATTTGCTGATTGAAGTATTCGGCAAATCACATTAAGATTTTACATTTAACGCTCAATTTTTTAAAGACCGCAATCTGATGATTAGCGGTCTTTATTATACCATTCAAGGCATGCAGAGCCGTCTCCGGAGAAACTTTTGATGATTCAATAGGGTGATTTATTCGATCAGAATCTTAAGCAGATAACTGTTGTTGCGGTGCAATCAATTCATGCTGGAATACCAGTAATGCTTTTTTTGCCTTGAAATCAGTCTTGTATAGCAATTGTAGAAAGTCATATACGGCCTGATAATAGGCTTGAGTCTGTTCCTGATAATATGGTTCCCCGGTGAAATATTTATGATCCGTGTCCAGAAATTTTTGAAAAGTAAGTTCCATCTCTGGTGTGACATTTACTTTATAAATCGGATTTGCGAGGATGAACTGAAGTTGCTCTTTAAACCTTTGGCTGGGTTCAGCAGCAAGCTTCAGCTTGTCATCTATGAATTCACTACCTGTTCCATCATTTAGAAAACTCATCGCCTCAGTGAATTCCCGACAGGCCTCCGTTGCTGCCAGGCTGGTATTCAGCACCGACAGGTAAAGGTCATAATGATCTACATAGACTTCTGATTGCTGAATTGATGTTGCCAGAGATAAAAAGTAAATAAATATGTTGTGATCATGTTTTGCAACTTTGTCCTGAACTTCCTTTAACTCTTTCTTTAACAGATGTAATAGTTCATCGCTGTCGGAACGATGATAAGTATTTCCATTATATATATAGGTAGGAAAATTTAATTTTTCTTCAGCTATGGCTTCTAATTCGGCAATATCGTTTATTAGGCAGGTTTCAGTGGAGAGCATAGCCATAGCTTCTTCATTGAAAAATTGCGTATAAGTGATCTGATCAGCTTCATAAAGAGATGAGGATGCATCTTTAACAAATGCTAATGGCTCTTTATAGTTATAATATCCCAAAAAAAGAGCTGGTAGCGATGTTTCATTATGTTTCTTCTGAAACTCGGCGATAAAAAGCTGATCGTTTGTGATCACAGGAGGCTCGCTGAAAGAAATCTCATTAAAGATCATAGCGGTAAGTTGCCCTTCTATGTCGGTGATGTTATTCAGTAAACTGCTGGCTCGACCTGATATGGATTCACGCTCCTGGCGATCCAGCGCCAGCAGTTTGGCAATCCTTACTTCAGTATCCGGATGTGAGGACCATTGATCCGTCAGTATGAGTTTCGATCCGTTAATTTGTTGGATATGTTGCAAATCAACTCTTGGAAGTCCCTCTATAATTGGTATACGGTAATTCCCAGCCATAAAATTTAAAAGGAAGTAGTGTTGAGGAAACAAGTTATCCGTTTTTTCGGCCAGGGGTATTTTTTCATTATAGTGCTCCAGTACAGCGTTATACGCTATTGAAGCCATATCCAGGCGAAGCAACACATTGATAAATGTCTGCGATCCAACTATTTCCGCTGCCACTTCATCCGCGTGGAATTCCATCTCTCGTGACAAGGCAAGGTGATTGAGGTTTACCCATTCATAAACTTTGAGCAATACCCATTGTATCCCTCCAATGATGATAGCTGCAATGCGTACAAAAATGGCAAAATAACCGCTGATGTTAGCCCATTTCTTAATTCCATTTCGATAACCTACATTATCATATAGCAAATTATGTAATACCTTATTTACATTATAAACGTAACTGCCAACCTTCATACTTCTTTGCGAGAAATGTCCGAACTCATGTGCCAGTATAGCTTTCAATTCGGCCACTGATGAACTATTAATCAAGCCTAATCCTATCTTCAGATTCTTTTTTACAGGCATAACCATACTCCAGAAACCAGAGTCATAAAACACTGCAGCATTTACATTATCAGTTAAATATACTTTTCCCGGAGATCGCGTTCCAGCAGCTGCCGCTGTTTCCAGGATCAGTTTCATTAGTTCGGGTTGCGTAACACTATCTATCTGCAACAGGTTAGAGTCATCCGGACCTTTTTTGCTGAAGATAAACTTAATAAGGAAAAATAAAATCAGAAACCCCAGACTGATCAGGCCAATCCCCAGCATCACTGTGATAGCCATTGGCTGCAAAAAAATCATCATAATTCCTCCGTAAGCGCAAAGCGCTGTGAAAGCAATCGCCAGCAACATGAGTAGGGTATAGACCATAACAAAAGCGAGAATAGCGAGCACCGCCTTAATAGCCATTAATTTAAAGTTCTTTGAAACGCCGATTTTATTCATGGAGAGGAGAGTGTTAAACAGGACGTAAAATAACATTTTATCCTGATAATTAAATCATTTTTGAGACAAAAGGCTGTGTAATGGCTGGTATAATTAATCTCGACTATTTTTGGACGTCATGTTTGAAATATTTCTCGGAATGGAGGCTGTCCGGAATACAAAAACTTAATTGCAGCAATCATTTATTTTACCAAATAAAAACAAATCATGCCATTATGTTGTATAATAAAGAACCTTATTGTGAATGATCATACAATTGGCTTTTACCTGTATCCTTAATCTCCTTGCGGACATAGTTTTCGACGCAGAGGAAATCTCCTTTCATCTTATAAATTCTTTGAATGCGTAACCTGTACCAGATTACATTATTCCCCTGTACAAGGCGGAAAACAAAACGAATTGTCCTGTTTTTTATGCTGACATCCGGACTGACAATCAGCTTTTTAACACCAGCAGCTGCAGCTGATAAATACCTGGTCTATAGCAGGCAGGATTCAATCCTCACTGGAAAGGTGACCGACGATAAAGCGAAGCCCTTACCGGGGGTAAGCATTAAAGTAAAAGGAAAATCCGGCGGAACAGTGACAGATGCGAGCGGCAACTATGCGTTGACCGGCGCAAAAGCAACGGACGTGATTGTGTTCACCCTCACCGGAAAATCCAGCCAGGAAATTCAGGTAGGGGATAAAAAGGTGATCAATATAAAACTGGCTTCAGCCGAAAAAGACCTCAAAGAGGTGGTGGTAGTTGGTTATGGAAGCCAGGCCAAAAAGGATATTACTGGTGCAATTACTTCTGTAAAAGACAGGGATCTGCACGAGCGGCCTGTGACCAATTTGGTGCAGGCACTGCAGGGAAAGGCGGCCGGAGTATATGTTACTACGAGCACGGCGAGCAATAATGGAAATGAACCAGGATCCGTACCTTCGATCTTTATCAGAGGAAAACGTTCCATTGCTGCAGGAAATGATCCGCTATATGTAATTGACGGCATTCCTGTAAATGGTGGATTAAATGATATCAATACAGATGATATTACTTCCATAGATATCTTAAAAGATGCATCCGCAACAGCGATATATGGATCAAGGGGAGCAAATGGAGTGGTAATCGTAACTACAAAAAGGGGCACAAACGGACCTGCGGTTGTGAGTTATAATGCTTATGCCGCCATCGGTCCGATTAACCGTTACGTAGATGTGATGACAGGACCTGAGTTTGCGGCTTACAAAAGAGAGTCGCGCAGAGCTGCAGGAACCTATGTTGATGGTGCTCCTGGTGCAGAAAGCAGCATTTTTGAACCCGTAGAACTCGCTTCTATTGCAAATGGAAGTACGACCAACTGGCAAGACCTGATGCTGAAAAATGAATTCAGACAGAACCATGAACTAAATGTGAATGGTGGAACAGAAACAACGAGGTATTCTATCTCTTTTGGTTTCAATGATGATAAAGGGTATAATCCTACGCAGAGTTTCAAACGTTATAGCACACGTATCAATATAGATCAGGATTTGGGGAAAAGGTTTAGGGTAGGGATTTCGATGTTGGGTTCCTTCTCGCAAGCGAATAACGCGAATTCCTATAACAATACCCTGATTGCCAATCCGCTGGCTCAGCCTTATGATGCAAATGGGAACCTGATATTTCTGCCTACAATAGATGCTTTACTGCCAAATCCGCTTTCAGATCTGGTAGATGGTGCAGTGATCAGCAGAAACAAGCGTTTTAGATTATTGAGCAGCATTTATGGAGAAGCAAAAATTACGGACGACCTGACCTTCAGGATGAACTTTGGTCCGGATTTATCAGAAAGCAGATCGGGTAACTTTTTCAGCCCTAATACCACTTACAGCAATTTAAGACAGTCGAGCGCCGGTGTAGAGGATGATTTCACGATGATTTATACCTGGGAGAATATCCTGACTTATAAAAAGACATTTGCCAAAAAACACAGGATTGACCTGACGGGTTTATACAGTATTTCGTCGCAGACACGTGAGATTACAGGTTCTGCTGCGGAAGGTTTGCCACTGGAGTCTTTTGAATATTATAACCTTGGTGCAGCAAGCACGATCACCAGTATCAACAGCTCATATCAAAAATGGTCTATTCTTTCTTATATGGGACGTGCTAATTATTCATTTGATGATAAATACCTGGTTACTTTTACCATGAGGGCCGATGGTTCTTCCCGTTTTGGATCGGACAACAAGTGGGGGTATTTCCCTTCGGCTGCGCTGGCATGGAACATCACGAATGAAGGCTTCATGAAAAACGTGAAAGCACTGAACAATTTGAAACTGCGCCTGAGTTATGGTAAAACTGGTAATACAGGAATTGATCCTTATCAGACACAGGGATTGCTGGCGCGGAGTCAGTATGATTTCGGGGGAACGGATGCATTTGGTTACCAGCTTTCTTCTTTAAGAAATAATGAACTGAGATGGGAATCTACAGCTTCATTGAATCTGGGACTTGATTTCGCTTTGTTGAACAACAGAATTTCTGGATCGGTTGAGTTGTACAGATCTAAAACAACCGATCTGCTGTTACAAAAAGTTTTGCCCGCATCTGGAGGATTTGGTTCTGTGCTGCAAAATATTGGGTCGACCGAAAACAGGGGGGTGGAATTCACGATCTCTACGCAGAATATCGTTCCTAAAAATGAGAATGGCTTCTCCTGGAGCACTGACCTGAACTTGGCGGCGAGCAAAGAAAAGATCACGTCATTATCTCAGGGAAGATTAGATGATATAGGTAACCTGAGATTTATTGGTCAGCCGATTACTGTTTTCTATGATTATAAAAAGACGGGTATCTGGCAGCTGGGTGAAGAGGCGCAGGCAGCACAATACTCTTCCGCTGTGGGTCAGGTTAGAGTACAGGATACGGATGGAAATGGCAAAATAGATGCGAGCGACCGGGTGATTCTGGGTACGCAGCTGCCTGATCTGACGGGTGGAATTACTAACAGGTTCAGCTATAAACGTTTTACTTTTTCCGCATTGGTGATTGCTAATTTTGGTAATCTCTTCTCTAGTCAGCTGTATACTTCTGCAAATAACACCATGACCCTGCAGGGTAGGTATAATAACCTGAACGTGAACTACTGGACACCGCAAAATCCTACAAATGATTTCCCGCGACCAAATTATGCGAATTCGACACCGTTATTTGCAAGCTCACTTCAATATTTTGACGGGTCTTTTGTAAAGATCAAAAACCTGAGCCTGGGTTATCTTTTCGCACCAGAAATCGCAGAAAAGATTGCCGCCAAAACTTTAAGAATTTATGCCAGTGTACAGGATCCCTTTGTCTTTGCACCGTATGTGCGTGATTACAGAGGGACTGACCCGGAAATTCCAGGCAGACCAGCGTTGGTAACTTATACTGTCGGACTCAATGTTTCCTTTTAACCTATAGCTATCCATGAGAAATATATATATAACAATCATACTATCAGCAGGAATATTGATTACCTCCTGCAAAAAAGAACTGAATGAAGACAGCCGTAGTCAGGTGACAGACGAATACCTGAACACCCCGGATGGTTTTCAGAGTGCTGTAAATGGCGCCTATAGTTTCCTGCGCACTTATTATGGAACTGAACTTGGTGGGAACCTCAGCATTAGCGGTACGGACGAATATACTGCAGGATCTGCAGCGGACAGGGATTACAATAGTTACAGTACTAATCTAAACGCTACAAAACTGCATTTTACCACCGCATGGAACAATTTTTATGCTGCAATCAATAACTGCAATGCGGTGATCAACAGGGCACCTGACATTACGGGTATCGACGAAACCTTAAAAACAACCAGGGTAGCCGAAGCACGATTCCTGCGTGCGCAGTATTACTTTATGCTGGTGCAAATGTATGGCGCTGTACATTTATCGCTCACGGAAACCCAGACCATTGTGACCACTGCCTCCAGAACTCCTGTTGCGGATATTTATAAAGTGATTATTGAAGACCTGGACTTCGCAGATGCAAACCTGCCTGTCGTGGCCTCCAGTTATGGTCGTGCCACCAAACCCGCGGCAGAACACTTACTGGCCAAAGTATATTTAACGAGAGGTAGTCTGAACAATAACCAGGCAGATTTCGTGAAAGCGGCAGAACTGGCAAATGGCGTAATCACCAATTATTCTTTCAAATTACTTGATGATTTTGCAGACGTATTTGCACAGGGAGCGGGGGAGCGAAACAGTGAGGTGATTTTTTCTGTGCAGTATAGTGGTAATGTGCTGACTAACAGTACAGGTAATCAGCTGCATCTGTTTTTTATATTTAATTATGATGCACAGCCGGGAATGAAGAGAGATCTGGCTAACGGGCGACCATTCATTCGTTTTAAGCCAACTGCATATAACCTCAACACGGTTTACAACCATGAGATTGACGGCCGCTTTGACAAGACCTTCAAGCGTGTATATTACTGCAATAATGCTGGTAGTTATACCATTAACGGGCACCAGGTGAATATGAGTGTGGGTGATACTGCGATTTACTTTCCTGACGTGGAACTTACTGCGGCAGAAATAGCATTGAAAGATTATAACGTTTATCCACCGAGTAAAGTCACTGAAACAACTTATCCTACATTGACTAAATACCTGGATCCTTTGAGGACAGATGTGAGTGTAGAGGCGGGAAGTCGGGATTTTATCCTGTTCCGACTGGGAGAAACCTACTTAATTGCCGCAGAAGCCTTGTTAAAGGCAGGGAGGCCAGATGAAAGCTTGTTATTAATTAATACGCTGAGACGCAGAGCAGCTAAAACAGGAATTACTCCAGCAGCAACTGCGGCCAATAAAGCTGCAATGGAAATTGCTACTGCCCAGCTGAATATCGATTTCATTCTGGATGAAAGGATGCGTGAGCTCAATGGCGAACACCAGAGATGGTTTGATCTGGTACGTACAAAACAACTGGTGAACAGAGTGAAATTATATAATGTACTGGGAGCTACAAATATCAGGGATTTTCATCTGCTGAGGCCAATACCTCAGTCGCAAATAGACAGAACGGATGGTGGTATTGCTGCTTTTCCGCAGAATCCGGGTTATTAATTATCTTTAGCAAAACCTACTGATAAATGACGTTCCCTATCCAGTTTGAGCTTTATGGCAAGTTATACCATTGGCATTATATATTTGAAGTCCTTGCTTTCTTCATCGGTGTAAGGGTATATTATTATTTAAAAAGAAACACTAATGATCCAATTTCTGACCTCAACAGACTTTGGATCATGCTGGGCGCAATGGCAGGGGCATTAATAGGTTCCAGGGTGGTGGCTATACTTGAAGAGCCGGATCAGCTGCACCAGCTCACCTTCATGATACTTTTTGAAAGTAAAACTATCGTCGGCGGTCTTCTTGGGGGGCTGTTTGGCGTGGAAGGGGTTAAAAAACTGATCGGTGTAGATATTGCATCGGGCGACCTCTACGTAGTTCCAATCATTATCGCTTTATTTATTGGCAGGATAGGTTGTTTTTCTATGGGCATAGATGAACCGGTATATGGCAATGTAACGACCTTCTTTATGGGAATGGATCTTGGTGATGGATTGAAAAGGCATCCGGTCGCACTGTATGAAATGATCTATATGTTGCTGCTGCTGTTGTTATTTTATCTGATCCGCAAAAAAGAGATGATAAACGGTGATCGTTTCAAACTGTTTATGGTCCTCTATTTTCTCTATCGCTTCCTGATCGAGTTTATTAAACCTTATCATCCATTATTTTTAATCTTTAGTAGTATACATTTATCTGCTTTGTTTATATTGTTATATTATTATAGATTCATCACCAGATTATTTAAATCGCTGAAACCATGAAAACGAGAGATTATATCTATTACGATTATACGAAGAGCCTGTGTCCGGAATGTCTCGAATTATGCGATGCTAAAATAGTGTTCCAGGATGCAAAGGTATTTATGCTGAAATACTGCAGGACCCATGGCGACAGTAAGGTAATGATTGCGGATGATGTGGAATATTACAAGCAGATCAGGAATTTCAACAAACAGTCTGAAATGCCTTTAAAATTCAATTCTAAAGTTCATTATGGTTGTCCATACGATTGTGGTTTATGTACGGATCATGAGCAGCATTCCTGTTTAACGATCATTGAAGTGACTGACCGCTGTAACCTGAGTTGCCCGACTTGCTATGCGATGTCATCCCCAAATTATGGTCGCCACCGTACTTTAGAGGAAATCAATAAAATGATGGATGTAGTTGTTGCGAATGAAGGAGAGCCGGATGTGATTCAGATTTCCGGTGGTGAGCCAACGGTACACCCTGATTTCTTTAAAATACTTGACCTGGCTAAGACCAAGCCTATTAAACACCTGATGGTCAACACCAACGGGATCAGGATCGCAAAAGATATCAATTTTGTAGAGAAACTTGCTTCCTACATGCCTGATTTTGAGATCTATCTACAGTTTGATAGCTTTAGTCCTGAGGTCCTGGAAAAACTAAGAGGAGAGGACCTTACTGAAGTACGAAAAAAAGCACTGGAAAACCTGAATCAGTTTAATGTTTCCACAACGCTGGTTGTGACCCTCCAAAAAGGATTGAATGATCATGAGATTGGTGATATCCTCGATTTTGCATTGAAACAGAAATGCGTAAGGGGAGTTACTTTTCAACCAACGCAGGTTGCGGGTAGAAATGATAACTATAGCGATCAGGCAGGCAGGATAACGCTAACTGAGGTGCGCCGTAAAATATATGAGCAGTATCCGCTGTTTACGCCCGAAGACCTGATTCCTGTACCTTGTAATCCCGATGCTTTGTGTATGGCTTATGCGCTAAAACTAGATGATCAGGTCATCCCAATGACGCATCTGATCAATCCTGATGACTTGCTTAATAATTCCAAGAATACCATTGTATTTGAACATGATGAGCAATTGAAGCAGCATATGCTTAATCTTTTTAGTACAGGGGTTTCTGTAGACTGTGCGGAAGATACTTTCGGGGAATTGATGTGCTGTCTGCCCAGGGTACAGTCAGATCACCTGAATTATAATAACCTTTTTCGCATTATCATTATGAATTTTATGGATCCGCTCGATTTCGACGTCAGGGCCGTAAAGAAGTCATGTGTTCATATTGTGAGTGATAAAATGAAGATCATTCCATTTGAAACGATGAATATCTTTTACCGCGACAATAAGATTGACAATATTAGGGCAAAACTGAATTTTACATTGGCTAAATAGATAATTATGGGATTGATATTTTACTGGTTCGCTGTAATCGCCGCTTTCTTCATCGGATTGATCTGGATTATTGTTGCTTCGATTAATGGAAAATCTACAAAACCGGGGCTCAAATTGATGATTGGTGCCGTGATTATGTTTGTGATCGGAGCTGGTGCTTGTGCGGTAATTCTATCGGGCTTAAAGATAAATTGATTAATGCCATCGGGGCAAAACTGACTGTAGCACTGAATATGATTTACAATGGATGAAGGTATGTTATTTTTGTTTTATTCGTTATTGGAGCCGGGGCATGTGCCGCTTTACTGTCGGGATTGTAGCTGATCTCTGTTAAACTATTACTGATTGATAGCGTAACCTAATTTCCCGTACAGTGATAATTCTTGTCTTTTCAACGATTCTTTTAACCTTTTCAACGGTTAACAAATTGCCCTTTGAGGTCTGGGAGCTAGATTTAGGTCGTTAAATAAAAACGACTTAAATAATATGATCATGGAAATCCAACAAACACCCGAAAATGCACTATCTCATTCAACAGTGACCGCTATCATCAATGCACCTTTAGAAAAAGTGGACATCGCCGACTGGCTTTTAAATTTGCCTGATGCAGAATATCAGCGTTGCTCTACTCAGCATATCGGTGCGGCTATAAGCACTACATTTGACGGTCAGCCACTCTCCTTAAATGTAGAAACTATTGGTGATGCTTTGATGGTTCAGCATTATGTTGCCGACATTTATCGTCCGGATTATTGCCGTATGTTATCTATTTCTGATTCAATTACAAAAGGTGGCCGTACCAAGGTGCAGGTTTTGTGGGAACTTAAAGCAACCAGGATTGATGAAAAGACTACGCTTTATACCAACGAAATCCATGCGACAGCGACACCCGAAATGTTCGAATTTATCAGAGAGCACGGCATAAATCTAAAAGATGCTGCGGCTGCGAGGCAGGCTGCTTCTGATGCCCACAACCATGAGGAAACACCTAATTTTGCAAAAAGCATCGAAAATAAAGCATTGACAGGTAGGTATAATGAAGCGTTTTAACTCAATATCGGGATTAGCTCGTTATTCTCGCTGATCCCTGAGGGGGGGCTTCAATCAAAAATACCTTGCACTGGAGGTAGTGATATCGGGATTAGCTCGTTACTCTCGCTGATCCCTGAGGGGGGTGGCTTCAATCAAAAATGCTGTCGCTGCGCTCCTGTCATTTTTTGTTTTAAACTTGCCTTGCACTGAAGGTGGTGATATCGGGATTAGCTCGTTACTCTCGCTGATCCCTGAGGGGGGTGGCTTCAATCAAAAATGCTGTCGCTGCGCTCCTGTCATTTTTTGTTTTAAACTTGCCTTGCACTGAAGAGTGCAGAACAGTTTTAAAACAAAAAATGCCACCCGAAGAGGGTAGCATTTTTGATTGGCGGAGAGTGGGGGATTCGAACCCGCGGACCCTGTTACAAGTCAACAGTTTTCAAGACTGCCGCAATCGACCACTCTGCCAACTCTCCGGCGCAAAAGTACGAACTCAGGTCGATTTTGCAAACACCAACGCAAGTATTTTAAAGGATTACGCCTTTAAACAGCATAACTCACAGATTATAAGCCAGAATAATTTATTTGAGGATATGCTTTTATGGGTTAATAAGAATAAATACCTGCATCTGCTATCATCAAATAGCGTTTTTAGATAAAATACTAATATATTTAGTATAACATACTTTTATAGACATCTTATTTTTTAGATTTGCAAACCCGACAGGCTGAACTATCCAGCTTGTTCATCACCTGAACGCATTTTAAATGGAACAATTAAGCTTTTTTAAAGAATCCGGCCAGACTCCTGGTATACCAAAAGATATATTAACATATCATCCAGGATTATTTTCCGACTCCGAGGGATACCAACTTTTACAGCAGTTCATCAGTCAAACACCTTGGCAGCAGAAAATTGTCAAAATGTATGATAAAGAGGTAATCACACCAAGATTAACGGCCTGGTATGCTGATGCAGATACTTATGATTACACTTCCCTCCGCAGGTCGGCACCTAATTTATGGACGCCGGAATTATTATCAATGAAAAGCAGGGTAGAGGATGTGGCAGGTGTTACATTCAATAGTGTGCTGCTGAATTATTACAGAAATGGGAATGATTCAGTGGCATGGCATAGTGATAATGAAACTGCTCTGGGGAAATATCCTGTTATCGCATCTGTGAGCCTGGGACAAGTGAGGAACTTTGATATCCGCAACAAAAATGATCATCAGGAGAGATATGCGATCAGGCTGGAACATGGTTCGCTAATGATCATGAAAGGTGATTTACAGGCGAAATGGGATCATCGCATTGCGAAGTCCACGCGTATAATGAAAGAGCGTATAAATCTGACTTTCAGAACTGTTGTTTAACATCAATCCGGTGAATTACGTTTAATTGAATTTATATTTTATAATTATCTTTATGGAATATGATAAGTATCCGTTCTCAAGGTCATAGCGTGCTAATGTGCTTAGCACTTTTCCTGTTTTCTGCGTGTAGTCATGATCGAATCTATCGTGCAGAACAATTTAACGTCAGCATCAATTTGAATGCTCTTCCTGAAAATTCAAAACCTGTATTCTCTCAGCGACACCTGAAAAGTAATAAACAGGAGTGGTTAGGGGGTATCCTGGGACACAATCAATTGCCAGAATGGAATGAGGTGCTGTATAAGGATACGGTGATCAGGATAGACCCTCAAGTTGAAACGTCTTCTGATGCGAGGTCTTCAGACTATCCTTCCGCTGAACGGTCCCAATTTGACTTCTATGATGTTACCTTTGTCAATCCATTCAAAACAAGTTTTATTGCAAGGATCTCCGGGCCGAATAACATGGGGAACAGGTTTTATTTATTTAATGCACAAGTTGGTGGTTTGAAAGTATACAGTATAGACAGACCAACAATTATAGAAGGCGACCGCGAATGGGAAAACCGAGGGATGCTCCAGATCGGGCCTGATCTGCTGATGATAGATAACGACTATATCTTTAATCAGAAAACGGGTAAGACTTTTGAAATAACGCGACAAGGTAAAGATAGGATTCGTGGAGATTTTGCCGCTTTATCACCTGACCGGCAAACAGTAGTATTCACGACAGACCATTTATTGTATCAATGTCATTATCCCAGTGGTAAAATATATAGTGAAGCTATAGATGATCTTGATCTGGCTAAAAAAAAGCGTAATCCTGCTAAAACTTGGCCCTATGATTATTTCAGTTGGATTGCAGATACGAATGGGCGGATGTTTCTGCAGAGTGAAGGCTCAACGAAAAAAGATATCAGATGAAACCATTTGAAAAGTTAACATTAATCATTTATGCTGTAATTGTTATAGTTATCTATGTCATTGGCATCCTTGTTTTCGAGATGTATACAACCAAAGGTTCATCCCCGGTGTTTTGGTCTTGCCTCATTCTTATTTTTCCGGTTTCAATTTATTACTGCATCAGAATGACGAATGTGCAGGGAAAAATCTGGTACGGATATGCCGGGAATTTTTTCATAAGTTATGCGGTGTTGATTTTCCTCACTTATTTTACGGTGATGAAAGTAGATCTGTTGATGAGCTATATGCTCAGGCCATCCACAACAGTAACAATCCCAATTATATCGGTGAAAAAGAGCTATGTTAAAAAATCTTTTGACCATACTAAGGTCACCGTATTTTACGCTGACAGGAATGTCGAATTTGAGACCAGTCGTAGCAATTTCTTTTTATTGGAGCATAAAAAACAGATCAATTCGAACATCGGGGTATCCTATGCAGGAAACTATTATATCACTAATTTTGAGCATTCTTCAGCTGAAAAGTGGGAAGCCAGAAAAGCTTATCTGAAAAACTGGTGGTATAGAAACTGGTGGTTGTGGGCTTTTTTCGCACTGTTCATCCTTTCCATAGTCATATCGGTAAAATATTTTCCAAATTCAGGAACAAAAGTAAGGAGGAAGCCTTTCTCGCTGGCACGAGCTGCGGTCATTTGGTTAATCATTATGGGTGGCATCTTTGTTATAACCATAACCGGAATATACTTATATGGTCTTTATCATTTGATAAATAAAAATTGATCATGAATGCCTTAACTTTGTGCAGATCCCTTTACATCCCATTGAATGCAACATATACTGAGAGAACATATCGAAAAAATCATACCGCTCAGTGATGATGAATTTGCATTTGTAATGAGCCAGTTTACTGCCGCGAATTACAAAAAACATCAGTTCCTTTTTGAGGAAGGTGAAGATGTTAAATATACCTATTTTGTTGTATCCGGACTTTTAAAGCTGATTCACCTTGATGATACAGCAAAGGAGTATATCGTATCTTTTGCGATGGAGGACTGGTGGGAGAGTGATTTCTACGCCTTTTATACGCAAACTAAAGCAACGATGTCTTTGCAGTGCCTGGAAGATACAGAGGTATTTTGCCTTACATTGGAAGGCTATCAGAATTTGTGTACAAAACTCCAAAAGATGGAGCGTTTTTTTCTGGAAAAAGCAACGGGCGGTCATATCGGATCACAACGCCGCATTTTATCTTTTTTAACGTCTAATGCAAAGGAACGTTACGAGCAATTGATCAAAAGATATCCTTCACTGTATCAACGTGTGCCTAAAACTCAGCTCGCTTCTTATCTGGGCGTTTCACGGGAGACCTTGAGCAGGCTCTGGAGCTCTTCTTAAATATATATTGATCGGTAGCCATTTTTTAATAGTGAGGTTTGTCACACAAAATAAATATCGGTCATACGCATCTTTGATTCATCAATTTATTAATCCTTATGCCTTAAATGGCTTATAAAGAAAATCAACGATGGAAAAAACAGTAATCAATCCCTGGAAATGGCAGGATCAGCGTAGTTACGTACAGGCAGTAGAAGTTACACAGGTAGCTGGTACACTTTATTGTGCCGGACAAACCGCAATCAGTGCAGAAGGTGTATCGAGCAATGCTGATATGAAAACCCAATTATTGGAAGCAATACAAAATCTTGAACAGGTAATTAGTGAGGCTGGTTACGAGTGCAAAAACATTGTACGCCTGAATGTGTATACTACCTCCTCAGCAGAACTCTGGCCGTGTTTCCATATTTTCCAGGACTGGATAGCCAAACACGGAATTCAACAGGCAACTACCTTATTGGAAGTAAAGGTCCTGTTTGAAACGCTAAAAGTTGAACTGGAAGCAACCGTAGTTAGATAATACGGCCAAAATGCCAAAGAATTCCTGAAGGGTCAATCACAAAACACTCTTCACCCCAAACTTCCTTTTTAACAGGAAGCACCCTCACATCTGCATACTTCTGATCCAGCTGAAGTCCCTGCAGATGTTCAAAAAATTCGTATGCATCATCTACAAACATGAAAAGCATGGTGTTTTCTATCCAGTCTTTTACATATGCCCGTTGCAGATAAAAAGCAGTGGCCCCAAGCTCAAAGAGTGAGAGATGATGGTCAATTACTGATTCTTTAAATCCCAGATCAGTGTAAAAAGATCTCGATACATCAAAATCTTTGGATCCGATAAAAGGCCGTAATGATTTAGCAGGTAGATTCATATCTAAATAACAATTTCCCTAAAAATAGTAAAATACGATTCAAAAAATAGCTATTATTCACGTTATGTTACAGCCATCATAAAAAAATAATTTTTTAACCTGTGATTTTTTCTGATAAGTGATACTAATAGCGCAATAACATTTTA
>Ga0247814_10000908_pt1 | contig 19694 bp, 15 predicted proteins | sample UWRJL179409R1_FD_179947 | JGI IMG/M metagenome (GOLD analysis project Ga0247814, IMG submission 179947) | Plant litter microbial communities from Arlington Agricultural Research Station in Wisconsin, United States - UWRJ-L179-409R-1 | ecosystem: Environmental > Terrestrial > Plant litter >... | reverse complement strand
ATATTGTAATAAATGACCTTAAAACGCAAGCAGACGAGCAAATGCAGCGTTCCGGCGAGCTGGCGGTAGGTAGGGAAGCGCCATTTTTATGGAATGCGCCATTCAGAGACTTGCCTGTTGGCGGTTTATGGGCCCAGATAGGATCTTCGTACCTGGGGCAGCAGCAAATACTCTCTTATTTTATCAACTCAACCTGGGATAAACGAATTCTGGCACTACTATTTGCCGGGGCATTCTTCTTTTGGGTACATAGCAACTTTAAACTTTCGAGACGAGCGGCAATCAAGAGGAAAGTCGGCGAACTTAAGTTTGAATACCTGAAGCCATTTCCAGTATTGGCATCGGTTATTGTATTGTTCAATATTACTCCGGTCTTTGAACCCGATGCGCCGTCCCTATACATCGAACTTATCCAGTTTATATTGTTGCTGGCGATGACCATTCACCTCAGGTTGATTTTGCCGGCCAGACAGTTGAAATATTGGTTGCTAATTATCGGCTTGTATGCCGCATTAATTATTGGAAATGGGGTTACAAGCACGGCTTTTCCAATGCGGATTGCTTTGCTCGGTTTAAATGCATTTTTCTTTTACCTGGGGTTAAGACTATACAAAAACCTTAAAATCACCCAATTCACCAGAAAGTATGTTCGGATAGTCATTGGTATTTTGATAAGCTTTAATGGTCTTGCGATACTGTTAAACTTGTTTGGTCGATTGAGCCTTGCCAAAGCATTTGCAATTACTGGAGTAATCGGACTGACGCAAATGATCGGGTTAGCCGTATTTATGCAGATCATATTGGACGCTATGGAATTGCAAATAAAGATCAGCTCCTGTAATAAGGGCATATTCTCCAGGGTAAGTCATACAAAAACAAGGGCAACACTTAAAAAAGCCCTCCATATTTTTTCAATAGTACTTTGGGTGATGGTTTTCCTAATCAACATGAGTTTGATCACCGGAGCTTTTTCATTTCTCGAAGCGATTTTGTCTAAACAGCGGGCGTTCGGAAGTATACATTTCACCTTTGGGAATATTTTATTTTTCACAGCAATTGTTTACATCGCCAATAAACTTCAAAAACATGTTCCTGTTTTATTTGGAGAGGGAAGTCTTACTTATGATGGGGAAGTGGAACATAAAAGTTCGAAAGTAGCGCTCATCAGATTGGTTATCATCATAGTGGGCGTATTGTTTGCCGTTACGGCATCAGGATTACCGATGGACCGCCTTACAGTTATTCTTGGAGCTTTAGGCGTGGGAATAGGTTTAGGGATGCAGAATATTGTCAACAATTTTGTATCAGGGATCATTCTTATTTTCGAGCGACCGTTCCGGATTGGCGACTATGTGGAGCTTGCTGATAAAAAAGGGAAGGTGAAAGATATAGGCATTCGATCCAGCAAACTCATTACGCCCCAAGGTTCAGAGGTAATCATTCCAAACGGCGACCTGCTGTCTGGAAGACTGGTAAACTGGACGCTCAGCCATGATTACGTGAAAACTGAATTGATTTTTAAAGTCAGTTCTGATACCGATCTTGACCTGCTAAATAAGACGATTGAAGAGGAAGTTAAGCAAACTGAGCACGTGATGGATGGTTTGCCGGTTGAAATCCTATTGAATGGTGTGGCCGCCGGGAGTGTAGAAATTAAAGTGATGACATGGGTGCAGAGCATTTATGCGGAGCCCGCGTTCAAAAGTCAGCTGATGGGAAGATTGATGAAGCGTTTTAATGAAATGGAGATCAAATTCCTTTAAGTTTCGTCGATAGTATTGGCGAGTTCGTCAGGTGCTTTAACTGTACTTGTCTAATAGGAAATATTCACTTGCAACGTTTCATTTCAGTAAGCGTCATAGTAGGACAAATGTCCATTAAACGCTATGATTATGAAATTAAGATTTACCCTATACTTTGCTTTATTCATTACCCTGAGCTTTTTCGGGAGGGCATCGGCTCAGACCTCAAGCATCTCTGGTGAGTTATCCGGAACGATCGTAGACGAAACAAAGAAAGTCTTCCCTTACGCATCAGTTAGTCTATTGAATGCCAAGGATTCTACCTTAATCAAAGGTACGTTGACCGCAGATGATGGCAGGTATCGCTTTAGCGAACTTACATCCGGGGACTATTTGTTAGCTTTTTATGTTGTTGGGTACAAAAGAATTTTAAGAGGCCCATTTCCACTTACAGCAGCTAAAAACAGACACCTTTTGCCAGAAGTACAAATGCAACAAGACATCACTTTGTTACAGGGCGTGGAGATTGTAAAACAAAAACCGCTGATTGAACGACAAGTAGACAAAACTGTGATCAACGTAGAGAACAGTATTTTGGCAACAGGCAATACTGCGCTAGAGATTTTGCAGAAATCTCCAGGGGTAAGCGTAGATAAAGACGGAAACATCGCGTTGAAAGGAAAGCAAGGAGTAATGGTCATGCTCGATGGTAAACCTACTTATCTTTCTTCTGAGCAAATCGCTAATATGTTGCGGTCTACAGAAGGTAATGCCATTCAGTCTATCGAACTCATTACCAATCCTTCCGCTAAGTACGATGCTGCGGGCAATTCGGGCATCATCAACATCAAGCTGAAAAAGAACCGTAATTACGGGACAAATGGTTCGATTACTGGTGGTGTAGGGTACGGAAGGTACTATAAGGCGAATGGAGGGTTGACATTGAACCATCGGGAGAAGAAATTCAACGTCTATGGAAACTATGATTACGGTCGCAATAAGCGGTTTGCCAGCACTGATATCGTTCGCTTGAACAATACGGAGCAAAACCCTACGTACTTTGATCAGACCAATTCAGCGGTTAGGCTTCGTGAAAATAGCAATTACAAAGCTGGTGTTGATTATTTTATCAATGATAAGAATACCATCGGCTTTGCGATGAATGGCTACAGCAGTAAGGGTCGCAATACTGCGGATGTGCTCACCCTGATTGGAAGCGCAGCGGGAAGAACCGATTCTTCTGTAGTAGCGTCCAGTCCGAGCGACTATAAGTTCAATGGCATGACCTATAACCTGAACTTCAAAAGTGTGATAGACAGCCTCGGACAAGAGTTTAGTATGGATGCAGATCACTCACGTTATACGGGTGCAGACAATGACTTTTTCGATAATACCTATTTGAACGCAGCAGGGGAATCCTATAAAGCACCTTATGTCTTTAAGACAGCGGCGCCAACAAATACCACCATTTGGGCGGGAAAGGCCGATTATACCTATCCACTATCGAAGGAGATGAAACTAGAAGCTGGATTAAAAGCTAGTATTGTAAAAACGGATAATAATTTCCGTTTTGAAAATTTAGTGAATGGACAATGGCAGAACGACGTACTGAGAAGCAATCAGTTCCTTTACGATGAGAACATCAACGCCGCCTACGCAAACTTAAATAGAAAATTCAAGGGCACAAACGTACAGTTGGGATTAAGATTGGAGCAGACCAATTCCAGGGGGAACTCTGTTACAGACAACAAGTTGGTTAGTCGGCATTACCTGAATCTTTTTCCCAGTGTATTCGTCACTCAGGAACTTGCGGCCAACCATGAACTTGGCTTTTCTTACAGCAGGCGGATCGACCGACCGGATTATGGGTCGTTGAACCCATTTATCTCTTTTGTAGATCTCTATAGTTATAGGTTTGGCAATCCCTTTCTAAAACCGCAGTACACCAATGCGTTTGAAGTTTCTTACTCGTTCAAGAAAACGTTAAATGTGAGTTTAGGTTACAGCCATACCAGCGATGTAATCTCGGATGTACTGCTGCTCGACACAGCAAAGAAAACAATTTTCATTTCTAAAGAAAACCTGGCTACACAGGATTCTTATAACTTGAATGTGAATTATCCTGTGCAGTTATTCAAGTGGTGGAACACCAGCAACAATGCCACAACTTATTACAATAGATTTAAAACTCCTGATGTGGGCGGTTCTCCTTATGAGGGCGGTCGGGTTGCTTTCAACCTCAATACGACCCATACTTTTACTGTGCGCGCGACGACGAGTGTAGAGGCCTCAGGTTTTTATCAGTCGAAACAGATCTATGGTACAATAGTGATCGATCCTCAGTATGGAATAGATTTAGGAGTAAAGCAGACTTTTTTTAACAAAAAGATGGATGTAAAATTTGCAGCTAACGATGTCTTTAAGCTGCAGAAAAATAGAATTACGAGTGCATTGTCCTCGCAAAATTATGTGGTTAATGAAAGATGGGAAAGTCAGGTGTTCAGGCTTACCTGTGTGTATCGTTTTGGTAGTAATGATATTAAAGGGGCTCGCCAGCGTTCTGGAAGTTCAGCAGCAGAAGAAAGCCGGGTAAAGTCAGGTGGCTAGATTTATTAAATAATCCTATATTTGCAGGCATTCTGGCATTTTCAGATGAATTTTTTAATTTAAACACACCACAAATGCTAAATCTTGTTCTCTTTGGCCCACCAGGTGCAGGCAAAGGCACCCAATCAGAGAAATTGATCAGTAAATATCAATTGATCCACATTTCAACTGGTGATCTTTTCAGAGCTCACATCAAAAATCAATCTGCTTTAGGTCAGAGAGTAAGTGCATTAATCGCAGACGGACAACTGGTTCCTGATGAAATAACGATTGCAATGCTGGAAGAAGAAGTAGATAAAAATCCGGATGCCAAAGGTTTTATTTTTGATGGTTTCCCACGTACTGTTCCTCAGGCTAAGGCTTTGGATGAGTTTCTGGAAACTAAAGAAAGCGCCATTACCGGGGTTATCGCATTGGATGTTGATCAGGAAGAATTAACAAAACGTATCGCTCAGCGTCAGCTGGAAACCGGTCGTGTTGATGATCAGGCTGATAAATTACAAAAAAGAATTGCTGAATATTTCGACAAGACCATTCACGTCTTGCCTTATTACGAGGAGCAAAACAAGTTGAGTAAAGTAAATGGAATCGGTAAGATAGAAGATATTTTTGCTGACCTTTGCGCTCAGGTTGATAAATACTAAACACATATAATGTCTCAAGGATCCAATTTTGTTGATTACGTTAAGATTTGCTGCCGCTCTGGAAAGGGTGGTGCCGGGTCTGCCCATTTACACCGTGATATTCGTACCTCTACTGGAGGCCCGGATGGGGGTGATGGCGGCCGGGGTGGGCATATCATTTTAAGAGGTAATTCTCAATTCTGGACATTGCTGCATTTAAAATACCGCAAGCACATCATCGCTCCCGATGGTTTGCCGGGATCCAGCGGAACCTCAACCGGGAAGTCGGGTAAAGACGAGATTTTGGATGTCCCATTGGGTACCATTGCTAAAGACGCCGAAACGGGTGAAGTCTTGTTTGAGGTCACCAAAGATGGAGAAACTAAAGTATTAACTGCTGGAGGTAGAGGTGGTTTAGGTAACTGGCATTTCAAAACGCCAACGCTACAAACCCCACGTTTTGCCCAACCGGGTGAAGCTGGGAAAGAGGAGTGGATGGTACTGGAACTTAAAGTCCTTGCCGATGTAGGTTTGGTAGGTTTCCCTAATGCCGGTAAATCAACACTGCTTTCTGTGGTTTCTGCTGCAAAACCTGAGATTGCTGATTATCCATTTACAACGTTAGTCCCTAATTTGGGCATCGTTTCTTACAGGGATAGTAAATCCTTCGTTATGGCGGATATCCCGGGAATTATCGAAGGTGCATCAAAAGGAAAAGGCTTAGGTTATCGCTTTCTTAGACACATTGAGCGCAACTCGGTATTGTTGTTTATGGTACCGGCGGATACCCAAAGAACCATCAAAGAGGAATACCTGATCTTGAAGGCAGAACTGGAAGATTACAACCCAGAACTGATGCAAAAGCCTCATGTGTTGGCGATTACGAAATCAGACATGCTGGATGAGGAGTTGGTTGCTGAAATGAAAAAAGAGTTACCGACAAACATACCTACTATCTTCATCTCTTCTGTTGCGCAAAAGAACATTGTTGAATTGAAGGATATGCTGTGGACTGCCATCAATGCAGAGGTCTAAGACTTTCCGCGATTAATAAACGAATCTTTCTTCATTGACCTCGCTGCTATCCAGGCACTGATGAGCATAAATACCGCCCCTGCGAGGAACGGGGCTCCTGCGAATTTTATTGCCGCCCCGGGTTTCGTAAACCAGGCGAACAAATAAGTCATAAACAGCGGACCCACAATTGATGTGGCACTCATTAGACTGGTTAAAGCGCCTTGTAATTCGCCCTGCTCATTCTGAGGTACGTTGCTCGACATGATGGACTGTAGCGCTGGTCCGGCAATACCACCCATGCAATACGGGATTAAAAAAGCAAACATCATCCAGCTTTGTGTAGCGAATGCAAATAATACCAGTCCGAGTGCATATAATGCCAAACCAATATAGATGCTTTTCTCATTTCCAAGTTTCGGATTGATGAAACGAATCAGCACCCCTTGGACCACTGCGACTAATAGTCCGACTACGGTCAAAGAGATCCCTATGGTGGACGGGCTCCAGCGAAATTTCTCGATGTTGATAAAGGTCCAGGTACTTTGGACGGCATGACTTGCGATGTAAACAAACACCAGGGCAATTACCAGTCCACCTAAGCCTTTATATTTACTCAATTGAAGTAATGAGCCCATTGGGTTGGCCCGCTTCCATTCAAAAGGCCGGCGGTGTTCCTTATCTAGGGATTCAGGAAGGACGAAGTAACCATAGATCACATTGACAAAAGTTAAAATTGCAGCAGCGATAAAAGGAACTCTTGGTCCCATTTCTCCCAGAAAACCTCCAACGGCTGGTCCTATTACGAAACCTAAACCAAATGCAGCACCGATCATCCCAAAGTTCTGAGCCCTGTTCTCATTGGTACTGATGTCTGCGATGTAGGCCGTTGCTGTGGTGAAACTGGCACCGAACACACCCGCGATGATCCTTCCTAAGAACAACCACCAAATGGTTGGCGATAAGGCAAGAAATATATAATCTATTCCGAAGCCGAACAAGGAGAGCAACAAGACAGGCCTGCGGCCGTATTTGTCGCTCAGGTTTCCGATGATTGGGGCGCATACAAACTGCATGATGGCGTAAGCAAAGGTTAGCCAGCCACTCCATTTGGAGGCATCGCTAATGTTTCCGCCAATCAATTGTTCGATCAGTCGTGGGAAAACAGGAATGATGATACCAATGCCGACAACGTCTAAAAGAAGTGTGATAAAGATAAAAATGAGGGCTGCTTTCCCGGTTTTGGCCATGACGTTAATATTTTAACTAAACTAAGTTAGTGTTTTTGAGGTGACAACAAGTGATTGGCGCAGGCAATGTGATTAGCTGCAGTTGCTGCAAATACCCAATGCTGTGGTACTTATGTTGGATGCTTTGAAACCAACTGGCATCTTCACATTAGGAATTTTTACATCCAGACAGAAAATCTTCATGCAGTTGGTACAGTTGAAATGTAGGTGCTGATCGTGGTGATGACCAGCTGTGCAATCCGTAGAACAAGACGCGTAGTTGGTGGTGCCATGTAAGTCGAGAACACTGTGTACGATGCCCTTTTCTTCAAAGCTGCTTAATATGCGATACAGCGTAACACGGTCCATCTCTTTACCGAGTTTTTTCTCCAGCTCTGGTTGAGATAACGCATTGTTTACCTTCGCCAGCTCTTCCAGAACAATTTGACGTTGCCTGGTATTTTTCAACCCATGGGCCTTTAATAATTCTTCAGGACTGATACTGCTCATTGTTTTTTGGAGTTATAAATGCGGTGCAAAGATAGGATGTTGTGTTGGCATTGACGTTAAAGTGCTTTAACGTCAATGTTATCCACTGTTGCCAGGGCATTGTAAGCCCTCAAACCAATTTGGCCACTTTTATATTCCGAATCTGAAGTTTCCAGCACTGGTTTATCGCTACCGTTGATATAGACCAAAAACTGTGAGCCAACCGCTTTGACTTTTACCTGATAGTTAGTGTTCATAGAAACCGGATATTTTACGGACTTCAATACTATCCACTTACCAGCGCTGGCTTTTCCCAATTCGATAGTTCCGTTTTTAGGGTTTAATCCCAGGTAGTAACCTTTGTAAGCTTCTGATCCAATGGCAGGGTCCGTTACTCTAAACATTAACCCGGCATCACCAGGGGCGTTGACTGCCACATCCGCACTGTATACAAAGTTTGTGAAATCTGTTCCCGTAGCAATCATTTTTGGTCCCTGAGTCCCAGAACTGTTTTTGTCATTTGATGCACAGTGCAAGGCATTGTCTTTATAGAACCAGCCACCGCCGTAAATTACCCAGCCTTCAGCAGTATTATTCTCAAAAGTCTGCTTGTAATTTTTGCTGATGAATGAAGGTTTACCAATCGTTGGAAAGATGCTCAATCTAATGTTCTCAGAACCGAAGGGAACCAAGGTTACCTCTTCCATTTTGTTGTTAGACAGCAGCGGACTAAATGGCACATCCAGCGCTGCGGTTTTTGAGTAGTCCATCGTCCAATTGTTAACCTGTTTGGCGTTAACTTTTAAGGTTAAAGGGCTAACTTCTGCATCATAAGGATTGGCAGGCATGGCTGCTTTGACGACTTTGAATGGAGTAGCTGATGAAGATAAGTCCAGCGCATAATTCCAGGCAGATGCTGGGAAAATCTCTGTATCCTGGAAGCCGGCAACTGCATGCTGTTTGGTATTTTTTACTTCTTGTTTAATTTTTAACGCAAAGACCAATGGTCCGCGTTCCACACTAACCCCGTTGTTTACTTGCTTTGCCAACTTGATGTCCATTGGGAAATTCAACACCACTTTGTCGTTGTTGTTCCAACTTCTATTTAGCGTAAGCATGGTAGCCTTTTTAACACCTGTTATACTTTTTCCGTTGACCATAACCTCGGGTTTGCTGCACCATTCCGGAATTCTAAGTAACAATGGGAAAGAGGTTTTTTTCTCCAGATTCACAGTTATTCTGATCTGTTCTTCAAAGGGATAATTGGTCTCTTCTGTGATTTTTATTGCTGTGCCTCCCATTACTTTAGCGCTAACTTCCATCGGGCCATACGTATTGATCGCAATACCACCATCAGGAGTAGCCAAACAGCTGTTTTTTACAAAGTAAGGCCAGCCCATGTGCATGTTAAAGCGACAACAAGGGAAACCAGAATAGGGACTAAGCACAGTCCCGGTGCTGTAATCCTGGTTGAAGCCATGTTGACCATGAGCCGTGTTCACTTGATTAGGCAGTGTGTAATAGGAATGGTTTTTTAAGTCTCTACTAAACTGCGCGGGAAGCGCATTGAAAGCTATTTTCTCTAACTGATCACCAATATGAGAATCGTGAATTATTCTAGAGGCCGTTTCCAGACTTTGCATCCATTCTACCACGGTACAGGTTTCTACACCCTGAACCGAGCTTTTGCCAGACATAAACTCAGTTCCTGCCGCCATGCCCTGAGGTTGCCCATGGTCATGCATAATGTGGTCAATGCCGTTCTGCATGGCATTAGCGGTATTTTCTGATCCATCTACCTGAGCATACACCGCTGGAAATTTCAACGCCTGACCCACGTTCACCATATGTTTGGGCTGAAAATCATCGCCGTAATAAAAAAACTGGTTCCTGTTGAAGATGTCGATCCAGGGATAAGCTTGTTCTTTAAGTTTACTTACGAGTGTTAAAAGGGACTTCTCGCCGGTCTTATTGTAAACCCATAAGGCCAGTTCTATATTGTCGCCAGCTCTTGATTTGCCCCAGCTATCCAGCGGACTTTTATCGATGTTAGCCAGTTGATATTGGAAGTATTTTGATAGGAAAGGAATCACCCTTTTGTCGTTCGTTGCCTCGTAATAGCTTTGCACAGCATACATGAAAGGCATCCTTGGCCACCAGTCGTTCATCTTCGGCGGACCAAATAACCCGTTTTCTTGTTGATGATCCAATGTATAATCGATCCATTTCTTTGCCTTTGCCTTTAGTTCAGCATCATCCAGGGTGTAGGCAAGTGCAACCAAACCTTTTACGTAGTAGGGAACTTTTTCCCAGCTGTTGCCTGTTCCACCAAGCCAGTCTGAATTGTTGCCAAGGTTTTCAGGTTCCGGATAAAGTTCTTCAGCATGACCTGTGAAGCCTTCTTTTTGCAGTTCCAGCTGTTTTAATAGCCAACCTTTTGCTTTGATACTTCCCAGGGGAAGTTGTACGTAGACATCTTGTTTTAAAGGTGCACGGTTAAAGTCATACGGTTTTGTCGATGGTTGCTGAGCCATTGCTCCTTGAAAATACAGGCAGCCAGCTAAAAGTAAAAACGGTTTAATTCTCATGGTTATTGGTTAGAAAGGACGTTAAGTAGTTTGTTTAGATCAGCCTCTGTATTGTAAAAATGAAAGGCTAGTCTCGTTCCCGCACCCCGTGGGGTGCAGATAATATCCGAAGCAATTAGTTCCTGATATTTTTCAGTTGGGATGGAAAGGTTAAATATAGAAGAATGTTGTGATCTGTTGACGACAACTTTAGCAAGTAATCCCAGGTCTGCGAAGGCAGATTTTGCCTTTTCACCTAATGAGCTGATCTGTTGAGTAACGAAATCCATTCCGAGCTCCTCAAAATAAAGAATGGATTGTTTGAGCGTCCCGAAGTTAAGCGTATCCATGTGCCCCGGTTCGAAGAATACGGAGAGCAAACTTTTGCTTTGCATAAAAGGTTCTTTTGCTGCAGGCCTGTTCTTTGCCTGCGCATACAACGTTTCCGCTACGGCATCCTTGATAAACATAAAGCCGTTTCCATAGCCTGATAACATCCATTTATAGCCGCTCGCCATGAAAACGTCAAAGCCTGAAGCTTCAAAATCCAGTGATGCGGTGCCACAAAACTGAGTTCCATCGGCCACAATCAGCAAATCAGGAAATAAGGATTTTAGTTCCTTAATGAAGTCGAGGCTCAACTTTATTCCGCTGAGGTATTGAACCAAACTGAATGCAAAGACAGTAGGTTTTTTGGTTTTGATGTGCTCAACTATTTTCGTTTCCAGTTCGTCCCCCATCACCAGGTATTCGCAAGTATGGCCTCTGGTTTCAATGGCGTAATTTACGGAAGGGTAATCCTCTTGAAGCAATAGGAAACGTTGTCCATCAGGTAAACCTTCCAAAAATGTATTGAATCCGAAAGAGAAGTTGGGAAGCAGAAAAGTGTTGGCAACATTGGCATTAAAAAACCTGGCTACAGTGGATTTTACGTCTTGTAGAAATGCTGCCTGGGTTAGTCTAAACAAACTTCCCTGATCAAAAAATGCCCGGTCATGAGCGAAACGCCAGTCTACCTGCCTCTTCGATAGCAAGCCTGAACTGGCCGTATCTAAGTAAGTATATTTCTCAAGAAGGGGAAACTGATCTGTAAATGTCATCGTCTATCGGGCTTGTTGCCGATAAAAATAAGAAAATTAGTTTCCCCTTCTAGTGTTTTATGAAATCAACTCGCTTACAGGCTCATTGATAAAGAGCTTTTTAAGGTGTTGCTGATACCTGCCCAGATCTTTCACGATGTCTGCGTTTTTCTCTACATCATGAAAGTGAAGCCCTTCCAGCGGTGTCATCCCGGTGAATGCATTCATTCGGTGAAAGCCAAACAATGCGCCTTGATCTACGCTGATCTCGTTAAAGAATTCTCCGGGAATAGTGAAAGCAGTTGCGGGGGCATTCCAGGATGAGGTGACCATATATTTTCTGCCATGCAGCATTCCTCCAGTACCGTAGTTGATGTCAGGATTAATCGAGGAACGACCATCACTGTGGTAGATGCCGGTTTGATGACCCTCTGTAAACACGACATCAATGTATTTTTTTAAGCCATGTGGAACCTGGAACCACCAGATAGGAGTGTGGTAGATGACCACATCCGCCCAAACGTAATTTGCAACCTCTTGTTTAGGGTCCCAGGTTTCATTGATATCTGTATGTCTTACTTCAAACCCTGGATTGTTATTAAAGAAATTAATGGTGCTATCGAAAAGTGTTTTGTTAAACCTACCTCCAGAGTGCCCGAAGATTTGTCCGCCGTTTATGATAAATATTTTTTTAGTCTCCATGATTTTGTAGTTATAGCACAAAGTTAAACGCATCGCTACTACTATTAAAATAACTAAAATCATACCTTTGTATCAGAATTATGATAAGTAGCTATGGTCAATCTCGAATGGTTTAGAACATTTAAAGCAATCTATGAAACAGGTACCCTCACCGGTGCTGCAGAAAGACTGTACGTTTCTCAGCCAGGTGTAAGCTTACATCTTAGCTCTTTGGAATCTTACGTAGGCTATAAGCTATTCGAACGCACTTCCCGTAAGATGATTTCTACAGAACGCGGTAAAGTGCTATACGATTACATTCAGGGAAGTCTCTGCAAACTGGAGGAGGCTGAACAGCATTTCCATAAAAGTACTGAGCGTGAAAAACCAACTATCAGTATTGGAATGTGTTTCGAAACCTTTCAGTTCACCCTTGAATCTTATCTTCCTACCTTTGATTTTAATGTAATCATCAAGTTTGGTGAGTATCCACAAATGCTCAGTGATTTGGAAAACGGAATATTAGATCTGATTATCACCCCACAGAAGTCTGATGTTAAACCACTTCAATTCAAGCCCTTTTTTAAGGAGCGGATCGTTGTTGTAGGCGGTTCTGAAACCTCCACTACCCAATTAGACGCCTTAGTCAAAAAGAAAGATACTATAGGAATCCAAGCTTGGTTGCGGGAGCAAACGTGGTACGGCACAACAGGGGATATGGAACATTTGAGGCGTTTTTGGTTTCTGAATTTTGAGAAACGCCCTGATTTCAAACCTAACTACATCGTTCCCAATATGAGCTCTATTGTTAGATGCCTGAGTGTAGGTAAAGGGTTAGCAGTGATTCCAGATTTTCTCAGCAAAAGGGAACTTGATGCTGGTAAAGTGAAGTTGATCTGGGCAGGTAACAAGCGTATTGAAAATACACTTTACTTTGGCAGTCGCAAAAAGACGATCTACGCAGCGCAGATCGAGAAAATTGAAGAAATATTTCTAAGAGAAATGGGGAGCGAAGCCGATAAGTTTTCCTGAAAGATTCAATAATTCCCTGAAAACTAAGCAAAATGTTTTCAGGGAAGTGATTTTATTTATATAATCTGAAGTCATTAATCTGCATTGCAGGATCGCCCCAATTGGCGGTAATCACCCATTTGTACTTTTTGAAGGGCTTAGGGTTGGCGATCGAGTAATTAAACAATTGTTTATAGCGTTGCAGGTCTGTCTTCGCTCCCAGATCAGTCATCTGCGTATAGAAGTTCTTTTCCATCAATCTGGTATCCAGAACTTCCCAGGTAACACCATCATTTGAGCCCTGTACACTCCAAGCTTTGGGGTCTCTTACAGGTAAGTCGTTTGAATTCCCTACTGCGTATATCTTAACCTCCTGAGGTGTTAGGTAATTTATCGTGACGGTGTAAGGATACGAAAACACTCTGCCAGCTTTGCCGCCGATTACGAATTTTGATTCCACGTTATTGTCCAGTATTCTCACTGAATTTTCTGTAGTCAGTAAAGTATTTTCCGCAGAGACCGTGTAACTTTCTCTTTCCATGGTGATGTCTTTTACAAACCCTGCACTAGTCGCGTTCTTCCGTGTCACTGTCGCTACGGAACCATCTACGGTAGTCACTTTAACTGAAAGCGTATTGAACATTCCTGGAACATAAGTTTTTACCGGATTTAACTCTTTGCTGGTAGTCACTGGAACTGCATCATTAAATGTCCACAATACAGACTTGATCGTCCCTTTAACATTCAAGCCCAATTCCACTTCATTCGGTACGTTTGTTTTTTTGTGGGTGATTTGGATTACACTGTCTGGGTAAATATTCACTTTCATTAATTTTCTCGAAGTATTGCCTGTTTCAGAATAGGTTCTCAATTCGACGTTATACTGCCCTGTAGCAACATAGGTATGCGTAACGTCAATGTTCGTGTTTAGTGTGTCGTCGCCAAACCTCCATTCTACACGTTTATATTTGCTGGATAAGTTTTTGAATGTGTATTTAAAGGCATTATTAGGGTCTTTAATCACCTCGAAATCCGTTAATGGGTTAATGATAGCTGGATCTGGTTTAGATTCCTCGATTGTCTTTTCGCAGGATATAAACGCCACGAGGCAGAACATAAAGGTGAATGATTGCAATAGGGATTTTACGGTAAATAGTTCAACAAGTTTTTTCATGGTAGTAGTTCAATTAAAGGAGTAATATTTGGTTAATTGGTTATAGATAAAGTTTGGTTGGCAATAGCATTTGGCGTCCGAACATTTTGGGCAAGACTATTCCATGCGAATTTTAAGGTCGCCAAATAGCCTATAGCTTCATGTGAGGCCATAGCAAGCAATTGCTTCATTAAATTTTAAGTTGTTGGGGTTTTAAGTTGCGGTTTATGGTGTTCCGTTCAGTGTCTTCAATTTTGAATTAAAAAGTATACATGGATTAATTTGGTTACGCTATGTTACCACTTTATCAGGTGAGTAGGTTCATAACTGCCAATAAAAATCTGCGAAATCGTTATAGCAACTCTACGAAAACGTTGTATATTAAAGAGATATAAACTTTCGGTTACAAGTTTCTCAGTTTCATCTTCTCTAATTCTCTTTTGGCATTGATGGTGATGGCTTTGAATTTAGGCTGATTTCCAGACCTAAGTCATCAGATATTGAATAATATTTGCCATTAGAGTTGTACAATCCCAAATATTGTGAGCAAGATTTGCAAGTGGTAGTTTAGACTGGTTTGAGGAAACACTTGCTGTCATAAAAAAAGCCGGAATTTAGGGACCGGCTTTTTAACTTAATTAATTAGTGGGTTTTTAATCCAAATCTTCGTCCTCGATGTCTCTGTCGTCATTCAGGTCAAGGTCAGTGTCGTCTTCGTCCAGATCTGTATCATCAAATCCGTCCTCGTCAGTTTCTGACAGCAAACTGTCTGTGTCAGCCATTCCTGGTGCGTCCAGGTCTTCATCCGGTTGTTCCAATGCAGGATCATTCACAAAATGCGGCTTATTGTCTGTTAATTCATCTTCATTTTCGATTTCCATAGTAGTAGATTTTAGGTTGTTTTTTGCTTTTTATTGGTTGTATTAAAAAGTATTTTTTTTATTCAAGGTTTTCAAAACAAGCGCAGTGACAATTGCCCCGAATACATAGTAACCTACAGTTAGGGCCTTAACCTGGTCTGACTTTGCAACAGGCCTGTCGTTTAACCCCATAGGTTCCGGCAATTTCACGGCACCTACACCCGCACTTAATCCCAGGAAAATTGCTTTTGGCCACAAATATTTTGCTTCTCCGGCACCAATCATACTGTAATAAATGGTGTTCGAAACGATGTCTCCGGCCAGGGTGGCTTTGTATAGGGTGTCTTTGTCGCCGATTTTTTCTCCAAAAAAGCCTAAGGTCTTTTGCAAGGCATTTTCGCCCAACAAATCAATTCGTGGTACATTATTACTTTTGTGCTTCAGTGTTTCATGAAGAATGTTTAGCGCTACAGCACCAGCAAATCCGGCAACTAGGTTTTTGATCTTACTCATTTTTTTTGATCGTTTGTTTCTTAAACATTTCTCAGGAAACAAGGTTTCGACTTATTCAATTTTTTTACCTTTATGGGATGAATGCACCCGTTAAACTCAGCGCGCCTCAACGATGGGTAATCTTTATTCTCGCTGTTACCCAATTCACCGTCATACTGGACTTTATGATCATGTCACCGTTAGGCGATTTTATGATGAAGTCTTTGTCTTTGAAACCTGCTGCATTTGGCGTAGCGGTTTCAGCCTATGCCTTTAGTGCCGGACTTTCCGGATTGCTAACTGCAGGGTTTGCAGATCGCTTTGATCGCAAAAAGCTATTGATATTCTTTTATACTGGGTTCATTATAGGGACTGTTTTTTGTGGATTATCACACAATTATGTGCAGTTGGTTGCCGCCAGAGTTTTTACCGGATTATTTGGGGGAGTAATAGGCTCGATTTCTTTGGCCATCATTTCAGACCTTTTCACTTTAGAGCAACGGGGCAGGGTAATGGGCTTTGTACAGATGGGTTTCGGCTCAAGTCAGGTGCTCGGTGTTCCAATTGGGCTCTATGTGGCTAACTTATGGAATTGGGAGGCTGCATTTTTACTGGTAGCGGGCATTGCCATTGTGATTGCCATCTTACTGATATTTAAACTGCCGCCTGTTAGAGAACATTTGAAGTTACAGCAAGATAAATCTGCTTTCAAACACTTGTGGCATACGCTTCGCAAGCGCGACTATAGGATAGGATTTTCTGCCATGGCGATGCTATCGATTGGCGGGTTTATGATGTTTCCGTTCGGAAGCGCATTCGCGGTCAATAATATCGGAATCAGTGCAGCGCAGCTTCCACAGTTATTTTTTATCTCTGGGCTGAGTTCATTAGTCATCATGCCTGTAATAGGAAAGCTGAGTGATAAAATCAGTAAGTTCAAGATTTTCACGGTGGCTTGTGTTTGGATGATGATTATGGTACTGGTTTATACCAATATGGGTGTAACGCCTTTCTGGCTGGTTGTGGTACTGAATATTTTAATGATGATGGGCATCATGAGTCGCATGATCCCAGCCACTGCACTGGTAAGTGCTGTTCCGGATATGGCCGATCGAGGTGCTTTTATGAGCGTGAATGCGTCGATGCAGCAGATTGCAGGAGGGGTGGCCGCAGTTATCGCAGGATTAATTGTGGTTCAGGAACATAAGTCTGCGCCCTTAGCGCATTACGATGTTGTAGGATACCTGGTGGTGGGCATTTCGTTATTCAGTATATACGTCATGTATCGCGTTAATAAGATGATTAAAGCTAAGACGCTTGCCGCGGCACAGTCAGATGTTTTGTAGTTATCTTTCTTAAGATTAAGTCTAAATAGTTTGGATTCTGAGCGAAAAGTTTCTTTCTTTGCGGCAATTAAGAATTAATCCAAATAATTTAGATGAAATACTTTACAAAAATCTTTACCTCGTTACTCTTTATGTTTCTGGCTTTCAGTGCGCAAGCGCAACGAAATAGCAGCATAAAAGGGAAAATTGTTTCCGCGGATGGATATCCGGTGGCATCTGTTACTGTAACTTTGAAAGGCGAAGCCATATCTATAAAGAGTGACAACGATGGTCTATATCAATTTAGCAAATTGAAAAAGGGAAGTTATGTGATTGCAGTTTCTGCCGTTGGGTTGAAATCAGATCAGAAAACCATTGAACTTGGCGACAATGACCAACAATCTGTGGATTTTATGCTCGCTGAAAAATCAGATCAACTAACCGAAGTGGTTATCGGCGGTACTGTTAAGCGATATAAAGTTGACGTACCTTCAACTTCTCTACGTTTAAATGTTCCACTTATCGAGATTCCTCAGAACATCCAGATTGTAACCTCACAAACATTAGCTGACCAGCAAGTTATCAGCATGAGCGATGGAGTGATCAGGAATGTGAGTGGGGCTGTGAGATTAGAGCATTGGGGTGATATGTATACCAATATATTAATGCGTGGTTCACAACTGCAAGCGTTTCGCAACGGATTTAATGTAGTAACCTCTTTCTGGGGTCCTTTGACAGAAGATATGAGCTTTGTTGATCATATTGAATTTGTGAAAGGTCCGGCAGGTTTCATGTTGGCCAATGGTGATCCTGCAGGTTTATATAATGTGGTTACTAAGAAGCCTACAGGGGAGACTAAAGGTGAAGCAACTTTTACCTTAGGGAGCTACGATTTATACCGTACTACGCTTGACCTTGATGGAAAGGTAACTAAAGACGGCAAGTTTTTATACCGTTTAAATGTAGCGGGACAAGACAAAAGAACGCACCGTCCTTTTGAGTACAACAACAGGTACAGTGTGGCACCAGTTTTATCGTACCAGTTTAGCGAAAAAACCAAATTGACTGCTGAGTACACTATACAATATGCAAAGATGAGTGATGTTGGGTCATTCTACCAGTTTTCTCCTGATGGTTATGCAAGTCTGCCAAGAAATGCAACCACTTATCAACCGGGATTGGATCCAACAAAGATGAACGACTATAGTGCATTTGTGAACTTTGAGCATAAGTTTAGCGATCGCTGGAAGTTAACTGCTCAGGGGTCTTACTTCAATTATAATCAACGAGGAAGCAGCATGTGGCCAACAGATATAAATGAAGACGGCACCATGATTAGAAACGTAAGTAGCTGGGATGCTAAGAGTGAGATGACCTTAGGTCAGCTATTCATCAACGGTAGCTTTAAGACAGGTGGATTACAGCACCGCATCTTAACGGGACTGGATGTAGGTAAAAAATATTATCAGGCAGATTGGGGTCAATATCATGACCTTGATTTAGCTTCTGCACCGTTCGATCCAAGAAATCCAAACTATGGTTTTCCGGCAAATGGTTATCCTGAATTTGATAGAGAAACTCCGTTGAAAGAAAGAGCAATCGCTGCAGGTGGTTTGATCGATCAACGCTATAGTGGGGTTTATCTACAAGATGAGTTGGGATTTTTTGATAACCGTATCCGTTTAACGCTTGCGGGTAGATACACCAGTGTAACCCAATCTGCTTGGGGAGATGAAGCCATTAGCGCAGATCGCTTTACACCACGTGTTGGTCTGAGCGTATCTATTACTGATCAGTTTTCGGTTTATGGATTGTATGATCAGGCCTTTATCCCACAGGGAGGAAAGCTGACCAGCGGTGATAATGTTAAGCCGATTACAGGTTCAAACACGGAAGTTGGTGCTAAAAAAGATTGGTTTAATGGACGGTTGAGCACTACTTTATCTGCTTACAGAATTCTTAAAGAGAATGAATTAACAGCTGATCCAACTCAACCCCAGAACTCTGGAATGAGTATTCCAATCGGGGAGAAAACCTCTCAAGGTATCGAATTTGATGCCAGAGGTGAAGTTTTCAGAGGCTTGAATGCTACTTTAAATTACGCTTACACAGATTCTAAAACGACTAAAGTCACTCCTGGGGTGGCTGGAAACGTTGGTGATTTAACGCCCGGTTTTGCTAAGCATACCGTGAATGGTTGGCTGGGTTATAAATTGCCATCAGGATTTTTGAAAGGTAGTGGTATCTCAGGGGGCTTTACTTACCTTGTTGACAGAGCGACACAAACCTACAGCGCTACTCAGCCTGAGAAAAACCTACCTGATTATTTCAAATTAGATGGTGGACTTTTCTGGGAAGGTAAAAAAGTAAAAATTACTGCTAATGCATTTAATATATTAGATAAGTACCTTTATACAGGTGCTTTTTACGACGGATATTTTGCCTCGACGCCTAATGGAGTTTATTCATGGCAGTCTGAAGCACCAAGAAATTACAGAGTAAGCATCGCTTATAGATTTTAAAGATTATTTGTGAGTACGCGTAAAAAGAATTTTAAATACTGGATAGGACAGGTACACTTATGGCTCGGATTAACATCCGGGCTATTTGTGTGTTTTTTAGGCATCACTGGATGTATCCTTGCGTTTGAACGTGAGATCGAAGATGCCACACAAGACTATCGTTTCGTAAAGGCAGAACAGCGCAGTTATGCGGCGCCTTCCAAACTAAAAGCCGTCGCTGATCAACAGCTTCCCGGTAAGCATGCACATAGCATCAGCTACCAGAAAGGGAAGGCTTCCATGGTAGTGTATTATGCCGCA